>WNGF01018981.1_pt1 | contig 10418 bp, 15 predicted proteins | sample 5400641 | NCBI WGS metagenome assembly WNGF01 (sample SAMN13153371, study PRJNA577476) | soil metagenome | isolation source: 80 cm soil or saprolite under grassland replicate 2 | place: USA:California | collected 2016-06-15
CCGGTGCCCGGCTGCAGGACCCGCTGCCGGTCGCAGCCCGGACACCTGGCCTTGGCGGCCTGCTCGGTCCGCCGGCGGTAGCAGCGGCAGCACACCAGCCGGTCGCGATAGCCAACCGGCGCGCCGCAGTCGGCGCAGTCCCGCTGCCGCTTGCCCACCGCTGGGTCCTCACAGCGGCGGCAGCGACCGACCCCGCACCGACGCCGCCTTGGGCTCCTCCGGCACCGCCCTGGGCGGCGGGACCGGCCGCTGGACCGGGGTGGTGTCCACCTCGAACAACTCGTTGGGGGTGCACTCCAGCGCCGTGCACAGCGCCGCCAGGGTGGACAGCTTCACCTGCGCGGGCTCCCTGGTCAGCAGCGCCGACACCGATGCCGCCGACAGCTCCAGCCCCGCCCGCTCAGCCAGCAGCCGCCGAAGTTGCGCCCCGGTCCAGACCTCCCGCTGGGCCGCGGCCATCCGCAGCTGCCACCGGACCCTCACGCGCCCTCATCCTCCCCGGCCAGCTCGCCAAGCGTCGTGGTGACCGCGCGACGGTAGGCGTCCTCGATGAACGTGGCCGAGGGCCGGACATACCGCATGGTCGAGCTGACCGTCCAGTGACCGAGGAGCTGCTGGATGGCCACCAGGTCCACGCCGCGCTCATACAGGTGGGTCGCGCACGCCCGCCGCAGCCCGTGCGGGCTGAACCGCTCGGCGGCCGGGCGGCCCTCCAGCTCCATGAGGTAGCGCAGCCGGTTGCGGATCGTGCCCGGATGCAGGCTGCCACCGGACTCATCAGCGAACAGCACCGGGCTGTCGGGGAACTTGCCGCGCACGTCGGCCAGGAACCAGCGCACCACCAGGTCCAGGCCGTCCAGCATCGGCACCCAGCGCGGCCGGGGTCCAGAGGTGCGAGCGCCCTTGCCAAAGCGCGCGTGCAGCTTGCCGAACGGTCCTCGATCAAAGTGCACGTCCGAGCGGTCCAGCCGCGCGGCCTCCTCACTGCGCAGCCCGGCGTGATACAGGGTGCGAAACAGCGCGTAGTCCCTGGCCGCGGGCGCGTACTTCCGCGCACTCGCGATCCTGGTCTTGAGGAAGTCGAAGAACGCCGCCACCCGCTCGGGGGTCGGTGGGGGTGACAGCGCTGGGGAGTCGTCGCCGACATGGCGGGAGGCGTTGAACTCGTCCACCGGGCACACCAGGCGGACCCCGAAGACCGCCTGGATCTCGGCGGCCTTGCGGGCCTGCAAGAACCGGTGGAAGCCCTTGAAGATCTGGACGTACTCCCGCCGGGTGGAGGCCGCCCGCCCGGCGACGGCGAGCTGGCCGACGACCCGGTCGATGTCTTCGGGGGTGACCTCCCAGGCCGGACGGCCCAACGCGGCCAGGGTGCGCTCCAGCAGCCCGGTGTCGTTGTCGATGGTGACCGGGCTGAACCCGCGCGCGTGCCAGGAGGCCACGAACGCCTCCACGCACCGGGCCTGGAACTCCCACGGGTCGCTGGTGGCCGGCTCCTGCACGACCGCTCCGCCTGGCAGCACCCGCAGCCGCGATCCCCCCGCCACGCCGCACACCTTCCTCACGGTTGAAGGATTAAGGCGCAGCCGAACATACGGCCCCTACACCTCAAGAGTCAAAGAGGCCGCTGAAGACCCAAAGACGCAGGCACCAGCCCAGGTTCCCCACCACGAACAAGTCCCAGCCCCAAGAACGCTGGGACGAGATCTTCGGCAACGACGTGGTCGCCGCCGTCATGATCGACCGGCTGGTCCACCACGCCGACGTCGTCTCCCCCAAGGGCGACAGCTACCGCCTGAAGGACCGAGACCTTGGCCGCGTCCACGGCGGCCACCACCGACGAGCAATGACCACCGAGGGGCTAGTTTCACCCGTCGCCACGGGGTCAGTTTTCGGGTTCTGGCCCACTTTCCGTGATCGAACCGACCCCAGCTTGGTGACGGCGGTCGTGATCATCGCCGGCATGTGAACACCAAGGTCTCGACGATCTCTTACCGCACCTTGCCGCCGTTGCCATCGAGCAGGTCGAGCGAACCGCTGGCGGTGTGCGGATCTGGGCGTCCCCGCGGGCACGCACAGCAGTCTGCCCCTCCTGTGGTCGCCCGTCGGCCAGGGTGCACAGCCGCTACCAGCGCAGCCTGGCCGACGCGGCGATCGGCGGCCAGCCGGTCATGCTCCGGCTGCTGGTCCGCCGCCTGTTCTGCGACCACACCGACTGCCCGGCCCACACGTTCGCCGAGCAGATCCCCGGGCTGACCACCCGCTAAGCCCGGCGCAGCCCCTTGCTGCGACAGATGCTGGAGACCATCGGCCTGGCGCTGGCAGGCCGCGCTGGAGCGCGGCTGGCCGAGGGTCTGGGGCTGCCGGTAAGCCGCAGCACTTTGCCGCGACTGCTCCGCGCGCTGCCCGATCCCCAGGGCGAGCGTGTTGCCGTGCTCGGCGTGGACGAGTTCGCGCTGCGCCGTGGCCACGTCTACGGGACCGTGCTGGTGAACATGGCCACCCACCGCCCGGTCGACCTGCTCCGCGATCGCAGGCCGCCACCTTCGCCGACTGGCTGCGGGCGCATCCCGGCACCCAGGTCGTCTGCCGGGACCAGGCCGGGAGCTACGCCGACGGTGCCCGGCAGGCAGCGCCGGATGCCATCCAGGTCGCCGCTCGCATCTGTGGCACAACCTTGCTCAGCACGTGGAGAAGACCGTCGCCGCGCACCATCGCTGCCTGAAGGACCCGCCCAGCCCCACCCCGCTCGAGCAGCTACCAGCCCCTGCCGTCGACGTCGAGCAGGTCGCCGCCGACGCGGCCACCACCGGCGCGGAGCACCGGGCCCCGCTGCCCACCCAGCCCACCGTCCACCTGGACCGCGGCTACGACAGCGCCGCCACCCGCACCGCGCTAGCCGAGCGCGGCCCTGCCGGGCGAATCGCCGACAAACACAAGCCTGCCCCGGTGCAGGCGAGCAGGCGAGCAGGCGGTGGAACGCACCACGCGTGGGGCAACGCGTTCGGCAAGCTGCGCTGGTGCACCGAGCGACGCCGACGGGTGCTCGAGTTCTACATGGCGCTGGCGCACGCGGCCATCGTCGTGCGCCGACTCATCCGTCGTGCCTGGAGCCGCTACCGGTGGGCTGCCCGCCCGCGCCGCTGTCCGTGACCCTGCTGCCCGACCGCAAAGCCCCAGAGGGCGTCATTCGGCGACGGCGCGAAGCTCGGAGACGACCTGCTCGGCTGCCGACCCGCCGTTGACCGCATACAACCGCGTGGCCAGACCACCGCAGCCCCGCAGCTCCCGTGCGAGCGACGCAAGCGACGTGGCCGTGCCCGCGTACAGCCACCAGTCCGCCTGCCCGCCAAACTCCGCCCGCGGGTCATCCGGTTCGAACCCGTCGGCGTTCCACACCACCACCAGCTGGTCGCCCCGCTCGAACCGGTAGTTGATACGACCAGGCCAGGCGTAGGTGTCCGGCCGCCGGACGAACTGCCGCTCCAGCAGGGCCAGGTCCTGCTGGCCAAGTGGCTGGTCTTGGGCCGCCAGGCCATACGGCAGCCCAAACGCCAACCGATCCCAGGCCAGCGTGAACACATACTCGGAGAAGCTCGGCGCATGCAGCCGCCAGAGCAGGCGATCCGGCGAGCCATCGACCTCGACCAGCACCCGCGGATCCTCGCCATCGTCCAGCCGAACTGCCCAATGACACACACCCTGGTTCTCGACGCGAATGACCAGCAGACCTTCGCGGACAAAGTCCCGCCGTCCACTGCCCCAGCCGTCAAACGGCTCCCCCAACTCTTCCAGCCCCACGACCTCGTCATCGGAGGCACCCGCCAGGATCTCGACTGCCCCGCGCAGCGGGTACCACTCCCCACCGCGGCCGGGATCTTGACCCCCAGTCGACGTTCCCGGTCGCTGATGGCCGCCCGAGCAGCCTCATCGACGATCGGGACCATGCCGAGCAGCTCACAGGTCGCTTGATGAAATCGCAGCATGCCGGGAAGGATACGACGCGGTCCAAACACCTACTGCCGCAGGCTCTCAGCTTAGATGCGGTCGCCTAACTCCAGTCGAGCGTGTGCGGCGCGAGCGCGCTTCTCCGCCGTCGACTTCGCGTAGCGGTCGACCATCGCACGCGACTTCCAGGCGGCAAGGCGGATCAAGTCACCTTCGGCTCCACCAGCGGTTAGCCATGCGTCGGCGAAGGAGTGGCGGAGCTGATGTGGATGCAGCCCAGGAAGGCCCGCCGCCGCACCACGGTCAGCCACAACTTGGAAGATGCCTGATTGAGTCATGGCGCCGTTGCGGCGGACCCAGAGGTGGGCATGTGCGCATGTGGATGGCCATTCCGGACGCGGAAGTAGCGACCCAACGCCAGCGCGGCCTTCGCCCGAAGGCCAGCATTCGAGGACGACGGCCCTTGCCGAGAACGGTCACGACCTGCTCGTCAAGATCAAGACCTTCTGGCACGATCGCCGCACACTCGGACCGACGCATCCCCGTGTCGAGAAGCAGACGGATGATCGCCGTATCGCGGCGAGCAGCAAAATCCTTCCCCTCACAGGCTTTGAGCAACTGGCGGAGTTCATCGGACCCAGCACGGGCGGCGGTTCCTCGGGGATCTTGGGAGACTCAATCCCGGACATGGGGTTGGCGTCCAGCTCGTCCTACGCTACGGCCCACTCGAAGAACGCTTGGAGGCCCCGATAGCGGTTGTTCGCCGTCGACGGCTTTTCCAGCGGTCAAGCTGGTCAGCGATGAAGGACTCGACATGCTCCCGCTTGAGACCTCTCAAAGTCAGGGGTAGTCAGCCCCCCCCAGGAAGTCGGCGAAGAAACGAACGGCGTCCGTGTAGGCTTCGACGGTGCGGTCGCTCTTGTTCCTGGCACGCAAAGACCTCCGGAAGCTCGCATTGAGACTCCGGGGGTCTGGCCGCGGGGAAGGACTGGCGCTCATGCACCGAAGTCAAGGTGTACACGAGCGATGTGCAACCGCTGGAGGCGCCCGGTGCGCCGCCGGAGCGGCATCGGCATAGCCACTGAGCTGCACCGATGGCGATCTGGTGGAGCTGATGGGACTCGAACCCACGACCCCCTGCTTGCAAAGCAACGCCGACTCGGAGTCGGACCAGGGCTGAGGGGAGGTCGCCGAGGTCAGCGGGCTCGGCGTTGACCGCTCGCGCCCCTTGGCGACCGCCCGAGCCCCTTGTGAATGGCACGGACATGGCACGCCGTGACTCGGCTTCTGTGCCGGCCGGGCCGCAGCTCGGGCCACCGTAGCCCGCCGTCCGGCCGGGATCGAACCTCCCCCGATCCATCCCCATAAGCGGGGCCGGGACGCGACGCAACCGCGCCCGGCCCCTTGAGCACCAAGGAGGCACCCTTGATGCCCAAGGCCAACTCTACGACGCTCCCGAAGGCCGAGCGCAGCGAAGGCGGTGCGTCCCGATGAGCCGCCGCTCGCTCCTCTCCCGCGAGGCCGGAAGCCTGGTCGCGCATACGAAGGTCCTGCGGCTGCTCATCGAGAACGCCGGCCGCACCATGCCGCCCGAGGTCGGCGCCGCCCTGCTCACCGTCGAAGGCTGGGCCGTCGACCTCGTCGTCGCGGAGAAGCAGGACCCGGACCGCCGGGCCGCCGACCTGGAGGACTCCTCGATCCTCATGGCCGAGATCCGCTCCACCCTGGCCATCCTGTCCGACCGCAAGCTCGAAACGATCCTTCGTGACCTGCCGTACCGCCGGATGTACGCGCTCCTCTTCGAGGTCTACCGAGACTACAGAGAGGAGAGGTGAAGGATCGGCCAGGGCGCTGCGACTCGACGAAAGATGCGTCAGGGCGCCTGCTGATTACCAGCCTCGTTGGCAAGAGCCCGGAGGGCTCGCAGCAGCTGGGAGGTTAGAACAGGCCAGAAGCAATTGCACCTGCAATAGCTCCTGCGAGTGCACCGCCGGCTGTAGCGAAGACAATTGCTCGATTGTCGAGGTTGGTGCTGATGGAATCTATGGCACCCCGAAGGTCCTTGAAGTCCAACGCCTCCATGAGTGAGGCATCCCTCGTGTAGTCCGTATCGAATAGAGGTAGACTATTGGTTTGCTCTGTCCGACGATCAAATTCGAGCCGTTTTCGGGTCCAGCGTCTCTTCAGACCCTCAATATCGGCCAAGCAGTACCACGCCCGCGCCAATAGTTTTCGAGAAGTTCGACGCCAGCCTCTTTCCTCCCACCGTCGCTTCAGGGACTTAAGTCGATTGAGTTCCAAAGTCTGAGTTCGCACATAGTGAATAGACAACAGCTCATCAAGCGTATTGCGGGTCAAGACCTCGAGGTCGATTAGTCGCCGCTCGAGATTCTTCATGCCGGTGAATGTGTCGAGTGGTGATATGAGTTCAAAGAATACTGCGTCGGATGCCTCCTCAAGATCGCTTGAGTCGATTTCTGCATTGTAGACACGGCTTTGGAACGGATCAGGTTCAGGACTGAACTCTACCGGGCTATCCACAGCCTTAATGCGAAGAGAGGTATGAGCAAATAGGTACTTGAATGAATAAATCTCCTCCGACCGATCGTGAAGCCCTAGCGAGAATATCTGCTACAACATGGCCTCCTGCCCTCGGGACCCAATCATCCTCGGTCTGCTTCCAGTAGACAATTGCCACCATGCCGTTCCATTTGACGATGTAGTCTTCAGACGGAGCATTCTCTTCCGGAAAAAATGGACGTTGGTTCTTAACAGGTATTCTTACTCGGATAGTAATCGGTGCATCCAGACTAAGAGTGCGTCTTTCGTCACAGCCATAGAGTAGTGCATGTACGCCGTCATCGTTTTCAAGGTCCGGCTGAGCCGGAAAGTAGGAGTCAAAGTCGCTGCTTTTCTGACCTTCCAGGTCTGGCGGTTCCACAGAAACTACGCGTGAGTCCTTATCGAGCGCATTGGTAAGTTCAGTGACGAGCTGCGGGATTGATGAGGCTGCTTGAGGAACCACAAGCTCGCTGCGAGTCTTGTCCTCGATCTGCTCGATTGTCACGATTGGCCCGCTTTATGTGTCGGGGTTTGACGATGGTCACTCTAACTCGACCCTGCGACACGGCCGTTGCGGCGGAACCGAGAGCCGGGTTGCCATGGATGTGGTGGGCTGCCGGCCGAGGACGGCCGCCGGAGGCGGCCGCCCGCAGGGCCGGCTTGAGCAGGTATGGAAACTTGAGCAGGTATGGAAACTTGAGCAGGTATGGAAACTTGTAACACGAGGACGGATGGTGTGATCGGCGGGCGATCGGCGTGGAGGTCGCGGTTGGGACGACTGGTGTTCGACGGGCGAACGTAGTAGAAGAGTAGGGCCTCACGACTGGAAGCCTTGGTGCTGGGAGCGCCGAGGTGGGAGAGCCACCTCCCATCCAGGCGTACCGACACTCAACCGGAGGAGTGCGGTCGATGGTCGTCTCTGCGCGCGCTCGCGTGCTCAAGTTCCTGTTGATGGCTGCCCGAGTTCTCGGGTCCTTGCCGTCCTTCACTCGTCTTCCTTCATCACCAGCTCGCCGGCGGCGGAGCGCGCCTGCTCTGGCGCTGCTTCCACGCATGCCGTCGAGGCGGCGGTCCCTGCGATCGGCGGGCACTCCGGCGCCGGCGGCGAGTCAGATCGCCGGAGACTCAGACAGGCCGGCCCGGAGTCGGGCGTGGGTCCTACCGCTGCGGTCGAGGTACCGGAGACTCGGCCGTAGTAGGGGAGCGATGTCCGGGGCGCGGCGAGCCACCGTCGTGATCCCCGGCTCGCTCCCCACCAAGCGTCCGAGCGGAACAGGCGCCTGCCCCGAGACTCGACCTTTCGATCGATTCAGTACCACGCAAGGAATGCGCGTCATGCAGCACGATCCGCGGAGTCGCCGTCAGCGCGCTCTTGATGAACTGGTCCGGGAAGCGGAGCGGCTCCAGGTCACCACGAACGAGTTCATCGGCCGCGCCACGATGGCCGAGGTCGACCTACCCGACGCGATGTACGAGACGAACGCCGAGCTGCTCCGCCTCCCCGATAGGCTGCACGAGCTGGCAAGGAGTGCCGCGGGGCAACCACTCGAAAGCGTGACCGCCGATGAAGACTGACGGCCTGGACACCGGGCAGAGCCGGCGACCGCGGTCAAAGGAGGGCGGCGCGGATCGGCCGCTGGCGACCGCGATTCGACTGGCGCGTCGGCGGGCGGACATCTCGCAGGGCGAGCTGGCCGAGCGACTCGGTATCCGCCAGTCCTCCGTCAGCCAGTGGGAGCACGGTACGACCGGGCCGACCGGGCAGCGCCTAGTCGAGCTGATCGGCGAGCTACCAGGACTGGCAGACATCCTCAAGGAGATGTCCGGCCTCCAGGAGGTCGGCGAGCTGGAGCCGGACTCCTCCACCAACGCTTCGTCAGGTCCGCCCTGACGAGAACGTCGACCTCCGGCTCGGGAACTACCGCCAAGGCAACACCATCAAGGACCCCGGGGCCGGAGGTCGACCACATGGCCGAGCGAGCGACGCCCGGCGCCACGAAAGAGGGTGGCCGGGGCGGGAGAGCCACCTCCCCCCCGGCCGTGGCCAGCACCGACCGGAGCCAGTGCCGACAAACGGACGATACCGCAATCTCCCCGGGCTTCCGCCGCTGGTAGTCGCGGCTCCGAGCTGCTGGCGCGGCCTACCCGCTCTGGGCGGTCGGCTCCCGGTCGACGAGGAACGCGATCGTGCTCCCTGGCTGGAGCGGGAACGGGAGGTGGACGATCGCGGCGTGGTTGTCGAACGGCGGGGCGTAGGTCGATTCGATGCTCCCGCCGCGGGCAACACCGATGGCGCTCACCTCGGCGGCGCTGGGCCAGAGCCGAGTCACCTTCAAGCCCGAGTCGACCGACAGCCGGTACTCGGCGTCGGTCACGCTGCGGAAGAGCTGTGCCTGGATGCGGAGCCGCGTCTCACGTCCGACGTGCTTGCGGACGAGGACCTGGAATTCGACCGTGTGGCCGGTGGTCTGGCGGAGCCGGCGCGGGACGTCGTAGCTGAGGATGCGCGCCGTGCCGCCGATGACGTTGACGGTCCTGACCTGGCGGCTCTTGAGGGCCTCGTTGTCGACGGAGACGATCCCGGCCCGGAAGATCATCGGGTCGGTGGGGTCGAGGTCGTCGTCGATGAGCCAGCGAAGGATGAAGTCCTCGGCGCGGAATTCCCCGAGCGCCCGGTCGTCGCGGGAGGCGGCGCAGACGAGTTGGAGCGTGGCCGGTATCGCGTCGACTCGGTACGAGATCCGCATGTTCTGATACGCGTAGTCCGGGTGCTCGTCATCGGGCAATGGGCAGGCCAGGAAGCAATCCCATCTGTAGGCGACGAGCGAACCGGCGAACACCGGGTCGCGGATCGGGTCGAGCACATCCTGAAGGCCGCGCAGGAGCGCACTATCGACCTGCTCGACCGTCTCCCGGACGGCGAGCGCGCCGAGTACCAGGGTGACGACCGCGGCCGAGACGAAGGCGCCACCGAGGAGGCTCAGCACGGTGGCGAGTACCTGCTGCTCGCTGAGGAATGCGGCGACGACGACCAGGACCAGGCCAACGACGAGTGCGAGCATGTTGGCCAGGAGCACCGATCGTCGAATCCAGACGGCGGGGGCGGCTCTCATGCGGCGGGTTCAGGTGCGGATCTCGGAGACGATCTCCACCACGCGCAGGGCCGAGTCGCCGATGGCGACGCTGGCGAGGGCGGTGTCGGCTTCGTTGGCGCAGAAATAGGCGAGCGCGATCCGCGCGTGCGGTAGATGGATGACGCCAACGTCGTTGACCACGGTCGCCAGGCTCCCTGTCTTGTGCATCACCGGAATCTCGTCTTCCAATCGGATGGGGATACGCGTGTTCCGTTGGTTGTTGACGAGGAACCGGCGGAGTTCGCCGAGCCGTGGCGAGGCCTCGATGTGCTCAATGATGCGCAAGGCTTCCCGTGCGGTGGAGACGTTGCGGCGGCCGACGGCGCCGAGTTCCTGGTCGGTAAAGCCTACTATCATCGCTGTTCGGCTAAGCTGCAAGTTCTCGCAGATTCGCCTAATCCGGTCAGGACCAACCAGACGCCGGAGGTACTCCGCCGCCGGATTGTCGCTGGTCATCAGGCTGAACGCGCACACCTCGCGCAGGGACAAGCGCCGCTCGTCCTGGAAGGCTGCGAGGATGCTCGGATACGCGGTGGTCCCAAGCTCTGCGCGGCTGACTGTCGTGTCGAGGTCGATCTCCCCGCGCTCGCCGGCGTCGTAGAGGGCCAAGGCAGGCAGCAACTTGAGGAAGCTCGCCGCCGGGCGAACGGCGTCGGCCGCAACCTCGGCGCGCAGGCGCGGGCCGTCGAGGACGTGGACGGCGACGCTGCGATCGGGGTCGTCGGCGACGAAGCGCTGAAGCTCGGCTTCGAGCGCTGCCTGTGCCTTGGCAAC
>WNGF01026017.1_pt1 | contig 10418 bp, 13 predicted proteins | sample 5400641 | NCBI WGS metagenome assembly WNGF01 (sample SAMN13153371, study PRJNA577476) | soil metagenome | isolation source: 80 cm soil or saprolite under grassland replicate 2 | place: USA:California | collected 2016-06-15
CCGGTCTGCGACCGCCTGCCGGCGTGCGAGCTCGTCGCGTAGCTCGTGTCATCGTCGGGGTGCAGCCGCGTGTACGATCCAGAGGTAGACGTTTCGCTGCTCACTTGCACCGCCGCGCGCGGGGGCAGTGATCGACACCGCACGGTCCGGGGCCCAGTCGCCCATGTCGTGCCAGTGCGAAACGACGCGGGCACCTGGGCGGAGCTGCGAGAGCAGGCGCGGCCGGAGCTTGAGGTTCACTTCTGGTTGCAGGAAGAGCATCACGACCGTCGCATCGCGGAGGTCGGTCTCGTAGAGGTCGCCCTCGACAATCCGGACGCGGTCCTCGACCCCAGCGGCGCGTGCATTCGAGCGGGCTTCCCGCACCCGCGCTGGATCGATGTCGACGCCGACGGCCCGCGCGCCGCGCCGGGCGGCTTCGATGACGACCCGCCCGTCGCCGCAGCCGAGGTCGTAGACGACGTCCGAGGGACCGACCGCGGCGAGGTCGAGCATCACCCGGACCACCTCGGGCGGGCTCGGCTCGTACCGCACGTCCGGGGCGCGGGGCTGCGGGCCAGGGACCCTGGCGCTGACCACGACGGGCGGCGTCGCAGCGCGAGGTCCGGACGGCGACGCGGCACACGCGAGCGCCGCCCAGACACCGACGATGACGAGCCTCACCCGCGCTCGCAGCGCGAGGGCGATAGGAACGGGCCCCGTCACCAGCGCCACCGGCCGAGCAGAATCATCGCGACGACCGCTGCGAGGAGATCACCCACCGGCGAGCTCCCGCCGGGCGCCCGAGACATCCCGGCGGGCGGGCCCTCGGCCCGAGGCGGGCACAGCTCCGCTCGCGTGAGCTGCGTCATCTGCGCGATGCCGTCGATACCGAAGATGCAGACCTCGCCGCCGGGGAGCGCGCAGAACTGCGCCGGCGGGCACTTCGTGAGGATCTTCTGTGGGTCGCCGCGCCCGCACCGCGCCCCCGCGCTCTCGAGCACCTCCGTCACGATGCCGGGGTGCTTCGTCACGACCTCGGGCATGCCCCACCTCCCCGTCAACGAGGATGGTCACGCACCGCCGCGTCGGAACGTATGCGTGCCCGCGTGCGGGCGTCGCCTCGCCTGACGGCCGCCGTGGCGCTCTTCCGCGGCTGAGGTCTCCACCCAACTGCGAGTCGAGGTCGGGCAGGATGAGCGGGTGCCTCGACCGAAAGGAAGCACCTACTGCCTCATCTCCGCCGAACGCGCCGTCTGGTGCTCACGCCGGGCGACCTCGGCCAGGTCCCGATGACGAAGGTCGGCGGCGTGCCTTGGTGGCCTCGCGGACGATCCCGCCCTCGGTGCGAGCACGGCCACGGCATGGCGTTCATGGCTCAGGTCCGCCTCTCGGACGTGCCGACGCTCGCGGACGACGGCGGGCTTCTCTCCTTCCACTACTGCCTTGCGTGCGCCGAGGCGGGGCGCATGTCGTTCGGACAGGGCGACGAGCAGAACCGGGGCTACGCCGTCACGCTCATCGAGAACGCCGCAGTCGCCCCCGACGGACTTGGCATCGTCGCTCCCGGCTGCCTCCCCTCAGCGACAGCCGGCTTTTCCGACACGGACGAAGTGCTCGGGCCGGAGGATGCCTGGGCTCTCGACCTCGAACCCTCTCCGGACCTGTTCTCCGAGGGCGACGACGACTTCGATGAGAACGTTGGTCTCGGGCTGATTCACGTCGCGCGCTCCAAGGTCGGGGGCTGGCCTCACTGGCAACAGACGCCCGAGTGGCCGACCTGCCACGAGGACCGGCGGATGACGTTCGTGATGCAAGTCGACTACGACCTCGGCGAGGCGAGCCCATGGGGCGGAGGCGGCTACGCCTACCTGTTCGTCTGCGGGCCGCAGTGCCGCCACCGCGAGGCCGACCTGGTCGTGCAGACCTCGTGACCCTTGGTCTCACCCTGCGATAGTCGGGGGAGCGGCCTCAATAACCCGAAGTGCGGGGACCGACCGCTGGTCCGTCGCGCGGACGAGCGCGAGCCGGTCCGATTTCTGCGGCAACGGCAACGCGCCGAACGCGATGATGCCGTCATCGATCCTTCGCGCGGCAGACGTAAACATTCAGAACCGGCCTCGGCTTCAGCGTGAACGCCGCCGGGAACGCGGCGCAAAGGACTTCAACAGCTGGGAGTCGCGGCACCTCGACGAGCAAGCTCTCTTCGAAGCTGTGGAGAGTGGTCCCCAACGCCGACTGGCTCATCGACTCGTTCGAGGACGCCCTGGCGACGCCTCGGACGGCGGCTCACATCCCGGGTACCGGCTTTGAGCCGGTCAGCTCGGTGTGCGTGCGCGATATCGAACGGCGGTGCGCATCGCTCGATTCGTCATGGATGAGGCTTCGCACGTACGTCTCCACATCGGGCGAGAACCTCATCCGGTGCACTTCGAGCGCGTGGCTCCCGGCCTGCTCATTTCGAGACCGCGGCGGCCGGGACCTCACCACCAGGACAGCCGGTTCAGGACGGCGTCCGCGCGGGCGAAGGAGGCGGTCCTGCGGACGAACCGGGAAGCGTTCCGTCGCCTGTCGGGTCACCTCGATGGTTGCTGAAGGTGGACGGCACGATGGTCAACATCGGGGGTGCTGGGACCGGTGGCGTTCAACCTGCCTTCCTCGTCCTGGCCGGCACATCGACGCTTATCGGTACGCCATCGACATGCGCAATCTGAAGGTCTAGTCCACCAGGAGTGCCACGCCTTGCCTCTCAACCACTATGTCACCCTCGGCCGCTCCGGCCTGCGCGTCAGCCCCTTCTGTCTCGGCGCCATGACGTTCGGTGAGGATCTCGGCTGGGGCTCGAGCGTCGAGACCTCCAATGCCATCCTCGACCGCTTCCTCGCCGCGGGTGGCAACTTCATCGACACCGCCAACGTCTACACCAACGGCCACTCGGAGAAGATCATCGGTGACCACATCGGCCGCACGCCATCCAAGCGCGACCGCGTCGTCGTCATCGCCACCAAGTTCTTCGGGAACCTCTTCGCGGAAGACCCGAACGGCGGCGGTGCGGGCGCCAAGTCGCTCATCGCCGCCACCCAAGACTCGCTGCGCCGCCTGCAGACGGACTACATCGACCTGCTGTGGATGCACGCATGGGACCGCAACACTCCGATCGAGGAGACGATGCGTGCCTTGGACGACCTCGTCCGCGCGGGCAAGGTCCGCTACATCGGCCTGTCGGACACCCCGGCGTGGAAGGTGGCGCAGGCCCAGCTCCTCGCGCAGCTCCGCGGGTGGACGCCGCTCGTGGCGCTGCAGATCGAGTACTCGCTGCTCGAGCGCACCGTCGAGGGCGAGCTCATCCCCATGGCCGAGGAGCTGGGTCTGGGCGTCACGCCCTGGTCGCCGCTGAAGAGCGGCGTGCTCAGCGGCAAGTACACGCGCGAGAACGTGGGCAAGGTGAAGGCCGACCGCGGCGCCTGGGTGGAGAGCAGCCTGAACGAGCGCGCCTACTCCGTCATCGACGTGCTGCAGCGCGTGGCGAAGGAGCTGGACGCGTCGCCGGCCCACGTGGCCCTCGCGTGGGTGAGCAGCCGCCCCGGCGTCTCCTCCACCATCATCGGCGCTCGCACGCTGCAGCAGCTCGAGGACAACCTGGGTGCGCTGGAGGTGAAGCTCACCCCCGGGCAGCTCGCCACGCTCGACGAGGTGTCCAGGCCCACGCTGAACTTCCCCGCCGGCTTCCTCGAGATCGCGCCCGTCTTCATGCATGGCGGGCTCACCGTCAACGGCGTCACCGCGCCGCCGTGGCCCCTGGCGCCCAAGCCGGACGCGCAGCGCTATTAGCGCAGGGGGTCGAAGAGTGAGCGCGCGCGAAACATCTCGCGCGACCTGGGGGAAGCGTCGGGGGCGCTGCGCGAGCGGCGGCTGCAGCGCGCCATCGGTGTCGTGTGGGAGAAAGGCGAGGCGCCCGAGACGTTCCCCACCGGAATGTGAACGGATCGCCGCCACAGTGTCACGCCCGTGGATCTCCGGAGGCTTCCGGAGCATCGGCCGGGAGGATGCCGTCGAGCGTCAGCTCCTCTCCCCCGCGGAGCTCGCTCGCGAAGGCGGTCACCTCGGATCGGGTCGGCAGTCGGGCCGGTTCGCCCGCTCGTGGCGACGCGAGCGCCGCTGCCGCGGTCGCGAGTCGGCCGGCGCGGGCGAGATCGGCGTCTTCCGCGAGGGCCACCGCGAACGCGGCGCAGAATGCATCGCGCGCTTCCGGGATGCCCGACCGCTCTCGGTGCGGCTCGGGGACCCAGATCTCGTCGTTGCGCGTCAGCAGGAGCGCCGCGCCACGGGTCGTGAGCACGACTGCGCCCCCGCTGACGCGCCGGAGCAGCGAGCGAGCGGCGACCAGAACCGATCTTCGCCCGGTCACGGACGCCCCCGTGACCCCGCGGGTGCTGCGCGTTGCGACGATCGCGATGTTCGCGAGGCGGAGCAGGCGATCCGGCACCTTCCGCTCCGGATCGGCGTCGAGGATGGCGTGCGTCCCGTGCCGATGCGCGATCCGGAACGCCTCCGCGATGCACTCCGGCGAGGTCTCGAGAGACGCGACGAGCACCGACGCGTGCTGGAGCAGGTCTTCGCTGGCGCCTACGTCCTCGACCGACGCCGTCGCACTCGTGGCTTGCGACACGGTAGCCGTGCTCCTCCTTCCACTCCGGTCCTCGTGGACGAGCCCAAGGCCGGTCCTCGCATCCGGGTCGCGCGCCACATGCTCCGCGCGTATCCCCTCGGCCCGGAGCCGCGCGACGATCTCGTCGCCGTGCGCGTCGCCGCCGACGCGCGCGATGACCCCCACGCGCGCGCCGAGGCGGGCCGCGGCCATTGCTTGGCGGATCGCCTTCCCGCCCGGCTCCCGCGCGAGGACGTCGCCCTCGAGAGCCTCGCCCGCGGCGGGAAGCCTCCGCGTGCGTATGACGAGGTCCTCTCGCGCGTTCCCCAGGAACACGACGTCTAGACTCCGAGCATGCCCGTCACTCGAAGCGCCTCGCTCTCGCCCAGCCGCTTCGGCTGGCGGCGCGAGACGGCCACCGCGAGCCTCGTGTCGCTCCGCGAGGGCGAGGGCTTCCTCGAACGCATCAGCCTCGGTGGGGCACCAGCGCGTCACGAGGTGCACCGCCGTGTCGGATCGACGGTGCAGCACGACCTGGTGCCCCGAAGGCCACTCGGTATAGCGGACATACCACCCGCCAGAACGAAGCCTTCGCTTCGCATCACTCGTGTCGTCTCGGCCTGTCATCGGACCGCCGATGCTCGCCAGGAGGGCAACCCCGCGCGACACCCGATGACGGCGGCCAGCTTCGCGCCGTTTTCGCCGGGCGCCTCCTGCAAGAGCACGCCTCGCAAGAACAAGATCGGCACGTTCCGCGACGAAACAACGGGAAGGCGAGCCGGCAGCGGGCATCGCCATCGCTCGTTCGCTCGAGGTCTTTCACGCGAGCGGTCAGGGCCGAAGCAGACGGACGACGTGCCAGCCCGCCGATCGGATGGACGCTCCTCTCAGACCCGTCCGGCCTCCCCGCCTCCAACCTCGATCTCGAGCACGACCTCCACAACTTCAGGATGCCCGATGGCTCCCACGGGTGGATGAAGCTGCACGTCGTGATGCTCGCGAAGAAGAGCGGGAACAGCTGGCAGTGCGCGCTTCCGTCGCCGGGCCGCTGCAGTACACGACCAGTCCTGGTGCAGTTTCGGGACCAGTGCTCAATCCCGCGGCAGGCCCGCGGTGGCCAGGCCGTCCGCGAGGAGCTCCATGAACCTCGGAGGGAACGGCCACGCGTGACGCGCGGCGCTCACCGTCAGGCTCGGGTCCTTCCGAAGCACTCGGCGGACGATCCTTCGTGCCTCCTCGCGCGTCCCGGCGTGAACCGCCGCGGCGGCGGCGACACGCGCCCCCCAGAACGAGTCCGGACTGGCCTCGACGCCCGCCTGCGCCCACCGCGCCGCCGGTCCGAAGCGGCCTGCGACGAAATGGGCGCAACCGACCCCGATGAACGCGAGATGGCGGATGGGCTCGAACGGCATGAGCTGCAGCGTGGTCGCGAACTGCCGTAACGCCATGACCGAGTCGCCCGCGTAGGCCGACGCCCAGGCGCGGCGGATCCAGGCCCAAGGCGATCCGGGGTCGACCGCCAGCGCCCGATCGAGGACCCGGTCGGCCTCGTCGAGCCGGTGCGCGAGTGTCAGCGCGCCGCTGGCCAGCGTCAGCGTCAGGGAGTCCCAGGGTGCGAGCCGGCAGGCCTCGGCCGCGAGCCGGACCGCTCGCGCGGTGTCCTCCTGGGGGGTCGAGCTGAAGTGGTGCGCGGCGCGCTGGCTCCAGCACCAGGCGGCGAGCGCCCTGGGGGAGCCGTAGCTCGGAGCGAGCTCCTGCGCCCGCTCCATGTCCTCGAGGGCCTGCCTGCACGGACCTGGGGCGACCGCGAATGCTGCCGGCAACGCCCGCCAGAAAAGCCGGGTGGCCTCGTCGTCGACATCCTCGAAAGCATCCGGCCGCGCACGCCGGATGCGCCGCAGCGTCTCCAAAGGGAGCTCCCCGAACCGGCTGCAGTACTGCGCCGCGAACCGGCCCAGCTGGCCGAAGCCGCTGCTCGTCGCGATCTGCGACACGCTGACGTGGCCATCGGACGCGAGCAGCGCGCGCCGAGCGTGCGTCAACCGCTCCTGGCGGACCCATCCCAGCGGCGTCGTGCTGAGGAACCGCATGAAGTGCGTCTCCAGCGTGCGCGGCGGAACGCCCGCGATGCGGGCGAGCGCATCGAGGCGGATGGGCTGGTCCAGGTGGGCGCGCGACCACTCGAGGACGCGCACCACGTCGCGCGGCAGCGTTGTGGTCGCCTCGACTGCTCTCTCCTCGCGCGTCGGCCTGTCGATCATCGCGATACCCATCGGGGCCGCAGGCCGGGACCCTCGCAGGGGCGGCGGCGGAGAGGCCTTAACGCTTTTCGGCGCGATCTGCACATCGCGGCGGGATCTGCATGGCCGGTCCAACGCCTCGCAGCCAAGCTCCTGCGAGGCGTACCCCGGTGTCGGAGGTGGTCCGGGAGACGAACGAAACACTCGACGGCAGATCGACTCACGAAGGCGAGGCGAGTCATGCGCGTTTCAAAGGACAGCATCGAGGTGAAGATGCAGATTCCGGGTGCCGTCATCCGCCTGCGAACGGACATGGGGGATGCAACCGGGCTGGGCAAGATGAGCGGTGAGTACTTCTCGCTCGCAGCGGGAGTGGACACCGCGCCCTTGTTCCAAGGTCTCGAGGGCAACGCCTGCCAGTGCCCGCACTGGGGCTACGTCCTGCGCGGCGAGCTGACCACGACGGACGCGGCCGGCAAGCAGGAGACGGTCAAGGCGAACGACCTGTTCTACTGGCCCGCCGGGCACAACGTGAAGGTCACGGAGGACGCCGAGATCATCATGTTCAGCCCGCAGCGAGAGCACACGCACGTGATCGATCACATGCGGCAGAAGGTGAAGGCGATGTAGCCGCGTCGTGACGAAGTGACCGGCGCGATCTGGGCGAGGGGCGCGCCACGATGAACAAAAGTGTGGCGGACATCACGAAGGAACGCGGGTTGGCGCCTGCCTCCGGCGGGCCGGGACGACATGAACCGCCTCGGAGTGCGCAAGGCGCGCGAAGGGCCGCTCGCGAGCATCAGGACCCGAGCTCGCGTCCCGCTCATCGACGTCGGAACGGTCGATCTCATCCGCAGGCAGCGCATCCATGTACGCCCAGGAGTCGAACGCTTCTCCGACCGCGGCGTCGTGTTCGAGGCGGCATCGAGGAAGCGTACGACGCGGTGGTGCTGGCCACCGGCTTTCGGCCCCCCCACGCGCTTGGCGCGTGGGTAGGAGCGACGCGCATGCTCGCGTGACGCCGCGTTGCCTCCTCGGCCGTAGGGCGGACGCACGCACCCACGATGCCCGGACCTCCCTCGGCGCCCCAGATGTTGCGGCGGGCGGCGCCCGGGCGGAGGTTCCGATGAGACCACGTCGAGACGGCAGACGGCTCGACCACGAGCTTGCGGTCGGCGTCGCGGAACGCGACCGGCAAAGGAGGCACTCACCGTGGCGAAGACACAGGCGGTTCTCACGACGGCCGAGCTCGAGATGCTTCGGAGGAAGCTCCAGGAAGAGCGCCGTCGGATCTTGTCGGTGCTGAAGCAGCCGCTCTCGTCCATGCCGCCGGACGAGCCACGCGAGCTGGAGGAGACCGCTCAGCGGGCGTCGGAGAGGGACGACGCGCTCGCCGTCGAGCGGCCCGAGAACGCGCTGCTCGCGGACATCGACCGGGCGCTCGAGAAGATGGACGCGGGCACTTACGGCGTGAGTGAGAAGACCGGGGCGCCCATCTCGTACGAGCGCCTCGCTGCGGTGCCGTGGGCGCGCTCCGGCGTGGACGAGTGACGTGGCCCGACCGCTCGTGCTCCTCGCACCCGGTGCCGGTGCGCCGTCCACCTCGCCCTGGATGTCGGCGTGGGCGGAGCGTCTCGGCACCTTCGGGAACGTCGTCTCATTCGATTATCCGTACATGCGGGCCGGGCGGCGCAGCCCGGACCGACTGCCAGTCCTCGTCGACGCACACCGCGAGGCGCTCGCGGCGGCGCGCGCGCGGCGGCGCGGCCCCATCGTCCTGGCCGGCAAGTCCATGGGCTCGCGCGTCGGCTGCCACCTCGCGCTCGAGGAGGCGGTCGACGCACTCGTCTGCCTCGGGTACCCGCTGCGTGGCGTGCGCGGCGAGCTCCGGTCCGAGGTCCTCCTCGCGCTCCGCACGCCCATCCTCTTCGTGCAGGGGACGCGCGACCCGCTCTGCCCGCTCGACGCGCTCGAGGACGTCCGGCGCCGGATGCAGGCGCCGTCGATGCTGTACCGGGTCGAGGGAGCAAACCACTCGCTCGAGCTCGGTACGCAGGCTCTGCGCGCCGCGGGCGACACCCAGGCCGACGTCGACACCCGGACGCTCCGCGCAATCGTCGCGTTCCTGCGCGAGCACCTCTGATGTCGCGGGCGCGCGCTACCGGATGGGGCCGCCGGAGGCGAGCCGGCGCGTCGGCTCAAAAATACCGAGCGGCCTCGGTGGACTAGGCTACGCCCCCGGCGGGAGACGCACGGCCACGGTGGGTGGGCCGCCCATGCGTCGTCTCGGCGAGCGCTCGCTCGGCGCCTCGGCACTCTGATCGACGCCTCGGGAACGCGGCGAGGCTGCAAGTCGCGAACGTCCGGTGTAGAGTCACGTCCGCGCGTAGTTCCCCGGCGGCCTCGACCCGAGAGGCCGCTTCGTTTTCTCTAAAAGCTTCAACAGGAGAGAGATGAGCGAGAAGGAAGCCGGCATCGAAGTGCAGGGCAAGGTCGAAGAGGCGTGCGGCGGCATGTACCGCGTGAAGATCGATCAGGGCCCCACCGTGCTGGCGTATGCATCCGGTAAGATGAAGAGATTCCACATCCGCATCATCATGGGCGACCGGGTGAAGGTGGAACTCTCGCCGTACGACCTGACTCGCGGGCGCATCACGTATCGCGACAAGTAACCCGGGCCTTCCTCGCGGGCCCGCATCGGTCGCCACGCCGAGACGCGGGGCTGTGCCGTACGAACGACGCCGCCCGGCAACTTGAATCGGCCGATTTGGTCAACGCGTCCTCGCGTCCCCAGCCTCTCGAAACATTGCGGCGAGCGCATCCGCCACCAAGCGAATGCGCGGAACGCGGCGCAGATCCGGGTGGACGACGAGCCATCCCGTCCCGCGCGCGATCGCGGGGGACAGAGGACGCAGCTGTCCGAAGCGCCGCGCGGCCCGCCTCGGGAGGACACCGAGGCCCAGACCCGCCGCGACCGCGGAGGAGGACACGAGCATGCTCGAAACCGCGAGCACCACGTTCGCTCCACGGAACGCGCCGGCACACCAGGCCGACGCAGGGTTGCTGGCGGAATAGACGACGACGTCATGACCGGCGAGCGCCGCCGGTTCGGGCGGCGCACCGCGACGCGCGAGGTAGGCGTCCGTCCCGTAGAGCTCGAATGGCTCGTCGCCGAGCTTCTGCGCGACGAGCAGGTCCGGCCTGGGCCGGGTCCCTTCGGGCCCGAAGCGGAGCGCGAGGTCGGCCTCTCGCCGTAGGAGGTCGCTCTCTTCATTCGAGAGCACCAGCTCGAACCGGATTCCGGGGTACCTCTCGCGAAGCGTGGACAGTGCGTCGACCAGGAACGAGACCGCGAGGAGCTCCGTGGTCGCGATGCGCACGATGCCTTCGAGGTCGCGATCCCTCACGGCGGCCTTCAGCGCGAGCGCGCGCGCGCCTTCCTCCATCGCCTCGGCCGCTTCGTTTTCTCTAAAAGCTTCAACAGGAGAGAGATGAGCGAGAAGGAAGCCGGCATCGAAGTGCAGGGCAAGGTCGAAGAGGCGTGCGGCGGC
>WNGF01010518.1_pt1 | contig 10417 bp, 12 predicted proteins | sample 5400641 | NCBI WGS metagenome assembly WNGF01 (sample SAMN13153371, study PRJNA577476) | soil metagenome | isolation source: 80 cm soil or saprolite under grassland replicate 2 | place: USA:California | collected 2016-06-15
TACCTGCGGCGCGGTCGCTCGCTCAGCCTTTCCCGCTCTCCGCCCTGCGGGCGGGGCCGCTCGGGCCCCGCTCGCTGCGCCGCAGGATACCTGCGGCGCGGTCGCTCGCTCAGGCCAGCGCCTCGGCTGCCTTGCGGAAGGCCTCCGCCTCGTCCGTGCGCTCCCATGTGAACGTCGGTTCGGGGCGACCGAAGTGGCCGTAGGCCGCGGTGCGCCGGAAGATCGGGCGGCGGAGGTCGAGCCGCTCGATGATCGCGGCCGGGCGCAGGTCGAATTGCTCGGGCACGAGCTCGGCCAGCTTCGCGGGATCGATCTCGGACGTGCCGAATGTCTCGACCATGACCGAAACCGGACGAGCCACACCGATCGCGTACGCCACCTGCACCTCACACCGGTGGGCCACGCCGGAGGCGACGATGTTCTTGGCCGCGTGTCGTACGGCGTACGCCGCTGAGCGATCGACCTTCGTCGGGTCCTTGCCGCTGAATGCGCCACCCCCGTGGCGGGCCATGCCGCCGTACGTATCGACGATGATCTTGCGCCCGGTCAGGCCGCAGTCGGCGTGCGGGCCGCCCAGCTCGAAATTGCCCGTCGGGTTGCAGAGCACCTTGAAGTCGTCGCCGGCGAACTGCGCGGGCAGCAACGGCCGGATGACGTGCTCCTCGAGCTCCGGCTGCAGCTTCGTGTCGATGTCGACGCCGGGGCCGGTTTGGGTGGAGATCAGCACGGTGTCGAGTCGTTTGGGGACGCCGTCCTCGTAGCCGACGGTGACCTGCGTCTTGCCGTCCGGCCGCAGGTACGGGAGGGTGCCGTCGCGCCGTACTTCGGCGAGGCGTTGTGCGAGTCGGTGCGCGAGCCAGATCGGCATCGGCATGAGGTCATCGGTCTCGTCGCACGCGTAGCCGAACATCATCCCCTGGTCGCCGGCCCCGCCCGTGTCGACGCCCTGGCCGATGTCGGTGGACTGCTGGTCCACCGCGACGAGCACGCCGCAGGTGTTCCCGTCGAATCCCATCTCCCCGGCGGTGTAGCCGATCCGCTTCACCACCTCGCGCGCGAGCTTCGGGTAGTCGATGCGTGCCTTCGTCGTGATCTCGCCGGCGATCATGACGTAGCCCGTCTTGAGGAGCGTCTCGCAGGCGACCCGGCCCGCCTTGTCCTGGCGGAGGACGGCGTCGAGGACGGCGTCCGAGATCTGGTCCGCCATCTTGTCGGGGTGCCCCTCGGTCACGGACTCCGAGGTGAAGAGGTAATCGGCGATCATGTGGGTTCCTCGCGGGTGGGCCTCGCGTCGGCGGCGTCGGAAATTACGCGCTCGGGTCGACCTGCGTCAACATGGCGGACGCGCGTCCGCCGTGCACGGCGGCGTCAGCCGCCGACGGGCCCGAGCAGCGCGTCCTCCCCGAGGAGGCCCGGAAAGCGGCGCGCCATCTCCACCTTCACCTCGCGCTCGATGTCGTCCGCGGTCGTCAGTGCGAGGAGCCGCCCGACGAGCGCTCGCCCGTCCGATGCCTTGGCAGCCCGGATCACCCGCTTCACGAGCGGGATCGACGGCCCGTTCATCGAGAGCTCCGACACGCCGAGGCCGACGAGGACCAGCGCGTTCACCGGCTCGCCCGCCATCTCGCCGCACATGGACACCGGGATCCCCGCCTCGCGCCCCGCCGCGCAGACGAGGTCGAGCATCCGCAGCACCGCGAGGTGGAGCGGCTTGTAGAGGTAGGCGACGTCCTTGTTCTGGCGGTCGATCCCGATCGTGTACTGGATGAGGTCGTTCGTCCCGATGGAGAAGAAGTCGCACTCTCGCGCGAGCCGATCCGCGATGAGCGCGGCGCTCGGGAGCTCGATCATGATCCCGACGGGGATGTCCTCCTTCACCGGGATCCGCGCCCGCGCGAGCTCGCCGTGGACCTCGTCGAGGGCGCGGCGGGCGGTGCGCAGCTCCGCGACCCCGGAGATCATCGGGAACATGATCTTGAGGTTCCCGTGGACCGACGCCCGGAGGAGCGCGCGCAGCTGCGCCCGGAACAGGTCGGGCTGCCGCAGGCAGTAGCGGATCGCCCGCAGCCCGAGCGCCGGGTTGTCGGCGTGCACGCGCATGCCGGAGGGCAGCTTGTCTCCGCCGAGGTCGAACGTCCGGATGGTGACCGGGCGCGGCGCCAGCGCCTCGAGGACCTTGCGGTAGTTCTGGTAGTGCTCCTCCTCCGACGGCAGGTCGGAGCGCCCGAGGAAGAGGAACTCGGTCCGGTAGAGGCCGATCGCCTCGCCGCCGTGCGAGAGGAGGCTCGGGACCTCCTCGACGAACTCGATGTTGCCGGCGACACGGACCGTGACGTCGTCCTGGGTCCGCGCCGGGAAGTCGCGCGTGCGGAGGAGGTCCTCCTCCGCGGCGCGGTAGCGCTCGCGGGCCGCCTCGTAGTCGCCACGCTCGCCGGGGGTGGGGTTGATGACGACCACCCCGCGGCTCCCGTCCACGATGATCCAGTCGCCGCGGTCGACGAGTGCCGTGATCCGGCCCACCCCGACGACGGCCGGCACCTCGAGCGCGCGCGCGACGATCGCGGTGTGGGAGGTCTTCGCGCCGGCGTCGGTGACGAACGCCGCGACCTTCCGCTCGTGCAGGAGGAGCGCCGTGTCGGCCGGCGACAGGTCGTGGGCGACGATGATCGCGCCCTCCGGCGGCAGCTCGTCGACGTCCGGCGCCTGGCCGAGGAGGTTCTTGATGATGCGCTCGCCGACGTAGTCCACGTCGGCGCGCCGCTCCTTGAAGTACTCGTCGGCCTGCTCGTGGAAGGCGCTCTTGATCTTGCGGACCGCGCGCTTCACGGCCCACTCGGCGTTGAGCCGCTCGTCGCGGACGAGCCGCTGCGCCTCCTGGACGAGCATCTCGTCCCGCAGCATCATCCGGTGCATGTCGATGATGGCGGTGTGCTCCGCCGTCCCCGCTGCGCCGTCCGCGCGCTCGACCTTCTCCTTCACCTCCGCGAGCTGCAGGTCCGAGACGTCGAGCGCGGTCCGGAAGCGCGCGAGCTCGTTCTCCACCTCGTCCGGGCCGAGCCGCCGCTTGGGCGTGCGGACGCGGCGGCGATCGACCGACCAGCACCGCCCGATCGCGATGCCGGGCGAGGCCGCGATCCCGACGAGGATGGAGGTGCCCGCGGGCGTCATTTCTCCCCGAACCCGTTCTCTATCACCTTCGCGAGCGCGATTATCGCGTTGTCGGCGTCCTCGCCGTCGGCCGAGACGGTGATGGAGGACCCCTTCGCGGCCGCGAGGGTGAGCACCCCCATGATGCTCTTCCCGTTCACCTGCATCCCGTCCTTCTCGACGTGGATCTCGGCGCGGAAGCGGTTCGCGATCTGGACGAGCTGTGCCGCGGCGCGGGCGTGGAGCCCGAGCGTGTTCACGATGACGAAGTGGCGCTCGGTCCTGGACATGCGCTAGCTGCTCCCGTGGAGTCGGCCCACGACGACCGCGGCGGCCGCGCCGAAGAGCGCGGCGGCATAGGCGGTGGGGAGTAGGCGCGCGCCCCGCGCGAGCGCCGCGTAGCCGAGCGCCGCGGCGATCGCGGCGATCGCGCCGGAGAACGCACCGGAGGCTGCCGCGCTGCGCGCGACGACCACCGCCGCGGCGACGCCGCAGATCGCGGCGCCCGCCCTGCGCAGCCGATCGGCCGCGACGGGCAGCCCGAGGCGGGCGATCTCGCCGACGACGGCGTCGCCCTTCTCGTAGCCCGCCCGGAACAGGCGGACGCGGAGCGCCAGGTGGATTGCGTTGTAGACGACCACCGTCGCCACGATCGCCGGCCAGCCGACGAGGAGCGCCCCGAGCGCCGCGAGCGCCCCGAAGAACGGGCGGAGCGCGGTCCAGAAGAACCCGTCCCCGAGCGCCGCCAGCGGGCCCTGCAGCGTCTGCTTGTACTGGAGCGGCTGCGCGCCGGGCTCCGCGCCCGCGGCGACCTTCTCCTCGTGGTGGATCGCGCCCCCCAGGATCGCCGCGGCCATGTACGGATGGCAGTTGAAGAAGCGGAGGTGGCGGGCGAGCGCCTCCTCCCTGCGCGCCGGGTCGGGGTACAGGGCGCGGAGCGCCGGGTCGATGGCGTAGGCGAAGCCGAGGTTCTGCATGCCCCGGCGGTTCCAGGCGGCCTGCAGGAACAGGCAGCGCCAGAACACGCGCGCGAGGATCGGGCCCGGGACCCGCGCAGGGCTCGCGCTCACGCCCGGAGCCTTCCCGCCGCGACGACGGCGACGACCGCGACGGCGAGCGCCGCGAAGAAGAGGCGCGGCGCGCTCCTCGCGCGGAGCGCCTTCGCGCCCGACGCGCAGGAGAGCGCCGCGAACGCGAAGAAACCGAGCCGCAGCGGCCCGGCGGCGCCCGGCAGCGCTCGCAGCAACGCCGGGATCGCCGCCTCGGCCGCGGCTGCGCCGGCCGGCGCGAGCACCGCGGCGATCGTGAACGGGAGGAGCAGGCCGTAGAGGTTCGCGCGCAGCGCCGCGCCGGCGTGGTGGTGCGCGAGCTGCGCCTCGGCGCGCAGCACGAGCCGCTCGTTCCACGCCTCGACGAGCCGGTCCGCCTTGCGACCGACGAGTGCGAGGGGGGCGCACAGGAGCACCGCGAGCACCGCCACCTCGGGGGAGGTTCCGCCGCCGAGCGCGCGGCCCGCGAGGACCGCCCCCCCGGCGATCGCGGCGGTCCCGAGCGCCTCGTGGACGGGGAGGGCGGCGCCGAGGTTCACGGCGCCGAGCCAGAACAGCTCGAGCGGCGCCGCGACGAGGAGGCCGCCCTGCAGGTCGCCCAGGGCCCAGCCGACCACCGGCGCGAGCGTGATCGGCCGCGACAGCATGGCCTGCAGGAAGCCCTTGCGTTCAACGGCGGCGAGGCCCGCGACGAGAGCCAGGACGAGGTAGCCCAAGGCACGAACAGTCTAACCTAAGGCGGCCCGGCGTACCGGCGTTCGATGTCGTCGAGCCCGGTGGGGGGCTCGGAGGGGATGGAGCGCGCCTCGACCTCGAACCCGGCGGCGGCGAGATTGCGCAGCGTGTCGAGCTCCGGGCCGGCGAGGAAGACCGAGGGGGTCACCGGCCGGCGTCCCGGCCCGAAGTGGACGTTCCCGAGGTTCACGTGCCGCGCGAGCGCGGGGGAGAGGCCGCCGCCGCAGGCCGCGACGAGGGCGTCGACGTCGCGCACGAGCACGAGCACGACCGCAGCGCCCGCCGCGAGCTCCGCCCAGGGCACGTCCGTGACCCGGAGCACGCGGACCGGCAGGTCGGGCGGGACGCAGAGCGTCATGGCGGCCCGGGCGAGGGGGCTCCCGGCGGCCTCGTCGTCCGCGACGATCACCTCGGTCACGCCGAGTCTGGGGATCCACGCCTCGAGGATCTGCCCGTGCAGGAGCCGGTTGTCGACGCGGACGAGGGCGATCACGGGAGAGGGACGGCCGGTTCGGACGCCGGATGCCTCACTGGCGGCTCGACCGGGCCCTGCTCCGCAGGAGCTCGGACGCGAGCGTGATGTTCTTCTGGCCGTGGATCGTCACGAGCTCGGCCGCCGCCTGGAGCGCCAGGGCCTCGGCCCGCGCGGTCGAGAGCTTCAGGATCATCGGGAGGTTCACCCCGGTGACGACCTCGAGCTTCTCGTCGAGGAACGTGAGCGCGAGGTTCGCGGGGGTGCCGCCGAACATGTCCGTGAGGACGAGGACGCCGTCCCCCGAGTCGACCCGGTGGACCGCGTCCGCGAGCCGGGTGCGCGCGTCCTCCATGGAGGAGCCGGACCCGACGCTCACCGCCTCGCACTGCTCGAGCTTGCCGACGATGGCCTCGGCGGTGCGCAGCAGCTCCTCCGCGAGCTTCCCGTGCGTGGCGACGACGAGTCCGACCATGGCTCCCCCGGCGCGGTTCCCCCGCGCGGCGCGCGTACCATAGCCGCGCGGGCTCCGTGAGGCAAAGCCCGCTCAGGATTCGTCCATTCCGAGGCGCGAGGAGCGAGCACGCCCGTCGCAGGCGCGACCTCGCGCGCCGAGCTATTCCTTGTCGACGTCGCGGTGCCAGAGCCTGACGGGCTGGCCCGCGGCCTCGAGCCGCTCGGCGAGGGTGCCCGCGATCGCGACCGAGCGGTGCTTTCCGCCGGTGCAGCCGATGGCGATCGTGAGGTAGCTCTTCCCCTCCGTCCGGTAGCGGGGGAGGAGGAACCCGAGCAGCCCTACGAGCCGCTCGAGGAACGCCTTCGCGTCCGGCTGCCCGAGCACGAACCCCGCGACGCGCGGGTCGGTGCCGGGGTGCGGCTTCAGCTCGGGGATGAAGAACGGGTTCGGCAGGAAGCGGACGTCGAGCACCATGTCCGCGTGGGTCGGGATCCCGAAGCGGAAGCCGAACGAGACGACGGTGACCCCGAGGCGCGTACCGCCGCCCGCGACGAAGCGGCGCGCCACGAGCCGCTTCAGCTCGTGGACGTTGAGCGTCGTCGTGTCGATCACCTCGTCGGCGATCGTCTTGAGGTCCGCGAGCGCGCGGCGCTCCGCCGCGATGCCGTCGGGGACCGAGCCGCCGTCGCCCGCGAGCGGGTGGCGGCGGCGCGTCTCGGAGTAGCGACGGACGAGCGAGTCGTCCGAGGCGTCGAGGAAGAGGACCTGGACGTCGTTCCCCTTCTGCCGCACCTCCTCGATGACGCGCGGCGCGTCGGCGAGGAACCGCCCCTCGCGCGCGTCGACGACGAGCGCGATGCGCGACACCTCGCCGGCGGTGTGGCCGGAGAGCTCGAGCAGCTTCTCGAGGAAGAGGATGGGGAGGTTGTCGACGCAGTAGAAGCCCGCGTCCTCGAGGGCGCGCAGCGCGGTGGACTTGCCGGACCCGGAGACGCCCGTGAGGATGACGACCTGCGGCCCGCTCGGGATCGCGGTGGCGGGCATCACTCCACGTCCATCTCGCCGACGCGCGCGCCCGGCGCGAGCGCGATCGCGCGGTTGAGCCGTTCCTGGAACTCGCGGGCGGAGTGGTGCCCCTGGAGCTTCAGGAGGTGGTTGCGCGCGGCCACCTCGACGATGGTCGTCATGTTGCGGCCGGGGCGGACCGGGACGATGAGCATCGGGATCTCGACATCGAGGATCCGGAACTTCTTCTCCTCGACGCCGAGCCGGTCGTACTCGACGTTCGGGTCCCACTCGACGAGCTCGAGCACGATCTCGATCTTCTTCCGCTCGCGGATCGAGGCGACGCCGAAGAGGTCCTTGATGTTGATGATGCCGAGGCCCCGGATCTCCATGTGGTGCTTGATGATCTCGGAGCCGGCGCCCAGGACGGCGTCGGGCGAGCGCCGCTTCACGTCCACGATGTCGTCCGCGACGAGCCGGTGGCCGCGCATGACGAGGTCGAGGGCGATCTCGCTCTTGCCGATCCCCGACTTCCCGAGGAGGAGGATCCCGACGCCGAACACGTCGAGCAGCACCCCGTGCATCGACGTCTGCGCGGTGAGGATGTCCTCGAGGTAGTTCTGGACGCTCTCGATGAAGGTCGAGGAGAGGTGGGTCGTGCGGAGGATCGGGACCCCCGCCTCCTCCGCCGCCGCCGTCATCTCCGGGGGCACGTCGAGCCCCTTCGTGACGACCAGGCAGGCGACGTCCTGGCCGAAGAAGCTCCGCACCACCTCGACGGCCCGGTCGCGCGGGAGCGTCGCGAGGTAGCTCATCTCGGTGTTGCCGAAGACCTGGACGCGCTCCTTGTGCAGGTACTCGGTGAAGCCGGCGAGCACGAGACCGGGCTTCTGGATGCGAGACGAGCTGATCCGGCGGGAGAGCCCCTGCCTGCCCGCGACGAGCGAGAGCCGGAGATCGAACTTCTTGTCGTCGAGGAGTGCCCCGACCCGGATCGCTTCCATGCCGGGCGGAGTCTAACCTGCCGTCAACGCGCCCCGCCACTCGCCGGCCGTGCCAGGGCGGCGCCCCCGACTCAACGCGGGCGGGCGTCGGCGTCGGCGAGGAGCGTGTCGGCGAGGCTCGGCAGGACGTCGAGGAAGGTCTCCTCGCCCGCGCCGCGGAGCCGCTCGGACACCGACGCGACGGCGCTGGCCCGCTTCGGGTCGAGGGCGGAGAGGTTCACGACGAGCGAGTCGCCCACCCGGCCGAGGCTGCCGTGGACGACGCGGTCGGCCCCGAGCGCGCCACCGATCTCGGCCATGCAGCCCGTCTCGGTGCAGCCGAGCATCTGGCGCGTCCGCTCGACGCCGAGGAGCGCGGAGAGGTCGGCCTGCGTCAGGACCGAGACCCCGGGGCGCTTGCGGAGCTCGCCCGCGAGCGCGTCGCCGAGCAGCTGCGCGGTCTCCCTGGGGACGCCGCCGAGGGGCACGAGCGGCAGGAACGCGACCTTCATCGCGCGGGTCGAGCGGCCGACCCCGGGTCGCGCGCAGGTGACGCGCACCGTCGTCGGCTCCCAGGCGGGCGCCCACAGCGGCGCGAGCGCGCCGAAGCTCGTCCCGACCTGCACGATCCAGTTGAGCCCGGTCACCTGGCTCTCCACGACCGCGACGCCGGCGGGGCACATCGCGGCGAGGTCCACCGGCGCCGACGCGAGGATCGTCCCGCCGATGAAGCCATGGTGCCAGACCTCGCGGGGCGTCCCGGCCTCCGGGAGCACCGAGCGGCGCTCGTAACGGATGGTGTAGCAGGCGGAGAGCGCCGCGAGCGCGAGCGCCGCGGCGGCGACGCGGCGGGTCATCGTGCACCTCCGTCCGCCCGGGCGGGCGCGACCCCGCGCGCGGGCGGCCCCTCGGCGCACACCACGACGACGCGCCGGGGCGACCAGAACCCGACGGTCAGCACCTGCGCGACCCACTGGAGCGCGGTCGCCTCGCTGTGGAACCGGGCGACGCCCTCGGGACACGCGGCGTCGAGATCGACGCGGCTGTCGCCCTGGAAGCCCCACATCCAGAAGTGGATCGTCTTCTCGTAGCGGCGGTGCGAGGGCGGCCGCCCTGCGTCGTAGCGCACGGCGTGGCACCCGGCGAGCGCCAGGGCGGTGAGTGCGGCGATGACCGTCTTGGGCAACGGGGGCTCCTCCACGGCCGAGTCTACCGGGGCTTCGGAGGCGCTGGCCAGGGCGGCGATCCCCGGTGGGGCCCGTCGCTCGCGCGACCCCGCGCTCGCGCGCGTTGACGCTATGCTCCGGAGGTCACTAGATTGCCCCGCCCCGATGCAGCTCAAGGTCCTCTACCACGGCAACTGCTTCGACGGCTGCGCCTCGGCCGCCCTCTTCTCGCGCTACTTCGTCGAGCGAGAGGGCGGACGCCTCGACGCGGTCCGCTTCGTCCCGCTCCAGCATCAGCAGGGCGATCCCTTCCCGAAGGACGCGTTCGACGCGGACGTGAACGCCTGCGTCGACTTCCGGTTCTCCCCGTCGCCCGGGCTTCACTGGTGGTTCGATCACCACGCGAGCGCGTTCTCGACCCCCGCGGACCGCGCCGCCTTCGAGCGCGACACGACGGGGCGCAAGTTCTGGGATCCCGCCGCGCCGAGCTGCACCGGCTTCGCCGCCCGCACGCTCGCCAAGCGGGACGGGTGGCGCGCGGACGACCTCGCGGATCTCGTCCGCTGGGCGGACATCATCGACGCGGCGCGCTTCGCCTCCCCGGACGTGGCCGTCCGGCTCGAGGAGCCTGCGCTGCGGATCATGACGGTCCTCGAGGCGACCAAGGACCCGCAGCTGCCGACCCGCGTCATCGAGGCGATGCAGCGCCGCCCCCTCGCGGAGATCGCGGCGGAGCCGTGGATCTCGGGGCCCCTCGCGCCGCTCCTCGAGCGCCACCGCGCCGCGGTCGACGTCGTTCGCCGGCTCGCCCGCGTCGAGGGCGGCGTCGTGACGGTGGACCTCGCCGACTCGGGCATCGAGAGCTCGAACAAGTTCATCGCCTACGACCTCTTCCCCACCGCGGCGTACACCGTCGTCGTGTCGCGCGACGCGAAGCGCACGAAGGTGTCCGTCGGCTCGAACCCGTGGGCGCGCCCCGCGCGGCCCCACGACATCTCGAAGCTGTGCGAGCGGTACGGCGGCGGCGGCCATGCGGTCGTCGGCGCCGTCTCCCTCGGCCCCGATCGGCTGGAGGACGCGCGGCGGATCGCGCGAGAGATCGCGGCCGCCCTCCGGACGGAGCCGAGCGCCACATGACCCCGGGCCAGTACATCCTCGTCGTCGACGACGACCAAGACTTCCGCGAGGCGATCTGCGAGGTGCTCGGGGACGCCGGCTATCCCGTGCAGCAGGCGGAGAACGGCGCGCTCGCGCTGCAGCGGGTCGCCGACGAGGCCCCCGGGATCGTGCTGCTCGACCTCAAGATGCCGGTGCTCGACGGCTGGGGCGTGATGGAGCGGATGCGCGGCGAGCCGCGCAGCGCCGCGATCCCGATCCTCATCCTGTCCGCCTACGGGTTCGAG
>WNGF01024210.1_pt1 | contig 10417 bp, 10 predicted proteins | sample 5400641 | NCBI WGS metagenome assembly WNGF01 (sample SAMN13153371, study PRJNA577476) | soil metagenome | isolation source: 80 cm soil or saprolite under grassland replicate 2 | place: USA:California | collected 2016-06-15
GCGTAGTATCCCGTGTCGAGCAATTCCTGCAGCGACGCCGCGGCGGGGTCGATCTTGAGAATTCCCGCGAGCGTGCGCCGAGCGGCATCGAGCTGATTGAGTGCACCCTGATCTTCCCCGGCCAGCAGATCATGCAGCGCTGACGAAAGCGATCGCAGCTCGTCCGCGTTCTCCAACTTTCTTGCCTCGTCCTCGAGGCGCACATACTCACCAGGTGCAAGCCGCGCCTTCTCGATTTCGTCGACGACATGACGGAGGTAATCCGCGCGCTTCACGATGTCGGAGCGCCGAGTCGTTAGCTGTTCGATCTGTCGCGTGACGAGTGACAGCTCGTCGTAGCTTCGCCTCACCTCGGCCGCCTGATCGATCGCCCCGCCGAATGCGTCGAGAATGAGCCGCTGCGAATCCGCGTCGAGAAGAGTCTGCGCGTCGTGCTGACCGTGGAGATTCACCAGGTGTCTTCCGAGATCGGCGAGAACCGTCGCGGTAACAGTCGCACCGTTTGCCCACGCGCGTCCGCGCCCCGCAGACGTGATCTCGCGCTTCAGAACGAGAGTGTCGTCCTCGATCTCGATTCCGCGATCGTCGGCGATCTTCGCGAAATCATGAACACCGGAGACGTCGAACACTCCTTCGACGGTCGCCTTCTCGGCGCCCGTTCGGACGAGGTCGGCGCTCGCCCGCTCGCCGAGCAGAAGTCCCAGCGCACCAACGATGATCGATTTCCCCGCGCCCGTCTCGCCGGAGAGGACATTCAGTCCCGGCTCGAGCGGCAGGGTCAGTGAATCGATTATCGCGAAGCTGCGGATCCGGAGCTCAGTCAGCATCGCTGCGGCTGTCCCGTTCCGGCAATCCTCCCCAGCCAAGCTTCACCCGCAGTTTCTCGAAGAACGTCGTGCCGGCGAAGCGGACGAGGCGCACGGCCTTGTCCGCCCGCTTCACCGTCAGCTTCTCATTCTGAACGAGGCGGGTTCCGACCTGACCGTCAATAGTCACGAGAAGCTCGGTCGGACTCGCGGGCTCGATCGTGACGATGGCGTCGGGAGGAATCACCAGCGGCCGAATCGCAAGCGTGTGTGCCGATACCGGAGTGATGATGATGGATTCAACTGTCGGATCGACCACCGGTCCGCCCGCCGACAAGCTGTAGCCCGTCGAGCCGGTCGGTGTCGAAATGACGATTCCGTCCGCCGCGTAGGTTCCGATCGCGTCATCGTTGATAGAAATCCTCAATCGCACCACGCGCGCGAATCCGCCCTTGTGGAGCGCGACGTCGTTCAGCGCCCGCCATTGATGCGTCTCAGCGCCTGTGCCGTCGCTCGCCGCCGCGCTCAGCACCATCCGCGGATCCGCGGTGTAGTTTCCGCGCGCGAGATTTTTGAGAGCCGTCTCCAGCTCATCGCTGCCGCAGCTGGTTAGAAATCCGAGCCGCCCGAGATTCACGCCGAGTATCGGAATGTCTCGACCGTCTATGTAGCGCGCGCCGCGCAGCAGCGTGCCGTCGCCGCCGAGCGTCAGTAGCGCGTCGATGTCGTCGGGTGAGTCGAGCCGCTTTTTCTCTTTGCCCGCGGCTTCGTGGAGCTTCTCCTCGAAAAGGAGATCGATTCCAAGCTGCGGCGACACGCGAAAGAGCGTATCGAGAATCCCGGGGAGTCCCTTGTACCCGCGATGCCCGATGACGCCGACGCGCATCAGATCGCTCTCAACCGTGAAGCACGCGGGCCGGCTTGTCCGAAGGCGACGCGCACGCGCATCGCGATTCCCGTCGCGTCCAGTCCGACAGAGGCGAGCTGCTTCGCCCTCGGCGCCTGCTCGATGAATCTGTCGGGAACTCCGTGCACGCTCACGTGCGCAGCCGGATCGAGGGCGGACACGATCGTCGAGATGTAAGCGCCGAACCCGTTCACGACGGTGCCTTCTTCGACGGTGAGAATCTTCTTGTGGTCTTTCAAGATTGCGACGAGAGTCTTCTCGTCGTGCGGCTTGAGATAACGACAGTTCACGACGGTGACGTTGAAATCTGCCAGCAGCCCGGCGGCTGCGAGCGAGGGGAGAACCATCGTGCCCACGGCGAGAATCGCAATCGAGTCCGCGGCTTCGCGTGCATGCGAAGCACGTTTCACGATCTCCCAGCTCGCATGCGGAACGGCCTCGATTTCCGAAGCGTGAGGAACCGTGTCGGGCACCGCGTCCCTCGGATAGCGCAGGCAGAATGGAGCGTCACTTTGAGCAAGACCGGTTCGCAGCAACCCGATCATCTCGGCGCCGTTCTTCGGCGCGGTGACGATCATTCCCGGCACGGCGAGCATGTACGCGATGTCATAAAGACCCATGTGCGTCGGCCCGTCTTCGCCGACGAGCCCGGCACGATCCATCGAGAAGATCACCGGCAAATGCTGAATCGCGACGTCGTGAATGAGATTGTCGTAGGCGCGCTGAAGGAACGTCGAATAGATGGCGCACACCGGCCGAATTCCTTTCGTCGCGAGTCCGGCGGCGAAAGTCACCGCGTGCCCTTCCGCGATTCCCACATCGAAGAATCTGTCAGGGAGCGCTTTTGCAAAGGCTGTCGTCCCCGTTCCGCTCGGCATCGCGCCGGTGATTGCGACGACCCGCGGATTCTCCTTCGCGATATTCACCAGCGCGTCACCGAACACTGCCGTGTACGCGGGGTTCGCCGATGAAGTCTTTCGCAGCTTCCCCGTCGCCGGATCGTGTCCCGGCGGAAGCGCGTGCCACTTCTCGACGTGCTCGCCTGCGGGAAATCCTTTGCCCTTTTGCGTGATACAGTGAATAAGACGCGGGCCCTTCAATTTTTTCACGGCGTCGAACGTGTCGGCGAGCGCGTCGATGTCGTGGCCGTCGATGGGACCGAAGTAGCGGAAGCCGAGCTCTTCGAAGAGGACTCCGGGAGTGAGGAAGGACTTCATGCTCTCTTCCCATTTTCTGACCAGCTCACCGACCTTCGAAAGCGGACCGGGCGCGGAATCCACGACGGTTCCGATCGCCGAACGGACGCGGTTGTACAGCGGATTGCGCTGCACCGATGTGAGATACTTCGACATTGCGCCGACGTTCGGCGCGATGGACATCTCATTGTCGTTCAGAATGACGATGAAGTCGCGATCCGAAGCTCCGGCGTTGTTCAGTCCCTCGTACGCGAGGCCGCACGTCAGCGCGCCGTCGCCAAGAATTGCAACGACCTGATAGTCATCGCCATTGAGATCGCGCGCAGTCGCCATTCCATACGCCGCGGAAATCGCGGTGCCGGCGTGTCCCGCGCCGAACGCGTCGTACTCACTCTCGCTGCGCTTGAGGAATCCGGAGATTCCACCTTCCTGGCGAAGCGCGTTCATCTGTGAGGCGCGGCCGGTGAGCAGCTTGTGCGGATACCCCTGATGCCCAACATCCCAGACGATCTGGTCGCGCGGCGCATCGAACACGGCGTGCAGCGCGACAGTGAGCTCGACAACGCCGAGTCCGGCGCCGATGTGGCCGCCGGTGCTCGAGCAGATTTCTATCAGCCGCTCGCGGATCTCATCGGCCAGCTGGCGCAGCTCGTCGCGGGAGAGCGGCTTGAGATCGCGCGGTGATTTTATGGTATCGAGAATGGACACTTCCCCGGTCTGGGTCAGGCTTTTCGTTGAAGCATGAAGTTAGCGACTTCGACCAGTCTTGCGGTAAGAAGCTTCCTTTCCGAGAGGGCGAACATCGCTTCCCCAACCAGCGTCTCGGCGCGGCGGCGTGCCTCCTCGACACCGAGGAGAGCGGGATACGTGCTCTTGCCGAGCGCGGCATCGCGTCCGGTCGTTTTCCCCATCGCCGCGGAAGTCTGCGTCACGTCAAGCACGTCATCCATGATCTGGAAAGCGAGCCCGATCGAGGCTCCGAATTTCTCGAACGCGGCGACGTCATCGCCGGAAGCACCGGCGGCGATCGCCCCCATCTTCACCGCCGCGACGATCAGCGCACCGGTCTTTGCGCGGTGAATCGCCTGAAGATTTTTCAGAGAGACGGGTTTGCCCTCAGCGGATAGATCCATGAGCTGCCCGCCGATCATCCCGCCTGCGCCGCATCCCTGAATGAGTGCCCGGAGAATGTCGGCGCACCGGTTGTCATCGAGACCCATCCCGCGGCCCGCGCGAAAAACCGTCCGCGCCGCGATAGGAATGAGCGCCGCGCCGGCGAGAATCGCGCGTTTCGAGCCGAACTTTTTGTGGAGTGTGGGGCGCCCGCGACGAACGTCGTCATCGTCCATGCACGGCAGGTCGTCGTGCACAAGAGAGTAGGTGTGGACCAGCTCGACGGCGACGGCGAGCGGGGCTGCGTCACCCGTTCCGCCGGCCGCTTCGTATGCCAGAACGGTGAGCAGCGGACGGAGGCGCTTTCCCTCTCCGGCGATCGCATAGCGGAGAGTCTCCACGAGTGGCGGCGAAACACCGTCCAGCTCGTCTTTTGCCAGCCGGCGGAGGGCTGCTTCGACACGCTCTCTCTCTGCAGTGGGCCGCATCGATGGAAATTATCGTAGAGGTGCGAAAGATGCTGATCACGGGGACAATATTCACCGGAGCCAAAATGCTCGAGGGCGAGAATGCCGTGGCAACCGTTGCCGTGCGGGACGTCGCCGCGGCTGCGGGCTTTTATGAGAAAACGTTGGGACTCGGAAAGCTCGAGAGCGGGGAGAAATCAATCCTGCTCTTTCAAAGCGGGAGCTCCAAACTGATCGTCTATCAGTCCCAATTCGCCGGTACAAACCAGGCGACTGCCGTGACTTGGCCGGTGAAGGATGTCGCCGCCGTCGCGCGCGACCTGAAGGGCCGCGGAGTGACCTTCGAGCGCTACGATTTTCCGAACGCTACATACGAGGGCGATGTGCACGTGATGGGAAAGCGCAGAGCGGCGTGGTTCAAGGATCCGGACGGAAACATTCACGCCGTAGTGGACAAGGACTGATAGCAACATCCTCGCGATAGCGAGTAAATAAACGCGGCGCTATTCGGAGGAAGACGGCTCGGCGCTGCGGTATCGCCATCGCTGATAGCCGACGAAGACAGCTAACAAGGTCGCCGTCGCCGTGACACCAATGCCGACCGCGAGACCGAGCTTATGTCCGCCAAGCAGAGTATTCGCGAGCAAGGTCACCCCGGTGCCGGCGACAACGCTGTTGATGAATGCGATCATCGTCGCGGCGGTGGTTAGAAAAGCCACGAGCGAGCCCGCCCAGAGCGGGGGGAAGCGCTTCTTGGACCAACTGTTGGCCGCAAACAAGTCTGCGGCCTCAGGCGTAAGCGTCGCATAATAACTGCGAATGCGTGCAATTCTTCTGAGGAATTGCTGATTTTCGATACCGGTGTCGATCAGCCGAACGATCGTAAAAAGGCCGAGTATGAATAGCGCTGGGAGAATCGCGGCGGCAAAAGGCCAAAACGTCGCCGGAGAGCGCGACACGAATCCCATCGCAACGAGGGAGCTCGATAGTGAAAAGACGTAGAGGGAGGCGCGGGATGCGGCCTCGGTGATCGTTCCGCTCGCCGCCGTCTGCAGCGTCAAGTGCTCGGTGGTCAACGCGGAAATGAACGCCCGCTGTCGTTCGTTCTCATCCACTATCGCCACGCGCCGAGTATCAAGCTCATCAGCAGAATCTTCACGAAGCCGTCACCGGCGTGGATTGCGTACAGCTTCCACGGCATCTTTTCGTGAATGACTCCGCCCAAGAGGATCGTGGCCCAGAATCCGATCCACACAATGAGACCAAAGCGAAGCGCTCCCATCCAGCCGGTGATCCCCAGACCCACGATGAAGTGCGCGAGGACGAGCGCGATGACGAGTTCCCGAGCGAATTCGGCGACGATCTTTCCCGGCGGCATTTTTGATTCGGCGGCGAGACCCTGGGCGGACCGCACTTTCACATACTCTTTGCCGATGAAGAAAATGGACTGTACCACAACGAGCTCGATACGAACGCCGCTATCGCAGCTACGAGCACGGCCAACAAATTGATCTCGGACATGAGGCGACTCTCCGTTCGGTTTGGATGAATCTGTTGCGAGCGCGATCGAGGGCCTGTTCCCCGGATCCACAGCGGCTTTTGTGCCTTGCGCGCTGAACTAAAGGTCTTTATCTTTCAATCCGGATGAATGGATTAAGGAGTTCCGCGCTCTTTGGGCAGATGCATGCCCTCGCCGACTCGACCCGGAGCCGTGTCCTGCTCGCGCTCGAGCGTAACGAGCTTACGGTGAACGAGTTGCGGTCCATCATGCAGCTCCCGCAGTCCACGCTGAGCAATCATCTAAAGGTATTGGCCAACGGCGGCTGGGTGACTTCGCGGTCGGAAGGTACGAGCCGCCTTTATCGGATGTCGACCGATTCGCTCGACGTGCAGACGCGAAAGCTCTGGCATCTCGTGCGCGACCAGATAGCGCAGACGACCGGAGCCGAGCAGGATGCGAGGCGGACGCACGCGGTTCTCGCGCAGCGGACATCGAAGTCGCAGCAGTTCTTTTCGACGAGCGCCGGCGAGTGGGATCGTCTTCGCGCCGAGCTCTTCGGGCGCCACGCGGACACCGCCCTTCTCGCTCTGTTCGATGACGACTGGACCGTCGCCGACCTCGGCTGCGGTACCGGCCAGGTGACTTCGCTCATCGCGCCGTTCGTCCGCCACGTCATTGCCGTCGATGAATCATCGGCGATGCTGACCGCGGCGAAAAAGCGTTTGGCGGACACGAAGAACGTCGACATTCGGAGCGGGAAACTGGAATCGCTCCCGATCGCCGACGACGAAGGGAACGCGTCGATTCTGTTCCTGGTTCTCCCGTACGTGACGAATCCTGCCGAGGTGATCGACGAAGCCGCTCGCGTCACCGCTCCACGTGGACGAGTGCTCGTCGTCGACATGATGCCGCACGAGCGATCCGATCTGCGTCACAACATGGGTCACCTGTGGCAGGGCTTTGGCAGCGAAGCGGTGACGAGCTGGATGCGCGACGCGGATTTGGAGGATGTGCGCTACGTGCCGCTCACTCCAGATCCCGATGCGAAGGGTCCGACGCTTTTCGCGGCGACGGGGAGAAAGCCGGCGATCCTCGAGCTGCGAAGTGTGCATCGAAGAGAAGTTGGAGCGGTAGCGTGATAACGAGTAACTGGTAACGAGTAAATGGATTCGAATTTCGCATCCGCAATGCGAGTAGTGCAGTCAATGCTGTTTGCAGCGCAGAGCGGTGAGCGGTCAAGCGGTCCGCGCTCAGCTTGTAGTTCATTTTTCGCAGTTTGATCAACTAACCACCACCGAGAAATAAGATGGCCACGACCCTCGAGCCCAAAACCAAATCCAGGATTTCTTCCGCCCCCGACCGCGAGCCCTTCAAGGTGAAGGACCTCTCCCTCGCCGAATTCGGCCGCAAGGAAATAAGACTCGCCGAGCACGAGATGCCCGGGCTGATGGCTCTCCGGAAGGAGTACGCCGGTAAGAATCCTCTGAGGGGCGCGAAGATCATGGGCAGTCTTCACATGACCGTGCAGACCGCCGTTCTCATCGAGACTCTGACCGAGCTCGGCGCCGACGTGCGCTGGGTCTCGTGCAACATCTTCTCCACGCAGGATCACGCTGCCGCGGCAGTCGTCGTCGGCAAGAATGGCACGATCGACAAGCCGGCCGGCACTCCGGTGTTTGCCTGGAAGGGTGAGACGCTCGACGAGTACTGGTGGTGCACCGATCAGGCGCTAGTTTGGCCGGACGGCTCGGGCCCAAATCTCCTCCTGGATGACGGCGGCGACGCGACGCTCCTGCTGCACAAGGGCGTCGAGTTCGAGAAGGCCGGCAAGGTTCCGGCGTTCGATCCGAACAAGGATTCAGAGGAGTATGGCGTCATCCTCGCTCTCCTCGCTCGAGAGCTGAAGAAAGATCCGCAGCGTTGGACTCGCGCCGCCGCCGACGTGCGCGGCGTCTCCGAGGAGACGACGACCGGAGTGCACCGCCTCTATCAGATGATGGAAGCGGGGACTCTTCTCTTCCCCGCGATCAACGTCAACGACTCGGTGACGAAGTCCAAGTTCGACAACCTCTACGGATGTCGTCATTCGCTCACCGACGGAATCCTTCGCGCGAGCGACGTGATGCTCGCCGGAAAAGTCGCCGTGATCTGCGGCTACGGCGACGTCGGCAAGGGATGCGCGCAGGCACTCAAGGGACAGGGCGCGCGCGTCGTGATCACCGAGATCGACCCCATCTGTGCGCTTCAGGCGGCGATGGAAGGCTATCAGGTGACGACGCTCGAGGACGTGGTGAAGTCCGCCGACATCTTCGTGACGGCGACGGGAAACCTGAACATCATCACCGCCGATCACATGGCGCAGATGAAGGACAAGGCGATCGTCGGCAACATCGGCCACTTCGACAACGAGATCGACATGGCCGGCCTGAAGAAGGCGAAGGGCGTGAAGCGGATCAACATCAAGCCGCAGTACGATGAGTACGTCTTTCCCGACGGGCACAGCGTGATGATTCTCGCAGAAGGACGCCTGCTGAACCTCGGCTGCGCGACGGGGCACCCGAGCTTCGTGATGAGCGCGAGCTTTACGAATCAGGTGATGGCGCAGATCGAGCTGCACAACAACTGCGACAAGTACGAGTGCAAGGTGTACACGCTGCCGAAGCATCTCGACGAGAAGGTGGCGCGGCTGCATCTCGACAAGCTCGGGGTGAAGCTGACGAAGCTGTCGTCAGCGCAGGCGGAGTATCTTGGCGTGAAGGCGGAGGGACCGTACAAGTCGGATCACTACAGGTACTAGCGCGCCGGCCAGGGCTCGGCGGTCTGGCCTTGAAGTGCGGATATGTGATACCCTCGCTGAAAAGCGAGGGTATTTCGTTCCCGGCCAAACGTGAGCGGAATCTACTGATTAGGCTAGCCGCGTTTCGGTCAAGCAGAGGAAGGAGATGGCGTACATTTGCCAGCTATCATGGCTGCGACCTTTAACGCCGAAGGCATAGCACTATTTCTTCTGGTTGTCTTCCCCGGTTTGGTATCGACGACTATTTATCGTCTGATCATGCCGGCCCGGGAACTCGATTGGGGAAACGGGCTACTGCAGGGACTGTTCTACAGCGCCATCAACTTCGTCCTCGGGCTTCCCGTCCTCTACTGGCTGGTCTTCGGGTTCGACCCGTTAACAAACCCAGTCAGATATTCCGCGGCTGCTGTGCTGCTGCTCTTCATTACTCCGATCGTTTGGCCGCTCGTACTGGTTGCGATTTTCAAGTCGAAACGACTCGCGCAAAGGATTCAAATTCCCTATCCCACAGCTTGGGACTTCTTTTTTGACCAGCGTGAACCGGGCTTCGTCCTCATTCATCTCAATAACGACAAACTTCTCGGAGGTTATTGGGGTGGCAACTCCTACGCCGGATCATTTCCGAACGACGGGGATATATATGTTGAAGCTGTGTACGCTGTTGATGAGACTGGAAAGTTTGGAGAGGCAATAACGAACACGCGCGGAATATTGCTCCGCAAAGACCAATACTCGTACATTGAATTGTTCTCCGTTCCCAAACCCGAGGGAGAGGTCGATGGCAAAGAACAATCCGAATAACAACGGCAAGCTCGAAAAAGGTGGATATCGGCCACTGAATGAGGGGTATTCGCCGATGGAGCAGCGCGGGTACACTCCAGCGACGCAGAGCGGAAAGTTGCCAAAAGCTCCCGCGGGTGGCACCGGCGAGTCACGGCCTGCGGCAGGCAATGGGCAAAAGGCTCAGTAGCGTCGCTTGATCTGCGCGCTAGGATCAAGAAAGGATCGCCGGAAGTGGCGGGCTTCTTTCTGTCGCGCAACCGGATACTCGAATCGCCGCGAGAGCGACCCCTCACTGCCAACCCCTCAGCCCACGGTTATCGGCGTGAGTGCGACATAGTGTCATTGCCGAAAACGTCGATCACGTTTACTGACGGGGTCACATAGCGTCCCGGTTTAACATACGCGCGCACTCCAACTAGCGCGCCTGCGTCGCGCGAGGCATGCCGCTTGAACTGAAATGCCGGCACCAGCAGCACGTGGGCAGAACATGACAGGCGACACGACACGGTCGGCAAAACTGAAACTCGGTGACGTCGAGATCCCACGGATCGGGCTGGGAACGAACCGGCTGACCAACACACCGACAGACGTCGCCTTCATAAAACAAGCTGTCGCCGCCGGCGTCGGAATGATTGACACCGCACATCTCTACAAAGACGGCAAGAGCGAAGAGACCATCGGAGCTGCGCTTTCTCCATTCCCGAAAAATTGCGTGGTCGCCACGAAGGGCGGATATGAAGGCGCAGGGCACGCCCGTCCGGAGATTCTGCGCATCGAGATCGAGGAGAGCCTTCGCCGACTGCGCACCGACAGCATCACGCTCTACTATTTGCACCGGGTCGATCCA
>WNGF01025802.1_pt1 | contig 10417 bp, 8 predicted proteins | sample 5400641 | NCBI WGS metagenome assembly WNGF01 (sample SAMN13153371, study PRJNA577476) | soil metagenome | isolation source: 80 cm soil or saprolite under grassland replicate 2 | place: USA:California | collected 2016-06-15
TCGGGGCCGGGGTGCGGAGTGGGGCCGGCGTAGAGGGAGCTGGTCGTGGCAAGCGCCGGAACCGCTCCCGCCATCGCCAGGGCCGCCACCGCGACCCCGCTCGCAACGCCCCAGCTCAACCTCCGCTCCGGCACCGGACCGAGATCCTAGGCTGAACTCTGGAAGGCCAGCGTCAGTTGCAGGCTCCTGGGTTCCGTGAACAGGACATGAGCTATGCGGGAAAGGTGCCCCCGGCAGGACTCGAACCTGCAACCATCGCCTTAAAAGGGCGTTGCGCTACCAATTGCGCCACGGGGGCATACCAGTCAAGCTTAGGGGCGCTTCGCCAGCCGGGCAGCGTGAGACTTCGTGGTCGGGTTTCGCCGTCTATGTCGACGTAAGTCGACCAGCGACGCACCCGGCGTCCGGCTAGTGCCGGAAGTGCCGGCGCCCGGTGAACGCCATCGCCGTGCCCGCCGCGTCGCACGCCGCGATCACCTCCGCGTCGCGCACCGAGCCGCCTGGCTGAACCAGCGCCGTCACGCCCGCGTCGATCGCGATCTGTGGCCCGTCGGGAAACGGAAAGAACGCGTCGGACGCGGTGACCGCGCCGGCGAGCACCTCCGCGGCCTCTTCCCCTCGCGCCTCCCGCGCCTTCTCGACGGCGATCCTCACGGAATCGACCCGGCTCATCTGACCGGCGCCGATCCCGATCGTCGCTCTGTCCTTGGCGATCACGATCGCGTTGGAGCGCACGTGCTTGCGGTCTTCCCACTGGGTTTCGCCGGGGCTCGCTTCCGTCACAACCTCCATCGACTCGCGGGCCCGATCGATCCGATCGGGGTCCTGAACGAGGAGCCCGCCCCTCACCCTCTTCAAGTCGCGCTCGCGCGGCTCGTATCCGCGCTGCTCGCTCGCCTCGAGAATCCGAACCGCCTCCTTCTGCCCCAGCACCTCGAGCGCATCGTTGTCGTAGCCGGGCGCGATCAGCACCTCGATGAAGTGCTGGTGAAGGCGTTCAGCGAGCGCTCGGTCCACCGGCCGATTGAGCGCGATCACCCCTCCGAAGGCCGACAGCGGATCGCAGGCCAGCGCCTTCTCGTAGGCATCGGCGATCGACTTCCCGATCGCCACCCCGCAGGGGTTGTTGTGCTTGACGATCACGCACGCAGCCGGCTCGAACTCGTCGAGCAGCCGACGCGCCCCATCCAGGTCGAGCACGTTGTTGAACGACAGCGCCCTCCCGTGCAGCTTGGCCACCCGCGAGAGGACGTGCGAGCGCGCGCCCACCTCCACGTAGAGCGCCGCGTTCTGGTGCGGGTTCTCGCCATACGAGAGATCCATGAACTTCTCGTGCGCCATCACCCAATGGCCTGGGAACTCCTCGTAGCGGAGTCCGAACCAGCGACTGATCGCCGCGTCGTAGCGCGCCGTGAACGCGAACGCCTCGTTCGCCAGCCAGTGCCGCGTCTCCTTAGAGATGTGTCCGCCGGATTCCTCTAGCTCGGCGAGCACCGCGTCGTAGCTCTCCGGCTTCACCACCACGGCGACGAATCGATGATTCTTCGCCGCGGCGCGAATCATCGTCGGCCCCCCGACGTCGATGTTCTCGACGGCCTCCTCGTCGCTGACGCCCTGGCGCGCCACCGTGCGCTCGAACGGATAGAGGTTCACGCACACGAGATCGAACGGCTCGATCCCCTCGGCCTCGAGCGTGGCGACGTGGTCCGGGTCGTCGCGCACCGCGAGCAGGGCGGCGTGTAGCCGCGGATGGAGGGTTTTCACGCGACCATCCAGGATCTCCGCCGAGCCCGTGAGCTCCGCCACGTCGCGCACCTCCAGCCCTGCCTCACGCAGCGCCCTCGCCGTCCCTCCGGTCGAGACGATCTCGACCCCTAGCTCCGTGAGCCCGCGGGCGAACTCCACGACCCCAGTCTTGTCGGACACCGAGATCAGCGCGCGGCGCACGCGGACGGCGTGCTCGGCGGCATGCGACGGCTGCTCGCCGGTGGCCGTCGTCCCGGGGTCATCCATGCCTAAACAGCTCTTTCCTCATCGACGTGAACGAGTCGAGGATTCTCGGTGTCGACGCGGACCGCCCCTGCGGCGATCAGGCGGATCGCCCGCGGAAACAGCTCGTGTTCGACTCGATGGATCTCCTCTTCCAGTTGAGAGCGGTCGCGAGTGTATGGCACGTCGATGGCCCGCTGAAGGATGATCGGCCCCGAGTCCACCCCCTCGTCGACGAAGTGCACGGTCACACCCACCACCCGCACGCCGTGCTCGAGCGCCTGCCCAACAGCGTCGAGGCCTGGGAAGGCGGGCAGCAGCGCCGGGTGCACGTTGATGATCCGGTTGGGGAAGCGCCGCACGAAATCCGGCGACAGCAGCTCCATGTAGCCGGCCAGCACGATGAGGTCGACCCCTCGCGCGTCGAGCAGGTCGCCGATCGCGGCGTCGCGGGCGTCGCGATCCTCATGGTCCTCGCGCCGAAAGACCGCAGTCTCGACGCCCGCACGCCGAGCCCGCTCCAGCGCCTTCGCCTCCGGCTTGTTCGAGACCACGCACGCGACCTCGATCCCGTCTCGTCCGTGCACCCGGTCGAGGATCGCCTGCAGGTTTGTCCCGGTCCCGGAGGCAAGAACGGCGAGCTGGAAGGAGCTCATGCCCGGCTCGAGTCTTCGCCGAGCTCGTCCAGCTTGCGCATCGCCCGTGCCCTGATTTGCACCACATCCCCCTCCGCGGCATCGAGGCGGGCGGCGACCTCAGCATCGGGGAGGTCGTCGGCCACGCAGAGCCGGAGCACGTTCTGCTCGAGCTGGCTCAAGGCCACCCTGTCGGCCGCATCGTCTCCCTGGTACATGCGGAACCGGGTTACACGTCCGCCGTCGAGCGTCCACACGTGGACGTCCAGGCCGCCGTGCACCTCGACTCCGCTACCCCTGCCGCGCCCGGCCATCCGGACGAGCACGACCACGCTGTCGCCGGAGTCGACGAACTCCACCGGCTCAGCCGACAGCTCGGACCAAGCCTCCGTCAGCCGCTGGATCCACCCGCCGACGGCCTCACGGCCGTGAACCGGTCCTGGCTCGGGCAGCTGCGAATGGCAGCGCCACTCCACCTTGGGAGAAAGCGCTTCGACGATCTCATCCGTCTCCCCGGCGTTCCACGCCCGGTACCCGCGCCGGACGATCTCTACGTTCTCGCGCGACACCTCCGGAGGTGTCAGCGGCTGGCGGGGACGACGGCGATGTCCTCCAGCGCGAACTTGCCGTTGCCCTCACCGCCGTCGCCGAGCGGATAGTTGCCCGTGAAGCACGCGTCGCAGTGGTGCTCGGCCGGCGTGCCGACCGCCTCGTAGACGCCCTCCATCGAGAGATAGGCCAGCGAGTCCGCCCCCAGCTCCGCGGCGATCTCCTCCACGGAACGCTCGTGGGCGATCATCTCCTCGCGGGTCGACATGTCGATTCCGTAGTGGCAGGGATGGCGGATGGGCGGCGAGGAGATCCGCAGGTGCACCTCCCTCGCGCCGGCGTCCTTGAGCATGCCGACGATCTGCCGCGTCGTGTTGCCGCGCACGATCGAGTCGTCCACGACCACCACCCGCTTGGCGGCCACGATCTCCGGCAGCGGGTTGAACTTCATCCGCAGCCCGTGCTTGCGCAGCTCCTGCCCCGGCTGGATGAACGTCCGCGCCACGTAGCGGTTCTTGATCAGCCCGTCGTCCTGCGGGATCCCGGAGGCGCTCGCGAAGCCGTTGGCGGCGGGGTTGCCGGAGTCGGGCACCGAGATCACCAGATCAGCGTCCACCGGCGACTCCCGCCACAGGATCTCGCCCATCCGCCCGCGCACCCTCTGAAGCACGTCTCCCTCCAGCCGACTGTCCGGACGGGAGAAGTAGATGTGCTCGAAGACGCAGTGCGCGGGACGGTCGGAGGGAACGACCTGGCGAGTCTCGATGCCCTCCTCGGTGAGCGAGATCAGCTCGCCCGGCATCACCTCGCGCAGAAGCTCGGCGCCGATGATGTCGAACGCGCAGCTCTCAGAGGCCACCACATAGCGATCGCCCAGCTTGCCCAGCGACAGCGGCCGCACCCCGTGCGGATCTCGAAACGCAACCACCGCGCGCTTCGTCATCACGACCGTGGAATAGGCACCCTCGAGGCGCGGCATGATCGCCTCGACCGCGTTCTCGATCGGCCGCGCTTCCTCCACGGACAAGAGCGCCGCCATGATCTCCGAGTCCGAAGTGCCGCGGAAGCGCAGGCCTCGCTCTTGGAGCTCGTTGTAGAGCTCGACCGCGTTCGTCAGGTTGCCGTTGTGCGCGAGGGCAACCTCGCGCCCGTCGTCGCGCCACACCGGCTGCGTGTTCTCCCACGAGCCGCTGCCGGTGGTCGAGTAGCGCACGTGCCCGATCGCCATGTCGCCTTCGAGCGCCCGCAGCTTCTCCTCGTCGAACACCTGCGACACGAGGCCGGTCTCCCGCAGCGTGGTGATGTGACCGCCCTCGCAGGTGGCGATACCGGCCGACTCCTGACCGCGGTGCTGAAGCGCGTAGAGGCCGAAGTAGGTGAGGCGGGCGACGTCGTGCCCAGGCGCGTACACGCCGAACACCCCGCACTCGTCGCGCGGGCCGTCGCGGTCCGGGAAAGGCCGCTCGGTGGGCTTCATAAAGAGCTCTTCTCGGTGGAATGCAGAGCTTGCGAGGCAGGCGGGGACCGCCTACAACCGAAGGCTAGCAGCGAGCGCGGCGCGGGCCCAGGCGCCTACGGCTTCAGCTTGGTGACCGTCGAGTCGCCGAAGTTGGCGACCCAGACGGCCCTGTGGCTGACGTCGATGCTCCGTGGCGTCTCCCCTACCTGGATCGGCGAGCCCACCACCTCCCCGGTGTGCGGGTCGACCCGATCGACGGCGTCATCCTCGCCGCTCGCGACCCAGACATAGCCGAGCCCGACGCTGACGCTTCGCGGCTTCGGGCTCACGCCGATCGGATCGCCGACCACCTGCATCGACTCGGGATCGATGCGCGTCAGCGTGCCGTTGAAGTTGTCGCTCACCCAAACCGAACCGCGGCCGACTGCGAGATCCGTCGGTGCCCCTGCGACGGGGATCGGCTTGCCGACGGTCGCCGCGGTCGAGGTGTTGACCTTAGACACGGTTCGATCACCGAGATTCGCGACCCAGACGGCGAATGGCGCGGCGGCGATCGCGCTGGGCTTCGAGCCGACCGCAACGGACCGCCTGACCTCGTTCGTCCGGGGGTCGATCTGCGAGATCGTGTCGTCGCCGCGATTGGCGACCCATACCCAGCGGTTGCTTGCCGCTACGTCGAAGGGCCGGTCGCCTACGGGGATGTTCTTCTCCACCGATCCGCCACCGCTTGGATCTATCTCGATCAACCTGTCGTTGCTCCGATCCGTGACCCACACCGATCCGAAGCCGAACGCAACCGAGGACGGCACACCCCCGATCTGTATCTCGTCGTCCACCGCCGTCTGGACGGGTGCGATCGAGCTCAGGAGGTGCTGGGACGGGCTGATCGCCCAGACCCGGAAGGTCCCCACCGACAGCGCCGAGGGGTGGGGGACCTTGATGGTCGCGGCCGTCTTCACCGCAGGAGCCTCCTCCGATCCGCCGCCGCCAGGTAACGCGATCACGACCGCGGCTGCGGCAAGGACCGCGAGCACCAAGACGCCGGCCACCAGAAGCGGAGCGCGTCTGCGTCGCGGGCGCGAAACCTCGGGCAATCGCTGCGTCACTGCCTGCGAGCCACGCTCGCCGAGAGCTTCGACTACGTCAGTCGCGAACTCCCCGGCTGAGGCGTAGCGGTCGGCCGGCCGCTGCGCCATCCCGCGGACGAGCACGGGATCGAGCGCCGGCGGGAGATCGGGCCCTTGCTCCGAAGCCAGCGGTCGCGGCTGATGCGCGTGGGCGAACATCGTCGCCAGCTGGGTCTCCCTGCTGAACGGCGGGGTGCCGGTCAGGGCGTGGTAAAGCACGCAGGCCAGCGAGTACACGTCAGTGCGGGGGTCGACCGGATCGCCACCGATCTGCTCCGGCGCCACGTAGTCGACGGTGCCGAGGAACTGGCCGGTACTCGTGAGCTCGCTGCCGGCGCTGGCGAGCTTGCTGATCCCGAAGTCGCACAGGAAGGCGCGTTCTTCGCCCTCGGACCCCTCGAGCAGGATGTTCGCCGGCTTCACGTCGCGGTGGATGAGACCCCGCGCGTGAGCGGCATCCAGCGCCGCGGCAACCTGATGCGTCAGGGCGGCGGCGTGAGAGGGTTCGTCCCGCCGGAACCGCTCCTGAAACGTGAGATCGTCCAACCGCTCGGAGGCGAGGATCTTCAGTGCCCGGATCTGCGCCAGCGCGGGGTCGCGGGCCCGGTAGATCACGCCCATCCCGCCGCGACCCACCTCGGCTTCGATCTCCAACCCGGCGAACACGGTGCCCGCGGCGAGGCCGCGGACAGCGGCGCCGTCGCCTCCTGCTGGTTCGGTGCGATCCCCTGTCTGGTCGTTCATACGTGCCCCCTCGACGTTGATTCCCAGTCTAGGAGCTGGAATGCGACGATTCGGGCGTGACTGACCGGCTGCCAACCGAGGACCAGTCGCCCAGCGAGCTCAAGCGGCAGATCGAGCTGGAGCGCGAGGGACGCCCATTTGTCGTATTCAGGGGTGACGACGAGCAACTCGTCATCGTTCCGCTGCCGGGCGAACCGATGCTCGTTGGCCGCACGCAGCCGGACGGGATCAGCCTGCCGTGGGATTCGGAGGTGTCGCACCTCCACGCCGAGCTTCACCCAGTGGGTGGGGAATGGCTCATCGTCGACGACGGGCTGTCGCGCAACGGCACTTTCGTGAACGGCGAGCGCGTCATCGGTCGGCGGCGACTTCGCGACCGCGACCTCGTGCGATGCGGCAAGACGCTGCTCTTCTTTCGCAATCCGGCCGGAACGAAGCGTGCGGAAACCGCGATGGCAGCGGATTCGGCCCCGGACCGGATCACGGCCACGCAACGACGCGTCCTCATCGCGCTCTGCCGCCCGCTCGCCGCGGGAAGCTCCTTCGCTGCCCCGGCGACCAACAGGGCGATTGCCGACGAGCTCTACCTGAGCGTCGACGCCGTCAAGTCGCATCTGAGGGCGCTGTTCGAGACCTTCGGGGTCGGCGACCTGCCGCAGAACGCCAAGCGCACCGCGCTGGCCGAACGCGCCGTTCGCAGCGGCACCGTCACCCCGCGCGACCTCGCTGACGCCTAAGCGCGACCTGGGATCCCAGGCCCGCGTCAGCGCCGGCTTCGGGTGAAGGCGATTCCACCCTAGGGGACCTGCCGAGCGGCCCGTGGCGCCCCGATTCTCGTCATATGAGACGAGTGACGACCATTGCCTTGGTCGCCTTGAGCCTCTCGGCGCCTCCGGCCGCGACGGCCCAACTGGTGGCCAAGGACGTGAGCGCTCCAAGCGGCCTCTTCCAGGTGAGTCATACCTACAGCTCGACGGTCGCCGACTTCAACGACGACGGTTGGCCGGACGTCCTGCTAGTGCGCCACTTCGGGAGCTTCCCCGCGCTCTATCTGAACCAGGAAGGGACCTTCGTCGACGTCAGCGCCACCGCCTTCCCCACTAATCCGGACCGGCGCGACTTTCATTCCTGCCCGGCCGCGGACGTGAACCAGGACGGCCGGTTGGACTTCTACTGCACGATCGGCGGCGGTAAGGGCGGCACGAAGCCCAACCCGAAACAGCTGTGGCTACAGCAGCCCGGTGGCACCTTCGTCCAGCGTGCCGCCGAGTGGCACGTCACTGATCCGTACGGCCGAGGTCGCGAAGCCACGTTCATCGACGCCAACGGCGATCGGTACCCGGACCTGTTCGTCGGCAACACGTTTCCGCGAGTCGACGGGCACCGCTCCCCCAACCGCCTGTTCATCAACGAGGGCGGCGCCGACTTTCGCGACGCACCCGAGTACGGACTCGACCGCCAGGTCGGCGCCGACTTCACCGCCCAGGCAATCGACTTCGACCTCGACGGCTGGCAGGACCTCCTGGTCTGCGGCAAGACCGGCCTGCTCCTCTACCGCAACGTGGACGGCGAGGGGTTCGAGAATCTCTCCCTCAACGGGGAATCTCGAGGGAGCTGTCGCTTCGCGGCACTGGCGCAGATGAACCGGGACCCTCGACCCGACCTCGTTCGCCTCACCCACAGGGCGGTGACCATCCGGCTCCAGCGCCATGGCGCCTTCCGGGGCGGTGCCGCCTATCGGCGCGAGCTCTACGGCGGTCGCCAGCTCGGGCTGGGAGACGTGAACGGCGACGGGCTGGACGACGTCTACGTCCTCCGCACCGGCCACTACATCAAGCGGTTCAACGCCAATGTCAATGGCGACCATCCCGACCGCATGCTCGTCAACCATGGCTCCGGACACCGTTTCCGGAACATGCTGATCCCACAGACCCGGCGCGGCATCGGCGACGCGGTGGCACCGATCGACTACGACCGCAACGGGCTCACCGACTTCATCGTCATGAACGGCTTCATGAAGGCCGAGGGCCCGACGCGCCTGATCGCGTTCCACGAGGGCTCATGACTTCCCGACGTGCGGAGGAGCGCGCTCGCCTGGGCGCCCCCATAGGTGGTGACGAATCCCCCCTAGGGTGGCTTGGCGCGGGCGAGCTCGTGCCCGATGCTCGGAGCATGAAGCTCAATGCACGCACTCAAGCGCCTCGGCGCATGTCCATCGCAAGCCCAGTCGTCTTCCTGGTCGTCACCGCTCTCGCCGTGATCGCCAGTTGCGGTATGGCCCTGGCCGCCGCGGGAGACCTCGACAAGCATTTCGGCCACCGCGGGAAGGTGGTCCGGGACCTTGGTCGAGACGATGAGGCCGTCGCCGTTGCGACAAAGGGCGGCCGAAACGTCACGGTGGGCGACGTCGAGGTCGACGGTCACGAGCAGCTCGTCGTCTCCGAGTTCGATGCGGACGGGCGGCCGGACCGGGACTTCGCGAGCCACGGCACGAGGAAGATCGCCGTCCCGGGCGATGGCTACGCGCGAGACGTGGCGATCGAGCCCAACGGCAAGATCGTCGTCGCCTTCACGTCCGATGCGCCCGGCGCACAGCGGGCGTTCGGCGTGGCGCGGATTCGACCGGGCGGGAAGCTCGACAAGTCCTTCGACCACGACGGAATCCAGACCACCGGGTTCGGTGCTGGGTTCCGCGATGCGTATGCGGAGGGAGTCGCGCTCGGGCCCGAGGGCAAGATCCTGGTCGCCGGCGCGGTCTACACCGAGTCCTACGCGTACGACATCGCCCTAGCTCGCTACACGGCCGACGGTCAGCTCGACGGGTCGTTCTCGGGCGACGGGCGCCAGACGACGGACGTCGATCATGGAAGCGAGGGGGCCAACAGCATCGCCCTGGACGATTCCGGCCGGATCGTGGTGGGCGGCACGACGCGGCTGAACCCGACGAACGTGGATCGCCTGCTGGTCGCCCGATACGACACCTCCGGTGAGCTCGATCCGTCGTTCTCCGTGGGCGGCGTGTTGACGAGCAACGACGCGAGGAGCGCCGAGGACGTCGTCACCGTCTCCGGCGGGCGGATCGTGGCGGTCGGCACCGACGCCGACGACTTCATGGTTGCCCGGTTCACCGCGGTCGGGACGCCCGACGCCAGCTTCTCCGGCGACGGGGTCGAGGCGATCGACTTCGCCGACGGCGTCGACCAGGCGACCAGCGTCGCGTTGAGCGGCGAGAAGCTCGTCGTCGCGGGCGCGGCCCGAACCCGCCGCAGGGCGGACGACTTCGCGGCCGCGCGTCTCACGGGCGGCGGGCAACTCGACCGCTCCTTCTCGCACGGCGGCCTCCGCACCGTTGACCTCTCTGAGAACGACGATGAGGCGCTGGACGTGGCCATCGACTCGCGCTCGCGAGTGGTGCTCGCGGGCTCGGTTACGCACCGAGGTGGCGGCGAGGACGGAACTGACACGGGGCTGGTCCGGTTGCTCGGCAGGGGCTGATGTGGGCAGCCGGCAGGGTCTCCCTACCATCGATTCCGTGGAAGGGAGCGGACTCAGCCTCGGTCGGGGACGCATCGCCCACGCTTCGGCGTGGGCGATGCGTCTAGCACCGTTCGCAGCCGCAGCGGCGGTCGCCGTCGTTGTGGCTGCTCCCGCCGGCGCAGAGACGTTCCGCGCTACGCGTACCGACGATCCCACGCCGAACGGCTGCAAGCCGCAAAACTGCTCGCTGCGCGAGGCGGTGCTGGCGGCGAACCACCATGATGGCCGCGACCTGATCGTGCTGCGAGCCGGAAAGACCTACTCGCTATCGCGCCGCGGCCCCAACGAGGACCGCGGGCAAACCGGCGACCTCGACCTGGTCGGCTCGGTGGTCATCAGATCCGTAGGAGACGGGCATGCGACGATCGACGCCCACC
>WNGF01010520.1_pt1 | contig 10416 bp, 9 predicted proteins | sample 5400641 | NCBI WGS metagenome assembly WNGF01 (sample SAMN13153371, study PRJNA577476) | soil metagenome | isolation source: 80 cm soil or saprolite under grassland replicate 2 | place: USA:California | collected 2016-06-15
ACGGCTACACGATCTTGATACATCATATCGGCATGTCCACTGCGCCGGCACTGTATCGCAAGCTTCCGTACAACCCGATGACTGACTTCGAGCCCATTGGCCTTATCAACGAGGTGCCGATGACCCTTGTGGCGAAAAAGGATTTTCCCGCGAAGGATCTCAAGGAGCTAATCGCCTACGTGAAAGCTAACAAGACCAAGGTCAATTACGCCAACGCCGGCCTCGGCGCCGCGTCACACCTGTGCGGCATGCTCTTCATGACCGCGATTCAGACGGACGTCACCACCGTGCCTTATGGTGGCACGGCCCCAGCTATGAACGATCTTCTCGGCGGCCAGGTTGACTTCATGTGCGACCAGACTACGAACACGACCAGCCAAATCAAAGCGGGAAAGATCAAGGTTTACGGTGTGACGACCAAAAAGCGGGTGCCTTCTTTGCCTAATGTCCCGACCATGGACGAGGCGGGGTTAAAAGGGTTCGAGGTTTCGATCTGGCATGCTCTCTACGCGCCGAAGGGCACAACGAAGCCGGTGATTGATAAACTCACTAAGGCTTTGCAAGAAGCGCTGAAGGACGGTACGGTGAAGCAGCGCTTCGGCGAATTGGGCACCGAGCCGGTCGCCGAAAACCGTGCCACGCCCGAGGCTCATCGCGCGCATCTCAAAGCCGAAATCGATAGATGGGGGCCGATCATCAAGAAGGCGGGCGTCTATGCCGACTAAATCTACCATCCCCAAAGTTGCAGCGGAAAAGGCCGGGCATTGCCCCGGCCTTTTTTGGCTTTTTTTTATCAACGGCTTGTTGTAAAAGGCGCGATTACGGGTAACGACGCCAAACCGATGAATAGACGGAATAGGTAGAAGACATGATCCGCAGCAGCAGAGATTTCTGGACTGGCTTGATCTATCTCTTTTTTGGCGCGGGCGCGATTCTTATCGCCCGCGACTACGGCATGGGGACGGGAGGCAAGATGGGGCCCGCCTACTTTCCTACCATTCTGGGTGGCCTGCTCTTGATCATCGGCGCCATTTCGGTGATTCGATCTTTCCTCTCGCATGGAGCCCCGATCGGCACGTTCGCGTTCAAGGGACTCGCGCTGGTCAGTGCTTCGGTTCTGCTGTTCGGCATTGTCGTGCGCGGCGCCGGTTTGGCGATTGCCTTACCGTTGCTCGTCATCATCAGCGCCTATGCGAGCACGCGGTTTCGTTGGTGGCCAACGCTCATAATGGCAGTGGGCCTTACAATTTTTTGCGTTCTGGTTTTTCTCAAAGGCTTGGGCATTCCGTTGCCGATCATCGGCCCGTGGTTCGGTGGTTGAAGGAAAACAACGGCAAACGGGACAGGTAACGTGGAATTACTGGGTCATCTTCTGTTGGGACTACAAACGGCCGCTAGTCCGGCCAACTTGTTCTATTGCTTCGTCGGCGTTTTCCTCGGCACCGCCATCGGCGTCTTGCCTGGCCTCGGGCCCACCGCCACGATCGCGATGCTCTTGCCCGTGACGTTTGTCTTGCCGCCGGTATCCGCACTGATCATGCTTGCCGGGATCTACTACGGCTCTCAGTACGGCGGCTCGACGACTTCCATTCTTGTGAACCTTCCAGGAGAAGCAGCGTCCGTCGTCACGACTCTGGACGGCTATCAGATGGCGAAGCAGGGCAGGGCGGGCGCAGCGCTTGCAGCTTCCGCGATCGGTTCGTTTTTCGCCGGAACCGTCGCGACATTTCTGATCGCTGGGTTCGGTCCGCCGCTTGCCGCGGTCGCGCTTCAGTTCGGACCGGCGGAATTTTTCTCGCTGATGGTCCTTGGTCTGGTGGCCTCTGTGGTGCTCGCTCAGGGTTCGCTGCTCCATGCCATCGGTATGGTCGTGCTCGGCCTGCTCTTGGGACTCATCGGCACCGATGTAAATTCGGGCACGCAACGTTTCACTTTTGGGATTTATGAGCTCGCCGACGGCATCGGCTTTGTGACCGTCGCGATGGGAATGTTCGGTTTGGGCGAGATCATTCGCAATTTGGAAAACGAAGAAGAGCGTTCCGTGATGGTGACTAAAATCACCGGCCTCTGGCCCACGCGCGAAGACTTCAAGCGCATGGTCGCGCCGATTCTGCGCGGCACAGCCATCGGGTCGGTATTGGGCATTCTTCCCGGTAGCGGTTCGATCTTGGGTTCCTTTGCCGCCTATTCGATCGAAAAAAAGGTATCGAAGAATCGCGCGCAGTTCGGCAAGGGGGCCATCGAGGGCGTCGCCGCGCCGGAGTCGGCCAACAACGCCGGTGCGCAAACATCCTTTATTCCCCTGCTCACCTTGGGGATTCCATCCAACCCGGTCAGTGCGCTGATGGTTGGAGCGATGATCATCCATGGTATTCAACCGGGACCGTCGGTGATCAACGAACAACCCGCGCTTTTTTGGGGAATGATCGTGTCGATGTGGATCGGAAATCTCATGCTGATTGTTCTTAACTATCCATTAATCGGCATGTGGGTGCGGATGATCATGATTCCCTATCAACTGTTGTATCCGGGAATTCTCGTTTTTTGCGGGATCGGCGTGTTCAGCCTCAAAAATACCGAATTCGACGTCTACTTCATGGCTCTGTTCGGTGCTCTCGGTTATTTGTTTTCCAAGCTCGGCTGCGAGCCGGCGCCGATGCTGCTCGCGTTTATCCTCGGCCCCTTGATGGAAGAGTATCTGCGCCGCGCCATGTTGTTGTCACGCGGCAATCCCTGGGTTTTCGTGCAGCGGCCGATCAGCGCGACGCTGCTCGTGTTGGCGGTGCTCGCGATGTGTTCGGTACTGCTTCCGGCATTCAGCAAGACGCGGGAGGAAGCTTTTACTGAAAGTTCCGGATAAGAAGTCCGCGGAGCAGCCCGAGCCTTTCTGCTAAAGGGGATGGCGATAAAAGCGCAAGGCATTGCCACCTAACACCGCCCCTTTCTCTTCTTGCGTGAGATCGTCGCGCTCCAGCAGTTCGTCAATTTCGTGGCGGCACTTTGCGGCATCGAAGACTTCGTGGGGGAAGTCGCTGCCGAAGAGAAACGAGTGGCGCCCGCCTTTAGCTACCGCCGTGCCGAGACCGTCGTCGTCGCAATCGAATCCGACGAAGATCCGACCTTCACGAAGTTGCGTCTTAAAATAGTCGCTGGCTTTTTCGCCTTGTTTCGGCCCGCCGATCAGATCGCCTTCTAATTAAGCTGCACGTGCCCGCCGTGATAGGAACGATCGAGGCGGTCCATCATGAATGGCACCCACGTGGCGCCGCCTTCGAGAAAGGCGACGCGTAGTTTGGGAAATCGATCGAATACGCCGTGGGCGAGCATTCCCGCGGCCTGGATCATTAAACTAAATGGATGACCTAGTGCGTGGGCCGGGTAATACGCGGAAAAGCATCAAGGCCCATGTTGTGAAGACAACCCACGTGCACCGCTAATGCGCAGCCGAGTTTCTCCACTTCTTCGTAAAGCGGCCAGTAAATTTTATTGCCGAGGTGACCCTGGATCGCTTCGCCATTGGACGGCAGCATGCCGCCGAGCATGCCCAGCTCTTTCACTGCGCGGCGCAACTCGAGAATTGCTTTGTCCACGTCTTGAAAAGGGATCAGCGCGACGCCCTTGAGCCGTGAATTCTTGTTTAGAAACGTTTCGTAGAGCCAGGTGTTATAGGCACGGCACGCTACTACCGCCCAGTCAGGCGCGATGATTCTTCCGACAGCTAATCCTGCCGTCGGATACAGTACGGTCCAACTAATCCCTGTCTTGTCGAGAAACTGATTCCAGTCATCCGGCGAAGGATTGCCGGTCGCGCGGCGATTCTGCTTCAGGTAACGAAAATGCAGATGGTCGAATTCCGGAACCAAATTCGCCATTTGATTGCCCGGGGGCATGTACTTGGCGATCTCCTCGCCACAAGCGTGATCGTTGATGTGTCCGTCGGCATCGATGATTTGCATGATTTTATTCCTCAATGGGGATTCCGAGTTCGCCTGCCGCGTCGTTTCCAAGCGCCCGAACAGGGTCGCGGATTAGCAAAGTGACCAACACGTCTGTAGCCTGGGCCGCAGAATCGTCTTTAATTAATTTGGTTCGTTTTTGGTTCGTGCTTGTTCGTTGGTTGGTAAGGAGTGGTTACAACCTCGACGTTCGAGTCTCTTTTGGCCGGATTTTCCTTCACGCTTTTTTTCGGTTCCTGTGCCTTCAGTCGGAAAGATACCCACTCCAGACTTTCGCGCGCGTCTTCATAATCCGGTTTGAGTCGGAGTGCTTCCTTGTACTCTCTTGCGCTTTCTGCATACCAGCCGAGTTTACTGTAGGTCCAGCCCAGGGCGTAACGATTGTGCGCACTTTTTGGCTTTAGCTGCACGGCTCGCTTGTAGGCTTCGACAGACTCTTTGTAATCGCCGGCTTGACCATGGAGCCAGCCAAAACCGTAATGGATGCGAGCGTTTTTCGAATCGCGTGCGAGCGTTTTCTTCAATACGCTGAAGGCTTCGTTGGTCTTACCCGCGTAGTGATGAGCGTACGCCAATTCGATCTGAGTATCGACGTCATCGGGCCTTATTCCTAGTGCCTTTTGATATGCCGTAACTGCCGCCTGCCGGTGACTTAACTTTTCTTCAGCCATCCCGATCGCGCGGAATCCGTGAAAGGAATTCGGAATCTGTTCGACGAGTTGCTTGTAGACGTTCAACGCTTCTTGGTAATTCTCCTGTTTCCAATATACGCAGCCGAGCCCCATGTAGCCTTCTTCCCACTTCGGGCTGAGACGGATCGCTTCCTTGAATGCTTTGATCGCTTCGTCGTTCCGATCTTGAATCTGGTATTCCCAACCCAAGGCGACGTAGCCTCTGGCAAAGTCAGGCTTCTTTTCAACGGCCGTTTGGTACGACTTCAAAGCCTCGTCGTTCTGCTTAAGACCTTTATACGCGCAACCTAACCCGAGGTACGCCTCATGATTCTTTGGGTCCAACCGAATCGCTTCTTTAAAGCTGGCGACGGCGTCTTGATACTGACGCAGATAATAGTATTCCCAACCGAGTCTGAAGTGGGTGAATGGTTCCGCGGGTTTCAATGCCAGCGCGCGCTTGTACACTTCCACAGCGCGTTTATGATCTCGTTCGTGACTCGCAACCCAAGCGAGCAAATATTGCTTTTTCACACCATCGGTTTCGAACTGTGCTGCCTGTTTGTAAGCTTTCGCTGCTTCATCGTCGCGACCGGAGTCCTGGAATGCCCATCCCAGTGCCTGCCATACCTCGCCAGAGTTCGGGTTAAGTTCAGAAGCCTTTTTGAAATGTTCCAACGCGGTCTTGGGATCCATGCGACCCAGATAATAACTTCCAAGACCAAGGTAAGCTTTCTCTGAATCGGGGATTTATCTCTACTGCTTTTAAGTAAGATTTCTTAGATAGCTCCGACTCGTTTGACTTTGCGTAAAGCCAGCCCAACCAACCGTGGCCCTCGAAAGAGTCGGGCTTAATTCTGGTGAGGCTCAGGATGATAGCTATAGCTTCTTTTTCCTGGCCCTTGTCTGCGTACAAATTCGCCAGGCGTAGATAGGGAGTTTCATATCGCGGGTCCAACTCTATCGCTTTTTTGAATGCGTCAATCGCCTTGTCGTTCTGACGTAGGCCCTCGTAACTTAGCCCGAGTCCCCCGTAAGCCTCGGAAAAGTTGGGTTTGAGTTTAAGAGCTAATTGATAGTGGTCGATCGCATCCTTGTACCGGTTTAGTCCTCGCTCGGCGCGCGCCATTCGAAATGCCGCAGTATGGTTAGTTGGATTCGTTTCAAAGGATTTTTTGAACCAAGGAAGCGCCTTTTCATGATCTCCAGCCAAAGTATGCTGGATTCCCGTGGCGTAGAATCCTTCTTCGGTGTGCGCCCAATTGGGCTTCAACTCCATTTTCCATTGTGCAAAGGGCTTGGGCGAAGCTGACGGCAGTCTACGGAGAAAGTCGTTTGCTAAAGCTATAGCACGCGATTTTCGTTGAATCGATGTAATGAGTCCAACCAACTCTCCGTTGACGTTCACAATCGGCGCTCCGACAAACTCGGCCGAGGGTGAAAGTCGCGCTGTAAAAACGTTGCCGAATAAAGGCATTTCAGCTACATCCAACGCTCTCACCTCAACGGCCCTTTTTGGTCCTAAGACAATAACTTTCTCGTTTTCGCGTGGCAGTGACTTTGCCATGTTGGACAAGACCACCGGACTATTTGTGAGTGTCGTGGAAAGTCGAACCAGATCAGCTTCAGAGTTTTCCGACACAACGCCAACTACCGACCCTGTTTTGCCGTCTGCTCTCTTGATTTCAATTCGACTCGCTCTCAGAAGCGGACGATGAAACGTAATGATGTCACCATTTTCGCTAACGAAAAATCCGGTCGTGGATGTAAGAATCTTGCCGTGTGCATCAAGAGCTATCACCTGCGCGACGGCCGGGGCGACTTTCTTTTGAATTGCGTCGCTCGAAGAAGATGCTTGAGCGACTGCGCAATTTGAGATCAGAAAAGCTAAACTCCATAAAAGCCCTCGGCTGATAGTTTTCGGTTTCATCTGTTTTCCCTTCCGGTGCCCAAACGGAACCTATTATTTCACCTCGGCTTCAGGTTGCGCAAGCTGCGACAATGGCGCGTTACAGCATCTCCCGGACGGCGCATCTCGTTGCAAATTCTCGGGTTGCGAGAAAAGAGTCAGGCGTGATAATGTCCGCAGCCGAATGTCATAGGGTTAGATCAACGATAGAATGGAGACTTCGCAGTGGACTGGATATTTCAAACGGACGGCTCGTTTTCATATGTCTTCTTACGCTTCGGATTGGCGCTGACGTTTTTCGCGCACAGCTCGCAACAAGCGCTCGGCTGGCACGGCGGTAAGGGCGTTAAGGACCAGCTGGCAAACTGGAATCAAAAGTACCACGTACCGATCGCGCTCGGGATCTTTGGCCTATTCTCGGAGGTTTTCGGAGCCGTCTCTATGACGTTGGGTTTTCTAGTGCGCCCAGCGGCATTTTGTCTGGCGGGCTTTATCGCCATGGCTCTTTTCTTGGGTCATTGGAGCAACGGCTTCTTTCTGGCTCAAAGACACGGCAGAGGCAGTGGCATCGAATACACTCTCGCGTTGTTGTTAATGACACTGGCTGTTCTTGTCGGTGGTGCGGGGGCTTTGTCGATCGATCGACTACTGAGCCGCTAGACACTGCAATTGTCCAGTCACACGTTGTTTCTCAAATAGAACGCATTGACGAGCGTGGCTTGGTCTGCTGAGTTACACGCCCGGTCACCCATCTATAAAATTGCCAACCTTTCGACCGGCACGCGGAGGTCGATTTTTCTAGCTTTTCCTGGATTGGACAGCGAGATAAAATCAACTCGTCGTTTTAATGAAAGGCGTGACTAAATGGGCCCATTCGATCACTGCTACAAATGCTCGGCAAAACTTACTCCTGGCAAGGAGCAATGTCCTGCCTGTGGCGCCTCGGTGCCCTTAGCTCAGTTCACCGAATCGTCTCGTCGTCGCTCTCTGTTGTGGCGCAATTTGCGTCGCGCTTTGATTGCCGTGCTTTTGATCGCTGTCGTTCATCTTTATCGACCTTACATTAATCATTACGTTCGTCTTTTGTGGCCCCTCCGTTTCTCTCCATTGTTAACCGCGGCTGTCGAACGCGCAAACGGACAATCCAGCGCTGTAGCAGCAATCGGTTCGATGAAAGCTGGGTGGTCTGTGAAGGGATATGTCCGTGATGACGGGACCGGGTGGAGCGAGGGGCGATTGTGGATCCCAGTACAAGGCACCAAAGGCGAAGGTACGCTTTACGTGCGAGCGGGGCGTGAAAGCGGGCCATGGGTTTTCTCGGATTTGGAATTGACCGTCACAAAAGGTGGAGTGGTCAGACTACTTGGCGCGCAACCGTCCTTGGGCGCCAATTTAAAACCCTATGGCCACCTGTATCTAATCCCAATCGGGCAAATTAAATCGCTGAATCTTCAAGAGTTGATTTCATACTACAACGACGCGCTGGGTCTGAAAATCGAACTCCTTGCGGCTATGCCCTTCGAGGAGCGGGTGCGCGATCAGCAACGACGGCAGTTGATCGCGGAAGAATTGATCAGCTTGATGCGTCGCCGTTTGCCAAAACTCGCCAACGATCCATCCGCCATACTTCTCGGCATCACCGAAGAAGACATGTATATACGCGACTACGATTGGAGTTTTGCGGTCAACTTGCGCTACCAAGGTCGGTTCGGGATCGTTTCTAGTCACCGCTTGCAACCAATCCTGAGTGGAATCGCCAACAACCAAGAATTATTGACCACGCGGGTTCGCAAGTTGGTGAGCAAGAATATCGGTATTCTCGTTTATCGATTGCCGCTAAATGATGATCCGACGAGCCTTCTCTACAGCGGAGGATTAGGGGCGAGAGACTTCGACAAGATGATCGAGAGCTTCGACGGGCTCGGCCCGCAGCCGATTGCGGATGAATTCACAACCGGGCACGCTCAGTCGCCGGCAAAGATCGAGCTCCTTCCGAATCTAACCGAGATAAAAGCGGATGGCCACTATCCATGTCTCCATGCGAAGCGAATCGAATCAAAAGGATCCGCAGCCGTGCGATTCAGCGTGACGCTCGATAACTGTTTGCAGCGAAGCCTTCTCGACACGGTCGTCGATGAAATCGAGATTGACCTTCGTTATGGCCTTGTCATTACACGAACCACCGATTTGTTTATTCCCGATTCTGTGCCGGTGGCACTGACGCGTTGCTACCGACTTTGGGACGAGGATTCAAGAACGTTCGGTCGTGGTTCGGCGCTTTCTTGGGACATGTATCCGATCGGGAGCCGCAACCCTTACACGTATGTTGAAATTATTACGTGTGACGGTAGTCGTCTTCGTTTCGAGCGTATTTCTCAAGGCACCGGTTATGCTGACGCCCTTTTCGAGCATCGCCAGACCGCAACACCATTCTTCGGATCCCGGTTTAGTTGGAATGGTAACGGTTGGGACCTCAAGCGTAGTGATGGCTCGCTGCTTCTGTTTCCTGAATCTTACTACGCGAAGCGAGGTGTCGACGGCGCTCTCATCGGATTTCGAGACGGAACCGGTCAGCAGGTGAAGATCGAACGTGATAGACGGCGTAACGTAAAGAAAATCACTTCGCCGGGCGGAGGTTTCGTTTCCTTTGATTATGACTCGGCGGAGCGAGTGACAAAGGCTGTTGATAATCGCAATCGAACCGTCAAATATTCGTATGATGCAGGCGGGCGCCTGTTTAAGGTCGAAGACGGAAAGTCATCCCGGAGTTTCGATTACAACGACATGTACCTGATGTCGATCGAAGAGAATGGTAGTAAGCTCGCAGCTTTTCGCTATAAGCGCGGCCGATTGGGGCAGATTGCATTTGCAGATGGGCAAATCTACAAGTTCGATTACGATTATGATCCGAAGGACAACTACACTGTTGTGCGAACTTATATGCAAGAGCCGAACGGTACCGTGACAAAGTTCGACATCAAACCCGAATGAATCTTCTCGACGTATTTCTCACGGTATATTAAACCAGCTGGGAATCTCATCTCCTTGCTGTATAACTTGACTGCCGAGTAAGTCATGTTAACCTACGAACCCATCTGAGACGGCTGAGGAGATCTTCATCATGAAACTTAATTTAAAACTAGTCGCACTAGTCCTTATCGTCGGTGTGTTCGGACGGATATCGTCCGCCCTTGCGCAAGCCGACTTCTACAAAGCCAAGACTATTACCGTGTATATCGGCACCACGCCGGGAGCGCTGTACGATCAATGGGGACGGATTCTCGCGCAGCATATGGGCAAGCATATTCCGGGGCGGCCGGACATGATCGTGCAAAACATGCCGGGCGCGGGGCACATGATCGCGGCGAATTATGTTTACAATAAAACTAAACCGGATGGCTTGAGCCTGATCGGCTCGATCGTGCCGTCGCTTTACTTCGATCAGTTGATCGGACGCAAAGAAGCGCAGTACGATTGGGCCAAGTTTGTCTGGATCGGTTCGCCGGTACAGGGCGAGTACCAGATGTATATGCGCGCGGCCACGCCGTACAAGACGATCGAAGACGTGCGCAACGCCAAGGAGCCGTCGGTGTTAGGCGGCCTGAGTGGTTAACAAATCAAAAAATCATTGAAGTGGGCGTGCATTCCGCTTTTGACATTTTTTCCACGTTAACCGGTGCCAGAAAACAATGAACCACTCTCTGGTTGACTTCGATTGCGGTTTTTTGGTCTCGCTTCAATCGGCGTCCTTATCCGGGAGATAGTTTTTGGTGTCCGTCGGTAACAGCTCCGGCGATGAAGTAGCAACCGGTTGACGCTCCACCAGCACAAGCCGGTGTCTGCCCGCAGGACCGCGACCCTCGCTGATGTCCAGCATCTT
>WNGF01016155.1_pt1 | contig 10415 bp, 12 predicted proteins | sample 5400641 | NCBI WGS metagenome assembly WNGF01 (sample SAMN13153371, study PRJNA577476) | soil metagenome | isolation source: 80 cm soil or saprolite under grassland replicate 2 | place: USA:California | collected 2016-06-15
CCCGCCAACCCGCAGACGATCAATCCCCCCATACCACCCAGCCAGTTGATCACCGCAAAGCTCGATCACGCTTTCCATAAGCGCAACCCTACTCCGTCTCAATCACCACCATTGGAACGGAGTTCGTCATGAATAATGCCGGCTAGGCTGAATTGATGAGCGCCAATTCGCCGGGATCGCCCGGGATCACGGGACGGCTCTCCGAGACGCCTCTCTTCGTCGTCCTGCGGCGCATCCAGCGGGAGTGTCTCTCCGGCACGCTTTCGGTGTTTCGCGACGAGCAGGTGCGGCAGCTCATGTTCGAGAACGGCGAGCTGCGGGCGGCGCGCTCTTCCCGCGAGGATCATCGCATCGGGGCCACGCTGGTGCGCTGGGGCTACATCACCGAAAAAAACTTGGAGGACGTCCTGGCGATCCAGCGCCAGACACACGAGCGCATCGACGGGATTCTCGTCGAGAAAGGCCTCGTGACGCGAGCCGTCGTGGACGGCGAAGCGCGGCGACAGATGGAGCAGATCGTTTTCTCGACGCTCTCCTGGCCGGACGGCGCCTTCCACTTCGAAGGGGATACCGGGCCGGTGGAGCTCGACGTGGCGGTCTCGCTCTCGCAGGAGATGATCATCGAAGGCATCCGGCGGATCCCGGAGAGCGAGCAATTCCGTGAGCTGCTCGGAGATCCGTCGGCCGTGCCGGTCTTGAAGCGAGATGCCATGACCTCCGGGTCGCTGCGGCTGCTGCGTGACGCGATCGGGGTTTTGTCGCAGGTGGACGGCAAGCGCTGCACCCGCGACCTGCTCGAATCGGCCACGACCTCGCCCAGCGCGCGGGCCAAGGTGCTCTACTCGCTGCTGTTCGCCGGGATCATCGAGATGCTCCCGCCGGCGGGCGCGGCGAAGCCGGCTCCGGGAACGAACGGCCCAGCGACCCCGGATCTGCCCGAGCCGTTGGCGCCGCCCAGGGCTGCCGTGCCGACCAGCCGGCAGATCGTCCTCGATACGTATCGGCAGCTCGACTGGCTTTCCCACTACGACCTGCTAGACATACCGCAGAAGGCGACGCCCGAAGAGATCGAAGCGGCCTATCGCTTTCGCTCGCGCCTCTTCGACCCTTCGTTGAAGGCCCACCCCGAGCTCGTGGATCTCTGGCGGCAGCTCACGGTGCTCGCCAAGTGGCTACGCGTGGCCTACGACGTCCTCTCGAATCCGGTCGCGCGCAAGGCCTACGACCAGAAGATCACAGAAGCCATCCCGGGATCCTCCGAGCCCTAGGTGCCTGCGGAAAGGCCGCGGTAATTTTGTCGCCGTCCCCTCCGTTGAACAATCCGGGTCGCGGCCTCGCGCGAAACGGAGGAGAAATGCGATTGCGGCAGTTGGCGCTGGTTCTCGCAGTGGGTGTCGTCGGAACAGCCTGTTCGTCGTCACCGACGCCGCAGCCTCCTGCGGACACGCCGCCCGTCTCTCCCGCGGTCGCGGCCGACAAGCTCGGCGGCTTCTGGCTCTTCACGATCCACCGGGGAGGACAGGCGATCGATCACTCGCTTCACATTGCCCTGACGGCGGGCGAGCTCGCGGGGTCGCTCACGGGTCCCGATGGCAACGCGCGCGAGCTCTCGAAGATAGCGCTGAAGAGCGAGAAGGTCTCCTGGGAGATCCAGGCCCACGGTGCCCTGCAAAAGTTCGAGGGAACTCTCAAGGGCTCGTCGATGGAGGGCACAATGAAGCTGGCCCGGGAAAGCCGCGAGGGCAGGCGCGGCGGCGGCTCGAGCGGCGGCCCATCCGGCGACGACGGCAGCGCGGGTCCGCCGTCCGACGATGGTCCGCCCTCGGCCGGCAGCGCTGGCGGCCGCGGCGGGGGCACCAGAGGCAGGGGCGGGCGAGGCGGTGGCCGCGGCGGCGGGCGCGGGGGCAGCGAAGGCCAGATCACCTGGAGAGCTTTCAAGTCAGTCGAGCCCAAGCTCGAGGTGACTCCGACGCCGGCGAAGACGGACAGTCTCCCGCCGCTCGTCGAGAAAATTTGATCGGCCCGCGGAGCGGGCCGGTACAGATGAGGCGTGCCGCCGCCTGCGCGCTCCTCGCGGCCCTCGCCTGCCGGGCTCGAGGCCCGGTTGATGCCGCCGCGCTCGCGCGGAAGGAGTGCGTCGCCTTCGAGGCCGCTGCCGAGGCTCCGCTCGGCGCCGCCCTGCGCCGCCTGGACGAAGTTGTCGCAAGGGCGAATGGCGCTGCGCGGCTCGAAGCAGCGCAGGGAGCTCTCCAGGAGGCGAACACGTTGCGGGAAGTTCTAGAGGCCCGGCCGGCCCCGGCGGGCCTCGAATACGCGTGGGGCGAGGAGCTGACCTTCGCAAACCACGCCGTCGACGGGCTCGCGGTCTTCACCCGGAGCGACGGCGGCCGGGAAGCGCTCGAGAGGCTCCGGTCCGTGCTCGCCCGCGGTCGGACGCACCGCGACCGCGGCCGCGCCGCGATCGCGGAAAGCCGCAGGCGATCTTGATCCCCTCGGAACGCCGCAGCAGGCAACCGCCGAGCGGCTAGCGCGCGAGCGGCGCGCCGGGCTCGTGGACAGTCGGAAGTTGCGGCAGACCCACGCGGCGCACGATCGCATCAAATCTCGGGTCCGTCCGAAGAGCGTCGAAGCTCGGCTCGACGTTCATGTAGATCATGTCCCGCGTGTGCGAGGCGAAGGCTCGCTCGAGCCATTGGATCGCCTCGTCCTTCCGCCCGAGCCAGGCCAGGCGCTGCGCCATCGCGGAAGACGACAGGGCGGGGCTCGGCTGCGCTTTCTCGAACCGGGCCAACGCGTAACGGGCGACCGCGCGGTAGCCGGAGGCGGCGTAGATCCTCCTGGCCTCGGCAATCTCCTCTGCCGGCACGCCTTCCAGAGCGGCAACCCGCACCCAGACGCGCATCGCGTCGTCCTCCATTCCCTTTTCCTCGTAGACCTTCGCGAGGAAAAAGTTCGACCAGTAGCTGCTGGGATCGAGCTGAAGCGTGCGCTGGTACTGTTCGATGGCCCGATCGTATTGCCGCGCGAAGTAGTAGATGCGTCCCAGGTTGTGGCCCACGTTCGTCGACAGGGGATCGAGATCCAGCGCCCGCCGGCACTCTGCGGCGGCCTCGTCGAGGCGCCCGGTGGCGACCAAGAGATGCGAGAAGCGGTAGTGGATGTCGGAATCGTTCGGGTCGAGCGCCAGGGCTCGCCGGAAGGCGGCCTCCGCTCCCGCCCAATCCCAATCGTGAAAGGTGCGCACGAGCCCCAGCGCGGCGTGCGCTGAAGCCAAGTTGGGCTCGAGCGCGACGGCCCGGAGGGCCGCCTCCTTGGCCACTTTCATCGACTCCGCAGGCGGATAACCGAAGGTCTCTGCCTCGGCGAGGCCGACCCAGGCCAGCGCGTAGTTCGGGTCCTTCCGGACGGCCTTCCGGAAGAAGTCGGCGGCCTTCACCGTGGCCCAGGAAATGGACTTGGCGAGATAGTACCGGCCCTGCAGGTAGAGCGCGTAGGCTTCCGGATCCACCGGCCGTGCTCGGACGAGACGGAGCTTTTCGTCCGGCGTTACCCGCACCCGGATGCCGTCGACGATGGACCCGGCGACCTCGCCCTGGAGCTGGAGAACATCTCGCAGGTCGCGCTCGTAGGTGCGAGCCCAGAGACTCTTGTCGGTTGCAGCATGGACGAGGTGCGCCGTGACCGTGACCCGGCTGCCGGCTCGCTGCACGGTTCCCTCGACCACGGCGTCAACGTCCAGCTCCTTGGCGATCTGCGGCAGCGTCGCCTTTGTGCCGCGGTAATGCATCGCGGAAGTGCGCGAGATGACGTGCAACGCTCCGATCTGCGAGAGCCGGGCGATGACGGCCTCGGTCATTCCGTCGGCGAAGTACTCCTGTTCCGGATCGTTGGAGAGATTGGAAAATGGCAGTACAGCGAGCGACTGGATCCGGGGTGTCGTCGATTGGACGTTGTGCCACAGTAGAAGAAAGAGCGCCAGGACCGCGACAAGGGCCGCGGCCACGGCGGCCGATCGCCAAGTCTTGGATGGACGAACTGAATGCGACCTCGCCTCAACAAGCGAGGCGCGTTCTCGAAGCAGAACCGGCGCCGAAGCTGCGGCTGCGCCGTCGACGCGTCCCACGAAGCGGTAGCCGCGGCGCGGCAGGGTCTCGACGAACCTCGGCTCCTCGGCCGAGTCGCCGAGCGCTTCGCGCAGCTTGTTGATCGCGGCGTTCAAGCTGTGGTCGTAGTCCACGAACGTGTTGTCTGGCCACAGTCGCGCGCGCAGCTCTTCCCGCGTGACGACCTCGCCCGGACGCTCGAGCAGGACCGAGAGGATCTCGAACGGCTGACCCGCGAGTCGCAGTTTCAGGCCGCTGCGCTTTAACTCGCCGGCGGAAAGATCCGCCTCGAAGTCACCAAATCGGACGGTCCGGGATGTGCCCTGCTTCATGCCCAGCGTTTACGCGCGGCAGTTGCGGGAGTCAAGCAGCCGGGGACGGGCGGGCTCGCCGATGCCCGCGCAAGTCCGGCCGTGAGAAGGCGTTTGCCGATGACCTTCTCTTGACGTCGAAATGACCCGCCTTGCATTGAGGCACCGGACGGCAAGCCGCAGGGTCGCTGCACGTGGCGCAAGAGCGCGCCCGCAGAGAGGGTCACATGACGATTCTGACAGCGACCATCCTGGTTTTCTTGCTGGCTCAGGCCCCTCAGCCCATCGAAATCCCTTTCGAGCTGGCGCCGACGCAGCCTGTCATCCTCGTCCGCGCGGTCGTGAACGGGAGGCCGGCGCTTCTGATTCTCGACACTGGCGCCTCGCAGACGATCCTTCGTTCAGAGCTTCTGCGCGAGCGCCTGCGGCTCGAGGCTTCGCGCTTCGCGCACGGCGGACCCGGGCTCACGGCCCATGGCCGCTGGAGTCAGGCGACCCTGCAGCTCGGCGACCGCGTGTGGCGCAATCGGCAGGTGGTGGCGATGAACTTCGACGAGGTCACCCGCACTTACGGTGCAGCGATCGACGGCCTTCTGGGCCAGGACCTTCTGCGCGAATTCGATCGGGTAACGATCGACTACCGAAAGGGCCGGGTCGTGTTGGCCTCCGGTGAGACCGCCCCAGCGTGTCCGGAGCGACCGGAAACAGCCGAACCGGCCGCCGCCGGCCACTGAGGATTCGGGAGGGTCGCGGCGGGCTCGCGGACGCCTTTCGTCAGGCGGGACGTCAAAGATGTGACGCGTTTCGGGCCTTCGCCGGAAGTCCCCTTTTCGAAGCCTTGGCTTCGCAGGCATTTAGAACGGCGAGAGGGCGTGGCCGGGCGCTTGCACCGAAAATCACGCGCCGTGACCCGCAGGGAAACAGAGACGACCAAAGTCGCCTTTCCGTTCACGGCCTACGACGTTACCGTCGAGCCGGACTCCCTGAAGGCCTGGCAGCTGGGAGCCGACGGCACCGGGTATGCTGTCCAACTCGCCGGTTCCGTGGACGACCGCTGGGTGCGCTGCTACCACTTGATCCGGGCCGCCTCGCCGAGTTGCGCGCGCTTTCACCTCGACAAAGACAAGAAGATCGTGTGGTTCGCGTGTCGAGCGGGCGACCCTCCGTCAAAAATCGGGCCGGTGGTGGATGCCCTCGGCCGTCTGGTCGAATCGGTCAATCAGAGCGCCGAGTCCGAAGCCTGGGACGAGTGGGGAGAGCCTTCGTAGGGAGTGGTCTCAGGCCGGAGCCAGCCAATCGGCGAGCCCGGTCAGGTCCTCGAGCTCGCGATCGGGGCTGCCCGACGCGCCCGCACGCTCGGCCTTGCGATTGATCCAGGCTGTCGGGATGCCGAGCGCCTTCGCCGGGACGACGTCGTGGAAAAAGCTTTGGGCCGCGTGTAACCATCGCGCGCCGGCGCCGAGCGCGGCGCGCGCGACTTCGAAGTGGGCGTAGCCGGGCTTGTAGGAACCCACGCGCTCCGCCGTCGCGACGAGATCGAAGGAGACGGTCAAGCGGCGGCGCGTGGCCGCGAGCAGATCCTCGTCCACGTTGGAGAGGATGCCGAGGCGCATGCCGGCCGCCATCAGGCGTTCCAGCGCCGGATTCGTGTCGGGAAAGGGCGGCCAGGACGGCAGACTCTCGGCGAGAAAGCCGGCCTCCTTCTCCGCGAGCGGCCAGCCGAGCTGCCGCGCGACGCGCATCGCCGTCGCGGCGAGCACGTCGCGGTACGGCCTGTAAGCCGCGGCCTCGACCTCACGCTCGATCTTTCCGTACGCGGCGAGGACTTCGGAAGGCGCGAAGGCGCGGCCGGCTTTTGACGCGGCCGCGGCGAAGGCCTCCGAGATGCCTCGCTCCCAGTCGATGAGAGTCCCGTAGCAGTCGAACGTGACCACGTCGTAGAGAGCCACGGCGGCTTACCGGGGCCGAGGCCCCGGCGGCAGGTGCTCGATGAGATAGCGGGCAAGCAGGGTGTGGACGTGGAGCGGCGTTCCCTCTCCCTCGGAGATCGAGTGGCTGCGGTTGGGGTAGTCCATGAAATCGAAGGGCTTGTTGAGCTCGACCAGGCGGTTGACGAGCTTTTCGGTGCCCTGGAAGTGGACGTTGTCGTCTCCCGAGCCGTGCACGATCAGGAGGCGTCCCTTCAGGCCCTCGGCGAAGGTGATGGGGGAGCCCGCCTTGTAGCCCTCGGCGTTGTCCTGCGGCAGACCCATGTAGCGTTCCTGGTAGATCGTGTCGTAGAGGCGCTGGTCGGGCACCGGAGCGACCGCCATGCCGACCCTGTAAGTGTCGGGCGATCGAAACATCAAGTTCAAGGTGCTCGAGCCGCCGCCGCTCCAGCCCCAGACGCCCACCCGCTCGCCGTCGAGGTAGGGGCGGGCCGCGACGAGCGCCTTGACCGCCGCGGTCTGGTCGGCGGAGGACAGGACGCCGACGGTCCCGTAGACGATCTTGCGCCAGGCGCGGCCCTTCCACGCCGGTGTGCCCCGATTGTCCACGCTGGCGACGACGTAGCCGGCGCGTGTCAAAGCCCGGTGGAACAGCCCGCGGTTGCCAAACCAAGCGTCGGTGACGGTCGTGCCGGCTGGCTCGCCGTAGACGTAGATGAGAAGAGGGTACTTCTTCGACGGGTCGAGCTCCTTGGGCTGCATCATCCAGGCGTCGAGCATGACCCCGGAACCGACGTCGACGTGGAAGAACTCGACGGGCGGCGTCACCAGCGGCTCGACGGCTTTGGCGAGCGCGGCGTTGTCCTCGAGCACGCGCACGACCTGGTGACCGGGCAGGCGGACGAGATCGGTGACGGGCGGATGATCGAACGAGCTGGCGGTGTGGATCGCGAACCGACCGTCGGGCGAGAGGACGTAGGAATGCACACCCTTCGCGCCGCCCGGCGTGACCCGCTCGGCCTTGCCCTTTCCGTCCAGACGCGCGCGGTAGAGGAAGCGGCGCGTGGCGTCTCCGGGCGAGGCGATCACGTAGAGCCACGGATCCGCCCGCCCGACCAGCGTCGTGTCCCCGAGACCCGGCGTCAAGAGGCGCGGCGCACCGCCCTCGCGGGGAACCGCGAAGATCTGCCGCCAGCCGTTCCTCTCGCTCGGCCACAGCAGTTCCCGACCCCCGGCCAGCCAGCGAAAGTCGTCCACGACGTCGAGCCATGCGGCATCCTGCTCGCGCAGCATCCGCCGGACGCTGCCGTTGCGAGCGTCAGCGATCCAGACGTCGTTGGTGTTCTGGAGGCGGTTCAGTTGCTGGAGGATGACCTTGCCGGAGCTCTCGGCCCAGGCCATCCGGGGAACGTAGGTGTCGCGCGGATGCGTCCGTGTCGTTGATCATCGAAAAAATCCCGACGCCGCTGGTGTCGAAGCGCCAGAAGGCGATCCGCCGGCCGTCCGGGCTCCAGCGGAACGCGTCTCGCAGCGAGAACTCCTCCTCGTAGACCCAGTCCGTCGTTCCGTTGACGATCGTGGCCGAGCCGTCGGACGTGAGCGGCGTGATCGCGCCGCTCGACAGGTCCTCGACATAGAGGTTGTTGGCGCGCACCCAGGCAGCCCGCGTCCCGTCGGGGGAGAGCTTCGCGAACATCAAGGTCGACGCCGGCGCGTCGCCGCCGAGCTTCTTCAGCGGCCCGTCGGGCAGGTCGAGAACCCAGTAGTCGCCTCGCGTGTTTTGACGCCAGACCTTCTTCGTGTTGGTGAAGACGAGCAGACGCCTTCGATCCTCCGACCAAGAGTAGTCGTCGATCGCGAGCGGCTTCTTCTCGCCGGGCGGCACGAGCTTCGCTGCGGAGACGAGCACGCGGCGCTCGCCCGTGGCCGTCTCGTAGCGCACGATGTCGCGGCCCCCTTCGGCGGCGGGGGAGGGCTCGAGAGTCGTCAAGGCGCGTCCGCCCTCGGCCCATCGAGCCGGTCCGAAGCGCTTCGGCCTCAAATCTTTGGACGCGAAGATGCGCTTGAGCTCGTCCTGTAGCCCTTGCGGGACTTCGGCGGCCGCGGGCGCCGGAACGGAAAGCGCGGAAGCCAGGACGAAGGACGCGGGAAGGCAGAGGCGGCGCCATGACGCTCTCATGAGCCGGAGACTCTATCTCTGCCGGAAGCCTTTTTTCCGGCTGCAGCCGGTCAGTCCGAGGACTTTTCGGCGGAGACGGTCTCGGAGGTCGAGACCTTGAACTTGCGGTAGTCGCCGTAATCGCTCTGAACGTCCACGCGTCCGATGACGAAGAAGAGGGCCTTGGCGGCCCCGGTGAACCGGGCGCGGGCCGGCAGCCAGATCTCGTCGTTCACGCGGCGGCGCTCGAAGTAAGCCTGAGCGCCTTTCTGAAGGCGGATCAGGCGGCCGGGACCGACCCCCAGGCTGTCGAGCAGCTCGGCCTGGATCTTCACGATCTGGTAGTTGTCTTCGTCCACCCAGGCCCGGCCCTTGAGCTTCTGGACGGCCCGCGCGCCTTCCGAGGCGGGCTTGTAGCCGGGCCGCGGCCGGAAGCTGACGACAATCGTGCCGCGGCCGTCGATCGTTTCGCGGCCCTCCATCACGAGCTCGTCCATCTTGAAGAGCTCCTCGACGATCTCGCGCTCCTTCTGCTTGTCCCCTTCCTCCTTGGCGAGACGCTTCTCTTTGTCCCCCGGCGTCTCGTTTTCGAGGCGCAGACGCCTCTTCTCCGCCCTGTCCTCCTGCTCCTTGTCCTGTGCGGCCAGCTCTTTGGGATCGACCGGCTTGCCGTCCCGGACGATGAGCTTCCGGTACATCTTGCCGGGCGCCTCGGAGGGGTACACCTCGTAGACCGCGGTCTTCATCTTCTTGATGGCTCCGTGAGAGTCCAGGCGCGCCTCGCTGTGCTTCTCGGTGAACGTGTAGTCCGCCAGGAGCGCGCCGTCGCTGCGCAGGTTCTCACGGACGTGGTCGAGAAAACGCCGGACGTCCGGGAGCGGCTGGGCCGCCTTCTGAGGCGCGGGAGCGGCCTGCGCCAGCGCCAGGCCCGCCGCCGCCAGAATCGTGGCCGCGAGACCCGCCCGAGGGCACACGCCAAGCATCGTCCCGTAGAACGCGGCTTTGCGTCCAAACCTTCCCCGCGCTCCGTCGGGCGAGGGGGGGCGGTAGACTCGTCGCGGCCTTTGCCCGAAGAGGAGGTGCCCGATGACGATCCGACGCGTGGATCCCATGTCCGCCGCGAAGATCGCCGGCTCGCTCTACGCCGTCCTGGGCTTTGTCGTGGGCGCGGCGATCTCGGCCTTTTCCACGCTCCTTTCGGCCTTCGCCGGCCCGGCTTTCCAGTTGGGAGGGGGGCCCTGGCGCATGATGTTCGGCGGAGCCGCCATCGTGTGTGTTCCGATCGCCTGGGGCGTCGGAGCGTTCCTCTGCGCGCTCGCCGGCGCCGCGCTCTACAACTGGCTTGCGGGCCTGGTCGGCGGCATCGTCATCGAAGGGGGATAGATGATGACGCCTGGCCGTGTCAAGGTGGCGCGCTGGGTCGCGATCGGCGCCGACTTCCTCCAGATCGTCGTCTTCCCGGTTTTCGTCCCGGGTGCGGCTTCGCCTTGGAACGACGCCCTCGATGTGCTGGTGGCCGGCTCCCTGGTGTCGCTCGTCGGGTGGCACTGGGCCTTCCTGCCGTCCTTCTTAGCCGAGCTCGTGCCCGGTCTCGATCTGGTCCCCACGTGGACGGCCGCCGTCTTCTTCGCCACCCGCGGCCAGGGCAAGGCCGTTCCGCCGGAAGCCCGGCAGCCGGGCGCCATCGACACCGAAGTGGTCACGGCCGGCCGCCGGGAGGGACCTAAACCCGAGCCGTGAGGAAGTCGGCGACGGCAACGACGGCCTCGGCGACGTTGCCGGCCTCGGTGCGGCCGGACTTCGCGGGAGGCTTGAAGGAGTGGTCGCCGGCTGCGATCCAGACGAGGCGGATTGACGGCGAGAGGCGGTAGCTCTCGACTTCCTCGCGCGGGCCGAACGGGTCGCGCTCGCCCTG
>WNGF01010525.1_pt1 | contig 10413 bp, 10 predicted proteins | sample 5400641 | NCBI WGS metagenome assembly WNGF01 (sample SAMN13153371, study PRJNA577476) | soil metagenome | isolation source: 80 cm soil or saprolite under grassland replicate 2 | place: USA:California | collected 2016-06-15
TCGCGGCGGCCATCATTCTTCACCACCGCCTGCCAGTCTGCGCCTGCCGAGAGCACGCCCGCGAGCACATCTGCGAATAGCCAAGGGCCGACATTTCCCATTCCGCAAACAACCATTTCGTCCGCGCGCGCGCGAATCTTGCCGATGCGTTTGGCAAACAGTCCACAGTCGCAGGGTTTATCTACGAGTCGGGTAATATCGGTGGAGCGATACCTTATGAGTGGCATCACGTTGCGCGTGAGTGTAGTGTAAACAAGCTCGCCGTAGCCCTCCTCGTCCGCGTCCGGAACTTCGAAGATAAAATTTAGATCATTTCGGTGATACCCGTCTTTCTCTCTACATTCGACACCTATGGCGCCAAAAGCTTCTGTCTGCCCATAGTTGAGATACAGCGGCGCGCCCCACACTCTTTCAACGGCGCTGCGTGCTGTTTCGCTGATGTTCTCACCACCCGCAAAGAGGAACTTGACTTGCCATACACCGCGCGTCTCAGCCAACTCGGAAAGGCGCACGATCCAGGATGGCTCACCAAAGATCACAGTGGGCTGATAGGCGAGTGCTCGCTCGTAAAACTCCAGCGGCTCAATCTTGCCTGCTTCAACATGAAAACAATCGATGTACTGAAATGCAGAGCGGACAACAACCGGCGAGATCCAGAAGGAGCAATCGAAGGCGCTCAATACTGTGTCTTCAGCCCGCAATCCCAGAAGATGAAGTGCAAGTGCGCTCGTGCGACCAATTTCGCTAATCTCCTGATGCGAAAAGAAAACGCGCTTAGGCAGAGGCGAGGTGGTGCCGGTCGTCTCGAAGGCAGTATCAGCACGCCCGGTTAGAAAGTCTTCGCCACCATGCGCACGCAATTCTTCGCCAGTGGTGAAAAAATCGCCGAGCTCAGCCGGATGCCCTATGCGGCGGACATCGATGCCACGTCGCCTGAATTCTCTCCGGTAGAAGGCGGAGCGCTTTGCCGCGAGCCGCAGCGTTCGTCGGAAACGCGCACGTTGCAACTTCTCAATGGCAGGCACGGGTAGCGTTCCGAGTAAGCGGATAGCGTTTTCGGGCTGCATGCGTAACGCCAGCCGTTCAATTTGTTCGATGGTTTTTGAGATCATATTCAGCAGGACAACGCTGAGCTGAGACTTCTTTAGAGCCGTTCAGGAGCACAACGGCGAATCAGTTGTTCAATCAACTCCACAGAAATGTCCATCTCTTCCTCAGTCATATCGAAGGCAGGCGCGAGCGTAAAAACGTTCTTGTAATATCCGCCGACATCCAGGACCAAACCCATGCGGCGGCCGCGCGCGTCCAAATTTCCTTCGAGGCCCAATGCGAACATACGTTCGACAAGCTCGCGATCAGGCGTGTAGCCGTCGGCCGCGCAAATTTCTATTCGCAGAGCCATGCCGAGGCCATCGGTATCGCCAATCACCTTGGGGTAACGGCGCTGAAGCTCTTTGAGTTGGCTAAGAAAGTACGCGCCTTTCCGCTTCGTGATCTCCTCGTAGTTCTCCTCCTCCATCATGCGCACGACTTCGAGAGCGACGGCGGTGCCCAGTGGGTTAGCTGAGAAGGTTGAATGTGTAGAGCCCGGCGGGAAAATTTGCGGTGAAATCAATTCCTCGCGCGCCCACACGCCTGAGAGTGGGTTCAAGCCATTGGTTAGCGCTTTGCCAAAGACGATAATGTCCGGCTCAACATTAAAATTTTCGATCGCCCAGAATTTTCCAGTGCGGTAGAATCCCATCTGAATTTCGTCATCCACCAGCAGAATCTTATATCGGTCGAGTACCTTCTTGAGCGCGGAGAAATAGTCCGGCGGCGGAATAACGTACCCGCCAGTGCCTTGAACGGCCTCAATATAAAAAGCTGAAAACTCCGACTCCTGCGCCTTGGCGTCCCAGAACGAGTTGTATTCAGTTTCGAAATTCTTCTCGAACTGGGCCACGCAATACAGGCCGCAGTCCTCTCTCTTTTTTTGATATGGGCAGCGAAAGCAATACGGAAACGGAACAAAGTGCGCGCGGTCTGAGAAGTGGCCATACCGGCGGCGATAACGATAGCTGGAAGTGATCGCCGATGCGCCGAGGGTGCGGCCGTGATAGCCACCCATGAACGCGAAAACCAAATTCCTGCCGGTGGCATTGCGAATTATTTTCAGAGAGTCTTCGATGGCCTGCGAACCACCGACGTTAAAGTGTACGCGCCCCTGAAGCGCAAACTTTGATTCGTTGAGTCGCGCGATTGCCGCTGCCAACTCTACCCTTTCAGCGTGCAGATACTGGCTAGCTACCTGTGGCAGCTTGTCTACCTGGTCCTTCAGTGTCTGATTCAGTCGGGGATTGGCGTAGCCAAGACTTGCCGCTGAGTACCACATCTGCAGATCAAGATAAGGCGTACCCTGCCGGTCATAGAGATAGTTTCCCTCACAACGGTCAAAGAACTTTGGCGGCTCAACGTAATGCACAGTATCGCCCCAGGAGCAATACTTGCGTTCCATTTCGCGCAGTTGTTCTTCGTCCGTCACTCGCGTCAATTGCACCAACTCGTTGATTTGAACGCTCATTGTATTGCTTGTTTCCTCCCGGCTAAGCGTTAAGTGGCGCCGACGAATTTGCGAGGTTTGCAGGCTCAACCAAAGGAGCCTCAAGCCAGGCAGCAATTTCAGCCAGACCTTCGAACGGTACGTACTCGATCGACTGCTGCCAACAATAGGTCGCTAGACTATCCTTAGCGAACACAAGATCAGCGGCCTGTGCCGCGTACCGATCGGATAGACCATCGCCGACGAAAATCATCTGTGCGCCCGTGCGATTCAGTAGCCGCATGACGCCGGGTTTGCAGGATGCGCAACCGTGTTCACAGACCCGTTGAAAGAAGGGAAAATCTGTTCTTAACCAGCCGCGTTCCAAATCCAGATGGCTGGCAAATAAGCGCACGTTTCGCAGAAGGCGACCCAACTTCAATTGCGGGCGGTCCATGATGCGACGTATGCAATAATCGAAACCGTCGCTTACGATATGGGCCGGAATCTGATGGCGCGCACAAGTCTCAAGCAGGAGTGAGAGGTCATCGTCTATTTCGATTGAATCAGCCAGCGCATCGAGTTCGCCTCGAGTTGCTCGCACGAGCGCCATCTGCGCTCGCAGGCAGTCGCGCGAGCCTATACGTCCTTTCTGCCAGTGCTCTTCAATTTTCAGCCAGCGGGAATCTGCAAACGTTTCGAGGATGGCATCAACAACATCGCGGCGCGTAATCGTGCCGTCGAAATCTATGAAGATCATTCTTTGCTCGGTCGATTGTTCTTCTAACATAGGTTCGGCTTTGTCCTCCCACGCTTATCTTGACAACGCACCAGTTCTGAGAGCGGTACGATATTCAGGCGGCGTCTTCTTAATCCCTTAATAATCAGCGGCAGCGCGAAAACTGTTTCCATTCTGTCGTGCTTGCAGGCGCTGTCTCCATCGTGCAGCAAAATTATTGAGCCTGCCCGTACGTTTTTAAGCACTTCTCGTGTTATTTGTCCGGCCCGGAGGTTTTTCCAGTCCATTCCTGCAACGGTCCACTGCACCGTGCGCAGGTTCATTTGTCGGGCAACAGAAAAATAAACCGGTGTGCGCACACCGCACGGCGGACGCGAGAATCTCGGCCGCACACCGGTCGTCTTAATAATTGCCCCCTGTGCATCCTGCATCTCCCGCTGAACCACTCGTGCTCCGCTGTAGAGATAAATGCGATGAGAGTAGGAGTGGTTACCGATCTCATGCCCTTCTGCCACCACTCGACGAGCGGTATTTGGATGACACTCGACTTGACGCCCAAGCATGAAAAATGTTGCCGGAGCCTTATATTGTCGAAGGACATTCAGTACGAGTTCCGTGTCGGCAGAAGGGCCATCGTCAAATGTCAAAGCAACCGATGAAGTATCTGTGCGGCCATGCCAATCTGTTGGGCCAAGCCATTGCGAGCGCACCGCGTAAGTCGCGTAGTAGGCGCCCGCCGCTGCACCCATTAGCAACGGCATTGCGGCTTCGGCCAGCTGAAGATCGCGGATCATAACGAGCAAACTAAGGGATCATCCGACCTTCCCAGCTTCCCTTAACTAGCGGCACTGGAATCCTTCCCGCGGAACAGTGCACCTTTCGGATGATGGAAATTCACTGATTACATCAGCGGCCAACGGTTCTTGCGTCGGGATCAGTTCAGCAATCGTCGTTGCCGCATTGAGTCGGCTGCGCAGACGTGCCTGCAGGCGCATGCCAGCCAATGTGTGCTCTTCACTTAACAACCGCGAGACGGCCGCAACCAATTCGTCGATTGTGCTCACAGCAATGCCGACGCCCCAGGTCTCGAGCAGTTCATATTGCACACGTTCTGACCCAGGAGGTGGCTGCAGCGCGACCAGGGGAAGTTCGGCAGCCATAGCTTCGTCAAAAGTGTTGCCCAGCTTTGACACAAGGAGGTCTGCCGCCTGCATGAGCTTTGCCACTTGTGTGGTCCAAGGAAGAATGTGCAACCTTTCATCGAATCGCTTCTGAGCTAGTCGTATCAGCCGTTGCTGCAAACGCGCATTACGACCGGTCAGTACTACCAACTGAACCTTAGGTGTCTCGAGCTTGAGCAAGCGCTCGGCTATCTCTTCGATCCGACCAAATCCTTCGCTTCCGCCCGCAAGCAGAATCAGTGGCAACTCGGTCGTTAGATTCAGCCATTGCCGCACTTCGCGCTGCGCCTGCCGCCGCGAAGTACGTGAACTGAAAGCTGACTCGAGCGGTACTCCAGTAATACGCACGCGGTCCGGCGACGCCCCATGCCGAAGCAATTCCCTACGCGCCTGCTCTGTCGCCACGCAGTACATGTCTACTTCGTCCTTCACCCACGCGCAGTCAGCGTCGTAATTAACGTTCACTGCCATAAGCGGGACTTCGTGCAGTGAAAGCTCGCGTTTGATCAAGGCAGCAATTTCACAGCAACCAACTTCGGTGGCGACCACAGCTGACGGACCCAGATCTCGCACCAGAGAGATCAGGCGGCGGCAACCAGCGCGGTAATACCAATCGGGACTCGTATGAGTTTGCCTTTTCTGGTACTTGTCTATGTGATCCCAAATTACCGGCGCGTACTTCACAAGCCAGAGATAAGCCGTCACATGTGTGAACCGGGCAATCGGCGACATGTAATCGGCCACATCAACGACTCGTACTCGCGAAGACTGCTGAAGAGGGTCTATGGCTGTGGCGATCGCTGCAGCCGCGCGATTGTGACCAGCACCATTGGCGATGGTCAGGATCAAAATTGGACCAGTACGAGAATTTGTGCCGTTCATGCTCAAGCGATTATTCGCTGCTGATTCGTAGTAACCTGTTCGTCAACTCTGCCGAGAGCCAACTGGGCAATGTGGCGCGCGGCGCCGGGCCGCGCTAGTCGACGCGCCTGTTGAGACATGAAGGCGCGCCTGCTGTCATCTCGCAACAATTGTTCGGTGGCGATTACAGCCTCCGAGAGAGTACGGGCAACGATGCCTGCACGCGCCGCCTCCAGATGCTCAGCATTCAGCTTTTCAGGTCCAGGAATCCCATCAAACATCACCACAGGCAAGCCGCACTCAGCAGCTTCAGCCAACGTCACGCCGCCCGGTTTGGTTATTAGTAGCGACGCGAGTTGCATCAGAGCAGCCGTCTGGTCGGTCCAACCGACCACATGCAGAGTGTTGCGGTGCTGGGCGTTGAGACGTCCGAGGCGCTTCAGCACCTTCCGATCGTGGCCGGCGACAGCCACCAACTGCATTGGCAACTCACTGGCACAGAGGCTTGCTGCAATCCGATCCATACGACTTGGTCCCATGCCTCCGCCCATCAGCAATACGAGCGGCAGATGAGCGTTCAAGCCAAAGCCGAGGCGCGTAAACCGCTGGTCATGTCGCGCCCGAAAAGCCGCTTCCGTGGGAATGCCGGTAACGAAAACGTTTCGTGCCGGTGCGCCCCACTGGCACAACTCATCGCGCACGCCTGGCTCCGGCACCGCATAGACATCCACTTCCGGTTTTACCCAAATGGGTTCGGCCTGATCGTCTGTGATGACGGCTATGATTCGCGCGTCGGCCAGATGCATGCGTCTGGCTATAACGGACATCTCGCAAGCTGCAACTTCCACGGCAATGATCGTGTCCGGCTTTAAGCGCGCGATGGTTTCAAACACGTGCGAACAGCCATAGCGAAAGGCCCATGCCGGAGCTGTCTCCTCAGCTCTACGTGAGCGGCGAGCTTCAAACCACTTCTTCCAGAGCCGCGGCGCATACCGAACCATCATCCAATAAGGCCAGACATAAAGAGCGCGAAATGGCCAATGGCAATTCTCAAGCGCATCCAGGACGCAAATTTCTGCGCCCGGCACTTGTTCGGACAACTCGTGCGCTATGGCTGATGCTGCGCGCACGTGACCCGAACCGAACGAGAGCGTGAGCACGAGTATGCGCTGGGCGGGCATTGATATCTTCAATCCTCCCTCCAGGCCATTGCCCTGAATCCCAACATCAAGGTCACAGCGGCCATCAGTGAAAGCACCAGCAAATCGGTCGCAACTTGAGATCTGCCCGCGAGGCTCGCCTGTATCGCGCGCGCGGCAAAGGTGGTAGGCAGCCACGCCGATAGTTGTCGTAAACCACCGGGCGTTGCCTGCGGGGAATAGTAGACAGGCGCAAGAAACACCAACCCCGCACCCAGCGAATCAGTCAATAACGAACCTTCACTAAAGCTTCGGGAACGTGCTGCAACGATGACGCTGATGCCGCACAGGCATAGCATCGTGAGCAGCACGACCACCGCCAACGCAGCAAAATTGACGTGCACATGAACTCCCATGACGTAGCCACTAATTAGCAAAGTGGCTGTACCAATTGCCGCCTGGGCCAGCGCGAAGATGACAATGCCGAACACATAGGACGAAGGTGCAAGCGGCAAAGTGGCGAATAGCTTCAAACGACCCGTAAAGCGATTCTCTAAGAGCAGATATCCGAGCCAACTGATCGAAGTCATGGAAAGGGAAAACACGATCGAGCCCGCGAGAAACCGAATCCGCCTTTCATCCGAAACTTGGTCGCTGCCGCTAACTGCAATCGCAAACAGGTACATCGCGGTTGGAAACACCAAGGCCGCCAAGACGAACGGCCCTGCTTCGGCACGCAGGCGCGCCAGATGAATACGAAACACGCAAAGCATGTCGATTACCCGCTTCATTCGCTTCCCTCTGTGTTTCGGCTCGGCGGCCGCTCTCCCGTAAGGGTGAAGTAGATGTCTTCGAGTGAAGCGCGAGCGATTGAGTATTCCGAAAGCTGCTCGCGCGCGATTTCATCCTGGGCCTCCGCAAACGTTGCGAAGTAGCGCACGCACATCTCACCGAATGGATCAAATGGATCGCTGTACTCAAGCCGATAACTCTGTTCCAGGCGTGTAAAAAGCCTGTCGAGACTGTCGCAGGCGACAAGGCGTCCTTCAGAAATGATGCCAATGCGGTCGCTCAGTTGTTCAGCTTCTTCTATGTAATGGGTCGAGAAGACGACTGTGGCGCCATCTGCTACTACTCGGCGTATTACTTGCCATACCGAGTGACGAGATGCTGGATCGAGACCGGTTGTAGGTTCGTCAAGCACAAGCAATCGGGGGCAGCCCAGCAAGGCCAGTCCAATGAGGATGCGTCGCCGCTGACCGCCTGAGAGCAGACCGACCCGTTTTCCTGATTCAGCGCTCAGACCCAGTTCGTCGCGCGTATCAAAGGCTGCTAATCGCGCTTGCTGTTTAGACAGACCTTTGAAACGGGCGAACAGTTCCAAGTGCTCACGAACGGTCAGTGTTTGGAACAATCCCGCCTCCTGCGGCGTGATGCCCATCATCTGCTTCACCCGCTCAGGCTCAGCGATCGCATTGACGCCGAAAATCTCAATGCTGCCGGACGTGGGACGTAACTCGGTTGTCAGCTGCCGAAGAAACGTCGTCTTGCCTGCTCCATTTGGTCCAAGAATTGAAACGACCTCTCCCGTCTTGACGTCAAAGTCGATGCCGCGGTTTGCAGCCGTGCCATCTTTATATCGCTTCTTCAGACCGCGCACGCGGACAGCTGTCGGGCTTGCCGCCGATTGTTGGGCGCTGCTCTGCACGCTTGAGCTGTGATTAAGAACCAGAAGTGACTTGTCGTTCATGAGAAACTCTTCAGTCCAGCTGGAGAAAATCGCGTGCTGCGCGAAGGGCTTTGACCGGACTGTTTCGATAAACAGAGACTTCATATGGACACCCGATCTTGCAGCCTTTGCAGAAATCCCACATGTCAGTCGATTGCGCAATCAGCTTTCGCACGTCAGGCGACTCATAAATTTCGCGTAGGCTCATGTCGGGCGCGCCCCGATGAAGACTTACAAACGCACAGGGAAATTGAATCGAGCCGTCCGGTCGTATGTTCACCAGGTGTGAAGCTGAGCGGCAGGGAAACTTTCTTGTAAAGCCACCCTCGCGATAGAACCTGTAATAGTCGGTGTAGAACCGAACACAGCGATAGTCTCTTTTGAGATTCGTTACGTACGCTGCTACCTTATCCAGAGCCTCCTTCTGGAGTTCAACGTCATCGGTTTGCCAGGTCGTGCGCACTACGTTGTGGACCGCTTCGGTATGAAGTAATATGCCGCGCTCCTGGCAATAGTCGGCCAACGCGGGCAGATCCTCGAGATTATCGAGGTTGACCGCGGCGTTGATCTGAATCGTGTTATGTTCGAGTTTGCCCAGGATGTAATCGAGCGCCCCGAGTATCGTGGGCAGCCCATCAATCCCGCGTCGCTCGGCAAACTTCTCGCGGTCCAGCGTGTCGATGGAAACCTCCAGTTGGTCCAACTTTACGCAGGCCTCTGCATATTTCTTAAGTGCGAGTCCGTTGGTTGGCATTGACGTAAAAAAGCCTTTGCGTGTCGCACAGTCGATGTAATCAGGCATGTTCGGGTTCATCAGAGGCTCGCCGCCTGAGAAACTCCAGGCAAAGACGCCGAAATCAGCCGCTTCATCCATGCGCTTGAAAACACGCTCACGCACGGCGCGCTCCTCCGGCTGCTGGTTTTGCCAGATAGCGCAGTAGCCACACTTCATATTGCAATGCAGCGTGGCCTCGAACATCACCATGAAGGGACGGCTAAAGCCATGCCGTAACTGCCGCAGCGCGTTCCTTAGCATCAAGCTTTTCTTCACGATCAACACCTTCGCCGCACGGGAGCACTTTGCCCAAGCGAGGTCCCAGGACTCGGTTTGTAGGACTAGAACTTAAGAATTAACGAGATTAGCGCTGGAAAGATGAATGCAAGATAAATGGCGCAACTTATTTTCCCTGGATGTGAGGAGCCTCCGGGCAATCATGAATTTCGGTATCGCCAATCGGATCCGTGGGAATCGAAAGACCTGTCCTGGCTAATGCCTGGCGCCGGCCTGATAGCTAATTGCCACCAAAGAGATGCCCAGGCAAAGGCACTGATCAAGTTTAGCGGGCTGTATTTGCGTGGTGACATTCCGACAGTGGCGCAGACGAGTGGGATGGTAAGGCGCAGACCTGCCGTGAACCACGACATCAACAGCGCGAATATGCCGTGCTTGAGCTGTTCCTCCTTAATGTGGGTTCTTCAGCGTTTTTTCTCTGAGTCTTGAAGACGCGCACGTCGGTGTGCCTCTGCGAACAAGGCCTCGTCATCGATAGACTCGAGTAAGGGCTTATTCTCTGCAAGCCCTTCCACCGGTTTCTTTTGTTGCTCTTGGACTTTGTCTTCCGACTCCTCCAGGCCCTCTTTGAAAGAGCGTTTGCTTTGCCCCAGCGCCTTTGCTAACTGCGGCAACCTGCTGCCGCCGAAGAGGAGAAAGATCACCCCGACAATAAGAATCCAGATCATTGGATTCTCTGGAAGAAATAATATGAACATAAAGACCCATCCTCTAAGAAAAATGATAATCGAGTGTCGGCTCTACGCGGGCCGGCATGGCGCTCAGCATTAACGGGAATTTTAACTCGATCGCGCGTCACGCCAACACGATTCTGCGCGCCTGGTAACAGCTAAAGCAAGTCACTAATTAATCATGCCGCCATTCTCCGTGAAACGATTTTGACCTCCGGCTAATGCCAAATCCCAGGAAAGACTGAGGTGCTGTATCTCCGTGCGCTCTCGTTCCGATGCTCGCATCGATCTGAAGGTTCCCCCCAATTATATAAGCTATTCCGCTATCGAGAATCGCAGCCGCCTTGCCAACGTTGGCTTCAGGAGATTGAACGCCTAAATCGATAAACGGATTGAGCTTTTCAAACCCATGGAGATGGGCGCAAATCCGGATGTATGGTTTGCCGTATCTCCTGAATCAAAAGTAGTAACTCGAGTAAGAGTGTTTCCCTCAATCCGAG
>WNGF01015904.1_pt1 | contig 10412 bp, 7 predicted proteins | sample 5400641 | NCBI WGS metagenome assembly WNGF01 (sample SAMN13153371, study PRJNA577476) | soil metagenome | isolation source: 80 cm soil or saprolite under grassland replicate 2 | place: USA:California | collected 2016-06-15
TTATTACCTCCTCCTGGTCATGCTCGAAGCGGTCGAATTCGATAATCCCATCCTTCCATTGTTCCTGGCGAATTCCCGAGGTGTGCGTGAGCAGATGACGAACGGTCACCTCACCCCATTCCTTCGGCAGCCATCCGAAATAATTCGTCACCCGGTCATCGAGACCGATTTTGCCATCTTCAACGAGCAACATGATCGCCGTTGCCGTGAATTGTTTGGAGATCGAACCAAGACCATACAGCGTTGATGCCGTTGCTGGAGTATCCAACTCCAGGCTTGCCTTCCCGTAGCCCTTTGCCAGGACAAGTTTTCTGGATTGCACCACAGCCAGTGACAACCCAGGTATGCGCTGGTTTTCCATTTCGCTTTTAACGTATTCATCGATCACCTTTTGAGTCGGCTCTTCAGCAGCTGCCAAGGGCAATGTGGACACCGACAGTGCGAAAAGAGGTATCCATGAAGCAGCAAACAGCGCGACACGCATCTGTTGGATAGACACCAAGGGTCTTCGCATTTGTATGAGGAATAAGCTGATCCCGTGATGAGTCGGGTAAACTGCTAACGTGGCCGTTCCCGGCTCTGAAAACGGAGAAAATCAGATGAACAACCAAAGACGGGAGTTGTTGAACAAACCTCCCAGCACGATTTTTCTACCATCCAGCATCTATTTTCCACGTCGGTCAGCTGGGTACGAATTCGCCGCCAACGAGACACAAATGAGTTCCTGATCGTTTCGAGCGTAAACATTTTGATGAGCAAACGCGGGGGCAGCCCAGGCGACCTTTCGACTCCCAAACAGCGAGGTTGGCTCGATCAATTTCGTGCGGCTGATTTCCTCGTAGCCGCTGGGGGCCAAACGGGCCTGAATCAGTTCGCCTCGGTCGTTAAAGAGAAATGCCGAATTCCCGTTTCCGGTCACGTGGATGCTCGCCCCGTTTATCAAGTCGGTCACGGCGTTGGTCTTCCAGATTTCCTCACCGGTGGCCGCCTTTAGACAGACGAACTCCCCGCCTGTTTTGGCGCCATAAACATAATCGCCCAACAACATTCCGGTCGAGGTGTCGCTCAGAATCCGCCGGGAAACTCCCTGGCCTTCGGGCCAGAGCGTTCTACCGGCGGGTCGGTCCTTCTCCAGTTGGAACATCCATCCGCTGACCAGCAAATAACTATCTTGAAAAACCGGGGTTGATACCCCCGCAGTGCCGGGAGATCCGCCGGTGCTGGTCGCTTCCCTCCAATAAAGTTTTCCATTGGCCGGATTAAGCGAGCTCACCGATTGTTGAGTCCAAACGATCAATTGCCGAACTCCCCCGGCATCGATCACAATGGGTGAACTCCACGTCACTGCTTCATCCAGCGCCCGCCAGACTTCGCGTCCGGTGTTCCGATCGAGAGCCACAATTCCTGCTCCCTGCTTTCCTCCGAGCATCAGTATTAAAATATCTCCTTCGATCAATGGGGAAGAGTCCGCCGAAGTCTCCTTCATCTGAAATTCTTCTTTCAGGTTCTTCTTCCAGACAACATGCCCATGTTTGGTGTCCAGACAAACCAGGTTTCCAAATAAATCGAGCGCATAGACCTTCCCCTTCCACACGATGGGTGTGGCGCCAGGTCCGCGCGCCTGGTCCTCCGTGAAAAACCAGTCTGGGGCTGGCGTTTCATAGCAATAACTCCAGCGCATCTTTCCGGAATCGGCCTCCAGACAATGAACCCGTTCGCGAACCATCGGTTTATTCAATTCCGCATCGCTGAGATAAACCTTCCCAGCCGCAATTACAGGACTGGAATACCCCATGGCGACGGGAGCCCGCCAGAGAACCTTCAGCCCGGTGGTAGGAAGCTTTTCGACAATCCCCGATTCGGTCCAGGCGGCGGCGCGATTGGGTCCACGCCATTGAGGCCAGTCGATCGCAAAAGCATGACCGGCCCAGAATAAGGTGAAGCACAAGCAGAACGCCAGGGGCGGTGTCCGTACCGGTTTGAATTGTCCTTCAACTGAAGTGGTCACGGGGAACATTCACTTACCGCAGCAATTTCTGTCATTTCGCCGAGATTCGCTCATGCATTGCGACAATGCTTTGAACTTGATACTGCATTCGTGGGAAATAGGCGAGTGGCGAATCGGTCCAGGAAGTCAGCGCACGCATTGAGCGCAGCGAAGGTCAGACAGACAATGGGGAGCCATGCCATTCTTGAATCGGTGGTGGCAGTCCGAAAATGATTGCCCATCAGTTTCTATTCGGTTTCGCGTCCGCCTCGTTGAAATCCAGCGGCCGCCAGATTGCGGTGGAATGGACGGATTGGCCGGTCTCTCTGGGAGAAACAAACAACGCGCTGCCGTTAGGAGCGAAGGCGATCGAATGAATCACTGACTTCATTTCGAATCGCGCCACTTCGCGTCGCGTTGCTGGGTTCCAGAACAGCATCGTTCGGTCAGATGGCGGCGGCATTCGAAATCAATCTGAACTCCATGTGATCGACCCAAATCCGTCATTGACGTTCTCCCTCCTCGGCATAGCCTCGACGAAATGAAGCCGCTGCAAAAGCGATTCTCCCCCAACCGCGCGGCGTCAAAATCACTAAGCTCCCCAGGCGAACAAGTCCTCACCCGCGAATATCGCCGCGGCAGGAAATCTAATGCCAAATGCGATTGAACCGCGATTCACTGGCGTAAACAGGACAGGCGCCGCGCCTATCGTGATGTCGAATCCATTCACCACGACAAAATAAACAGACAGCAGATGCTGAGTATGACTCCAATATCGAGACGAAAATTTATGGAAAAAGCGGTGATCTGATGATCAAGGACTTTCCAGCCTACGTGAAGATGATGGCCGACATCGGCGTCACTCGACTCGAACTTTGTTCCCCGGTTGGTTACGGCGCCGAATTTTCATCTCTCGCGAATGGAAAAGAAGTCGCGCGCATCCTCGCCGATCACGGCATGAAATCGGAGAGCTCTCATTTCACGATGGAAGAGCTGCGCAAGACCCAGCAAAAGAGCATCGACTGGGCGAAAGAAGTCGGTATCACGCAAATCATCACCGCGACATTGGGCGGTGGCAACAACCCGACCCTCGACCAGGTCAAAAAAGCGGCCGACGAATACAATAAGATCGCGGCCGTCTCAGCCGCCGCCGGCCTTCAGCAAGGCCTTCACAACGAGGGCTTCGAATTGTCGATGGTGGACGGCAAACGCACCTACGACCTCTTATTGGAGCTGCTCGATCCGAAACTGGTCAGATACCAATTCCAAATGTCAACGATCACCGCCGGCTTCGTCGCCGCGGAATACTTCACGAAGTACGCAGGCCGCTTCTACTCGATGCATCTTCAAGACATAAACATGAAGGCCCCTGCCCCGGCCACAGAGGGAACTTCCCCGCGCCAGCGCTACCCGCAAGTGGCGATGGGCAGAGGCAGCATCGATTGGGTAAAAACCTTCACCGCCGCCAAAATCGGCGGCGTTAAAAACTACTTCGTCGAACAAAACTGGGAACTGACCCAGCAAAGCGTCGCCTTTCTCAAAACCCTAAACGTTTGATGATCCAAATGAACCGCGCAGCGTCAAAAAGCAAATTCCTATCAGTATACCGCGCTCTACGTCTTCGGAATTCCAGGGTGGGAGGATTCCGATGAAAGGCATTTCTTTTGGCATCGTCACGCTGCTTTGTTTCGTGCTCCTGGCGTCGCTGCAATCGGCCGAGCCGTGGAAGCCGCTCTTCAATGGCAAGGACTTCACCGGCTGGACCGTCCCAGCGCGCGGCGACGGTCCTTCCCTGAGCCCCGCCGAGGCCGGCTGGAAAATGGAGGACGGCATCATCGTTGGCGGACGGGCAGGACCGGGTCAGAAAGGTGGGAGTCTCGTTTCGCTAGCGCGATTCAAAGACTTCGAGCTGGAGGTCGACTTCATGCTTGCCGAGCAGCCTGCCGCCCCGGACGGCTCGTGTACCACATGCACCTACAACAGCGGCGTGTATCTGCGGACCGGCTATCAGGTGAACTTCGGGCGTCGCGAGGCGGGAGAGTTCGTTGGCGTCGTCGTCCACCGTGTGCATCCCAAAGCCATCAGAGGAAACGTCCTCTGGCTCGACACGGGCGACGAGAAGTTCCCTGATCTCCGCAAGAAGAAAGATTGGAACCATGTCCAGATCTCCTTCAAGGGCCCGCGTCTCCAGGTCACCTTGAACGGGACGAAGATTTGCGACGTCACCGACAACCCGGCGGACCCGGCGGAGGCGGCGTGGAAAGAAGCGGGCCCAATCAGCTTTCAATGGCCGCATGCCGGCGAGGCCAGGGGCTTTGCCGGATTCGTGAAGCTCCGCAACGCGCGAATTCGGGACCTCTAGACACGGCGTGACCGAAACCGCTATCGGAGCGCGCGCGCTGTCTTGCGAGATTCCGGGGCGTAGGACGTGAAAGTACCGAGCGTGTAGCCGACACCATAAGCGGTGATCAAATAACGCGGGCTTTCGGCGTCATCTCCGAGTTTGCGGCGCAAACTTGAAATTGTTTGATCCACCGTTCGGGTCGTCATTGTCTGCTGGCATTTCCACACTTTAGACAACAGTTCGTCGCGAGAAATAATTCGGCCTGCATTAGCATAGAGATAGCAAATCAACTCTAGTTCCTTGCACCTGAGTTTCTGCCAGCTGCCGGAATTCGACTCGATGCATAGAGGAACTCGAATTTGTGAGCGTGATCCGCAATCGAAGATTTATTAAGCACGCGAACGGGCTACCGGGACCTTCGCCGCTCAGGCTACTTTCCCCGGATGAACGACAATCCAAAGAAACCGGTCATCATCACCTTCACCGGGATGTTCACCTTCGCCCAGGACGAGTTGGAGCAGTTGATGCAGCAATTACTCGTCGCCAGTCGCACATCGGATACACCGCCCCAGGCCAGGGACCTAAAGGTCACGGAAGATGACGGGAAACTGCCCCGCCTGGCGTTCTCAGTGAATGAGACTGCGGGGATACTAGGCATCAGCCAAAAGACCGTGTATCGGCTCATTTGTCGGGGGCTACTGAACACATCGCTCGCTTTGCGGACCAAACTGATCGCGAAGTCGGAGATCGAACGCTTTCTCCGTGACACGAGTAGGGAGGTTTGAGCGGGCACTCGCAAGCGTCTTGGAGGCTGAGTCCACCCGACGTGACTCCAGTATTTAGGAGGGTCTGCCCAACCTGATCGCATGAGCTTCAGACTGAAAGGCACCGCGGCCTTGACCAGGTTCGGATCGTCGTCCGAGGCGAATGTCGTCCCGCCCGCAGCCAGCGCGTCGCCGAGCCGTTGGACGGTCATTTTTCGGATGGAACAGCCGGGAAGTAACACATCCTATCAAGAGCGCCAGACCCACGGGCGACCGATCCAACCGTGCGGGTACGCGCCGCTCAGTGATGGCATGACCCTGCTCTCCGAGATCACCGCCAGTCTCATGGGTGTCATGATCTCAAGTCATCGGGCCGACTTCACTCGATAAAACCGTCGGGTCTGGTTGGGGGCGCCGCCGTCATCGAACTCGAATGTCCCGTTGAGAGGCAGGTTGGTGCTGATCGAACTCCATTGGATCAAGTCGTCCGAGGCTTCGACGATCCAGGTTTCGTCGAACGTCGTCTGGAAAATACCATGAATCCTTCCGTCCGGAAGCGATTCGAGTGGGCCCAGTTGTCGCGCGTCTAGGAACAGGCTGAAAGCCAGGCTGGTTCCATCTCCGTAGGATGATGCGAACGAAATCTGGCAGGGGGTTCCTGCCACGGCATCGAAGACAAGCTGTCCGAAATACGAGTAGGAATCGCCCGGGGCCTTCGCCAGGAGCGTCAAATTGGTTAACTGGCTTCCGGTGTAAACGGCAATCCGGTGTCTGAAATAAGAGGAGAAGGTCAGCACCGCGGTACCCGACAGGGGTGGCATCCAGGACCACCAAACCGACTGACTGAGTTCGCGGCCCACGTCGGGTTCTCCGGGTTCAATTGTCGCTGCCCATAGTGCGCCGGTCGCGCTGGTGACAGCTCCGTGCAGGAGAATTCTGTTGTCAAAATTGTCGTTTTGGGGCGGCTTCAAGTTTACGTGGATTGAAACCCCCGGCGAAAACGAACTCACCCCGAGGTTGTCCGTCGCTCGGGCGCGTACGGACCATAGCCCGTAGCTCAAGTCGGGAACAATCACCGTGAAGGGCGGATTTGTTGCAGTCCCAACGAGAGCGGAGTCCAGGTAAAAGTCGACGCGCGCGACCGTTCCATCATCGCTGACATCAGCGCTTAGCTGAAGCGAGTCCCCTTCGAATACAGTCGTTCCGTCGGCGGGGCTTGAGATCAAGACAACTGGTGGAGTCGTGTTTGCGATGTGGAGTGAAACCAGACCGGGGTCCTCCACGGCAATTTGATATTCCGTGCCGGTCGTCGCGTCAATCACGACCTGTGCCGAATAACTCAGATTTTCAAACCGGTCCGCACTGTTTGTAACCAGGGCCAGACCGGGCAATGACGATCCGGTAAAAATTGCCAGAGCCGGCCACTGGCAGCAGTCTGCCGACGCGGTTACTGTGTACCGGCCGGATTCGGGCGCTGTCCAGGCCCACCAGATCGAGCTGTTTCGCCCGTCCGGATTGGGTTCGCCGGCCTCCAAGGTGGCCCAGGTACCGTCCTCCACTGCCAAAACTTCGAGGCCGGTAATCGGGATGCGATTCGCGAAATCATCATTCCGGGGAGGCTCAAAGTTGATCGCGATAAAGACCGGTTGAGACAAAGCGCTCGCACCGGCGTCATCCGTTGCCCTGGCCAGCAGCCGGGGGAAAGCGCGACCGTTTGTGAATGACAGAGTCGTGGTGAATGGCGCATTGGTGACTGTTGCAACCAGAGTCGGATCGCGAAAGAACTCCACTTTTCTGATAGACCCGTCGCGGTCCTGTGCTTCGGCGGTGAGGGTAACGTCGTCGCCGACGATGAATTTGGCGTCGTCGGTCGGACTTGTGATTATGACGAACGGTGGCCTGGTTGGGATCAAGCTCAAAGTGAATCCCCTTCGCGCGGCCCACGAGGAACTCAAGGCGATTGCATACGTAATGCCCGCTTCTGCCTGGAATGCGGCGCGTGTGGAAAAGTCGGGATCGACGCCTCCCCAACTATTGGCGACGGAAGTCAAATTGGTCAGATTCGACCCTCTAAAAACAACCAGACTGGGAAAAAAGTTCGTCGCTGCCACGACGATCGTGAAGATGCCGTTGCTCGGGGCCGTCCAGGCCCACCAAACCGAGGACGTTGCCTCCGGTGGCTCTCCGGATTCGGATGTGACGTTATCGAGCGATCCCGTCGCGGTCACCGGCGCCCCTGTTAACAGGATTCTGTCGGCGAAGTTGTCGTTGGGAGGATGACTGACAGGTTCATTTCCAACCAGGACACGGACCGGCGGCGATACGGAGGTCAGGCCCGCGCTGTCGGTAGCCCAGGCCCAGAGTGCGGACAGGTGATTGCCGTTGGTGAGTCTTACAGTCAGGGTGAACGGTGGATTGGTGACACTTCCCAGCAGGAAAATGTTGCCTTCGAAAAAATCCACTCGTTTGACCACTCCATCCGGGTCGGAAGCTTCTGCCGTGATGGTGACGGGTTCATTCCACTCGAAGAAGGCATCGTTAGTCGGCTGGTTGATTACGATTGCGGGTGGAACCGACGGTGTGACGGTTAGATCGTATTCGAGGTCGTAGCTCCCGCCGGCGGATATCAGGGCGATCTGATAGGTTGTGCCGGCCGTGGCGCGGAACACCAGACGTTTCGAATTATACGGGGCCGAAGGGTCAAAAGCGCTTTCCGCAACCAGACTCAAGTTTGTAAGCGACGATCCGGTGAATACCCGCAGAGCCGGCGCCAGGCCCGCCGGCAACGTGGCGCTCATCGTAAACAGGCCGGACACAGGAGCGATCCAGGACCACCACACGTCGCCACCCGAGTTGGCGGACGGCTCGAAGCTCGCGTTGACGAGCGTTCCGGTGACTGTCACCGGCGCGCCCGCAAATGAAAATCGATCATCAAAGTTGTCATTGATCGGGCGCACATCGAAAGGGATTGAAAATGATTTCGCCTTGGCGCCCCGGTCATCGGTCGCCCAGGCCGTCAGAGAATAATGGCCCGGCAGGGCGTTGCTCAAAACCGTCGCAAACGGGCTATTGTCCTGGACGAAACGGGTGCCCTCCAGTGGCCAATGCACAAAACTCACCAATTGAAATTCAACTCGTTCAACTTTGCCGTCCGAATCGAATGCTTCGGCGCGTATCGGAACCGAGCTTCCCGCACGGTACTCGGCGTTCATGCGCGGGCTGACGATGACTACGGACGGAGGCCTCGTTTGAGCGATGTTCAGTGAAAAGCTGTTCTGCAGACCGAAACTGCCGTCCACTTGAATTTGATAAGTCACACCGCCAACCGCGTTAATTGTGACTTGCGCGGTCGATGGAAAGAGGTCGAGCGGTTGGTCCTTATAATCCACCAGATGGAGGGTCTTGACATTTTCGCCGGTGCAAATGGCGAGTCGCACGCCCACAGGATCGCGAATGAGGAAAAGCGGATCAGCCGGATCGTAGGCCGGACCGTCCAATGTGACCGTCACCGGACCGGAATTGGTCGCCGTCCATGACCACCACACAGATCGCCCGGGCAACGGCCACCAGGGCAAACGTACATCCGGTTCCGCTGTCGCCCCGGCGTTTGAACCGATGATGCGCGTATCTCCACTCCCCAGGCCCGTTCGGAAGGCGAAATTATCGTTAGGCGGCGTTTCAAAGAACGAAAGTTGGAGAACGATGTTACCCAAGTCGCCGCGTGTTCCAAACGGGATACCACCGACGACGATTTGATACGCAACCCCGGCGGCAACGCGAAATGTGACTGACACCCGGTCAGGTAACAATGCGAGGTCGGCATTGGTTGTCAAAGTCAACCCGGACAACGCTGCTCCGGTGTAAACCTCGAGTATCGAATCAAAATCACTATGGCTGGTTTGAATGACGACCAACCCATTGGTCGGGGCGGTCCATGACCACCACACCGATTTTTCATAACGCACCCGGCCCGGTCCGGAGCCATTGGGCTCTCCCGCTTCACGTGTCGCGCCCGTGTTCGAGCCCCCAACAGAAATATTGGTGCCGGCCAAAACGATTCGGTCGGCGAAGTTGTCGTTGGCCGGTTGCGCGAAAGCGGTCCAACCGCCCGTCAACAGGCAGAGTAGGAAGAGCAGGCGCCGCCCCTCGAATCGCCCGATGAATTTGTCTTTGACCATTCGCACCACCTCGTCCGTGGAAGTTTCGCAGAAACCTACACTCTAACCCGGATCTTTTTCAAGCTAATAACTGGCTCATGGACGCTTAGCGAACAGCTCCCATGTCCAATAACAAGACCGAGTCGGAAGCGCGATAGATGAGTTTCTACTTCGGTACTGTTGTAACTCCGCATTCGTTCTTGGCATCGACAGGTCCATGAAGAGTTCATGCTACCCTGCTTTGTGTGTCTCCCATCGAGTAGCCTCGTTCCCTTCCACTAAAGCTGCTTCTTGACTTCAGGGGACAACAACGCGGGAACATAAAACCCCGCTACGCGCGAAAGGTTTCCTCCAGGGTCAACTTCCACTCGATATCCTCGCCAACATCGGGCTGGCCACCCACACAGGAGAGGCGGGTTTGCCTGTTTGCCCTGCCTTAGCGAGATTTACTGGCCAATTTGGGTTGGCCGGCGGGCAAGGGATTTCGTGGGAGTTTGGACAAGAAGCGCCTGAGGAAGATCGTGGGATCTTCCCCTGTCTGGATCGCGCAGGAACTGCTGTGTCACCTGTTCGGTTAGGTTGGGTCAACATGGATCATCAATTGATGAATTATTGGGCGCTCGATAGTCTTTGAGTTCGACAAACTGTTGGAACTGTGAGATGAACGGATAGTGGATATTCATAGTGGGCGGAGGATGCCCTCGACTGAGGGGCCTCGGCCCACAAAAAGAGAAATGCGCACCAACCGCCAGACCTCTGCATTAACCTGCCGCGAAATGGCTCAGTTCAACAGATCGATGCAGGCAACGCGGGATGGCGTCTCCAGTTCCGCTATCGCGGAGGACGCCATCCGCCCCGCGTGCCTGAGCTTGGGGCGTTGCACCGCTCCCTAAACGTTGTGCCACGAACGTTCGTCAGATCCTACGCGACGCTCGCAGGCCTGATAGTAGGAATTGCCGGCGCTAACTGCCAAATTCAGACTCTGGTAAATGTCGATTTTGGTGACCTGCAAGGCGCAGAGGTCGGATACGCGGCAATCGGGATGAGCGCTGAAGATTACTGGAACGCCGTTCCAGGGCCAACGGCAACGATTCAGAATCTGAAACTGGCCAACGGCGATCTGTCTGGGGTGAGCCTCTCCTTGAGTAATGCTTCTTTTC
>WNGF01015708.1_pt1 | contig 10410 bp, 7 predicted proteins | sample 5400641 | NCBI WGS metagenome assembly WNGF01 (sample SAMN13153371, study PRJNA577476) | soil metagenome | isolation source: 80 cm soil or saprolite under grassland replicate 2 | place: USA:California | collected 2016-06-15
CGATAGATGATGCCCCCGCTACTGCAATCACGAGCAGGAGCATACATGTTAGTTGCTTCATTGGTTCTACGTCCTTTCGTTGGTTTGGTGACCCGGTGGTTCGGTGCGGCAGACGATATACCTAACCCCGCAAAGGCGCGAGGGACATCCGGCAGGTAATCCGGCCCGCGCGCCGATAGCGCTTTTCCGGAGTTTTTTCAACGCTTATAGGTTTTCCTCCAGGTTGCGGGCAGTTTCTATACTTTGCGAAGGGTATTACGTGTCCAAACCGCCGGACATCGCCCGGGCTTTTCTCATCTTCCTGTAGTTCAGAAATGAGGGCTTCAGTTGTGAGCATCAAGCGCTAACCCGGTAGGCACAGTTTTAGCTCCTTGATGCTCTAGCTGTCGTTTTCTCGTCCTTAGACAGCTGCCTTCTTAGCCTGCGCTTCAATTGTGCGGGTGCCTCGGGACTCACCGCTGCCTTGGCCGACAATCTCGATGCGCCGCGCTTTCACTTCTTCACGCTTCGGAAGATCAATTCGCAAGATCCCATTATCGTACCCAGCCGTGACACCCTCGATTGAGTCTGTCTGCTGCACTGCGAAGGAGCGTGTAAATGTGCCATAAGAGCGCTCCACGCGATGGTAATTGTCGGCTTCATCCTTCTTCTCGAAGCGACGCTCACCACTCAAAGTGAGAACGTTGTTCCCAAACGTGAGATGGATGTCCTCACGGTTCATGCCCGGCAGGTCAGCCTCAATAACGATCCGGTCCTTGTTCTCATAGATGTCCACGGTCGGATTCCAAGTACCACGGGCAATACCCTCATCAGCGAAAGCACTGCTCATGTTACTTGAGAACAAACGATTTACCTCATTCTGCAGACTGCGCAAATCATGTGAAGGACCAAAATTAACTTTGCTCATAACCAAACCTCCTCCGTCTGAAAAGATTACCGTTGACTCTCCTGCGTTGGTCTTGCTGGCGGAGGTCGCAGATGCCCCCCAATTACAAACTAAAACTTCTATCTAGTTCAAGGAACTAGCCTTGGCTGCGCTCGCTAACTTGTGAAATGTCGAATTAGAAACCTCGAACATCTCAACCTTGGGCGTTCCATCTACTACTTTTGCTAGGGTCTTCAATACGTCAGGATACCCTGTGCGGTGGTAGGCTTCTGCGTTCTCTTTTGTTGCCCAGAAGGTGATAGCTACGGCTTCTGAACGTTCGGGGGCGATGAAAGTGATCTCATCCTCGAAACCCTTTTCTTTGCGGAGGAGTGGGATAATTTCGTTAGCGATGATGCGGTTAAACTCTGGGGCGGAATTAGCCTTGAGTTTCATAGAGACATGGCGTGCAAACATTTTTTAGCTCCTTAGGTTTTGAGCTATTGGCTTCAGTAAGTCCGGATGATTCCAGAGAAGCTGAGAAGGGAGTAAGCTGTGCTCGGTTCGCAGCTACCTTACACCAGAGGCGGGTATATGTCAAATGTAGAATATATGCTATATGAGCAATATTTCTTGCATGTGGTAAATAGTTGCTAGCGGAGAAGGATCGGTGATATAAGACGACCGATCTCTCCTCTGAAGACGGCAAAGCATCCCTGAAAACGCGGGAAAGGCACCTCGCTTATACATCTGTAGTGGTGGTGGATATATAGAAAGGAGACTATGAACGAGCAAGAGAACACGAAACTCGTGCAACAAGTCTACGAGAATTTCAAGAGTGGAGAAATTAAAGCTCTACTCAATCTGCTTTCAGATAACATCGAATGGCAACTACCGGAAATAGAGAATGTGCCATTTGCGGGCAAGTATCGAGGTCATGAACAGATGGGGCAGTTCTTCGCATCGCTAGTTGATACTCAAGAGGTTCAGCATTTTGATCCAAGAGAGTTTATCGCTCAAGGTGATAAAGTCGTGGCTCTGGGTCATTATGCCTGGCGTGTTAAATCTACTGGTAGGGAGTTCGGAGGCGACTTTGCGCATGTGTTCACAGTAAATGATGGGAAAGTCATAAGATTCCACGAATACATGGATACTGCTGCTGCTGCCGCTGCTCATCGAGAAGTTCTCAGCGCAAGAGCTCATTGAACCGGACACGGAATTAGCGAGCCTCTCATCAATGAGCGCCGCAGTTGTCGCGCCGAGGGTCAGCCTCGTCTCATGCGTCTCTTTTGTAAAAAGGTATCTGATGCCCGTGGTCCTTGGCCCATGATCTATAACCAGTGTGCGGATAGTGTGCGAACCCCGCGCAACTACTGAAAACAACTATCGGCGAATGCAACGGTTTTAGGCGGAAATACGCAACAACTTGAGACTACCTGCAACTACTGAAACCCAGCAAAAAGGTTTAGGAAAGACTTAAAATCCGTTGCTTAGGGCCTCGGCATTTCTTGAGCGCCTTACGGCAAGGGTCGTTTACCCAGAGGAATCCCATAAGCCTCCTCGTTATGGCTTGTTTCCTCCGAGGGTCTGCGCTGAGCGAATTTCCGGAATTTCCACCGTTCAACGCCACCCTTAAAGATCTCGGAGGATGCCTTCAAGAACCATTGAGCAATTGGAGCGTTTTGGAGCAACGGAAGAGAGTGAGAATTTACGGAATTTGCAATTCTGCTAAATAAAAATGGTAGGCGCGTGGGGATTTGAACCCCAGACGGTGGGCCAAGTCTTTTAGAATCAATCAGCACTAAATTTCCTCAGTAAAATTTGCACTGCATTCACTGCATCCACTGCTTCAACTGCACGTGCGGCACATTTTTGTGTGCCAAACTGTGCGCCAAATCATATAACACCCTCAGCTGATAATCGAAAGATCTTTGTGTCTAATCTACCAAAGAGTAGCGAACCTGTTATTAGGACGAACGCAAGGACAATTGGTCCTCAGAATTCATATCTAGAACTCGGATTGTGGTTCTCCCAGTCGCACTCTTGCCAACCAAATGAATTCCTCGCCACACAAAATGATCAGCCCATTCTTGTCTTCGCGGATGAAACAGCGCAGTAACCTTCCTGGTTACCGGATCAATCCCCTGTCAAGTTTGGACCTTTGTGGAGATTGCAATCAATGCAAGCGAGGAGCGAGATTGTCGAGGTCATCTGAGCCGCCGTGCATTTTCGGAGTGATATGTTCTATGTGCAGTGAGGCGAGTGGAGAATCATCCTGATGAAGATGGCAATTGGCACGAAAGCGGACTTCAGCTCGAATCTTCGGTCCAATCATTAGGAGCGCGAAGTCGAAAGCCGTTTGGCGTGTCGCTTTAGAACCGCGACGAACTTGTTTGCACGTACGTAACCCGCGTACTCGCTCCTCTCATCGTCTGTGAGTTGGCCTTCATTTGACTTGTGCGCGAGTTCTTCTATGCGCGTATGCGCGCCTGAAGCTCAGGATCAGGATTAAAGCTCAGGACAGCATCTGCCTTATCCGGAAGTACGAGCGCCATCATCGGCCGAACACCGCGTTCAAATGCAAGACTTTCTGATGTTATGGCCATATCCTGACATTACCATGCGCTGGATTCCTTCCGCAATGTTAACCCAACGCTGCGATGTCATCCCGAACTTCAGAGTCCCGGCTTCTCCAAGAGTTCCTCACGGCTGCCCTCTAAGAAGCCGTTCGGCATCCCATCCAGCCGCCGCGATGGTGGATCCCTTATGATCCCATGGCGTGTTCACAAGCGATCAAAGGAGAACATTAATGCGGGTTAGTTATCAACGTGGTTATCTGCGATGTGTAAAGCGTAAGAACGGCAGTTCGTGCTGGGAATTCATGTGGCGAGAACAGGAGCAGAGCGAATCCTGTCTTTCGCCACTGTGCCCCAGTTGATGGTGTGCTCGCGAGTAAGATCTAATGAAGCGGTCTACAGTCATTTTCGGTTTTGGGGCAACAAAGTCATTGTTGCCTGGTCACAGTTCGCAGGGATCAGCGTCTCACCTTGGAGTGGACCGACTATGACCATCACAACCCGAATTGTTACGGTCTTTCGTCCTTATGATGAATTGCGGCGATGCGTGGTTCTGCGCAGCGATTTACCCTTCAATTCGATTTTGAAAAGCGTTGTGGAACTGTAGAACACTGCCAGCAGAGTTATCAGAACAACCGTGCAGAGAATTCGCATCAGCCAAGCAGGTTGCGGGAACGTGTGATGAGACGGTTCAAGTCAGGGACACGCGCAGCGTTTTCTCTCGGCCTCGGAAATCATTACTTCCCACTTCCGAGTGGAGCGACATCTGTACAAAGCCCACCGATACCGCGAAGTAATGAAGTCGAGATTCGCTGTCTGGGAAGGTAATTCAGAGCGAGTCGGAAGCTTAATCATGCGGGATCCTCAATCAACCAAATGACGATAAGCGGTTTGTCTTGCTTTAATCTAGAGCCTCACTGGTTTAAGAGGTTAAGTTGACAATGCCGCGCCGCCAGTCGACGTAGGACAAAATCGGAAGGGAGTCTCCGTCATTGAAGCAGACGCTCACGAAGCTGTAAACGAAAATTAGCCGCAGATTATCGCGGATAACTCAGATGAGAATAGAAGATCTCTTACAATTTGTTAGGTCTGATCCGCGTCGTCCGCGTAATCCGCGGCTGGTTCGTCTTTGCCGGACCGGATCAAGCACCTCCTGCCATGGGAGAAAAGTTTTCCTCTGCGACGTTCGCCGCCTTTTTGGCGAAATCGTAAGTGGCCTTCAGATTCCCGCCGAAGAACCGCACCTTGCCTTCGATTTTGCGCTCCAACAACGACGTACCAGCCTGATCACGGAACTGGCAAAGCAGGGTGATGGAGGTTGCCCCAGCGACAGTCGTAACCTGACGCGTCTTCTCACTACCCTTTTTGAAGCCTGCGACTGTGCACTGCAGCGCGATTAGATCCGAGGCGGTGGCGGCTGTTCGGTCGCCGTCGCGATACACATGCTGGAAGACGCCTTTCTTCTGGAGTTGATTGATCAGTTGCTCATAGAGGGAAACTTGGAATTCTGCGGGTAATGTTACCTCATCGGCCCCGATCATCTTTACTTGGATTGTCGAAGCCTTGATCTTCGCCGGCTGCTTTTCCTGCGCGCGCGCGAGCGGTCCTGCAAGTGACAGCGCGATCAAGAGAGAAAGAGCCACTGCATTTCTGAAGTTAAGCCTCATGGTTTCTTCTCCTTCGTGTCGGACTTAGTTTTATTAGGATCGGCCTGCGTAGGAATACTCGTCTGTGCTCCGCGTGCGATGAGTTCCTGCTTGAGTATTTCCGCCTTGCCGAGCGGCACCGTAAAGATGACGCCGTGCAGGCCGCCGTTGGCATCACGATATTTAATCGTCAGCGTGTCAAGTTTTGTGCGAAACAAGCTCAGGATGCGCCCGGACCCGAAAGGAGCAGCAATCTGCGTCACCGTTCCCAACGTTCCACCAATGACACGCTGGCTGTCTCTACCCGTGACAACATCCTGGATTGACGCAGCGGTAACGTCCGCATTGCCCTTGGCATGACTAAAGCGCAGCGCTCCGTTCACCAACGACAGCGTACCTTTTGTCTTTTCTTTCACACCGACAATGCCGATAACTTGGACAGCCGGCGTCACCGTTTGACCTTGCTGGGCGTGGCTCCGAGGAATCAGCGGATCGCACCACAATAATGTAAGTGCGATGAGAAGTACCGGTACTCTTGAAATCATTTCACGCTCCTTTTCTATGCTGGCTTCGAAGGCAAATTTCCGGATGGTGTTGTGCCCTCGCTTCACTCGATCCTGTGATGGTACTCACAATCGTCTCTGTGGTCTTTCTAAATCCTGCCCGCACCTGCTTAATTTTGCAATTGTACTCTCGAAGCGTTCGAGCCTGCTGGCTCCTCTCCTTTCTTAAGACAATGAAATGACCTCTACCTGGTTGGGGCACATCCTTAACAGGTGGAGCAACAGGAATTCCCTCTAAGCAACGAATGGATCGGCAGCCGAAGCCAACCAGCGCAAGACACAACTTGACGTCAAACAGGGCCAGATACTGTTTGAGATCGATCCTCGTCCGCTAAAGGCAGTCCTTAATCGAGCGAGAGACGACCTTGCGAAGTCTGAGAGTATGGTTCAACAGGCGATTACACAACTAGTTTAGTCGCGGTCAGGGCGGTGGTCTTTCACTTGACTGGTAAGTCTTACTAGTCCTTGCGGTATGACGAGGAATAATTGGAGATGGCCCTGATGACAATGACAAAATTTGATCAATAGCAGCAGATTCTCAAAAGAACTCTTTGCCGGATCTGTTTAGTATGTGACGCGGTTTGCAACAACGAAACCAAAGTAAAGCGTCGTTGCGGAGGCCCAACGAACAACGATCGATTTGAAGCTTTTTAGGAGTCTGCTAAGAGGATGCCGTTTCCGATTGCGGCGCGGCGCTCGGTGCTAGGGGGCAACACCGTGTCGAGCGGTGGACTTGGACTTCTAGTGGGAAGACCAGGTCTACTTGCTCATCTTTTTACAGACGGAGTCCGTGGTTCAAGGTACTTGGTCCTTAATAGATATGGTGATGGAAGGAGACCGGACCAACCGCATTCCGACGTTGTGCCGAAGATTTTGCCGATTCATAGCGAAACGCGTCTCATGAAGCTGATAAACCCATCTTTTCCGACCGCGGCCCTTTCTCTTATCGCCTTTATACGCTATGTGGGCTTGGTGCAGGCCCTTCTCTGTTCTTCATAACCCAGGGGGTCGGGAGGTCGAGCTCGCAAACCATCTGATGAGGTAGGATACTCACCGATGAGGGAAGATGAGGGAGTTATGAGTTCATACCAAGCCGGACGTAGTTTGCTTTGACGATGAAATGTCGGTAAGTACGACTTGGTAGCACATAGTAGAATGAGGGCAACACCTCCGAATCGGACTTAAGATCAGTTGCTTAGGGCCACTGCATGTCTTGAGCTCTTAAGGGTCGTTTATTAGACGATATCTTCCCGGTTATGGCTTGTTTCCTCCGAGAGATCGGAGGCGAGTTTCTGAATTTCGAGAGTTCAAACGCGAGCCCTTAACAATCTCCAATAATTCCCTCAACAACTATTGGGCAATTGGAGCTTTTTGGAGCAACGGAGGTGAGTGAGAATTTAAGGAATTTGCAATTTTACTGAGGAAATTGGTAGGCGCGTGGGGATTTGAACCCCAGACCCCTACCGTGTCAAGGTAGTGCTCTACCCCTGAGCTACGCGCCTAAAGTTGCAACAACTAAATCAAAAAGATCTGTCGAAAGAGACCTGATAAACGAGGCCCGAAAGTAACAAAGCACCTAACGGGTGTCAAGCGAGGTTCAATGCGAGATTCATGCCAGGGCAGGCTCTGGTGGGCATCGCGAGCGGCAGCATAAAGGCTGTACAGTGAACTACCCTTTTGCCGCCGCTTCTTCCCATCGGTTGTAAAGAATTGCGAGCTGAGCTTCAGTCTGACGGTAATCCGCGTCGAGCTTGATGAGCTCGGTGGCATCGCGCGCTACCTCCGGCAGCGACATCTGCTCGGAGATTACGTTCAAACGTTGTTCAGCTTTCGCGATCTCCGCTTCCAACAGCGCCGGTGTCAAAGTCTCGCTCTTATTCTTCTTGATAACCTTGATAGCCGGCGCTTTTGTCACCGCCGCCTTCCCTCTTCCGACCTGCTTCAATTTGCCCGCTGGTCCAAAACCGGATGGCGCAGCAGAATACCGACTTGCACCGTTTTCCGCAGCCGGCTTGTCAACCTTCGCATCCCTCTTTTCGAGACTCGGAGGACTGCTAACCGACCTTCCCGAGGCTTTCCAATCGTGATACTCGGTGTAGTCGCCATCGTAGTGTTCGGCGAGTCCATTGCCATCGAGGGCCAGAATCTGAGTGGCGATGCGGTCCAGAAAGTAACGATCATGGCTGATCGTCAGTATTGTTCCCTCATAAGCATCGAGAGCTTCTTCCAGCGCCTCGCGAGAAGGAATGTCGAGATGGTTGGTAGGCTCATCAAGCACCAGCACATTCACGCGCGAATAGATCAACTTGGCAAGCGCCAGCCTTCCTTTCTCGCCTCCCGACAAATCGCGCACATGTTTGTAAACGTCATCTCCTCTAAAGAGAAACTTAGCTAGGAACGAACGCAATTCGCCGGCGGTTGCTCCAGCAGACGCAACTCTTCTCAGCTCCATGATAATTTCGTTTCTGTCATCGAGATCGTCGAGTTGTTGCGCGTAATAGCCGACCTGTACCTTGGTGCCCCAACGAATTTCACCGGCAAGCGGTGGAATCTTCTTCAGAATCGTTTTTAGAAAAGTGGTTTTGCCGGATCCATTTGGCCCAATAATCCCGAGACATTCACCGCGTCGTAGCACAAACGAAATATCCTGCGCGAGTACCTTGTCTGGATAGCCAATTGTCGTCCGCTCCACTGTCAGCACATGATTGCCGGCACGCTCGATGGACCTGAGGCGAAAGTCACCGGAAGACTGATCCGCCCGGACCGCGTCAATGCGCTCGAGCTTCGCTAGCAAAGTGCGCCGTGACTTAGCCTGCTTGGTTTTTTGTCCCGCGAGGTTGCGACGGATAAACTCTTCGGTCTTCGCAATCATTTGCTGCTGATTGTCGTAAGCACGTTGCTGAGCTTCACGGCGCTCTTCGCGCTCGACAAGGTAATCGGAGTAGTTGCCGGTATAGCTCGCGGCGCGTCCGTTTTCCATCTCGATGATTCGCCGGCAGCAGCGATCAAGAAAATATCGATCGTGGCTAATTATTACAAAACCCGTGGTCGACGCGTGCAGAAATTCTTCGAGCCACTCAACAGCGGCGACGTCAAGATGATTTGTCGGCTCATCGAGCAATAGAATGTCAGGCTCTGCTAAAAGAAGGCGAACCAGTCCCAGTCTGTTTTGCTGACCGCCGGAGAGCTTTTCAGTTTCCAGCGTCCACGTTGAGCGATCGAAACCCAATCCCTGGAGTATTGCCTCGGCCTTCGCCGTGTATTCAAATCCGCCTTCTCGCTCGAACTGATGTTGCAGATTGCTGTAGCGTTCAAGAATCTGGTCAAGATTGGCCACGGCTTCGCCCATGCGATGTTCAAGCTCGTGCATCTCATGTTCAATCTGCTGTAGATGTCCGAACGCTGCCAGTGCAGACTCGTGGACTGTGGAGCCCGCTTCAAAGTGGATGTGTTGGGCCAACAAACCGAGCCGAATGCCGCGGGCCCGAATGACGTCACCGCGATCCGGTTGCTCTTCGTTATTAATCAAGCGAAAGATAGTTGTCTTACCAGAACCATTTCGACCGACGAGCCCGACATGCTCGCCTGGATTTACTTGGAGCGAAACGCCGCGCAAAACATCCTGCGTGCCGTAAGACTTGTGTACCTCTGAAAGACGAAACAACATTTTCTAGTGCTGTAACTGATAAAGCTTTCTAATTCAAGCCGAAAATAATCAACAACTCCGACACACTCTAAAAAAAGCGGGTGCGGAGCTGACTGAGCCTCCTACACCCGCGCAGACCTCTTAACAACACTTACTTCTTCGTTGAAGGCGTGGCCTTCGGACTTGTCGGCGCAGCGGGTGAAGCTGTTGCCGCTGGAGCGATTACCTGGGGAGTGGCCGTCGCCGTGCTCGACGGCGGCGAAGCAATTGCGCCGGGCGCGGCCGGCCTGAGGCCCAGGTTGCCCGGGTTGTTGATCATAGTGCTCGCAAGGTTGTTGACGATTTTAGCTTCGTTCATTGCGACCTCAACCAGGGCCGCGTTTAGAATGTCTGACCGCTGTTTTATGAGCGCCTGAGTGATTTGCTGGCGAACGCCAGGACTTTCAAGTGTCAGGTTCTCGGTTTGCAATCGTTTCTCTTCAAGTTTGAAGACATACCACTTGCCGTTATTGAAGCGAACCGGCTCAGTCCTGTCACCGGGTTGCATGCCAAAGAACTTACTGATCAAGTCAGGTGGAAATCCGTTCTGCTTGAGATCGTCTTCCGTCGCAAACCCAATGTCGCCCCCGCGCGGGACGCTATTGGCATCCTCGCTTTTTGCTCGAGCCACCGTCGCGAAGTCCGCACCCCCTTTGAGCTGTTGATTGATGTCGTCGATCTTCAACTTGGCTTCGGCATCACTTTTCGCATCGGTCTGTGTTATGCCCTGACCACTGTTATCCGCCGGGTCAACTGCAATCATCGCGAGGGATACTCCGCGCGCACTGACAAACCTTTCCCTATTGCCGTTGTAAAAGTCTTCAACCTCTTTATCGTTCACGGTGATCTTGGAGTTGTACTTATCCTGAAGCTTCGTAATGGCTATATTTTTTCGCGCGTCTTCGCGCAACGACTCCATGGTCATATTCTGCGCGACCAGGTACTTTTGGAAATCATCATCAGTCATGCCGCTTTGCAGCTTTTGTTGGTTTATGCTCGCTGTAATTTCGTCTTCCGTGGGTAACAGCTTCTCGCGGTCCGCGCGCTGGAAAAGGACTTCCCTTTGGATCAAATT
>WNGF01030867.1_pt1 | contig 10409 bp, 9 predicted proteins | sample 5400641 | NCBI WGS metagenome assembly WNGF01 (sample SAMN13153371, study PRJNA577476) | soil metagenome | isolation source: 80 cm soil or saprolite under grassland replicate 2 | place: USA:California | collected 2016-06-15
TCATTTTCAATGTTTTTATTAGTTGATTGAATATTGTTTGTGCGGAACGTGTTTATTAAATTTTTTTACTCACGCTTGCAATTACAGCACGAAACTAAAGTGCTGGCTCTCTGAAAAAAATATAAAGAAGGTGAAGTGCGGAAATTATAAGGGGAAATGTAGAAAAGAGAAGATAAAGTAAAACGTTGATGTTCCAAAGAATGAAATTTACTTACTGAGGCTGTTATCTTATAGCACATTTCTGCCTGCTTACACAGTTAGCAGTCACCTTGCAGCACATTTCGGTTTGCTTATACAACCAGGAAGTCATCTTACAGCATATTTCTGTCTCCTTACACATCCGGCCCGTTATCTTACAGTATCCTTTTGCCTTCTTACATCTTCAACCTGTTATCTTACATTTTATTTCTGCCGGCGTGCGATATATTTTTGCCTGCCTGAACTATCCACTAGACATTTTGCATTGCATTACTATCTGCTTACCTCATCTTCTTTTTCATTTCATCGTTTTTAATAAAAATTTCAGGCAAATACCCATGTTTCAACAATTAAAGTTTTAATCTTTGAGGCGTAATCCAATATTTATTAAACTTAAAAAACTTTTCAACTCATGACCCAGCGTCAAAACAATGCACTGAACATGTACAATGCAGTGCTCCAATATCTTGATGAAAATTCCGGTATCTGGAACAACGTTACACCTGTTGCAGACAAACAGGCACAGCTAAAAATGATCGTAAATTCAGTCAAGAGTAAATCGGAAGAGCAGCAGGAAAAATCAACGAATGGCTATACTGCTGCTAAAAATGCGGCTGTGAACACTATGGTGAATCTTGCTTATAAGATGGCTTTGAAGGTAAAGGGATATGCTAAAAAAACGGGCGATGAAGTAATATTGCAATCGGTTGATTTTAGTATGAGCGAACTGGAAAATGGCCCTTCAACAGAAGTAATAAACCGTTGCAGGATCATTGCAGCAACAGCGCAGAAAAAACTTGCAGGACTTACAGATTATAAAATTACCACCGCAGATGTTACCGCCCTTCAGGACGCCATAAATAATGCTGTACCTAAAAAAGCAGAACGTGATTCAATAGGTGCTGCAAGGCGTGGTGTTACTTTAACATTACCATCCCTGTTTTCTCAGGCAGGGAAAGAAGCAGGCGACCTCGATGATTTAATTGAAGGTCTTATTGAAGATAACGAAGATTTTATTTCCGGCTATTTTGCAGTGCGCCGCATTAACGATACCCGCGGCAGTAAAAGCAAAAAAGAAGAACCAAGGGAGGAAGTAAACCAATAAAGAAACGCATAAATCAAAAAGGTTTAAACACTGAAATACATGAAGCCGGTCGAACACCGGCTTTTATTTTTGGTTTAAATGTAAGGAGGAAGAGCGCAAAAGTAACAGCTCCTGAATTGAACTTATTTTTTCGGGTATTGTTTTGTTTTCCAGTTGTACTCATGATCCGCTGAAGCCGATTCAAGGTCGCTCACTTATACGTTCTGAGTTCTAATGAACAGTCAAAAAAGAATAAAACTTCATCTTAAGCACTTTGAATGCCAGTCGCAGACTGGCTTTTCATTTTAACTCTGTAGTATCCTGCAGAACACTACAGAGAGCGGAGAGTGTAATACTAAGCGTTAATTGTGTCACTTGAGCGGTTGGTTCTTTCTTCATCTCGGCGCGAGAAGCTTATGCGCAAAACTCCACGCCCCATTCTGGCGCCAGCATGGGGAAACATCTATATTTGGGAATAAATTATTTACTAAAGAATTATTTTTCGAACATTTAAAAGGTAACTCGTTGCTATGGCAATAATTATTAAAGATGAACTTCTCATTCTTGCAAATAATCCTAATGTCAAAATATTAGGAGATGATTTTGATTCTGCAAATTTCGAATCATGCAGCTATGATTTAAGAATAGGAGCTGTATTTATTGGCGACAAAATTATCAGTCAGCATCACCAACAAAACAGTAACTGGAATATTAATGTTAAGCCAAGTGAAATAGTAACAATACTCACTTTAGAAGATGTTAATCTTCCAAAAGATATTTGTGCTACTGTGTTTGCAATAAATAGTCTTAGTTCTACTGGATTCCTAATTTTAAACCCAGGACATATTGATCCTGGATAAAGCCTTTCTTATTAAACTTATAAATGAGATCATGAATAAAAGACTTATTACTTTTATTACATGGCTGGGTATTTTTATTGGAATAATTGCAGGAATTTATGCTGTTTTACAATTTTACAAGGACGAAAAGATACAAGATCTAAAGAAGATTATAGAACATGATTCGACCACCCAAAAACTTCAATCGGATTCCATACATTTTTATAAAGTGACAATAGATTCATTAAAAAAAATTGAAAGTGGAAAAAATAAAAAATAAAATTGATTGGCAGTCTCTTTCTGTTGCTGCATGGGACGTTAGAAATAATGCAATTATTTTTGGCAAAACTAAAGTTGGCGCTTCTGTTTTAAGTTTAAGTAATAAGATTTATTGTGGTTGCAATGTTGAACATCAATTTAGAAGTCATGATGTCCATGCAGAAGTAAATGCTATTACAAATATGATATCTCAGGGGGAAACTAGTTTGAAAGCAATACTTATTGTAGCAGAAAGAGAAAGATTTACTCCGTGTGGAAGCTGTATGGATTGGATATTTCAGTTTGGGGGACCTAGTTGTTTGATTGGATTTCAAAAAGAACTTAATTCACAAATAAGTATTTATACTGCTCATGATTTAATGCCTTTCTATCCAATTTAATTCATTTTCTAAAATATGTTCATTGAATTATAAGGATAAGAGATAGTAACATTTAATTTTTTTAATTCCGCTTTTGGAATTTTTACAACTGTGCTTACGACAGCTTGCATATTTGTTCGGCCGCCAATGGTTGCTCAGGTATTCGCGCCAATTGAGGTAAATCGAGATCAATAGAAATATTCTCCCCAATTAATTTCCTTAAATTTTTTCCCTGTTAATCCTTCCAAAGATATATCGTATCTAACTGAAGTAATCCTGCTAGATAATGGTTTATTAAGTTGGTCTGAAGTCAAACAGGGAAAAGAATCATCAACGATAAATAAAGTTGATTCAAAAATTTCTATTTTAAATTTTCGATATTCTTCAGAATATATTGGACTATAACCTGCTCCAGCTAAGAGTTCATTAAATCGGACTATAAGATCAGGTCTTCCTAACAATGTTGTCGTAGTTATTTCATCGATGATATTTTGTAAATTAATAGAATTTGTAGTGTTGGATAAGGAAGCTAAAAAAGATACAAAACATAATGATTTATCGTTCGCAGGTTTTAATTGATCTATTCCATTTATAGTGTGAATTAAACTACTCTTTCTTGTACCTTTTACTTCAAAATTCCAATCACTAAAATTAAAATCAAATTTCCCACCCATGGGACCTGTCCAAGAATTCAATGCAGTAACAATATTTATATTAAACAATTGTTGCAACACTTTCAATTCACACATTAAACCTATTAGTTCTTCTTCTGAAAGAATTTGTTTGTTTAGGTTTCCCCAGAAAGTTTTCCAGTTTCTAATAACCGTATTAACCACTTCATGAGGTCTTTTATTTTCTTCCAAAATATCCTTTGCTATTTCTTTTGTCACTTCGGTAAACTCTTGTAAATAACCTATCATATTACAACGTAAATCAATTACTTGTTTCACGACATTACCAGCTATGCGATATTGATTTACATCTATATTAAGTCCATTCACTCCGGGGTCTTTAATATCATTTTTATTTACTTTTTCATCTTCAATAACGAAATGATATTTTCCAAATTCATCTCTGAAAATATGTAGAGAAGAATCAGCTTTATCATCTATAGCGAGCCATATGGTTTTATAACCGGAAACGGCACTGCCTGTAGTTTCCAAAGTTTTCCATGTTTCGCTTGATAATTTTGTATAATCCATCTATTGACCGATATAATTATTTGGTTCGTAACTACTTCTTGGTAAAACAATCGCTATTCCCAGAACATCAATTTTTTCACTTTCAATAAACCTATAAAGGTCTATTCTTTGATCAAACTGCGGACTTTCAATTTGTCTTGCAGCACGACTATCTTTCCAAATTAGATATAGAAGTAACAGAGGGTTTTGAGGATTTCTAACTTCATCGGGTCTCAAATCAATTCTTAGATGATCTGGATCTGTAAGAACACCTATATTAAATCCTCTTTCCGTGTGTTTACGACTACGTTGGATTCTGTTAATTTCAAGCCCTCCGAAAGGAATGGGGTCCCCTGATGCTACAGGATTGGAATTTCCTGCAACTACAACGCTCCACTCAGTTAATTCAGGATATTGAAAGCTTAGCCTCCGAAAAATATATGCAAGAAGACTTTCTACATCCAATCCAGGGCCACCCGTACTTTCTCTATCGACAAACGTGTATCGATTTAAAAAATCTCTCAGAACTAATTCACCATCTATTTTTCTATTTGCAAGATGAACTCCACTTCCATTAATATTGGTAAATCCGCCACTTTCATTAATCCTCCTGATAAAACTATTTCCCAAATTATTATTTGACCTGAGAGCTTCGGGCTGAGCAAGAGGGAACCAAATAGTTTGGTTGAGCGAATCGCTGTAAGAGGTTTGTCTTAACTTGGCTGCGCCCATTTTATTTCGTGCAGTTACATTAAGATTTCTATGATCACGAATTGCAATGGCTAACTGTACAGGGGTTTTTTCCTCTTCTTCATATCTATAAATTTCACTGCGCAATTCTTCTTCAACAAGAGCAAGATGTTCAAAGAACTCCCATATTTGTTCAGTAGTATGAATTCGTGTTAAATCTTCATATCCTTGTCTGTATCCAAACCATCTTCCCATTTGAAGTAATGTATCATATTGTTTACTCGCTCTCAAATAGTAGCTTGTCATCAATCCTTCCAATGTCAATCCACGTGAAATTTGATTTCCACCGATAGCAATAACTTTTATTTCTTCACTTGTAGTATAATCAAGTCTATCCTCAGAAGCACTGTTCAGTTCCATTACTCTTAGGACATCTAATACATTTCCGATTTCTGCCCAAATCTGATCATATTCAGAAATCATATTTTCTAGTTCTATTTCTTCATTAATTGCTTGTGAATCCTGTATAATATCATTCCACACATTCCTGAATTGTTCTTGTAAAATTCCAGAATGTGTTCTGTTAATATAGCGCCCACTAATTTCAGAAACGTAACTACTTATAATGTCATTGATAATAGCCATATCATTAATTCTGTGAGATACATGGACAATCATGCTCATTGGTTTCATTCTGTCACCTCGAAGGTTACGTATAGCACAACAAATAATAAATTGATCAATAGCTACGGAGAGATTCTCAGTCATTCTTCCGTGCCTTATCAGAGCATTTGCCTCGTCAGGAATTTCTTTCACAAATCTTTCAGCGAGATTTCCATGAAATATCATAGAAGTGCCGAAATAACCTTCCGGCTTAGGTAATGACACTATAAAATTTCGGGGATAGAGATCATCTTCTAATACATCATGTTCTGTTGCCATATCAATTAAAACATTGGCAAATGGAGTTGCGGTATACCCGATATAAGCTTTTCGAGTGAAAAGACTAATGAGTCTCCGGATCCTATCATTTATACTCGTCGGATCTGAATCGGGATCATTTGCATTCCCATCGATTGAAGCTTGATCCGCTTCATCATCAATTATGAGTACCGGTATATTTCTTCTATTTTCTTCAGTAGATTGATTTATATATTCTATTAATCTATTGAGTACACGAACATTTTTTTTAATTATTGCTATTGTTGGAGTAGTTCTATTGCAAATTGATCCAAAGGGATCAACATTGACAGTATCAAATTCGCCTAAGTCCCTTATTCTTAATTCTCCATCTCTTGTTCTCCTTTCTCTCAATCTTGCTGTTGTAATTCTATTCCATCTTTTTATATCAGATGGTTCGTCAATAAATGGTTCATCGATTCTCAGATCATTCATTCCAGTTAGTTCCTTATCAAGTCTAATTTGAGTTTGTCGTCTGAGAACACTATGAATCCCTGAAAGGACTATTATGAATTTATAACCTGCATCAGTTGCTTTAGCAATCAGCGCTGTAAAATTTGCTGTTTTTCCGCTTTGCACAAATCCTACAACTAAACCCTTATAACTGAATTGTCTTCGTACTGGATTAGCAAGCTTTTTTAATATACTGAATGTCGCTTCATCAATTGATCTCACAATCTTTCCTGCAACTTCGGCACCATATTTTCTTGTCAGTTCATAGGAAAGGAAATTTTCCAGCCTTTTCCAATAATAACTTCCTTCAAGGTTATTATTTTCTGCAAGCCAAGCATCATACCATTCTTCATGATCTCGTGGATCAGAAACAATAGAAACCGGAATAAGTATTGCGCCGTCATGCGATCTTTTATATTGAATTCTCTCTAAAAAAGCAGTTTCAATTATTTGAAGGAATATGGGTTCCAGCGCAGCTCTGGTTACAGGATTTACAAGTAATCGCAGTTCATCATCAAGGTTAAACTGATCTTCACCTATATACTCAAACCTATCTAATAAATTTTGTATAAGTTGTGATATATGTCGTTCTTCCATTTTCAGATTATTTCTTCTTTAATTAATTTTTCTAATGTTTGTGAACATACTGTTTTGAATGTATCGAAAAGATGTGCATTTTGACTATTCCTATTGTACAGTTCCGCAAACGCAAGTGAGAATATGAGAGCATCTATTGCGTTCGTTGTATTCTTATTTGAAGAGGAATTGTAAATTCTATTATAGAAGGGATGTTCTTTGTTTACAATTACTTTGATTTTTTCATTTACGTTGCAAACAATTTTCCAGAGGCGACCTTCTTCGACCTTGCCGGAAATAACTTCAAATCTGAATTTATTATTAAATTTTGGATTTTCAGTTGAGCTATTGTATAGTTTTTTAGCATGCCTTGTAACTGCCGGATTAATCGTATATTTTAACTGATTCAAGAGAGGCTCTGGGAATTGAACTTTAGCCTTATTAACTGTTATTCTAAAAAACTTATCTAATTCCGGATGAATATCAATACTTAATCGAGCAAGCTTATCGTGTTCATCTAAAGCTCTTGTGCCTTGCCAACCACCAAATCTTATAATTCTGTCTGCACGATAAATATAATATCCTTGCGCTTCGTTCCATGATAACAAGCCCTTTGCTTCTTTCCATGCATACTCACTTGAAAAAGATTCTTTGTTTGGAAGTATATAGCCTTTAATAACAACTGGCTTTAAATACTCTTTCATTTTAAACTCCGAAGAATCTTTTAAAAGAATGATTTCTTGGGTTTTTGGTTCTTTTCGCCAAAATGGATCCCATGGTATTAATTTGTCATTATTTACTTTAATAGTCAACTGCTTTTTTTCCAAAAAGCGATGAAACACCATACTTAAGTGAAGCTTTAGCCGATCTTCAATACGGAAAAAGAAATTGTCGGCAAACTTTTGATTATCATATGAGGCATATTCCTCATCTAAAAGAAAAAGATCATCCCAAAAAACAATTGTCCCTTGTGTTGTTAAGTAAATTTTCTCTTTTGATAAAATTTCTTCAATCTCTGTTTTATTCAATTGAAATAAAACCCATCCCTCGTCAGTTTTTTTTACATGATTTAAATCCCATTTATACCCCACAATTTCGTGATGGGACTTTTTTGATATAACGGTTAAAATATTACAATGACTAAGTGATGCAGTTTTCATTCCCATTCCAAACTTTCCGAGATCACCTTCTTCGTAATTTGTATTAGTACCGATTCTCATTGCTTCCTCAAGTTCATATTCATTCATCCCCTTACCATTATCCCATACTCGTAAATTGAAGTTGTTTTTTTCTTTGTTTAAAAAGATTAAAACTTCACTTGAATTTATTTTTGGAGTAATTGAATTATCTATAAGATCAGCAACAGATGAGTTTAAGTCATAGCCAAGACTTCGTAATGCTTCGAATGTTCTTGCTGCGTTTGGAATGCTTATAACCTTCTTCATTATAAGTTAAGAGTTTGATCCTAAAACAATTTTTCTATTCTTTTTGCGAGTGCTTGAGCCATTAATGGCGGAACAGCATTTCCAATCTGTTTAAATGCTGCTGTTCTTCCTCCCTCAAAAAAATAATCATCAGGAAAAGATTGTATTCTTGCTGCTTCCCGAACCGAGATAGAACGAACCTGTTTTAAATCAGGATAGATATAATAGTGCCCGTCTTTTGCAATGTGTGCTACCATTGTGTGTGAATGTCCATAAGGATCAATCACTTTAAAACGATCAAGAAATGCTTCAGTGTTGTTGTGGGTTTGTAATCTTTTTGGCAAGTCAGAATATTTCAATCTCTTTTTTTCATGCAGCCATTTATCAATTGCAATCGAATAAATTTCCAGGTCTCTTTCGTTATGATTGCGTGTTATATGTTGAGTAGTGAAATCAATTCCGTTTCGTGTGGCTGTATATTGCAGATATTCATTAATTGTTGTGGTATAGTTTGCAATTGGAATTTCATCACCAGGCTTAAGAAATGGAAGATCAAATAATAAATCTTTTTTTATCTGCCAGTCATTTGCAGTTGTTTCAAGTTTGGGGAAATCAAATTTTGTTTTCCCTTTTCTGCCTAGAATGATTACTCTTCTTCTTCTTTGCAGTACACCAAATTCTTCCGCATTCAAAATTTTATAATCAGTTACATAACCAATTTCAGCAAACAATAGGAGCATTTGTTTTAAATAACTGCTACGATCTGCAGTTAATAAACCAAGCACATTTTCAAAAACAAAAAATTTTGGTTTATAACGAATCAAAAATTGAGCATAATAACGAAACAAATAATTTCTTTTATCGCCTCTCATTCCATTAGGGTCTCGACTTCTCCCTACAAGAGAGTATGCCTGGCAAGGAGGACCGCCAATAATTAAATCCACATTTTTCGAATAAAGCTGTGCATCTATTTTTGAAAAAATATTTTCAATAGTCTTATTTGATATTTCCTGACTAATTATTGATTGCAATAACTCCTTCGGTATATTGTTCAATAGTTGCTCTCTTGTAATTTCCTTTTTTAGATATGAGTAATAATGATAGGATTTTTTGTTTTGATTTAAATAATGAAAAGCAAGTCTTGTAGTAAGTGTATCACAGGCGTTTCTGTCCATCTCAACATGTGCAACAGGTACAAATCCTTCCCGAATAAAACCTTCAGAAAGGCCACCTGCACCGGCAAACAAATCAATATAGCTAAGGGCTTCACTCATCGTTTATTGAATTCTCTCGAATCAAAAAAGTCTTTTATCGAAATTTCAAGAGCAAGAAGTATCTTTTCAAGAGTTCCGATCGAAATATTTTTTCTTCCTTTCTCGATATGATTCAGATAGGTTCTTTCCATATCTGCAGCATAAGCGAACTTCTGTTGAGAGAGATTTTTTGCTTTTCGTAATTGCACTATTCTCTCGCCAATCTTTTCTTTTAAGTCCATCATCTAAAAGTATTTTTATGTGTCCTTAAATACTGCATACTTTAGGACACACTGTGTTATTTGTGAAGAATAATTTTGATTAAAGCAATACTATCGCATGTGGCTTAAAACACCATTTGCTTATAAGTCACGTTGCATAAGTTGGTAAACTGATTTTAAAATTGAATAAAGCAAGAGATGCTGAAACAAGTTCAGCATGACGACTACGAGGATAATTTTTTCAAAAGAGTGAGAAGTGTTTTTTCAAAAGTTGTTGGCCTTAATTCGCATTCCCACAAAACAATAATTTTCCATCCCTCTTTTTGTAAAGCTTTTAAAGCTTTTGTATCATTTGTTTTGTTGGAGTTTATTTTTGTAAGCCACCATTCGGTTCTGGTTTTAGGTACAACAAAATATTTGCATCCTTCATGCCCATGCCAGAAACAACCATGTATAAAAATTATGGTTTTATATTTTGGTAAAACGAGATCTGGTTTGCCAGGCAGATCTTTCACATGCAGGCGATAACGAAAACCATGTGCATGCAAAAATTTTATTACAAGCAATTCAGGCTTCGTGTTCCTGCTCTTTATGCGGGACATGTTGTAGCTGCGTGTTGCTTTATCATGCACATCTGCCATGGGATAAAAGTAAAGGAAAGCTGTGAACTGTTAACAGCGGGTGTCATTACAACAATAAACGGGGTTTCCCGTATTTGGTTGTTACAGGTTCGTATAAAGTGGCCAGCTCTGTCTCCTGAGTTTGACAGGTAAAAAGGATAACGGGTTGAAAATCAATAATACGACTTCCAATTTGGCACACTACAAAATAGAGGAGCAGGTTAGAGGTAATTGATTAAGCTATCTTTTGCTATAAGGGGTGGAAGAGGTTT
>WNGF01013154.1_pt1 | contig 10408 bp, 12 predicted proteins | sample 5400641 | NCBI WGS metagenome assembly WNGF01 (sample SAMN13153371, study PRJNA577476) | soil metagenome | isolation source: 80 cm soil or saprolite under grassland replicate 2 | place: USA:California | collected 2016-06-15
GGGTGGTTCGGGCGGCAAGGGGGATGCAGCCGCCGGTGCCGGTCGAGGTGGGGCAGGCGGTGTTGCAGGTAATGCAGGTTCGTCCGGTGCAAGTGGTTCGGCAGGGGCCGCGGGCGTCGCTGGGATGGCGGGCGCGGGATCGGCGGGAATGGGGGGTGTGGCCGGTGCACTCGACGCGGGTCCGGACGGCATGCACGACACCGGCCCAGACAACGGCGAGCCCGATGCCCACCCCGATGTCAGCATCGCCGATGCGAGCGATGCCGAGATACCGGATGCTGCGGCGGCGGACGTCAGTGTCGGCACGCAGGATGGTGGCTCGGCTGACTCGGGCGTCCCGACGGACGATGGCAGTTCGACTGACGCGGGCGTCGGGACGGACGACGGCAGCTCGGCCGATGCCGGCGTCGGGACCGATGATGGCAGCACCGCGGATTCCACAGGAGCCAACGACGACGCCAGTCCGGTCGATTCCGGCGGCAACATCGAGGACGGCGGCGCCGGGTCTGACGTGGCGACAACAGATTCAATGGACGAAGCGACCGATGCGAGCTGCACCGGATTCGATCCCGGCGATAGCGGGGCTGCGCTCAACCGCGCGCAGGGGGGCACCGTGCTGATGAGCAGCCAATGCACTTCGAAAGCAACCGAGATGCCGGTGAACGTTTTTGACAACAACATCAATACAAAGTGGTACTGCAGCGGCAATGCGAAGCCCACGATTGCTTATCAATTCGGGGCCGGCGCGACGTATGCCATCAATGCGTATAGCATCACGAGCGCCAACGATACTCCCACGCGCGATCCCAAGAGTTGGCGCCTCGAAGGTTCCAACGATGGTGGTGCGAGTTGGATCACCGTCGATATCCAGACCGATCAATTGTTTTCCGGTCGCTTCCAGACGAAGACGTACGCCTTCGGCAACTGTGCCGCCTACGCGCGCTATCGGTTCGTGATCACCGCGAACAATGGAGCCACGGGGTTCCAGGTCGCCGAAATCCGACTCTTCGGCGATCCCGGGCCGGGCGGTCCCATCGACTTGGTCCAAGGTGGAACCACGACCGCCACCTCGACCTGCAACACGCCGAGCGCGGCGGAGACGCCCGATCATGCGTTCGACAACGACATCAGCACGAGATGGTTTTGTGGCGCGGTCGCCGATGCCGGACCGAACACCACCTGGTTCGTCGCCTACGACTTCGGGACGACTGCCCATGTGGTGAACATGTACTCCGTCACGTCGGCCAGTGACGCGTCCGGCCGAGATCCCAAGGATTGGGAGCTGCAAGGGTCGAGCGATGGGATCAATTGGACGACGCTCGATGCACGAGCGAACCAGACGTTCGCGAATCGGTTCCAGACCAATACCTACTCGTTCGCCAATACGAGCCCCTATTCGCAATATCGTTTTCTCGTCACCGCGAACAACGGCAGTCCCGACTTTCAGGTCGCGGAAATCATGCTCTTCGGAAACTGAGCTGCTATGCCCACCATGACATCGTCCGCGCCCTTTCCGCTCGATGGTGGCTGCACGTGTCGCGCGGTTCGATATCGCATCGCGACCAAGCCGCTCTTCGTGCACTGTTGTCATTGCCGGTGGTGTCAGCGCGAAACGGGCGCGTCGTTCGCGCTCAACGCCATGATCGAAGCGGATCGCGTCGAACTCGTGCAGGGTTCGCTCGAGGTGGTCGATACGCCGTCGAACAGCGGCAAGGGACAGAAGATCGTGCGTTGTGCACAGTGCCGCATCGCCGTCTGGAGCCATTATGCCGGCGCGGGCGAGGCCGTGTCGTTCGTTCGCGTAGGAACGCTCGACGAACCAGACCATCTGCCTCCCGACATCCACATCTTCACGTCATCGAAGCAGCCTTGGCTCGTACTGCCGCCCGGCACCCCCGCCGTTCCGGAGTACTACGACCGCAACGCCTACTGGTCGAAAGAGAGCCTGGAGCGACGTAGCGCGCTCATGGCACGACGGCGAATCTGACGCTCGCTTGCGAGCGCAGCTCGCAGTACTTCGCCGCTCTCGGGCAGCACCCGATCGCGATCGGCAATCATCGCTCGGGGCCATCGCCCCCCCGATCGGCTCGGTGGTTCCCGTCGCTCGTCCTACTCCCGAGAGCAAGCCGAGCGGACCTCCGATCACGCGGGGTCAGGAGGTCGCCAGGGCCGCCTACGTGTAAGCCGCTCCATGGGGTGTTAAGCCGAAGTCATTGCTTCGGAGGCCAAAACAAGCGTACGCGAAGACTGATCGCCGCGGACAGGGTTCGTCGGGTTCCCGCTACCGGGGCCGGAGGGTCTTCACATGAAAAATCGCATTCGCTTCATACGAGGGTTTGGCATGATCATCGCCGTTGCCGGCGCGGTCGCATCGGCAGGATCGGTCGTGCACGGCGACATCACGGTGTGGGTTTCGGCGACCTCACCGAACAACAATACAACGTTCGATGTGGAGGCGGCTGGCAATACACCGTCGACAGCGAGCGCCATGATGATCGGCGCCACGAGAACCGCTTGGGATCCACAAAGCTGGTGGTGGTCACCCACGAATCTCGCCGACGGCTTTCACAACGCCGGGCACATGTTCTTGAACACCGATAGTTCCGGGTACGCTCATACGTCGAACTACAGTCCGGTGGTTCTCTGCAACCAGGTGATCGCCATCTACGCGTGCGACATCTACAAGTGCCCGAATCAGTCTTGTCTCACGTGGGCAGGGCAGAACTGGAGCTGCATCTCTCCTTTGCCGATGATCACCTATGTTCGCCACGACCCTGCTTCGTTCAATACTTGCGTCACCTATGGCGGTCCCTACGCATTCGACACCGACAACGCGCGAGGTTATACCGGCGACGGCGATTGGGCTTACGATGAATTCAAGGGGGAATGCGCGGCCAACGAATGGGCGGTCGGCGTGTCGTCGAACCCCTACACGAACCGGGCTCATTCGTTGTTGTGCGCGGCTTCTACGCCAGAAAACGCCTATTTTACGCACTATCAACACACGATCGACATTTCGAATGGAAATGATGGATACGGCAACAACGGCGTTGGTTATGATTGGGATTACGGTTACTACAAGGGGGAGTGCGGTAATACCGAGATCGTCACCGGGCTGTCGGAACAGTCGTACGACACTTTTGTGCAGCGTCACGGGGCCTTGAGGCACGTACGCTGTTCGAGCCGCGAGACCAACAACGTCAATTGCCGTCCGAAAATCTTCTCGACCGGAAACGCCATCGAATCCCCTGGCGATCAGACGGATTGGGCCTCCGGCTATTACAAGGGTGAATGCAATGGTGTCGTTGCTGGGGTCAGTCGGTCTCTAGGAGGATCGGTGCACGCGGTCCTCTGCTGTGATTGAGGTAGGTGCTCACGCTTGCGGCTCGTGGATGGCCGCCTCGTCACGACTCGAACTCGAGCGAGCAGCCGTCCCGGGGGGGGCCCAATGAGTCAACCTGCGTCCTTCGCTGGGGGAGCGGATTGACTTCGCATGAGATCGGCTCCACCGAAGGTGTAACGGAAACGAGAAGGGCCGGCGAGCCGTCGCGCAAGCTCGTCGGCGTCCGGCTCGGTGTGAGGAGGAACCATGGACCAAGCCACTGCGACGCGCGCGAGGAGAGTCATTCTCGCGGCTGTCGATTACTCCGACGCTTCTGGCCTCGCGTTGTCTTCCGCTGTCGACTTCGTACGCGGAGGTCCGACCGCCGAGCTTCATATTTTGCACGTCGTGACCCCGGCCTATCGAACCTCCCACGAGGATGTCATGACCGGAGACCTGCCGGGCGAGGTCGAGCAGACCGGGCGCGATGCCCGGCGCGAGCTGCCGAAATTCTACGAGCCGACGCTGCGCGATATGGGTCCGAACGCGGTGGTGGTGGGGCACGTCCGTTTTGGCCGCCCCGATCACGAGATCGTGCTTCTGGCGGGCGAGATCGGTGCCGATCTCATCGTCCTGGGGACGCATGGCAAAACGAAGCTGGAGCGTTTCTTGCTGGGATCAACCGCTGAGCGAGTGCTGCATGCGGCACCGTGCGCGGTGCTCGTCGTACGTGCCAAAGAGCACGCCGCTGAGACGCAACTGGAGGCAGACTCGGATGCGGGCTTCGCGCCGATGACGTTTCGGTTGGGCGAACAGGAAGTCGAAGCAAGCCAGGCGACCTACAGAGAAGGTGAAGAAGCGAGCTCGGCTAACGCCGGCCGAGGGTAACGGCGCACCTGGATCCAAGGGTTCACGGGATTCAGCCCAATTGGCGTGAATCCTGCTCACTCTTGGTCGGGGCTTGAGCAGAAGGGTGCCATCATGCCACCGAGCTATGTGCAATCGCTTGAGCTCAGCACTGGGAGCCAGCCGTGTGGTTGAACAAAAAGATTCTCGTTCCGACCGACTTCAGCGAACCCTCCAAAGCAGCCGCTGATGTCGCGTCTGAGTTGGCGACCCGATTCGGTGTTCCGCTGGTTGTCGTGCACAGTCATCTAGCTCCCCTCGGTGCATATACCCCGGTTCCTGTCGCTCCACGGACAGACTACGTCCAGGCGCTCGAGGATACAGCGCACGAGCTGCTCGAGGAAGAGGCGCGCCGCCTTCGAGGTCGGAATGTGGAGGTGACGACGTTGCTGCGGTTCGGTTTTGCCTCGCAAGAGATTCTCGCGGTCGTTCAGGAGCTCGACGTAGGGCTCATCGTGATGGGGACCCACGGACGCCGCGGTTTGCCGCGTGCGCTCTTGGGGAGCGTCGCGGAGAAGATCGTTCGATTGTCACCGGTGCCCGTCCTCACGGTCCATGCCGGCTCGTCGCAAACGCAGGCCGCCGTCACGGCTCGTTCGGAAGACACCGAGTCCGACGCAACCGCCACCAACACAAACCGCAGGCGGGCCGAAGGCCGCGCCGAGTAACACAAGCGCAGGCGGGCCGAAGGCCGCGCCGAGTAACACAAGCGCAGGCGGGGCGAAGGCCGCGCCGAGTAACACAGCGTGTCGTCTCGCCGTACCCCGTCGTGAGGTAGCTCCGGATCGGTGCTCGCGTTTGGCTCGGAGGCACGAGCATGGAACGCGAGACGTTGTTTTTGCGGGCAGAGTTGTCGAGAGTTCGACGTCGAGTGAGCGCACGGGTTCAAGCCGTTCGTTAGCGTGTTTGCTAAGTATTACCTTCTAGGCTAAGTAATCCCCATGTCGACGGCCACAGCGCCCACGCTCGAGGAGATCGAGGCGGTGTTTTTCGCGCTCGCACACCAAGCGCGCCGCCACATCGTTCTCTTGCTCGGTCACACCGGAGGCGAGCTGCCATCGGGCTATCTCGCGAAGCGCTTCGGCCACAGCTGGCCGACGACGACGCGCCACCTTCGAGTGCTCGAAGAGAGCGGGCTCGTCGAAGTGAGCCGGCGCGGCCGCACGAGCAACTACCGCTTGAAGCGCGACTTCGTCCAGCGCGTCCTCGGCGACTGGCTAGCCAATCTCGAGCCCGTCAGCGCGAAACAAACGTGGGCGTCGGCGGGTCCCAAATCAGTTCGCGATCTCGGTCAAACGAAGAAAAGGAAATAACCATGGCTACCGATACCCCCAAGCTGTTCCGTGTCACCGTCGAAGTGGCGAATCTCGATCAAGCCGCAGCGTTCTACGCGAAGCTCCTCGCCACCGAAGGCAAGCGCCATCCCGGCGCGCGTCATTACTTCGATTGCGGGGGCGTCATCCTCGCCGTCCTCGATCCATCGCAAGGTGGGCTCACGCCGACGCCCGGCCCGAAGTCCCTCTACTTCGCCGTGAAGGACGTCGACGCCGTCCACGCGCGTGCAACGGAGCTGAAAGCGCTCGCGCCGTACAAAGTGCATGGCGACCCCGCAGGGACGGTGAAGAAGCGCCCGTGGGGCGAGCGCTCGTTCTACGTCGTCGATCCCTGGGGCAACGACCTCTGCTTCGTCGAAGACGGAACGCTCTACACCTAAATCCAGAGCTCACATGCCGACCAGGCATTCGGCCGGTCGACTTTGTTCGCTCTGGATTTCGTCGCAGTTCGCGCTTCGCGCTCACCGAGTCATTTTTCGCGGGGTCCCCGCCTCGACGACTCGGCACCCCGCCCATTTTCGGCTGGGTTGAGCAACCCAGCCGAGCCCTTTGGCTACGTCAACGGGAACGGCTTGATGCCCGTGACCGTCGCGGCGCTCAAGCTCGTTCAGCCCGAAGCGCCCGCCGTCAAGACGGGGTAGCGCGAGACGTTACGACACAACCGCAGGCGGGGCGAAGCCGCATAGCGCGAGGTCACGATCGGTCGTTCGCGCGACGCTCGCTCCGTTTGCCGCCGCGGCTCGAGCGGGTAGACTTGGCTCCATGCAGCGGCCTATCGCCCTAGTGCCGTTCGGCATAAGTCCCGTCAGGACTTATGCCGAACCCCGCTACCGCGGGGCACTCGCATTGGTTCATCGGGGGCTCCGCCTCCGCCCCACCGAAGGAAATTCGGAATGGGGCCTCACCCCCGCGGCGCCTCCGGCGCCGTCGACCGATGTTCAAGCTCGGAGCAGCAATCTCTTCCTGAACTTCGGCTGGGCGGCACTAGCTTCGATGGGGCTCGCGGTCGTCTTTTCCGCGGGGTGCGATGGCGGAGACGACACGTACGGCGGGGCCGGATACTACGGCTACTGTCAACAATTCACTTCTTGTGGTGAATGCACGCCGATTGTCGGCTGCGGGTGGTGCACGTATGGGCAAGGTCAAGGCGTATGCCTGAGGGACCCCAACGCGTGCAGAACGCCGCAGTTTACCTGGACCTGGGAGCCGAGCGCGTGCGGTAACCTCGCCGACGCGAGCATCGATGCCGGCGCGGCTGGCGACGCGAACCCCGAAGACTCGAGCGACGCCATTGCGTCCAGCTGTCACTGGCCGACCGGCGCCGACACGTTCCACGCGTCGGAAGCGGGTGCGTCCGGATGCCTCCCCGGCGCGAGCAGCAACCTGTGTTCATCATCGCAATACACGCTGACCTGCTACGGCGCGGGAACAGCGTCGCCTGACGCGGCGCTCGACTGCGCCGTCGTGCCCGTGCCGACGCCGATGAACGTACTCTTTTATTGCTGCCCCTGCGTTCCTTGATCTCGTTGAGTATGCGCCGAGGGTGGTGTAGCAAGGAATGTTGGGAGACTTAGCAAGTCGATCCTCAACGCCACTTCACTGCCAACCGGAGCACAGCCATGCGTGATACTGCGAGGGAAGCGTTCATCCGCCTCGGCATCTCACCAGAAAATCGAGCCCTCCTCTGTCTCGACGGCGGCGGAATCAGGGGCATCATGACCATTCAGCTGCTCAAGGCGCTCGAGCAGCAGGCGGGGGTACCCTGCCACCAAATCTTCGACATGGTGAGCGGCACATCCACGGGCGGGATCATCGCCGGATTGATAGCGTCCGGCCATACGGCTCTCGAGATCGAGAAGCTGTACGAAACGTTTTTGACCAAGGTATTCGTCAAGCGCAGCATCTTTTCCAACCAATTCTACGATCCGCCCGCTTGGTCGAAGACCAGCTACCGACGGACTCTGAAGGAGACGCTCGGCGACCAGACCCTCGCGCAGGCGTGCGATCGTGCCGGACTCGACCTTCTCATCACGGCGCACGACGTCGCGGAAGGCGAAGAAACCTTCTTCTCTCACCTCCGCGAGCGATCGCCGGCGCGCAACGTATACGCTTCGGTGCTGCTGCGAGCGGTCATGGAGGCGACCATGTCGGCTCCTACCTACTTTGCGCCCCTCGAGCGGTTCGTCGATGGTGGCACGACGACCTTCAACAATCCCGTCCTCGCCGCGGTCCTCGAGGCGGTCCAATATGGCCCCGCTACGTACGCAATGAATCGGCTCAGCGTGTTTTCTTTTGGAACGGGATGCCGCCCCGAGCTCATCCGCTCCGAGCAGGTCGCCAATCCGGCGGGGCCCGATGCGCCGTTCTGGTTGACGTGGGTCATGAACGAATCTGGAAACGATGCCTCCGACATGCAAAGCGACATCTTGCGTGCGGGAACCGTCTGCGGAGGTTGCGACTACCGTCGCTTCCAGATCTCGCTCGATTCCCGGGCGCTCGGCAAGCTCCCCAATCTTTCCCTCGAAAACGTCTACGCCACCGATGCCAACTCGATCGCCGCACTCACCGACGCGGAGCTGTCGACGATCCATCTCGACAACATCGCCTACTTTCCGGTGATGCAAACGATCGGGCGAGCATTCGTGCAATTTCTGCAGAACCACGCCGAGCAGGTCGCAAAGCCCATGTTCGGCTACGATCTGGTGACCGCCGACGGAAAAGAGCTGCTCGTCACGCGCGAGGGGGACGTGGCGCGAATCGCTCGCCAAATGAGTGACCCTCGATGGCTCGACGAGCAGCCAGCGTGATCATTCGATTGTTCGGCTCACCCTTCGACGAAGCGCTTCAGCCGACCGAGGGCGTCGTCCCATTGCTGTGAGATACGGTCCAGGTACTTCTGCGCGTCAGCAAGGCGACTTGGGTCGAGCTCACAAATGCGTTGACGCCCTTGGCGGCTCGTTTTGATCACGCCGGCCTCGGCGAGGACTTGGACGTGTTTCGTGATCGCTTGGCGGGAGACCCGCGATTTTGCGCTGAGGCTTGCGATGGAAGCCGGCCCGCCCGAGGCGAGCCGCACCAGCAGCGCGAGCCGGGTCTCGTCCCCGAGCGCTGCGAACAGCGGTGCGGCGTCTCTCACGCGAGAAGGGGCGGCGGCTTCAGCCCGCGACATGACGCTGGATGTTCTCGATCTGGCTACCCCAGCCGTCGGCGTTCATGCGAAACGCCTCGTCGCGACGGTGGGCGGGGAGCCGGTCGAAACCAGATTCGACGATGGTGAGCATCGTGCCGTCGGGTACTTGTTGTAGGCGGAACTCGACCAGGGTCGTAGGTTCCGCCGAATAGTCCGCATTGGGATCGACGGCGTAGGGGTGCCATCGATACTCGAGCTTCACCCGAAACCACGTGCCGAACTCGTCGGCGTTGGTCAGCGCCCGCCAAACACGCTCCCGCGGCGCGCGCAGCACGATCTTCTTCTCGATGCGGTCCGAATTCGTGACGCTCATGTGCAACCTCCTGGTTGCACTTTAACTCATCGATGCAGAAATGCAACCGTTGGGTTGCTCGACCGGGCCGCCGTGCCGAGCTGTACGTAGCATTACTGCGTCAGATCTTGGTGATGACAGATCACGATCAGCAATGGCGGCGCGTCGCCCACGCAAATTACGACGCTGCGAAGTCCCCGACGGGGGACGGCGAGGCCGTCGGAAGCTGCGCATCAGACGGAATCGCGGCCTCGCCTCGCCTCTTCGGCTTCGCCGACACCCAGTTGTGCCTGTCCGGTCAGTACTTGAGTGCGCCTATGGCTACTCCGATGACACGATCGGGTAGCGAGGATCTGACGCAGTAATGTTAGCAAGCAGGCCGCCGTTCGCGGCGTCGATGCGTAGTGTTCGGGGTGGGACGACGGACGGTTACTGCATTCCTTCCCACATGAGAAGGAACGCGCCGATTCCGTGCGGGTCGTTGTCGGACCGGGCGTGGTGATAGTAGTTGCCCACCAGGTCCGTCGACGCGTTGAGACCTTCGCAGATGGTTTTGATGGTCGTGCGGTTGTTGGCGTCCTTGGTCAACCGGTTGTCGATGATGCCCTTCAGGCCTTTTCTGGCAACGAGCGCATTGGCGACGTCGGTGCGGCCGGGCGCGTCGGCGGGCAGTGCTTCGAGGCTCATCACCGAGGCCATGACGAACCATCCCATCGCGCGACCCCAGCTGATCTTGTTCGTGTTGCTCGGTGGTATGGCAAAACCACCACCGGTGCCGTCATACGCGTGCCAGAGCAGACCGGTGTCGGGATTGCGAAGATGGTTGGCCGTGCCGACGAGGTTCTGCACCATCAGCTGATACGTCGACGTGTCGTGAAACACCGTCCCATAGCGAGAAATGAAGGACAGGGACATGAATACGCCGTCGCCCCAAAGCTGCTTGGTCTTGCTCGGGGAATGCCAGAACACGTTGTCCGTGGTGGGGTAGTTGTCGAAGTGCCTGCGCGTGCGATCCGCGCCGGTTTTGAAAGCGGCGTCCTGCATGGCCTCGTAGGCGTTGTCGAGCGTGGTCATGTGCATCACGCTGTCGAGGCTGCCGACGCCATCGCCGGCGTAGCCACGCGCTGCGTTGATGACGGTATTCAAGTACTTGGTGTCCTTCGTTCGCTTGTAGAGCAAGTAGATTCCGTGCAGCGCGAGGCCATCGACGTACCCGCCGCCGAATCCCCTCGCCGCAATGCGCGTGTCGGCCACGGCCTTGCCCCAGTCGAACCCCGCCTGCGATGCCGGACCGGGTTCGTTGATGCCTCCTTCCGTGCCGGGCGGGCGCTCGCCATTTGGAGCTATGCTCTTTCAGGCCGGTA
>WNGF01010538.1_pt1 | contig 10407 bp, 10 predicted proteins | sample 5400641 | NCBI WGS metagenome assembly WNGF01 (sample SAMN13153371, study PRJNA577476) | soil metagenome | isolation source: 80 cm soil or saprolite under grassland replicate 2 | place: USA:California | collected 2016-06-15
TGCGCTGCACTTCACCCCGACGTACTCCTCGTGGCTCAACCAGGTGGAGCGGTGGTTTGCTGAGCTGCAGCGTCGTCGCCTGGACCGCGGGGTCTTCTGCTCTGTTGACGAGCTGACCTGCGCGCTTGCGGAGTGGATCAAGTTCTGGAACGCCAACGCCAAGCCCTTCAAGTGGACCAAGACCGCTGACCAGATCATCGACGCTATCGGACGCTACTGCGCCAGGATCTCAGGACCAGGACACTAGCAGTATCCGCAGTAGAATCCGATTGGACTGCTGATACCGCGCGTCACGGCCCGCAACAACCCGCCGAACCGACTTCCGATATCAGGACCGCTGTCAGGGACTGCCATGTCGAGCAGCACCCCCACCGCCTTCGCGATCGGCCACGCGGGCGAGCTGACCGCCGCCTACCACGCCGAACTCGCCAGGCTCCCACTGGCTGACAACACCCGCCGCGCCTACCGAACCCGTGTCGCCAACCTCCTGGCCTGGCTGGTCAGCGCCGACCTCGACGGCGGCGATCCGCTGGCTGACCCGCACGCCCGCGACTATGCCGTGCGCGACTACACCCGCTACCTGCGCGTCGTCGGCAAGAAAGAGCCCGCCACCATCAACGCGGTCTTGGCTGCCCTCGACCACTTCTACCGGTGGCGCGGCCTTGGCCCGCCCAACGCCCGCCGCCAGGACCTCCCGCAACTCGCCCCGCGCGCGCTGGAGCCCGCCGAGCAACGCCGCTTCCTCCGCGCGGTCGAGCGCAGCTCATCGACGCGGGATCGGGCGCTGGCGCTGACCCTGTTCTACGCCGGCCCTTGGAGGCGACCGCCACCACCCTGTGGGGTGCCGCCAAGCCGCGAACCTGGAACCAGCGCCTGGCGGTCATCGGCTCGTTCCTGGCCTTCGCCCGTCGGCGCGGCTGGCCCACCGGAAACCTCACGCTCAGGCTGGACCGGCGCCGGGTGAAAGTCGACCGGACCCGCGTGCCGAGCTGGAGCGCTTCTGGGCCAAGCCGAGCGTGCCGCTGCTCGTCAAGACCTTCACCCGCCTGCAGTACGAGACCGCCGCCCGCGCCGCCGAGCTGCTGTCGGCCGACATCTGCGACCTCGACATGGACAACCGCCGCCTGCGGGTCACCTCCAAGGGCGGCGATACAGAGTGGGTCTACTTCCAGTCCGGCGCGGCGCGGCTGCTGCCCAGGCTGCTACGTGGACGGTTAAGCGGCCCGCTGTTCGTCACCGACCTGCGGCCCGGGCCCGCCCGGGCGCCGGCCGCGGCCGACGTGTGCCCTTCGACCGGGCGGGTGCGGATCAGCTACCGGCGCATCGCCGAGCTGGTCGTCTGCCACTCCGGCTGGCCGACCCACGCCTACCGCAAGGCGCAGCTCTCCCACCTCGGCGCCAAGGGCTACGGCGACGCCGCGCTGCAGACGAAGTCCCGTCACAAGAGCCGCCGGTCGCTGGAGCCCTACGTCAACGTCCCCGACGAGGTGGCAGCAAAGATCACCGCCGAGGCCGACCCAAACCGGCGGCACCGCTGACGGCGACGGTAGTTGGCGACGGGCGAACTTCACCTTCGTGCAGGCGGAGTGGGCCGCGATAGTCGAGCACCTGTACGGCACCGCCACCCGACCGGCAGCACCGACCCCACCGATGCGCACCGCCAGCGAAGCAGCAGCCAACCTGCTGTCCGGCCACGGCGGCTTCCTCTCCGCGCCGACCGCCATGGCCAGGCTGGTCACCCCAGGCGATCAAGATCGGCTACATCACCGCGCTCCGTGACATGCGCGACGGGAGGATCGAGCTGTAGCACCTTCGCTTCTTGGCGGCTGGTGACCCGGACCCGAGCATGGGGCCTACTGCAGCGCACCGACCACGGCGACAGGCCGCCGTCGTGGCGGCTGTTCCACCACGCCCTGGCCGAGCACCTGCGCGACCAGCAGCAGCGCGCCGGCCTCCTCACCCGCCGCCAGGCGGACGAGCGCATCGTCGGAGCCCTGTTGGAGAAGGCGCCACGTCGGGCCGGCACCGACCAGCCCGATTGGCTGGCCGCTGACTCCTACACCCGCACGCACCTGGCCACCCACACCAGCACAACCAGCCAGCTCGACCACCTGCTGGCCGATCCTGGGTTCCTGGTCGCCGCGGAGCCAGGCCGGCTGCTGGAAGCCCTCCCATCGGTGAACGGCCACGACGTGCTCCCTGCAAGCCAGCGTCTGCTGTATCGGGTCGGCGCCCGGCTGCAGGGACGGCCTGCTGAGGAGCGTGCCGCGATCCTCGAGCTCGGCGCGCGCCAGCTCGACGCTCGCACGCTCGCCGCCCAGCTCGCCGCGTTACGCCTCTCCCGGCCATGGTCGATCCGCTGGGGGCACCAGCTTCCTCATGGAGCCGACCGGATCGTGGGCTGGCACGACGGGCCAGTGCGCGCCATCGCGGTGGGCGAGCGAGAGGGGCGCCTGGTCGCCGTGTCCGGGGGTTCGGACGGCATGGTGTGCGTCTGGGACCTGCGCACTGGCGTCTCGCTGTTGGCGTGGCCACACGGCCCGGCCGGGCTGTCCGAGCGGGACGGCGCAGGCGAACAGCACCGCAAGAGCAGTGTCGAGGCGGTCGCGGTGGGCGAGCTTGCTGACGGGCCAGTGGTGGTGTCCGGCGGTGCGGACGGGACGCTGCGATGCTGGCGCTTGGCCGACGGCTCCCCGAGGGGTGGGCCGCTGGCCAACCCTTGGAGCAGGATCAGGTCGGTGGTGGTTGGCGAGCTTGCCGGCCGACCGGTCGTCGTGGCAGGAGGCGACGGCGGACCCGTGCTGGACGGCGAGCGGAAGCGCGCGGTCTGCGTCTGGGACCTCGAGACATGGGATCTCGAGACAGCGGAACTCCTGCACGTGCTGGAGCCGGACTGCACGAGCCGCCCCTCGGACGACCTGATGGTGTCCGCAGTCGCGATGGGTAGCTGCGGGGATCAGCCCGTCGTGGTCGCCGGTCACGACTGCGGCGCGCGCCAGTGGACATGGACAGGCACCGCCTGGGCCAGCAGGACCCTCATCCCTGAGAAAGTCCGTGGGCATAGGCCACACCCATGGGCGGTCGCGCTCGGGGTCCTCAACGGCCGTCCGATCGCCGTCTGCGGTGGGCACCCTAAGTGGATCACCACGTTCGACCTCGAATCCGGCACGCGTGCAACCCCAGCATTCGACGCTCCGGACGGGGATGTCATCGGGGTTGCCGCCGGAGAACTCGATGGGCGCGCCATCGCCGTGTCGGGCAACTTCTTCGGATTCATGGGCGACCCGGGGGTCCTGCACGTGTGGGACCTCGGCAACGAGGAGGAGCCGCTGCGGGGCTCGCTGGTCGGCCACTACGGCGGAGTGCAGGCATTAGCGGTCACGCGCCTCGACGACCGGCCGGCCGTCGTCTCCGGCGGGATGGACCACACGGTCCGCGCCTGGGACCTTGCCACCAGCCTCCAGCCAGCCCGGGGCCGTCACGAGTACTACCACATCAACTGGCTCCTGGCCTGCGAACTCCAAGGCAGCTCGGCCGTGGTCTGCAACAGCAATCGCATCACCCCAAGCGCCGCCATCTCCAAGAGCCCGCTGTGGCATGAGCAAGATCGAGACGACGTTCCCCGCGAAGCGCTTGCGGACCTCATCATCGTCCCGACGAGCGGGATTCGAAGGCGGCAAAGGCGCCCCAAACCCCCGCCGAGCGTAATCCGAGCCTGGGATCAGGCCAACGGGGAACCGATCAGCGCTGCCTCGCTGAACGCCGACCGCCTCGGTCGGCTGTGCGCCGTTGGCCGTGCTGGCGACACGGTGCTCGGCGTCGAGGTCGACGAGCCCACGTGGCGGCCGGAGTTGGACTACCTGCTCACCGATATGCCGGGAGATGACACGACCCGCCTCCGGGTATGGGATCTGCAAAGCGGCACGCAGGTGGGCCGCCCGACCCTAGACAGGCCGCCCGGTGCCCTCGACTACAACATCGCCGTCGGCGGGCTTGGCGACCAAGAGGTAGTTGCCTTCTGCGACGAGCACGGGCGGATCCAGGTGTTGGACGTCCATAGTGGTGAGCCGGTATGGGCGGAGCCACTGCCCACCTTCGGCGGTGGCTCGGCGCTCAGGGCCTTCGGCGCCCCAGCCGGCCGGCCGATCGCGGTAGTCCAAGCCCCCTGGAAAGCTGGGATTTGGGACCTGCAACGGCGCGGATCCGCCGAGCCGCTGGCCATGCCACATTCGATGCAACCAGAACTTTGGGGCTCCTTTCCGATGGCGGTAGGCGTGCTCGCCGGCCGTCCCGTGGTGGTCTACAGCGGCTACGGCCGACCGATCCGGGTCTGGGATCTCACCACCCACCACGAGTGCGAACGGGCGATCTGGGTGGACACCAAGATCGCAGCCATCACCGTCACGCCCGACTCCACCATCCTGGCGAGTGGGCCCACTGGCACCGTGCTCGCACTCCGTGTGGAGGCCTCGTTCTTCGACCCACCGCTGCGCGCAGAGCAACTGTAATGAGGCTGCGCTTGGGTAGGCGCCCCCAGCCGCAATCCTCTGACGAGTGATGTCCACGGCCCCGTCAAAGTGTCGTGATGTCCGGGTTGATGGCGTGCTGGGAGGATTGGCGTGAAACAGGCTGGGCTTTCGAGATCATGAGGGTGTTGGCACCGTGACCTCGACGGAAGACCCGTGCTTGGCGACCTGTCATCCTCCATCCCTGCTGCGCGCACTTGCCGTAACGATCCCCGGCCGCTTACCTGGACGAGTGTCCTGGCCTGCTGCAGCGGTCGACTGACGTGCCGGGCCGGCGCGTCCACCGAGGCCGACAGCACAGCCTGGTCGGCGTGCTCGCCCTGGCTGCCGCTGCGGTCGTGGCTGGGGCGCGGTCGGTAACCGCGATCGCCGAGTGGGCTGACCTGCCCAGCCGATGCTGGCCGCGCTGGGGCCCACGGTGATCCGCTGACCGGGGCGTCGTCACCCTCCTGGGGAGGCAACTATCCGCCGTGTGCTTGCACGCATCGACGCGGACGCGTTCGACCTGGCGGTCGGTGCGTGGCTGGCCGACCGGCTGCGCCTACCCACGCGCCGATGCCGATGCCGACGCGCGATCGCGGTCGACGGCGCGCCCGCAGCCAACCTCGTGTGCGAGCACACCAAGCGGCTCGCTCACCTGGCGTCGTCGTCACCTCCGCAGACCGGAGCCTGTCGGGCGTCTGGTTCGTCATCTCCGGGCCTGGTCGAGGCGGTCGGTTCCGTCCTGCCCGGCGCGGCCTGGCAGCGCTTGGTTCATGCGATTCGCGGTTGGTAGCGCTCGGGCGCGGACCGCTTGACGACCTCGTTGTTCTAGTTGTTATATAACAACGTCTGAAATGGGATGCGTTGGAGGTCGGCATGCTCCTGAGCCTTGAGGTGGACGGCGCGGTGCCGCTGTACCAGCAGCTGCGCGACCGCGTCGTGGAGGCGATCGCCTCTGGGGCGCTGCGGCGCGGCGACTCGCTGCCCACAACCCGACAGCTCGCCGCCGACCTCGGCATCAACATGCACACCGTGAACAAGGCCTACGACCTACTGCGGCAGGAGGGCCTCATCCGGCTGGGCCGCCGCACCGGCGCGGTGGTGAGCCGCGACCCGGCCAGCGGCCCCCCGCCGGCCACAGAGATCGCCCAGTGGGAGCAACAGGCACGCACCCTGCTCGCCGAGGCCGTGGCCAAGGGGCTGTCACCACGCGAGACCCTGCGGCGCTGCCAGACGATCCTGGACGACTTCACCGCCGGAGCCCCCGACCCGGCCCTGCTCGGCGAGAGCGCATCATGACCGTGCTCCCGATCCTGCTCCTCGGCCTCATCGCGTGGCTGCTGCCGACGCTGGTGCCCCGCTCGGTGCCGTTTGGCGTGCGGATCCCCGGCGCCCGCGCCAAGGCGCCGGTCATCGCCCGGCAGCGGCGGCGCTACCGCTGCGGCGTCGCCGTGGTCACCCTGGCCGCCGCCGCGGTGGTGCTGGCCACCGGCAGCCGGCCACCGCTGGGCGGCCTGGGTGGCGCCGCCGAGCTGGCGGGCGCCTTTGCGCTGTTCCAGGTCGCCCGGCGGCGGATCATGGCCGTCAAGCACCGCGAGCACTGGTTCGCCGGGCTCCGGCAGGTCGTCGTCGCCGACACCTCGCTGCGCACCGATCCCGAACCGTACCCGTGGCGCTGGGCGGTGCCGTCGATCGCGCTGACGGTGGCCACCGTCGTCATCGGGATCCTGCGGTATCCGCACCTGCCCGCCAGGCTGGCCGTCCATTTCGACGCGGCCGGCCAGGCGGACCGCTACGCGCCCGCTTCGCTGGTCTGGGTCTTCGGGCCCGTCGCGGGCCAGGTCCTGGGCACCGCGCTGCTGGTAGGCCTGGCCGCGCTGGTGCTGCGCAGCAAGGCACAGCTGGACGCCGAGGAGCCGCAGACGGCCGGGGCACGCCACCGGCGTTTCGTCTCCTCCGGGGCGCGGGCCCTGCTGCTGGGGGCGGCCTGCCTGAGCGTGACGTTCCTGCTCACCTCGCTGATGGCCTGGAAGCTGATCAACCTCGCCAGGCCGGCCGGAGCCCTCGTCACGGTCGTGCCGCTGCTGGGCGTGGTCGTGGTGGTGGCGGTCCTGGTCCGTGTCGGGCAGAGCGGGAGCCGCCTGCGGATCCGGGCGTCCCCCGGGAGCGGTTGGGCCCGGCGCACGACCGCGGTCAACCGCGACGACGACCGGTATTGGCGGGTCGGGCTGCTCTATTTCAACCGCGACGACCCGTCGTTGCTGGTGCCCCACCGGTTCGGGCTGGGCTGGACCCTCAACCTGGCACGGCCCGCCGCCTGGGCGATCGTCGCGGCCGCGATCGGCATCCCCGCCGGCGCACCCCTGATCACGGCCCTCATCCGCTGACAACCCAGGACCACAGTCAGGAGACCACCATGAACGCCCCACGGCCATGAACGCCGCGTGTTTCCGGCTGCGTGCCCGGGTGGTGGCCACCGCGCTGCTCATCGCCCTGTCCGCCGCCTTGTCCGCCGCCTTGTCCGCCGGATGCAGCGGCGGCCACCCGCACACGGCCGGTACCGCGTCGGCGAGCACCGCTTCCGGCGATGCCGGCACAGTCCGGGAGCTCAGCTTCCGCAGCGGTCCCGACACGCTGCCCGCGACCCTGCTGTCGCCCGACCATGCGGGAGGCGAGGTTCCCGGCGCCCTGATCATCTCTGGCAGCGGCCCCACCGACCGCGACGGCAACGACCGCCAACTCCCGCACCTGGACACCAACCGCAACTTCGCTCGCGCACTGAGGGGGGACGGGGTGGCCTCGCTGCGCTACGACAAGCTCGGCTCGGGCGCGGCCGGGCTCGGCGCCCACCGCGACCCCAGCAGCGTCGACTTCGACCTGTTCGCACAGGAGGCGCTGGACGCCTACCGGACCCTGGCCCGCCAGCCGGGCATCGACCCGCACCGGCTCATCGTCGTCGGCCACAGCGAAGGCGGGCTGTTCGCACTGTGGCTGGCCGACCACCTCAAGGGGACCCCCGAGACCCCCCGGATGCTGGTCCTCGCCGCCCCGCTGGGCCGCCGCTACCTGGACGTCGCGGCCCACCAGCTCACCGACCAGTACCACCAGGCGCAGGCGGCGGGGCAGTTGCCGGCCAAGGACGCCGCCGCGCGCATCGCGGACCTGCACCGGCTCATCGCCACCCTGCGCGCGACCGGGAAGCCGCCGGCCCACCTTGCTGACCCGGCGCTCGCCCGGGTGCTGAACCCGCTGAACACGGCGTTCCTGGTCCAGGCCGACCGCCTGGACCCGGCCAAGCTAGCCCGGCGGCTGGGGCCGAGCCTCCCCGTGCTGGTGCTGCGCGGAACCAAGGACGTCCAGGTGGACGCCGGCGACATCGATCACCTCATGCAGGGCCTGGCCGCCGACCGGGCCGCCCAGCGGGCGGACATCCCCGATGCCGACCACATGTTCAAGGTCGTCACCGGCACTCCGAACCCGCCGGTCGACTATGCCAACGCCGGCAGGCCCTTCGCCCCGCAGGTGGCCGCCCGGCTCGCCGCCTTCCTCGCCCCGCTCCTCAGGTGACGGGAGCGGGCCGGACCCAAGAGAGGGGGAAGAAAACATGTACCAGCCCTACCCGGCTGGCGCCCAGCTGCCCGAAACGCAGCGGCCGCCGGCCCCGGCTTCGGTGCGCAACGCCGTCAAGGTCATGTACGCGGGCGCGGTCGCGAGCCTCATCAGCATCGTCGTCGACCTCACGACGTTGAGCGCCACGAAGAGCGCCATTGAGCAGCATTTCCCGAAGCTCACGACGAGCCAGGTCAACGGGCAAGGACGCGTGCTCATGGCCGGCTGGATTGTCGGTGGCCTGATCGGCGCCGGCCTGTGGATCTTCATCGCCCGGGCGTGCAACAGCGGCAAGAGCTGGGCACGGATCACCGGAACGGTGTTGTTCGGCATCGCCACCGTGCAGGGTGGTCCGAGCATCCTCGTCGTGCCTGAGGCCGCCCTGGTGAAGCTCTTCTGGTTGGTCATCTGGCTGGTCGGGCTGGGTGCGGTCGTGTTCCTCTGGCGGGGCAGCTCAAGCGCCTTCTTCAAGGGGACACGGTCATGATCGAGGTGGACCGGCTCAGCAAGCGCTTCGGCCCGGTGACCGCAGTCGACGGCCTCAGCTTTGCGGTCCGGTCCGGCCACGTGACCGGGTTTCTCGGGCCCAACGGCGCCGGCAAGACGACCACGATGCGGTTGATCCTCGGCTTGGACCGCCCCAACACCGGGACCGCGACGATCCACGGCAAGCGCTACCGCGATCTGGTCGAGCCGTTGCGCGTGGTCGGGGCGCTGTTGGAGGCCAAGACCGTCCACCCCGGTCGCAGCGCCTATCACCACCTGCTGGTGCTGGCCCAGACCCAGGGCCTGCCGCGCAAGCGGGTCGACGAGGTGATCGATCTGGTCGGGCTGCGCGGCGTGGCCGACAAGCGCGCCGGCGGCTTCTCGCTGGGCATGGCCCAGCGGCTGGGACTGGCCGCCGCGCTGCTGGGCGACCCGCGGGTGCTGGTGCTGGACGAGCCGGTCAACGGGCTGGACCCGGAGGGGATCGTCTGGGTCCGCAAGCTGATGAAGCACCTGGCCGGGCAGGGCCGCACCGTGTTTGTCTCCAGCCACCTGATGAACGAGATGGCCCTCACCGCCCAGCAGCTGATCGTGATCGGCCGCGGGCGGCTGATCGCCGACTGTGCCACCCAGGAGTTCATCGCCCGCAGCTTGAAGCGGTCGGTGCTGGTGAGGTCTCCGGACGCGGCCCGGCTCACCGAGCTGCTCACCGCCGAGGGCGGCCTGGTCACCGCCGACAACGGCCAGGCGCTGACCGTGGCTGGACTGCCGGCACCGCGGATCGGCGAGCTGGCGGCGCGTGCGGGCCTGGTGCTGCACGAACTGACCCCGCAGCTCGCCTCACTGGAGGAGGCGTTCATGGAACTGACCCGCGACAGCGTGGACTACGACACCCGGACCAGCCAGCCGGCCGCGACCGCGATCCAGGCACCGCCCGCGGAGGGCACCCGATGACCACCCCGGCACCCGCCCTGCTCGCGCCGGTCGCCCCCGCGTCCGCGCCGGTGCGGTTTGGCCGGCTGCTGGTGTCGGAGTGGACCAAGCTCCGCTCGGTTCGTTCGACCGTCGCCTCGCTGGGGCTGCTGGTCGTGCTGACCCTGGGCTTCACCGCGCTGCTCACCTGGCTGACGGTGTCGCAGTGGAGCAAGGCCGACCCCAGCCAGCAGCGCCAGCTGCTCGCCGACCCGGTCAGCATGATCCTGGGTTCCGGGTTCCAGCTCAGCCAGCTCACGATCTGCGTGCTGGGCGTGCTGGTGATCGCCAGCGAGCACGCCACCGGCATGATCCGGGCCAGCCTGCTCGCCGTGCCGCACCGCGTTGCGATGCTGGCTGCCAAGTCGGTCGTCTTCGCCGTGCTGGTGTTGGTCGTCGGCGAGCTGGTCGCGTTCCCGTCGTTTTTCATCGGCGCAGCCATCCTGCACGGTCGGGTGCCGGTCGCCCTCGGCGATCCGGGCGTGCTGCGCGCGGTGGCGGGCAGCGGGCTGTACCTGGCCGTGCTCGGCCTGTTCGCCCTGGCCATCGGCGGCCTGGTCCGGCACACCGCCGCCGCGATCACGGCGTGATCGGCTTCGTCCTGGTGCTGGCGCCGCTGGCCCAGCTGCTGCCCGGCAGCTTCGGCAAGCACGTGCACGCCTGGCTGCCCTCCGAGGCCGGCCACCTGATCGCCCAAGCCCACCAGGGTCCCCACGACCTGCTCACGCCCTGGCAGGGGTTCGGCGTCTTCTGCCTGTGGACCACGGTGCTGCTGGGAGCGGCGGCCTACCTCCTCCAGCGCCGAGACGCGTGACCTGCGCGGGTCCCGGCG
>WNGF01012663.1_pt1 | contig 10407 bp, 7 predicted proteins | sample 5400641 | NCBI WGS metagenome assembly WNGF01 (sample SAMN13153371, study PRJNA577476) | soil metagenome | isolation source: 80 cm soil or saprolite under grassland replicate 2 | place: USA:California | collected 2016-06-15
GTGCAGCAGGACCCGTGCGATGGCTAGGCGCTGTTTCTCGCCGCCGGACAGGCGGTACCCCCGCTCGCCCACGATCGTGTCGTAGCCGTCGGGGAACTCCATGATCCGGTCGTGGATGTACGCCGCCCGGGCGGCTTCCCCGATCTCCGCCATCGAGGCGGCGGGACGGCCGTAACGGATGTTGGCCAGGATGCTGTCGTGGAAGAGGTAGCTCTCCTGGGTCACGAAGCCGATGGCGGCGGCCAGCGATGCCTGGCGGACGTGCCGGACGTCGACGCCGTCGATCTGGACCGAGCCGCCGGTGACGTCGTACAGCCGCGGGATCAGGTAGCTGATGGTGGTCTTGCCGGCCCCGCTTGGCCCGACCAGCGCCACGAGCTGGCCGGGGTCGGCTTTGAGGTTGACGCCCGCTAGCGCGTCCACCGGCGCGCCGGGGTAGCGGAAGTAGATCTCCCGGAGAGCCACCCGGCCGCCACTGCTGGTCGCCGGCAAATCGACGGCGTCGGGGGCATCGACGATGTCGGGCACCACGTCCAGGTACTCGAAGACCCGGTCGAACAAGGCCAGGGACGATCGCAGCTCCACTGAGACCTGCAGCAGTTGCCCGATCGGAAAGTACAGGCGGGTCTGCAGCGTGGTGAAGGCGACGACGGTGCCCGCGGAGATGGCCGTGCCGTGCGCCAGCAGCAGGCCGGCGATCAGGTAGACCGCAGCCGGGGTGATCGACAGGAACGACTGCACGATCGCGTAGAAGCCTTGGCCGATCATCTGCTGGCGGACTTCCAGGCCGGCCAGGCGCTGGTTCTCCTCGTGGTAGCGGGTGGCGTCGCGCGCCTGGTTGCCGAACACCTTCGCCAGCAGCACCCCGGACACCGACAGGGTTTCCTCGCTGAGAGCGCTCATCGCCGCCAGCGACTCCTGGGTCGAGCGCGCCACCTGGCGGCGCCGCTCGCCGACCATCTTGGTCAGCCAGAAGAACACCGGCACGGTGATGACCGCCACGATGGTCAGCTGCCAGCTAAGGATGACCATGGCGACGATGGTGGATACGAAGATGACGACGTTGGCCAGGATGGTCGAGGCGGTGGTGGTGACCACCGACTGGACACCACCCACATCGTTGGCCAGCCGGGACTGAATCTCACCGGTCTTGGTTCCGGTGAAAAACGCAAGCGGGAGCGTCTGCAGGTGCGAGTAGAGCCGGTCGCGCAGGTCCCGCATGACCAACTGCCCGACCCGGGTGGTCTGGTAGGTCTGCAAGAGGCCGATGGCGCCGTTGACGATCGGGACAACGGCCATGATGGCGACCAGGATGACGAGCAGCTGAAGGTTCGGGCCGCCGGGGACGAACAGGGCCTTGTTGAATACCACCTGGATCAGCAGCGGGTTGATGATGCCAATCGTCGAGGTCACCACGATCAGCCCGACAACGGCGGCCACCTGGGCCCTGTAGGGCCGAAACAGAGGCACTACCCGGCGGGCGGTGTCCCGGTCCTCCGCAGCGCGCTCCACGCAGCCTGATCCAACCGTGTGCCTACTGGCCTTCCCGGCCTCGGGCGTGCTCGATCGTTGCGGGACGCGCTCTAGCCCGCTTTCCTCAACGACCTTCTTAGCAAGCGCTCAATAGGGCTAGCTGGTCGCCTTGACGAGGAACAGCCATGCGTTGACCACGCCGCCAAGCAGGCTCGCCACCGCGGCGGGGATCAGCCAGTACAAGCCACCACCGGCCTTGAGCAGGAAGGTGAGCCCGGCGACGCCAACGAACACAGCAGTGATCGCGTTGGGGGGAGAACCTTTTCGATGTAGCGGGCCACGCCCCGATCGCTACCGTGACCAGCTCGCCGGTCCAAGATGAACAGGGCTACGCCCGAGACCACGCCCACAGCCAGCAGCTGCCAACCGAGGGCTGCCGCTGGCTGGGGAGCCACCAGCAAGACCGCGATGAGCACGGAGGTCATGAACAGCACCAGGGTTTGAGCGGCGCGGGAGCTGAGGCTGCGCGATACGGCCAGCACCGCACTTTTGGCCCGGGCATCTCGCCTACCCCAGCCCGGCACCGGCCCAACCACGCGCCGCGAGCGGTGGGCCCGGTTGCGCCACTTCCTGTGGCAGCCACCCCCGCCCGCACGGCGAGCAGCCACGCGAGCGCGTGGTCGGCCCGCTCGAGCTCTTCTACGACCTCGCCGTGGTCGTGCTGGTCGCCCAGGCCGCCCGCCACCTGGCCGGGCACCTGACATGGCGCGGACTCGGCGAGTTCACGGCGGTGTTCACGCCGGTGTGGATCGCCTGGGCCAACGGCAGCCTGCACCACGAGCTGCACGGCCACGACGACGCCCGCGGCCGCGGTAGTCATCGGCGGTGTAGTCGGTGAATGGCTTGGCGATGAAGATGCCGGCGTTGTTGATGAGGGTGTCGATGCGTCCGAAGCGGTCAAGCGCTTCGCCGATGATCCGGTCTGTGGTAGCGGGCTGGGAAATGTCTCCGCTGATGGTGAGCACGGCCCCGTCCTCGGAGGACTTGATCGTGCGGGAGTTGGCGACGACCGCTCAGTCCCGCCGCCGTTAGGCGGCGACGAGGCCGGCGCTGATGCCCTGGGAACCTCCGGTGATGATGGCGACCCGCTGCCCGGCTCCGGTCATGGCGTCGGTCAGGTCTCGGCTGTCGCCGGGTCGCTGGGGTGCCGGGTGAGCGGCCTGGTCTGCACGGTCATCCAGGCATCCAGCGGGAGCGATTTCAGGATCGCCTGCATCTCGGCCGCGTCCTGGGCTCGCCAGAGGCCCAGCGAGCGCCCCTCGCCCGGCAGCGCCCACAGCCGCAGCAGGTGTCCCTGCCTGGCCAGCTCGCGCGCGCGTTCTGCCTCGCGCGCCTTGGTGTCCTCCACCGTCTGGGCGGGCGTGCCCTCCGGGATGGTGACGGTGAAGGTGGTCAGAAATTCCGTGGCTCCCGGACTGGCCTCTAGTGCCGGGTCGTTCGGGTGCCGGGAGAGCGGGGTGACCTCATCGGTACGCCAGACGCGCAGCGGCATCGAGGCGAGGACTCTGTCGAGCTCATCGCCATCGTCGGCAGCGAACAATCCGAGGCTCCGCCATTCGCCTGGCTGTAGCGGCGGGCGCCACAAGCGAAGCAGGTGGCCTTGAGACGCGAGTTCACGCGAGTGTGTGTCCTCTCGGGTGCGGATGTCGTCGATGGCTTCCTCTGAGGTTCCGTCCGGAACGCGGGTGGTCATGATGACGAGGTATTCCATGGTGAGCGCCTCCTGAGTCGGCAGCAGTGCTGTGCGTGTTTCTGTTTCACCCCCTTTGCGCTTGTCGCCTGCCCGCGCGCCGGCCGGGTCAGTCTTGGGTTCAGGTTCTCCGGTGTCCTAGCAGCTGGTGCGAAGGAAAGATCGGCCCTGGCGGCTAGGGGTTGGGGAGGCCGAGGTAGGGGAACGCGTTCAACAGGTCGTCGTGCGGCTTGAGGCCGGTCGGCGGGACCTTGCCGTGGCTCAGCCAGGCGAAGCGCATGCTGTAGACGTCGTCGGTGGGGATGCGGCCGTTGGGGTAGTGGGCGGGCTGGGTGCGGTCGTAGCGGAGGATGTCGGGCAGCACCGTGAGGGCTGCCTGCCTGGCCTCCTCGGGCGGGTAGCCGCTGTTTTCCAGGATCTTGGACCACGGGCCCAGGTAGTTGGCCACGTCGTCGGCTGGCTGCCGGGAGTTGTAGAGGTCCTTTTCGCCGTCGGGGTTGATGAACGGGTTGATGGTCGGGTTCCCACCGCGGTCCATCTGCTCGAGCGTGCCGTCGCGGCGCCTGCTGATCGAGGCCCAGATCCCTATCTGCGGGCCGGCGCCGAGCATGTCGTCGGGCACCTCCAGCGCGATCGACAGGACGTTGTTGCCGGCGAAGTCGTCGTGCCCGGTCCACTGGAAGCCGTGCAGGGCTCCCTCGACATCGGCGAAGAACGGTTCGCTGCGCGCCCCGGCGAACAGGCGGATCCGGCCGGCCTGGACGGGCTGCGCCGCGTCGAAGCTGACCGGGATGGACGAGGTGAGCACCTGGCCGGCGGGCTCGGGCTGGCGTGCCTCGGCGCCGGTGGCGTAGCAGGCGGTCCCGGTTTGCGCGCCGTTCTCGGGCTCGGAGAAGGTGAACGTGAAGGCGACGTCGGCGTGCGCGTCGCCGTCGGTGTCGACGTTGATCCGGTAGACCGCGCCGGGGTGGAAATTCCGGCTGGTGATGACCGTCGGGGGCAACTCGATGGGGGGCCTGACCGTCGGGTTCGAGTCGATGATCAGCACTGTCTTGCCCGGGTCCTCTGTTGACCTGAATGCGAACACGTCGGTGAGGTCCAGCCGCGTGTCGTCGCCGGGAAACCTGAGATTGTCGGCGCTGAAATGGTTGGACATTGTGGCTCCTTTGGTGGTGATTGCGAGGACCGGCGGTACTGCGGCCGGACCGGCGTGGGCTAAGGTCCGGTCCGCGATGGCATGACATGGGCGGCGGCCATCTCTTGTTGCGGGACGCTCCGCGTGGCCTGCGCACCCGGGCGCTTGGGTGGCCGGGGTTCAGGCGCGCAGGAAGTCGAGCAGGGCGGTGTTGACTTGGCCGGCGTGCGTCCAGGCGATAGCGTGCGGGCCGCCCTCGACCACGACGAGGTGCATGTCCTTGATCAGGCCCGGTAGGCGGCTGGCGGTCTTGTCCAGCGGCAGCACCTGGTCCGCGTCGCCGTGGATGACCAGCATGGGCACGTCGATCTTGGGCAGGTCGTTGCGGAAGTCGGTGGTCCAGGTGCTGATGCAGGCCATCGCGGCGGTGGCCGATGCGGTGACGGCGAGGTTCCAGCTGGCCTGCCAGGCCTGGTCGCTGACCAGGGTGCCGCGGAGGGTGTCGATGTTGTAGAAGGTGTCCAGGAATCCCTTCATCCAGGCCGGGGTATCGGCCCGGGCGGCCTGGGCGAACCCGTCGAACAGGCCTTGCGGCACCCCGTCGGGGTTGTCGCCGACCTGCAGCAGGTAGGGCGGGATCGGGGAGACGAGCACGCCCTTGGCCACCCGCGCTGACCCGTAGCGGCCCAGGTAGCGGGTGACCTCGCCGGTGCCCATCGAGTGCCCGGCCAGGACGGCGTCGCGCAGGTCCAGGTGTTCCAGCAGGGTGTGCAGGTCGGCGGCGAAGGTGTCGTAGTCGTAGCCGGTAGTGGGCTGGCTGGACTTGCCGAACCCGCGCCGGTCGTAGGTGATGACCCGGTGCCCGGCGTCCAGCAGGACCGGGACCTGCTTGTCCCAGGCGCGGCCGCTGAGCGGGTAGCCGTGGATCAGCACGACAGGCTGGCCGCCGCCATGATCCTCGTAGTAGATCTCGATGTCGGCGCTGTTCTCAGTTCCGACTTTGACAAATGGCATTGAAGCTCTCCATTCAGTGATCGGTCTGTTACATTTCGATTCCGGCGACCGTGACTGTCTTCGGTCGCCTCGATCAGTCATGCGTGGTGCAGTGAGTGCGGCGTTCCTCCGGTCATGTCCTCGCCTGACGCTTGGGCGTTCGGCACGCCAGGGAACGGGAACTGCGTTAGGTAGTCGTCGTGCGGCCCGGCCCCGTCGGAGGTCACCCGTCCGTGACGATGGGAGGGCGCGCGACACCCTCTGTTCGCTTTGCGGCGAGGAGGATCGGCGCACCACCCGCGGCTTCGGCCCTGCATGGGCAAGCGGCCAGTTGCCGTGAATTGGCCGCAGCTGCCGATCCGTAGGGCGGGATCCGCAGCCGCGGGTCCCGCGCTGATAGTAGGGTCCCGGTTACCGAGGACCCGTTCCTGTGGCCTCGTTGCCCCGGCCGCTTCACCCGGGACACCCTCGGGCGAAACCCAAATCGGTCACGCGGGCATGTCCGTCCCGGCCTGCTCCGCCACCATGTAGGCGGCGTACCAGGCGGGCCAGTTCTCGTCCTGGCCTGACCGGTGAAAAAGGTGCGACCGCCCCGTGCGCTTCTCGTGCTCGACGTGGGCGGCCTCGGCACGCTGAAGCGCGCTCGCCAGGTCCGCCGTGGATGCGAATGCCGTGTCAGCGGCGTCGATCCGGCCGGGGAGCCGCGTCGTGACCTCCTGGACCAGCCACGTATTGCCGTCGGGATCGTTGAAGGAGAAGAACGACCCGTAGCTAGTGCGCTCGGGGTCGGGACCGGGCTGCCGAGCCTCGGGGGGGAACGGCGGGCCGTGCCAGATCTCGCTCGCGTCGATGCCACGGCCGGCGAGTTCGTCATGGGCCGCTTCGATGTCGGAGACGATCAGCCCCCCCTCGGCCGAGCCGGGCGCGGCCGTCGTGAGTCCCTGGCCGAACGTGACCGAGGCCGCGGAGCCCGGAGGCGTGAACTGGACGATGCGAAGGCCGTCCAGCGGGGCGACGTCGTCGTCGAGCCTCCAGCCCAGGCGCTGGTAGAACTGCTTGGATCGGTCGACGTCGGACACGGGGATGATCTCGACCTCGAGGTGCATGTCGACCTTCCCGACGGCCGCGTCGCGGCTGGCGATGTGTACTTCGGTGGCGCTCATGGCTGCGTCCTGGGTTGTGTTGCTTGCATGACGCTTTCTTTCAGAAGGAAGACCTCAATGGGTCTTCGTATTGGTGATGCCTCAAGGGTGATCTCCGCGCCTGCCCGTCGCGCCCGGTAAGGTCCCTGGTGCAGACCCCCGGGCGTGCCCCGTCCCGGGGTGATGGGTCCACGGCGCCGAGGTTGCCAACGTGGGGCACCGTTCCTAGGCTCGGTGGACGAGGCTCGGTTGGTGGCGATGTCGGCTCCTGTTTCAGCGCGGCGGCTGCTTAGCCGACGCAGCGAGTGCGCGGCGCTGGATCAGCTGGTGGCGAGTGTGCGCGCGGGTCCGAGCCGGTCGCTGGTGCTGCGCGGTGAGGCCGGGGTCGGCAAGAGCGCGTTGCTGGAGTATCTGGTGCAGCATGCGTCCGGGTGCGGCATTGCCCGGGCGGTCGGCGTCGAGTCGGAGATGGAGCTCGCGTACGCGGGGTTGCAGCAGCTGTGCGGACCGTTCCTGGATCACCTGGGGCGCCTTCCCGGCCCGCAGCGCGGTGCACTTGGCACTGCGTTCGGTTTGCGCGACGGCGACGCGCCGGATCGGTTCCTCGTCGGCCTGGCCGTGCTGAGTCTGCTGTCGGACATTGCGGAAAAGCGACCGCTCGTCTGCATCGTGGACGACGCGCAGTGGCTCGACGCGGCTTCCGCGCAGACGCTGGCCTTCGTCGCGCGCCGTCTCGGTGCGGAGTCGGTCGGGCTGGTCTTCGCTGTGCGCGAGCCGAGCGGCGAGCGGCATCTTGAGGGCCTGCCGGAGCTTGCCGTGGGCGGGCTAGACGACGGTGATGCGCAGGAGCTGCTCGGGACAGTGCTCGCCGGTCCGCTCGATGAGCGGGTACGTGATCGGATCGTGGCCGAGACGCGCGGCAACCCGCTGGCGCTGCTTGAGCTGCCACGTGGCCGGACGCCCGCCGAGCTCGCAGGCGGTTTCGGGCTGTCCGGCGGCCCTGCGGTGCCGGGGCGGATCGAGCAGAGCTTCCGGGAGCGGCTGGCGCCGCTCCCGCCGCCGACGCGGCTCTTGCTTCTCGTCGCGGCGGCTGAGCCGGCAGGGGATCCGGTGTTGGTGTGGCGGGCGGCCGCCGGGCTCGGCATCGGGCCGGACGCGGCCGCGTCGGCAGCCGCCGTGGGACTAGTTGTTTCCGGCGCGCAGGTGCGCTTCGGTCATCCGCTCGTGCGTTCGGCGGTCTACGGCGCTGGCGCGCCGGAGGAGCGCCGGCGCGTGCACCGCGCCCTCGCCGAGGCCACCGATGCCGACGTCGATCCGGATCGCCGCGCCTGGCACCGCGCGCAGGCGGCAGCCGGGCTCGACGAGGACGTCGCCGCCGAGCTGGAGCGCTCGGCCGGGCGAGCGCGGGCGCGCGGCGGCCTGGCGGCGGGGGCGGCATTTCACGAGCGCGCCGTCGAGCTCACGCCCGATCCGAGGCGCCGGGCGCAGCGTGCGCTCCTCGCCGCCCAGGGCAAGCACCAAGCCGGCGCGCCCGACGCGGCGCTCCGGCTGCTGGCGATGGCGCAGGCGGGGCCGCTGGACGAGCACGAGCGCGCCCGCGCGCAGCTGTTGCACGCGCAGATCACGTTCGCGATGACGCGCGGCCGCGACGCTCCCCCCCTGCTGCTCGAGGCCGCCAGGCGGCTCGAGCCGCTGGACCCGAGGCTCGCCCGCGAGACATACCTCGAGGCGTTCGCGGCTGCGCTCTCCGCCGACCGCCTAGTGCGCGGGGGCGATGCGCGCGAGGTCGCCGCGGCCGTTCTGGCCGCCGACTGGGAGCCCTCCACGCGCGCCTGCGATCTGCTGCTGGACGGGCTCGCCCTCCTCACCCGCGAGGGCTACGTCGCGGGGGCGCAGACGTTGAAGGTCGCGCTGCGCGCGTTCCGGGACGAGCCGCTCTCCGAGGAGGACGAACTGCGCTGGCTGTGGCTGGCCTGCCGCATCGCCCGGGCGCTGGCCGATTATGGGGCGTGGGACGAACTCACCGCGCGCCATCTCGATGTCGCGCGCCGCGCCGGCGCGTTCTCCGCGCTGCCCGTCGCGCTCACCGACCGCGTGCTCGTCGAGCTGTTCTCAGGCAGGATCGGGGTGGCTATGTCGCTGGCCGCCGAGTCGGACGCCGTCGTCGAGGCCACCGGTAGTCACCTGACGCTGCGCACCTCGATCGTGCTGGCGAACTGGCGGGGACGGGACGCCGAGGCGCTGGCGCTCATCGAGGCGCGCCGGGAGGATGTGCTGCGACGCGGCGAGGGGCTCTGGCTCGCCGCCAACGACTGGGGCAGCGCGATTCGCTATAACGGGCTCGGCCGATACGAGGATGCCCTGGCCGCGGCCGAGCAGGCCGCCGAGGCCGCGCGCGGGCTGGGGCCGTCGATCTTGCTGCTGGCGGAGCTGATCGAGGCCGCCGCGCGCAGCGGCCAGGCGGAGCGCGCGACCGGTCCGCTTGCCCAGCTCGCTGAGATCACCCATGCCACCGGCACGGACTGGGCGCTCGGGACCCACGCGCGCGCGGCGGCGATGCTGGCCGAGGGGGGCACGGCCGAGCGACTCTACCGGGAGGCGATCGAACGGCTGTCGCACATCAAAGTCCGCGCGACGCTGGCCCGCGCGCACCTCCTGTACGGCGAATGGCTGCGGCGCGAGAACCGTCGCGTCGACGCTCGCGAGCAGCTGCGAGTCGCTTACGCGATGCTCGCCGGCATGGGCATGGAGGCGTTCGCCGAGCGCGCCCGCCGCGAGCTGCTGGCCACCGGCGAGACAGTGCGTAAGCGCACGGTCGAGACGCTCGACGAGCTGACCCCGCAGGAGGTGCAGGTCGCGCGCCTGGCTGCCGGCGGGCAGACGAACCCGGAGATCGGGATCCAGCTGTTCCTCAGTCCGCGCACGGTGGAATGGCACCTGGGCAAGGTATTCGGAAAGCTCGGGGTCAGCTCCCGCAAGGAGCTCCGCGCGGCGCTGTCCGGCGTCGGCGCCGCGGTCGTCCGCCTCTAGCAGCCACCGGGGCCCGGGCCCAGAGGTCAAACCAGGGAAGGCGACCAGCGCGACTGCGAGCGATCTGGAGGGACCTTACGGTCATCTCGTTTGACCCCAACCTAAAGGCTGATTCCGACGCTGACTTCCAACCGGCGCAATCCAAGACCTCCCGGGGGGCGGTTCAAGGCGCCCCTCCGGCACACGGCCTGTGGCGGACGGCGGTGGCGACCACGATCGCGTCCACTTCAGTCGCGTTGCTGAGCCGGCGCGAGCCCGCTGAGACTGCCGTCTTATGGAAGGATTCCTTCCATAGTGTTGGTTCGCGGGCTGGGGCGAGGGACGCCGTCAGGGCACCAGGATGAATCTTGCCGAGGGCGGTCCGGCCGGAGGACTGCGTGGGCAGGTAAGTTCCAGACCGCCAGTTTCGCCAGCAGCCGCAGGAAGCCGGGCAGCACAGGGCTGGTGTCATCGAGCTTGCTGGCGATGCTGTAAGACACCAGGGTGCCGGTGCGGTTGAGCAGCCGGTAGGAGCGGGTGACACGCTTGTGCCGCCAAGGTGGTCGAACACGGCGTCCACCCCGTGGGGAGCCAGTTCCCGGACGCGCGCGGCCAGATCAGTGAACGGGATTCGCAGTAGCCGGTTACCGGCCGAACTTCCCCGTTGTTCGTTTCGACTCCCACCGGTCAAGTTGGTGGAGCGCTTGCTTGCCGTAGCCGATGGATTCCATCGCCTCTTGACGCGCCTAGCTTATAAGGGCCGAATCGGGTGAGTCGGCGGGGGGAGTCTCACCCCCCGCCGCTCTCAGGACCGGACGTGACGGTCTCCCGTCATCCGGCCCCCACAGCCCGGCCGGAGGTGAACGCGACAAGCTGCCAGTGAGCGAACAGGCGCGGCTGGTGCT
>WNGF01010539.1_pt1 | contig 10406 bp, 11 predicted proteins | sample 5400641 | NCBI WGS metagenome assembly WNGF01 (sample SAMN13153371, study PRJNA577476) | soil metagenome | isolation source: 80 cm soil or saprolite under grassland replicate 2 | place: USA:California | collected 2016-06-15
CACGCCCACAATCAACGGCTACAAGCGGTTCCGCCCGTACTCGTTCGCCCCGGACCGTGTGGTGTGGGCCGTGGAGAACCGGGGGGCCATGGTTCGGCTCCAGGGAGGACCGGGCGACGAGGGGACGCACCTGGAGAACCGGCTGGGAGAGCCGGCGGCGAACCCGTACCTGTACATGGCGGCGAACATCGCCGCCGGGCTCGACGGGATGGAGGGCGGGAAGACACCGCCCCCGCCGGCCGAGGCAGATCCCTACGCCGCCGAGGCGCCCATGCTGCCGACCCAACTCTGGGAGGCGGTGGCCGCGCTGGAGAGCGACACGTTCTTTCGCGGCGCGTTCGGCGACGTGTTCATCGACTACATGCTGATGATGAAGAAGTCCGAGGTGGCCCGGTTCCTGTCCGAGGTGACCGACTGGGAGCAGCGGGAGTACTTCGAGTTCTTCTAGGAGCACATCCGCGGGCCTGAGGAGGGGAACGTCGATGGCCGAACGCGTCCAGCACGTCGTGCTGTTCAGATTCCCTCGGGACCTCTCCCCGGAGGAGGAGCAGGAGATGTTCGACCAGGTCCGGGCGTGGCCACAGACCATCCCCGGATTCACCGGGCTCCGTCTGGGCCGGGACGTGAGCGGCCGCTCGGGCGGGTTCCAGTACCTGCTGCTCACCGAGTTCGAGAGCGAAGACGCCCACCGCGCCTACTACTCGCAGCCAGCCCATCAGGCCTTCAGTGAATGGGTCTTCGCGCGGGAGTGCGAGGTGATCCGGGTGGACTATCCCCTGGACCTTCGCAGCCTCATGCGGGGGTAGCGAGCGCGCTACGGAAGCCCCGAAGGATCCGTAGCAGCCCGTCGACGTCGTCCGGCTCCATCGGGACGGCGATGAAGGATCCGGGGGCGGTCCCGATGAGCGCGCCGGCCAGCGTCTGCAGCCGAAGCGTCCATCGCCGCTCATCGGGCGACCAGGTCAGCCGGAGGTCCTGGATGCCGGTCATGGTCGTCGCCCCCGCCACGAGCCCGGCCTCGGCGAATCGCCAGGCCCATGGGCCCGAGATGGGCGGGCCCATCAGGCGGGGGGAGCCTCGGAGCCGCGGGCGGCGCAGCCGGAGCGACGTCGGCGCGGGTGGGCCCGAGCCATCGCAGACCGCTGTGACCACCAGCGGCCACGTTCGGGAGAACAGCCGCCCATCCCGGACCAGGGAGAGCTCGACGTCGGGGAGCCCGGGATCCTCGCTCTCCAGCCGAACCCGGCCCGACGAAGGCGGGGACGGGACTCGGAACGGAGGAGCGAGCGCGGCCGCCGCCCTTGCGACGGCGTTGGCTGGGGACATGGGCGACCCGAAGGGGCGACGCGCGTTCACGTGGTGAGTATCGGCCCCGGGGGCGGCGCGGCGGATTGCGGAGGCTGCCGGGCCCGGGTGCTAATGTACGGTGGCGGACACTCGAGGGAGGCCCGCCCCAGAGACATGCCCGAGGATTTCCAAGCGCTCGCGGCACAATCGGCCGACATGAGCACCGTCGCCACCGCCGACGGGGTGTACCGCTATGTTTCGCCGGCCTCCCGCCGGCTCTTCGGATGGGATCCGGATGAGCTCGAGGGCCACCGCGAGGAAGAGTTCGTGCACCCCGATGACCTTCCGCCCCTTCGGGCCGCCGAGGAGTCCGCCCACGCGCCGGAGGTCGTCTTCGTGACGTCGTTCCGATTCCGGCGAAAGGACGGCTCCTATCGCTGGGCCGAAGCGACGTCCCGACGGGTCGAGGGTGGAGGGTCGACGTTCGTCGTCTCGACGGTCCGCGACATCACCGAGCGCCAGAAGTCCGATCTGGCGCTGCAGCGCCGGGCGACGACCGATCCGCTCACCGGCGTGGCCAACCGCGCCGTCCTGATGGACAGGCTGGGTCAGGCGATCCGCAGGCAGGACCGGGGACGAGGGGTCCTGGCCGTTCTGTACCTCGATCTCGACCGGTTCAAGGTCATCAACGATTCGCTCGGGCATCGTGTTGGGGACAGGGTGCTCAGCGCCCTGGCGCAGCGGGTACTCGGGTTCGTCCGGGCGTCCGACACACTGGCCCGGGTTGGGGGCGACGAGTTCGTCCTCCTCGCCGAGGACGTCGTCGACGAGCAGGCGGTGGTGGCTCTGGGCAACCGCATCGTCCAGGCCGGCCGAAAGCCCTTCCTGGTGGGCGACCAGGAGTTTGTCTGCACCACCAGCGTCGGCATCGCCATCGGCAGCGATTCGCACCGCACCCCCGAGAGCCTGCTCCACGAGGCGGACCTCGCGATGTTCCGGGCGAAGGATCGCGGCAGGGACCGGGCGGAGGTCTTCGACGAGGACCTGCGGACGAGGGCGGTCGGACGGCTGGCCACCGAGCGGATGCTGCGGCGGGCGCTCGACGAGCAGCGCCTCCGGGTCGAATACCAACCGATCATCGACCTCCGGACGGGCCGCGCCACCAGCGCCGAGGCCTTGGTGAGGATCGTGGATCCCGACGTCGGTCTGCTCCAGCCGGACTCGTTCCTGGAGGTGGCCGAGGAGACGGGGCTGCTGCTCACCATGGATGAGCGAGTCTTCGCCGAAGCCGTTCGACAGGCCGCCGCCTGGCGGGCGCGATTCGCGGGCTCGGGCTTCTCGGGGGTCAGCGTGAACATCACCAGCGGGCACCTGGCCGACGCGGGGTTCGCCAAGAGCGTCGTCGACGCCCTCGACGAACACGACCTTCCCCACGACCACCTTCAGGTCGAGCTGACGGAGCGGGTCCTCATGGAAGCATCCGACTCGGCCATCACGGGCTTGCGAGCCCTTCGCGACGCCGGGGTGCCGGTGGGGCTGGACGACTTCGGGACGGGCTTCTCCTCGCTCGCCTACCTCAGGCAGTTCCCCCTCGACTTCGTGAAGATCGACCGGTCGTTCCTGGGCGGGGCAGCGGCCGCCGTCGACAACGACGCCATCGTGGCGGCCATCGTGGGCCTGTCCCACGCGCTCGGTCTCGCGGTGGTCGCCGAGGGCGTCGAGACGCAGCGCCAGCTGGAGTCCCTGGTCTCGCTGGAATGTGATCGAGCCCAGGGCTTCCTGCTCGCCCGCCCCGGACCGCCTGAGGCCGTGGACGAGCTCGTCAGGTCTGGGCCCGCCGTCACCGGCTGAGGCCGTTCGAACGATCGCGGTCAACCCTCGACCGGCGTCCGCGCTAGACTCTCGGCGGCTCGGCGGGCGTCCGTCTTCGAGCCGGGTCGTTCCTCTGTCCGGACCGGGAGGGGGGCCATGATAGAGTCCGACGCGCCGGCGGCGTCGCTCACGCAGGCACCGGAGATCGACGCATCACTGCTGCGGGAGCTGGTGGCCCACCTCCGGGAGACCCGAGCACATCTTCGGGAGGAGTGGGTCCGGAGGATCACCGAGGGACAGCTGCTGGGGGCGATGACGCCCGAGGAGATCTTCTCGGAGGTCACCGCCGTCTACAACAACTACGTCGACGCGCTGGAGACGGGGAGCGTCGAGACACTCCAGGCCTACGCTCGCGATCTGTCCGAGCGCATCATCCCCAGGGGAGTCGAGACCCACGAGGTCCTGGGGATCGTCTTGCTCCTCCGTGACGTGCTGGCCCGGTCGCTGTTCGAGAAGTACCAGGCCGACCACGAGCTGTTGAACCGGATCCTGGACGCCTACGAGCCCGCGGCCAACCGGATCGCGGTGACGGTGGGGGTGAGCTTCGTCGCGGAGCGCGAGCGGGTCATCCGCCAGCAGCAGGAGGCCATCCGGGAACTGTCCACGCCGGTCCTCCAGGTGCGTGAACGGCTGCTCATCCTCCCGATGATCGGCGCACTGGACTCCCTGCGGGCCCGACAGCTGACCGAGCAGCTCCTGACCGCCATCCGGACCAACCGGGCCAGGGTGGTGGTCATCGACATCACCGGAGTTCCGACCATCGACCTCACCGTGGCCAACCACCTGGTGCAGACCGTCAGGGCCTCGCGGCTCATGGGCGCGGACGTCATCATCACCGGCCTGTCGTCGGAGATCGCCCAGACGCTGGTAACCCTCGGCGTGGAGCTCGGCACGGTGAAGACCGCGGGCGACCTTCAGGGGGGGATCGAGGAGGCCGAGCGTCTGCTGGGCCACGAGGTCAGTCGAGCAGGAGAGTCGGCGCGAACCACTGAACGATAGGCGGATGCTTCCGGGATGCCTGTTTCCATCCTCAAGCAGGGCGCGTACCTGATCGCGAGCATCCAATCGGCACTCACCGATACCGAGGTCCTCCAGCTGCAGGACGATCTCGCCGAGCAGGTCGGCCGGTACCGGTCGCGCGGAGTGATCCTCGACGTGAGCGGTCTCGATGTCATCGACTCGTTCGCCTCAAGGGCCCTCCACGGCATCGCCATCACGACGAAGCTGAGGGGGGCCGACGCCGTGATCGTCGGGATCCGCCCGGACGTTGCCTTCGCCATCGTCCAGCTCGGGCTGGGGCTCGAGGGGGTCCACACCGCGCTGGACCTGGAGGAGGGCCTCGACCTGCTCAACCGGCGGATCAGGGGCACGGACGGCAATGGAGGGTGAGTCCCGGATCGCCATCGCCTCGGACGCCGATCTGGTCTTCGCTCGCCAGAAGGGGCGGGAGCTCGCGGCGGGGTTGGGCTTCTCGCGATCCGACGCCACGCTGATCGCCACCGCGATCTCGGAGGTGGCTCGAAACATCCTTGCGTACGCCGGCACGGGCGAGATCGCTCTTTCGGGGATCCACCAGAACGGGAGGAACGGTGTGGTGGTCACCGCGCTCGATTCGGGCCCGGGGATCGCCGACGTCGAGGCGGCCATGGAGGAAGGGTTCAGCACTGCCGGTGGCTTCGGCATGGGCCTGCCGGGGGCCCGTCGCCTGATGGACGAGTTCGTGATCCTGTCGGAGCCCGGCAGGGGCACGACCGTCACCATGACGAAGTGGACGCGACTTGTCTGACGGCCACCCGTCGCTGGAGTGGGGGGTGGCGACCCGGACGCTCTCAGGGGAGACCGAGTCCGGGGACCTGTCCGTGGTGGCGTCGTTCCCCAGCGGTGCCCTGGCTGCCGCCGTCGACGGACTCGGGCACGGGCCCGAGGCGGCCCGCGCGGCGAGGGTGGCCGTGGAGATCCTGGAACGGTTCGCCTCGGAGCCCCTCCCTCGCCTGGTCGAGCGGTCGCACGACGCGTTGGCGGAAACGCGCGGCGCGGTCATGAGCCTGGCCCGATTCGACGTGCCCCAGAGCAGGATGACGTGGTTGGGGGTGGGGAACGTGGAGGCGACGCTGCTCCGTGCCGGTGGGGAGGAGGCGATCTCGTGCCGGGCCGACGGCGGGATCGTGGGCTACAGGCTGCCGCCCCTTCGTCCGGCCACACTCCCCGTGGGCCGGGGCGACCTCCTGGTGTTCACCACCGACGGGATCCGGGCCGGTTTCGCCCGGGCCTCCGGCCTGAACGGGACGCCCGAAGAGCTCGCTGGCCAGATCCTCGCCGAGGGCAACAAGGGGACCGACGACGCGCTGGCTCTCGTGGTCCGGTATCTGGGCGAAGGCCCGTGACGCCGGTGCCCGCGCCCGGGCCCTTGCAGGAGGCGTATGCGTCGGCGTTCGCCGAGTACCTGGCGTCCGGCGGTGAGCCCGCCCTCCGCACAGCCTACGAGTTGGGCCGTGAGGCCGTTCGACAGCAGCTCAGCGTGCTGGAGTTGGCGGCCGTGCACCACAGGGCCCTGGCCTCCGCACTCGACCGGCCCCTCGCGCGGTCCGAGATAGAGGGGGTGACGCGGGTGGCCACGGAATTCCTCCTGGAGAGTCTTTCCGCGTTCGAGATGGTGCAGCGGGGCTTCTGGGAGGCCACCGAGACAGCCCGGCTCGAGAAGGAGCATGTCGGGCGGTTGCGCCGGCTGGCCGAGGCTTCGCTGTCCATCAACTCGACGCTGTCGCTGCAGGGGATCACGCAGGTTCTTGCGGATCGAGCCCGAGAGGTGATTGGCGTCCAATGCAGCCTGGCTCAGGTGGCGGCCGACCCGCGCCAGGTCGTGGAGGCGATCTCCTGCGCCACCGAAGTCCCATGGCGCGAGCTGGCGGCCAAGGTCGCCGCCGCCGCGCACGACGAACTGTCGGAGATCCGCACCGGACAGCCCCTTCGTCGGACGCAGCAACAGCTCGATGGCGATCAGGGCTGGCGGATGCTGCTTGGGGGCTTCCCGCGGCCGATCCGAGGATGGCTCGCGACCTCGCTCGTCGGGCGAGACGGGCGCGACCTCGGGTTGGTCTCGCTGCTCGGCAAGGTGGAGGGCGAATTCTCGGAAGCGGACGAGTCCCTCCTCGCGCAGCTCGCCCATATGGCCTCATCGGCGATCGAGAACGCCAACCTCTACGAGCGGGAGCGCAGGGTGGCTGAGACGCTGCAGCACCGGCTGCTTCCGGCTCAGCTGCCCCAGATCCCTCGCATCGAGCTGGCTGCCCGGTACATCTCCGGGGCGGTCGGCATCAACGTCGGTGGAGACTGGTACGACGTGATCGGCCTGCCCGAAGGCCGGGTGGGGATCGCCGTGGGCGACGTCCTTGGCCGTGGGGCGAGCGCAGCAGCGGTGATGGGACAAGTCCGAACCGCTTTTCGGGCGTACGCCCTGGGCGGGGGGCCGCCCGAAACCGTGGTCGAGAGGTTGGACCACCTGATCCAGGCGATGGAGCTCGACCACTTCTCGACCATGATCTACGCGGTGCTGGATCCGCTGTCGGGCCACATGTCCATGGTGAGGGCCGGACATCCGCCGCCCCTACTGTTGGAACCCGGGGGGCAGACGAGGTTCCTGGAGGGTGGCCTGCGGGTGCCGCTCGGCGTGGCGGCCGACGCCGGCGGCGAGACGCTGGCCGAATCGCTGGGTCCAGGCTCGACGCTGGTGTTCTACACGGACGGGCTCGTGGAGACGGAGGAGGGCTTGGAGAAGGGTCTGGCTCGACTGAACAGGTTGCTGGAGACCCTTGGCCCGGCGTCGCCGGATCTATCGGCGCTCTGCGACGGACTCCTCGGCCGGATGACCGAACCGAGCCCGGAGGACGACGTGGCGCTCCTGTTGGTTCGGCTGGCGTCCGAAGGGTTGCCGCAAGCCGAGCCGGGCCAGGAGGTTCCCTCCCGCTGAGGGGCTCGGCCCCGACTCCGTCGGCCTCGGCCCGGGTAGTGTTCCCCTGACCCAATGGCACTCGAGCACAGGACGCTGGGCGGCCGGTACCTGGTCGAATCCCTGATCGCCTCCGGGGGGATGGCGAGGGTGTACCGGGGACGGGACTCCGTGCTGGGAAGGACCGTGGCCATCAAGGTGCTGGCTCCGCCGCTGGATTCGGACCCCGAGTTCGTGGCTCGCTTCCGCCGGGAAGCCCGCGCCGCCGCGGGGCTGAACCACCCTGGCGTGGTGGCCGTGTTCGACACCGGCTCGGACGGCGACGTCCATTACATCGTCATGGAACACGTCGAGGGCCACACCCTCGCCGAGATCATCCGGCGGGATGCGCCGATTCCACCCGAGCGTGCGGCCGAGATCGGCATGGCCGTGTGCGACGCCCTGTCCGCGGCCCACGAGGAGGGGCTGGTCCACCGGGACGTGAAGCCGGCGAACGTCATGGTCACGCCGAGCGGCGCGATCAAGGTGATGGACTTCGGGATCGCCCGGGCCGCCACCGACACCCTGACCCGTACGGGCAGGATGCTGGGTACGGCCGCCTACCTCTCCCCGGAGCAGGCCCGGGGTCGGCCGGCCGATGCCCGGTCCGACCTGTACTCGCTGGGCTGCGTGCTGTACGAGATGCTCACAGGGAAGCCCCCGTTCGGCGGCGAGTCTCCGGTGGCCGTGGCCTCGCGGCACGTCTCGGAGGATCCGGAACCCCCTACGGGCCTGAACCCCGAGATCCCCGCGGCGCTCGAGTCGGTCGTGCTGAAGGCCCTGGCCAAGGACCCCGCCGCCCGCTACCAGAGCGCCCGGGCGCTGGGCGGGAATCTGGCCGGGATCGTCCAGGGCGGCCTCCACGCGGCTGCGGCCGGGCGCGACCCCGCGACCGAGCCGATCCCGCACGGAGGCGAGCCGACTCCGGTGCTTCCAGCCCCGACGCCAACAGCCGTCCTCGGTGAGGGAGGGGACGACACGCCCCGCCCTTCCCGGCGATACGGCCCGGTTCTGGCCGGGGCGGCGATCCTCGCCGTTGTCGCGCTCGTCCTGTTCCTGGTGTTTCGAGCGGGCGGCTCGCCGACCGCTGAACCGCGGACCAGCCGTCCGCCCACCGCGACCACCACGACCTCGAGTCCGACCCCGCCCACGGTGGCCCAGGCCCTGGCCGATCTGACCGAGGTGGTGACGGCGGGTGAGCAGCAGGGCGAGGTGGACAAAGGAGCCGGCGACGACATCCTGCACCGGGCCCAGGACGTGGTTCGGGCCTCCCAGGACGGGCACGACGACGACGCCGCGAAGAAGCTGTCGGACCTGGATCGAAAGGTGGACGAGCTGGCCCAGAAGGGCAAGATCGCGTCCCCGGAGCGGGCGGACGCCATCCGAGCGGCCATCGCCAGACTGGCAGCGGCCCTTGGGGTCAGTCCGGCCGGCTGAGGCCAGGGGAGTCCGATCCGCTCGTCAGTATCGGAGGGGCGAGTCGGGTGAGGTATCGTGCTGCCTCGTGTTCGTCAAGATCTGCGGCATCACGAACGAGCTCGACGCCCGCATCGCCATCGAGGCGGGAGCCGACGCGGTTGGGCTCATCCTCGCCGAGAGTCCGCGGCGGGTCGAGCCGGAAACGGCCCGGCGGATCGTGGCATCGCTTCCCGAGGACGCACTGACCGTGGCGGTGTTCCGCCGCGAGGACCCCGAGCGCGTCCTTCGAGCCTTCCGGGCCATCGGGGCGAAGGCCGTCCAGATCCACGACCCCTCGCCCGAGGCCCTGGTCCACCTCCGGGAGCGGGTCCCCTTCCTGATCGAAGCGGTGGCCGCCGGGGACGACCTGCCCGAGCGGGCCGAACGGACCCCGGCCGACCTGCTCCTGGTGGACGCGGCGGAGCCCGGGTCGGGACGATCCTTCGACTGGTCGCTCCTCGACCCGGCGCCCCCGGGGGTCAAGGTGGTCCTGGCCGGGGGGCTCACGCCGGAAACAACGTGGCCGACGCGGTGCGACGGGTCGGGCCCTGGGGTGTGGACGTGTCCAGCGGGGTGGAGGTCGAACCCGGCCGCAAGGACCACCGGAAGGTGCGGTTGTTCGTGGAGCGGGCCCGGGCCGCCCGGGCGCCGAGGATGGCCGAGGAACGATAGCGGGCCCAAGCTGCCGCCGGGGATGTGGGAAGCTACATCCTCGTGAGCGTCGATCCCGCTTCGAACCCCTTGCCGGGCTCCGGATCGGATGACCGGCTGATCCAGCTGCAGGAGCTCGACCTGTCGATCGACCGGCTGCACGCCCGCCGGGAGGTGCTGGAGGGCCAGGAGGACATCCGAGCAGCCTCCCAGCGGGCGGCCGAGGCCGAGACCCGGCGCGGACAGCTGAAGCTCGACGTCGACGGCGTGGCCCGGGAGCAGCTCCGGTTGGAAACCGACATCGACTCGATGGAACGGAAGATCGAGGCCGAGCGCAAGCGGCTGTACGACGGGAGCGTGGCGAACGCGAAGGAGCTTCAGTCGATCGAGGCCGAGGTCGCGAGCCTCACCCACCGCCGGTCCGAGAAGGAGGACCGGGTGCTGGAGCTCATGGAGCAGCGCGAGGAGCTGGAGGCCCGCCTGTCGGCCCTCGAGGCGGAGTCGGCCGAAGCGCGGGACCGGCTGGGGGAGATCGAGCAGACCTCGGGCCGGGAGCTGGTGCAGGTGCGAGATGCCCTGGAGCAGCGCACGAGGGAGCGCGAGACGATGGTGCCCGAGTTCGACCCCGAGCTGCTCGACCTGTACGACGAGCTCCGGCGCCTGAAGCGCGGCGTGGGGGTAGCGCTGCTGACGGACGGCGTGTGCCAGGGGTGCCACCAGAAGCTCTCGGCGGTGTACCTCGACCGCCTCAAGCGGACCGAGGGCGTACGGAGATGTGAGTATTGCCGAAGGATCCTGGTCCTCGCCTGATCGTCGAGAGCGACGGGGCCGCCCGGGGGAACCCCGGGCCGGCCGGGATCGGAGCCGTGGTCCGCGACCCCTCAGGCCGGGTGATGGCGGAGGTCTCCGAGGGGCTCGGCGTGGCCACCAACAACGTGGCGGAATACCGGGCGGCCATCGCCGGACTCCAGAAGGCCCTCGACCTGGGAGCGCGGGAGGTCCTGCTGCGGGCGGACAGCCGGCTCCTGATCGAGCAGCTGGCGGGGCGGTTCCGGGTGAAGAACCCGACGCTGATCGAGCTCCACCGCCAGGCCCGGAGCCTGGCGGGCCGGTTCGCCGAGGTCACCTTCGAGCACGTCCCGCGGGAGCGGAA
>WNGF01010541.1_pt1 | contig 10405 bp, 5 predicted proteins | sample 5400641 | NCBI WGS metagenome assembly WNGF01 (sample SAMN13153371, study PRJNA577476) | soil metagenome | isolation source: 80 cm soil or saprolite under grassland replicate 2 | place: USA:California | collected 2016-06-15
GCGGGTTTGGGGCTGGTGCTGTCAGCGATCGGCATTTACGGCGTGATGCACTATGCGGTGGCGCAGCGAACACACGAAATGGGCATCCGGATCGCGCTGGGCGCCGGAGGCTCACACGTGCTGTGGCTTGTGATCGGTGAGGGGCTGCGGCTTGCTTTGATTGGTGTTGCGGCCGGCCTGTTGGCCGCGCTCCAATTGACCGGCGTGATGGCTCGTTTGTTATTCGAGGTCAGCGCGACGGATCCAGCGATCTTCGCCATCGTGCCTGTGATGCTGACCATAGTCGCGGTGTTGGCCTGCTACCTGCCGGCGAGACGCGCATCGAAGGTCGATCCGATCGTGGCGTTGCGTTATGAATGAGCGCGGCGCAGACATCGCAGCCGGTCGAGCTATCCCAACCACTCGCCGATCGGGTTCCAACTGGCGAAAGTTAGGGTCACGCCACTCCCAAAGCCCTTCGATTTGCGCAGCCGCCTGTCCAGCTTGTCCCAGCTGGCCTTCAATTGAGCGTGCTCTAACGCGCCGTGCAATCCCCCAGTGGGCACTTCTTCATTACTCGGCGCGCAAGGCGTCCACGGGCAAAATGAAACTGGCGCGCAAGGCGGGCACCAAGGACGCGATGAGCGCCGAAATCCCGAGGGCCAGGACGGCTGCTAGGGTCACAACAGGATCGTATGGATTCATGCCGTACAGTTGGCTGCCCAGAAACAGCCCGACGGCCAACGTTAGAGGCAAGCCAATCAACAATCCGAGGACGATCAGCCCGAGCGCGCCTCGCAGTACGAGCCGGACGACCTGGGCGCGATCGGCACCCAGCGCCATACGCACGCCGATCTCGTTGATCCGCCGCCCTGTGTTATAGGCGGTCACTCCATAGAGTCCAATGGACGCCAACACGAGCGAAAGAATCCCAAACAGCGAGGTGAGCCGGGCAATCACCCACTGTTGCCGGAACTGAGTCGCGACCTGTTCTTTCAACGGGCGCATGGAACGAACCGGTAGATTGGGGTCTACCGTCGCAATCGCCTCGCGCACCTGCGCTATCGACAGACCGGCTCCGGGCTTGATTTCTACGACAACGTCGCTCAGAAAATGCGAGCCGCCACTCACTTCCGGCGCACCGGCCTTAGCTGGGAAATCGTGCTGCCCTTCCGGCAGAAAGAACATCGCTGTCACCGGTCTACCGGGGTCCCCCGGGAAATAGCGGGCGTCCTTGGCAATGCCGACGATCTCATATTGCCCCGAGCCAAGACCGTCTCTGCCGAAACGCTTTCCCAGTGAATCGTCACTCGGGAAGAATTTCCGCGCAAAAGCCTCATTGATGACTGCGACATGACGCGATGACGCCGTGTCCTCTTCGGTGATGCCGCGCCCTCTCAGGATCGGAGTCCCAATGACGTCAAGGTATCCCGCCGTCACACGATTCATCGAGACAAAGTCGTCATCCCTTGGACCCGGAGGCGGATGGCCATCCACCCAGATGCGACTGCCCCAGTTGTTGCCGCTCAGCGGTGAGTATTTGCAGAGAGCCACTCCGGAAACGCCAGGAATGCTCACGAGTGAATCATGGATTCGCCCGTAAAGCGTCGTGAGCTGGTCCGGGCGGTAGCCGGCCGCCCTCGTATTGATGTTGGCCACGATTCTCCGGTCCTGGCTGAATCCGAACTCCTGATTCTCCAGGCTCTGCAGCGCGACCGTCAGCAGGCCCGATGCTGACAACAACACAAGAGAAAGCGCGGCTTGAAAAACGATGAGCGCCTTTCTCGGTAGGGAACCCGCACGAGCGGTAGAGCGGCTGCCGCCGCGAAGCGCCTCGACTGGATCGACACTGGTAGCCATCCACGCGGGACCGATACCGAAGACGATCCCGACAATCACTGAGACACCAAAGGCGAACAGCAGCACCGGCGTGGAGGGCGAGGCGTGGATGGGAATGCCCGCCATGCCGGCCACCTTCGGGAAGACGAGTTGCAAGATGAAGCGGGTACCGGCATAGGCAATCGCCAGACCCGCCGCGCCTCCCAGAAGCGAGAGCAGAATGCTTTCAGTGAGTGCCTGCCGCACGATCCGCGATGCTCGCGCGCCAAGGGCCATGCTCACCGAGATCTGCCTCCGCCGTTCCAGGCCACGAACGAGCATGAGATTGGCCACATTGGCACACACGATGAGGAGCACAAATCCTGTCACCATCATCAGGATTTGAAGCCAGTGTTCGTATTGATCGCGCATACCGGAAATGCCGGCGCCCCCGGGGCTCAGGAACAGGGTCTGCTCGGGGAGTTTTGCCCGGTCGTTGGCGCTCATCTCGGCCCAGTGCGAGCGCAGCCACTGCTTGAGCTCCACGCGCATTTCCGCTTCAATCGAGGCGGGGTTCGCCCCAGGCCGGATGCGGCCGATCAACTCGAGCCAGTGATTGCTGTGCGTGTTGAGGTCGCCTCCGATGAGCAACTCTGTATTCAGCGGTAGAAAGTAATCGGGCGGATTGTTGCGCAGCGTGTCTCCAAAAAACCCCGGTGGAGTGACTCCCACCACGGTAAATGGCTTCCCACTGAGACTGAAGAGGCCGCCGATGACCGAGGGATCCGCCCCGTATTGTTGCTGCCATAAGCGATAGCTCATCATAACGACAGGTGGCGCGCCGGGTTGGTCGTCGGCCTCGGTGAGCACGCGTCCCGCATGCGCCACGACTCCGAACATCCGGAAATAATTCCCCGAGACGTACTCTGCCGGATAGCTTTGAGCCGACTCACCACGGCCTGCCCGTCGGACGCCGAACTGCGGCTGGTCCGCCGAGAATGCTGCGAGTTCGACAAAACCTTTCGTGTTGTCCCGAAGGTGCTGGTACAACTGATAGGAGACCAGCGAAAACTCTTTCTCCTGGCTGTACCCGCCCCAGAAGCAGCAACGTGCCTCTTTCCCCAAGCGGTAGAGCTCGCCGGGATTCGCCACTGCGAGCGATTTCAGCAAAACGGCATAGACCAACGTGAAGACCGACGTGGTTGCGCCGATACCCAGTGCCAGTGTCAGGATGGCCGTGAGGGTGAACGCCGGCGCCATTCGCAACCGTCGCAGCGCTTGGCGCGCATCTTCGATCAGCGTCTCCAGAAACGGGAGTCCTCTCTGGTCTCGATAGGTGTCTTTCATGGCCTCAACCGCTCCAAACTTCAGTGCAGCCTGACGTCGTGCTTCCGCCGGCGATAGACCCGCTCGCAGATTCTCCGCAGCTTGAAGCGCGAGATGTTCTTCGATTTCCGCCTGCAAACGCTCTTCATCCTGCTGCCTCGTTGCCCACGACGTCAGCCGCTTGAGGAACCGCCGTAACCTTCTCATTTCAGATCCTCGGCTTTGACCGCAAAGAATCGCCCCATGATCGCGGCCGTCTGTTCCCAACTGTGGGTCTCCGTCTGCAATTGTTTGCGCCCGTTGCGCGTGAGTCGATAGAAGCGCGCCCTTCGATTATTCTCGGAGGAGCCCCATTCGGACGCGATGGAACCTTCCTGCTCGAGCCTCAGCAGCACAGGATAGAGGGTCCCCTGGTTGACCGTGAGAAGATCTCCGCTGATCTGCTCGATTCGCCGGGCAATCCCGTAGCCATGCAGAGGCCCCAGAACATGCAGAGTCTTGAGCACCATGAGCGCCAGCGTGCCCTGTCGAACGTCCGTTTCCTTCATATCTCTATTGGGTTTCCCACATGAAAGAGTGACACATCTCATTTGGGAAAGCAACAGGGGGCGCTCGCATTGGCGCGCACACGGCAACGCGACCTGAGGAAAGATGAGTCTCTTGTAGTCGCCACGTATGGACCGATGCTTGACGGGAAGCGAGTCTCAGCCCCGCTTGACTCTCGAATCGAGGGCTGGCCGAAATATGGCGCCCGGATACCAAGCTGGCTAGTCGCTGCGCCGCCGATGCTTCAAGTCAGTCGACAGACGCAGCTACGCAGCATGACGCAGGCCGTCGAGTCGAGCGAGCCAGCCGCTGATGAGGTTCCAACTCACGAAAATGCGGCTCACTTCTCTTCATAAGAAAAACAGCAATTCAGCCAACTGTGAGTCCGAGATCCGGTCGTGAGCCTCACGAGTACCCGTGCAGCGAGACGGCCCAATCTGGAAGATGGTCCCTCGCCGTTCGTCACTCGGCCCGCAACGCGATGATCGGATTCTGTTTCATGGCGCGCCGGGCCGGCAGCGAGATCGCCAGCGCGGCGATCACGATCAGCACAGCCGGCCCGGCGGTGATGGCCAGGGGATCACGCGGGCTCACCCCGTAGAGCAGGTGGGCGAGGAACGGTCCCGCGATGACGCACGCTGCGACGCCGGCGGCGATGCCTAGCAACACGATCGCCATGCCGCGACGAAAGACGAGGCGGCCGACGTCGGCGCGCGAAGCGCCGAGCGCCAGGCGTACCGCAATCTCGCGTGTTCGCTCGCCGACGGCGAACGCGAGCGCGGCATACAGGCCGATCATGCTCAGACCGAGCGCCAGGGCGCCAAACGTCACGAGCATCGTGCGCGCGGCGCGCACGTCTTTGAATTGAGCGTCGAGCCGGGCGCCGAGCGACCCCGGTTCCGAGATCGGCACGTCGGGATCGACCGCGGCGATCGTGCGTTGGATCTCAGGCAGCAGCGCGGCCACATCGCCCGCGACCCTGATGTGGGTTCGCGAATCCAGTGCGACCCGATTGCCTCGGTCCTGCTGCCAGAAGTTCAGATACGCAACCGGGTCCGGTTGCTGCAGCGCACTCGTCCACTGCAGTGCCTTCACGACGCCGACGACTTCAACGCGGTCGGGCCCGACGGTGATCACGCGGCCAACCGCCCCGCCGTTCGGCCAGAAGTGGCGGGCGAGCGTCTCGTTCACGATGGCGACGCGCGGACCGTCCATCGTGTCGCGGCCATCGAATTCGCGACCCTCGACGACGCCGACGCCCAGCGTCTTGAAGTAGCGAGGACCGACGAACGTCGTACCAACGTTGTACGCGTGCGCCGGATCGGACGAGTCCCCGGGAAGCCGCGCCGGCGTGACCGGTTGGGCCCGCCAGGACGCGGGAGCGCTCGCCGGACTTGCCGCAGGAACGCCTGGAAGCGCTTCGAGGCGCTCGATGACCTCGCGCTGGTAAGCCCAGGCGCGTTCGTTCGTGAAGCCGACGAGGCTCGGCCGGAGCCGCACGATGGCGACGCGATCCGGGTCGAAGCCCGGGCCGCGGTGGAGCACGAAGAAGCTGCGCACGAGCAGACCGCCCGCGCCGAGCAGCAGCACCGACAATGCGACCTGCACGACGATTAACCCGTCACGCACGATCGAGCGCGGCCGGCCGGCGCCGAACGATCCCTCTTTCATGGCCAGGGCCATATCGGACCGCGTGGATTGGAGTGCCGGCGCGATTCCGGTCGCCACGCCGGTGAACAGGGCAACGCCGAGGCCAATAAGCGCGATCCGCGGATTCAGCGACAGGTCGAGGTTGGGGAAGTACACTCGCAGCCCCTCCGTCGTCCAGACGGCGATCTGCTGCCCCGCCACGCCTCCGGCGGCCGCCAGCATCACGGACTCGACCAGGAGCAGGCGGATCAGCCGGCCGCGGCTGGCGCCAATCGCGAGGCGAACTGCAATCTCTTTCCGGCGTCGCAGTCCGCGCGCCAGCAGGAGCCCCGCGACGTTCGCCGAGGCGACCAGCAAGACCAGCCCGGCTGCCCCGGCAAGCAGCGCAACAATGGGAACGTTCGCCACCTGCTCCAGGTCCCGGACGCCGCGAACCGGGCGAACCAACACGCCGTTTACCAAATTGTCCTCGCGGTACGCCTCTTTGAGCTGCCGCACCAGCCCCGCTAATTCGGCGTGCGCCTGGTCAATCGAGGTGTCCCCGGCCAGCCTGCCGATGACGCCGACTCCACCGCAGGCCCGCGACAGTGGCGCGTCGCAGTAGGGAGACGCGGCGCGATACATCGCCGTCGGGATCCAGACGGCGTTCGGCTCCAGACCAGCAACGATGCCGTGGAAGTGCTCCGGCGCGATCCCGATCACGGTGAATGGCGTGCCATTGATGGGTACGGTCGTGCCAAGGAGGTTCGGATCTTCCGCAAACCGCGTCCGCCAGAAGTCGTAGCTGAGAATCGCGACGGCATCGCGTCCCGGCACGCGATCCTCGTCGACCGAAAAGAAGCGACCCGCTCGCGGCGTCAGGCGCAATAACGTGAAGTAGTTCGCGGTCACCACAGCACCCGACACGCCGACGGGACCGCCGGGCGTGGCGACTGTCATCGGCGGCGCCGTCGAGTTGTGAGCGGCCAGCTCGGTGAATGCACGTGCATGCTCGCGGAGATAGAGGTAGTCGGGATACGAAAACCAGAAGCCGCGCGTGACGGGACGGTCTATCCGTGTCTGGTCGACGAACACGATCTTCGTCGCATCGTCCACCGGTAGCGGCCGGACGAAGAGGGCATAGGCCAAGCTCATGACGGCGCTCGTCAGTCCCAGGCCAAGCGCCAGCGTGGCGATCGCCGCGGCCGTGAAGCCGGGCGTCTTCCACATCCTCCGAAGCGCCACGCGCACGTCCTGCACGAGATGCTCGAGGGCGGGCACGCCCTGCTGATCTCGATAGTTTTCCTCGAGTGCCGCCATGGATCCAAACGTGACAAGGGCGCGGCGTCTCGCCTCGGCTGGCGGCAGCCCCCGGCGGAGGTTCGCCTCCGTGTCGAACGCGACGTGGTCGTCGATTTCCTCGCGCAGCCGCGTGTCGTGCCGCCGCGTCATCGAAGTCGTCAGCCGAATCAACCATTGCCTCAGCCGGCTCACGGGAGATCCTCCACCTTCACCGCAAAGAACCGTTCGATCTGCGCGGTGGTCTGCTCCCACGCCCGCGTTTCCGCCTCGAGCTGCCTCCGGCCCGCTTTCGTCAGCCGGTAGAAGCGTGCGCTCCTGTTGTTCTCGGACGGTCCCCGCTCCGAGGCAATGGCACCTTCCTGTTCCAATCTCAGGAGGAGCGGATAGAGCGTGCCGGGGTTGAGCGTGAGACGGTCTCCGCTGATTTGCTCGATCCGCCTGGCCAGGCCGTAGCCGTGGATCGGGCCCAGCACATCCAGCGTTTTCAGCACCATCAAGGCCAGCGTGCCCCGATGGACGTCCGTGGTCTTCTTCATCGTCACGGTCCTCACGGGGGTGTCTGTCGCGACGTTTGGGTGTCCCAAAGGGAGTCTTGCATGACTCCTTTGGGAAAGCAAGTGGAGTCGTCCAGCTGAGATTGGGCGGAAAACCCGGATTGAACTACGCTGCGCGCCTGAGGGCATTAACCTGACGCCAGCCAGCTTGTCAATGGGTTCCAACTGGTGAAAATCTGGGTGCCTGTGTCTTACTAGCTGCTACCTCATTTGTTCTTGATCGCAGTCCACTTGCACGTCTGTCCCTCGGAGCCAAACGGGGCTCCAACAGTGCCTATCATTTTGGTCGGGGACTCAAGCGTGCCGTGGAAGGTGATGACTGTGGGAAGGCGCTTCCCGCCACCATCGTTTGGGGAAGCCTGCTCCAAGATGACTGGCGGAGGGAGCTTTGTGCCATCGTCCTCTGGAGGTGGGTGGGGCTCCCAGCCGAACACCGCTTTGTTCCCTTTCAGTGTGCCGACGACTTTGTACTCGCCGAACAGCCCAGTGTAGGTGCCGCTCAGCTTCTCGCCCTCTTGTTTGATCACGAACGTGTCGTTGACGGGCCCACTGGCCCGCTCAATGGTGATTTCCCACATCCCGGAGATGTCGCTGGCGGCCCAAGCGCCAGCGGTGACAAGCGACAGGCCGATCAGGCCTGCGATCAGCGATCGATACTTCATACATTCCTCCTTGCAGCAGGTTGAGTGCGACCTACTCGTAGCGAATGGCAGCGAGCGGGTCGATTCTCGTCGCGCGCCGCGCCGGCAGGATGCAGGCGGCAAGCGCCACGCCGACCATCACCACAACCGCGCCGCCGATGTTTATCGCATCCGTCGCAGTGAGTCCGAACAACAAGTCAGAAATAAAGCGAGTGGTCAGCCGGACGGCGGTAATGGCCGCGATGATGCCGACGGCCAGCCCGGCCCCGAAGACGACCATCGTCTCCCGCAGGGACGCGCGGATCACTGACCATCGGCCGGCGCCCAATGCCATGCGGATTCCGAGCTCATTGGTCCTCTGCGCGACCGTGGACGAGGCCACGCCGAAAATCCCTATCGAAACAAGTAGCAATCCGAGAAGGCAAAAGAACGCGCTGGTCGTGGCCACCATTCGTTCGGTTGCGATCGACCGGTCGATTTCCTGGCGCATCGTGCTGATGCCGACCAGCAGCCGCGGATTCACGCGCCGGATCTCCTGCTGGATCGCTCGCGCGACGGCATCCGGGTCGCCTGTCGCACGGACCACCAGCGCATCGAGGCGATTCGATTGGCTCGATGCCAGGAGATACATCATCGGCCCACTCTCCCGGCGCACACTGGCGAGCTTCGCATCCCGGACCACGCCAATGAACACCTCGCCGCGCTTACCGCCCATCGGATCTTCGTTCGGAAAAAAGTGCCTGGCGAATGCCTCGCTGATGATGACGAGCGTCCGCCCCCGCTCGAAGTCGGCGGCGCTGAACGTGCGCCCGCGCACCACGGGAATGTTCATCGTTTCGAAGAACGACGGACCGACCTCGAGTGAGTCCCAGGATTCATCAGGACCGATCGGACGAATGGAGCCGATGTTTGAGAATCTGGTACGACTCAGTTCTCCCCGCATGATGGGACTGCGGACGCCGGCCACCGCACCAACGCCGGGTATCGCTGAGACACGTTCGAGCAGCAAGCGATAGAGGCCGCGGATCTGGTCTTGGCGGTAACCGCTCCCCTGACTGTCGAGCGTCACCTGCATGAGGCTTTCAGCCGTGAAGCCGATGTCCAGACGCACGAGGTTCCGTAGCGTCTGAACAAACAATCCCGCGCCGACCAGCAGCAGCACCGACAATCCCACCTGGCAGGCCACCAGCGAATGGCGCAGGCGGCGCGCACTCCCGGTCGGGGTGCTTCCCTGGCTCGGCCTCAGCCCTGCTGTGAGATCGACCTGCGTGGCACGCCACGCGGGGGCCAGCCCGAACAGCAGAGCACACAGCAGCGACAGGCCGGCGGCGAAACCCAGTACGCGCCCGTCGGCCCGGAATACCAGGCCATCGGGAATCGCCGCGAGCGGGAGCATCGAGAGCATGATCGACACGCCCCATCGGGCGAAGACCAGCGCCAGGAGGCCGCCCATCGCCGCCAGTACGGCGCTCTCGACGAGATACTGGAGCACGAGTCGTGATCGGCTGGCCCCGAGCGCGGCACGGACCGCCAGCTCGCGCCTCCGCGCACTGTTTCGCACCATGAGCAGGTTGCCGACATTCGTGCAGGTAATCAGGAGCACCAGTGTGACGAGCACTGTGAGGGCCAGCAGCGGGCGCTCGTACAGCGTGCGCAACTGGGAGAGTCCTTTTCCCGCCTCGAGGAGCTCGATCCGGGTCTGGTCTTCCCAGGGAATCGCGTCGGGCTGCGCCTGAGCGAGCTGACGGAAGACGACCTGCATCGCCGTCTGCGCTTGTGCAGACGTGACGCCCGGCTTCAACCGCGCAATCATCTGCCGGAACGGCGCCGACCGGGTTGAAATCCACAGGTCGGTCGAACGCTCGATCGACAGGCCGAGGAACCGCGGCGGGGCGACGCCGATGATCGTGCAGGGCTGTCCGTCGACGTTCATGGCGCGGCCAAGCACATCGGCGCTGCCGCCGAATCGAGCGTGCCACAACCCATAACTGATGATCGCTACGCGCTCATCCGACGGGTCCGGCATCCGGCCGACGATCGGCGTGACTCCAAGGTCACGGAAATAGTTCTCCGTCACCTGCTCGACCTGTCGACTTGGCTCGCCGGCGCCATCGATGGTGACCACGGGACGATCCAGGTAGTCGAAGCCCACGATTGCGGCGAAGACCTGATTGGAGGTGCGCACATGCTCGAACGCAGGTGTCGGCAATAGCGTGCGGACTTTGCGGAGTCCGGCCCCGGGCGTGGTGACTTGTAATTGAACCAGCCGGTCCGGCTCGCGCACCGGCAGCGAGCGAAGCAGTAGATCATCGACCAGGCTGAACAGCGCCGTGTTCGCCCCGATGCCGAGCGCGAGCGAGAGCGTGACGATGCCGGTAAACGCCGGGCTCTTCTTGAGCATGCGCACGGCGTACCGCAGATCCTGTGCGCAGACGTCCAGCCACGGCAGGCCCCTCTGCTCGCGGTGGACTTCGCGTAGCGCCACCGGCCGGCCGAGTTTCCGGAGGGCTTCACGCCGCGCATCGGTGTGCGACATGCCGCTGCGACGGCCTTCGTCGATCAGCAGCTCGAGGTGCGTGGTCAACTCTTCGTCGAACTCGCGGTCGAGCC
>WNGF01012983.1_pt1 | contig 10403 bp, 7 predicted proteins | sample 5400641 | NCBI WGS metagenome assembly WNGF01 (sample SAMN13153371, study PRJNA577476) | soil metagenome | isolation source: 80 cm soil or saprolite under grassland replicate 2 | place: USA:California | collected 2016-06-15
TCACGCTCGCCGTGCGCGGGCAACCGGTTGCGTTCCGCGGTCGCATCGACCGAGTCGACCGGACCCCCGATGGCGGGCGCGTCGTCGTCTACGACTACAAGACCGGCAAGGTACCGAGAAGCCGGTCTGCCCTCGACGACGATCCCGTCGCGAGCGGCACGCGCCTCCAGCTGCCCGTGTACGCGTTGGCCGCGGCCGAGCTCGTCGACGCACGCGATGCCGAGGCCTACTACTGGTACGTCCACGCGCCGGATCCCGATCAGGCACTCGTCGGGTATCCCGTCGACGCCGCGCGCCGCGAGCGGTTCGAGGAGGTCGCGGCGACGATCGCCGGAGGCATCGCCGACGGGAGCTTCCCCGCCTATCCCGGCGAGCAGTCATGGGACCCGATCGCGATGCGGGAGTCGTTCGAGTCGTGCACGTGGTGCGCGTTCGACCGGGTGTGCCCGGTCGACCGGGGCCAGGCGTGGGAGCGCAAGGGCGACGACCCGGCCTACGAGCGGCTGCTCTCGCTCGATCTCCCCGAGGGCGACGAGGAGGAGGTCGTGTGAGCGCGCCGGTCGACCACGAAGCGCGCCGACGAGTGCGCGACACGCACGATGCCAGCCTCTTCGTCGAGGCGGGCGCCGGCACGGGCAAGACGACCGCGCTCGTCGACCGCGTCGTAGCGCTCGTCGCTGCCGGCGTGCTGGAGCTCCGCCACCTGGCCGCGATCACGTTCACGGAGGCGGCCGCATCGGAGCTGCGCGACCGGATTCGCGGCGAGCTCGAGGCTGCCGCCGCCGGCCGCACCGACTGGGTCGTCGACGCGGCCGAGCGCATACGTTGCCACCAGGCACTCGAGCAGCTCGACGACGCGGCGCTCACCACGCTGCACGGCTTCGCGCAGCGCATCCTCACCGAGCACCCGCTCGAGGCGGGCCTCCCGCCCGGATTCGAGGTGCTCGACGACGTCGAGGCACGGATCGCGTTCGACCAGCACTGGTCGGCGTTCGTCGACCACCTCTTCGCCGATCCCGAGCTCGAGCACACGCTGCTCACCGGGCTGTTCCTCGGCCTCCGCCTCGACAACCTGCGCGCCGTCGCCCGCGAGCTGCACGAGAACCACGACCGGCTGGCACACGCTCCGGTTGCGCCGGCCGCGCTGTGCCCGGTCGAGGTCGGCGCGCTCGTGTGCGCGCTCGACGACCTGTTCGCGCTGCGCGACAGCGAGTGCACCGAAGCCGACGACAAGCTCGCCTCCCACATCGCAGGTCTCGTCCCGTACCGGGAGCAGCTCGTCTCGGCTCGTGACCACCTCGACAAGCTGCAGGTGCTGAACGAGGGACCCACGCTCACGTGCAAGGTGGGGCGGAAGGCGGGCTGGCGCTGCGCCGTGGAAGACATCCGGGCGCGCTGCACCGCCGCCGAGCCACGAGCTTCATCACCGAGTACGCGCAGGAGCGTCGCCGTGAGGGTCGCCTCGAGTTCCACGATCTGCTCGTGCTCGCGCGCGACGTCCTCCGCGACGACCCGAAGGTGCGCGCGGCGACCGCCCGTCGCTACCGGCGGGTGCTGCTCGACGAGTTCCAGGACACCGACCCGCTCCAGATCCAGCTCGCCGTCCTCATCGGCACCGACGACCCAACGGCCGGGTCCCGGCCGTGGCAGGACGTCACGGTCGGGGCAGGTGCCGTATCGGTCGTCGGCGATCCGAAGCAGTCGATCTACCGGTTCCGGCGCGCCGACCTCGGCGTGTACCACGACGCGCAACGGCGACTCGGGTTCACCCGCGAAGACCTGGTCGAGAACTTCCGGTCCGTCCCCGACGTCGTCGACTTCGTGAACCACCTGTTCGATCGCCTGTTCGCCGATGCCGAGCTCGGTGTCCAGGCCCCGAACGTCCACCTCCATGCGGCGCGACCTGCGCACGACGGTCCCGTATCCGCGGGCATCTTCGGGGAGGCCGTCGACCAGTCGGTCGGTGAGATACGCGAGCGCGAAGCCGCGAAGGTGGCCGCGCTCGTGCAGCGGGTCAAGGGAGAGGGTTGGCCGATCGTCGAGAAGGACGGCTCGACCCGTCCCGCGAAGTTCGAGGACGTCGCGCTGCTCATCCCTTCCCGAACCGTGCTCCCCGGGCTCGAAGCCGCGCTCGAGGTCGCCGGGATCCCCGCGCGCGTCGAGAGCCAGTCCCTCGTGTTCTCGACGGCGGAGGTGCGTGACCTGCTCGCGATCCTCACCGCGATCGACGACCCGACCGACGACCTCGCGGTGGTCGCCGCGCTGCGATCGCCGGCGTTCGGGTGCAGCGACCGTGATCTCGCCGACTGGTCGCTCGCCGGTGGTCGGTGGGATCACCGGCGCTCGCCGCCCGGTGAGCTCGAGGGCCATCGCGTCGAAGCGGCGCTCGCGGCACTCCGCGAGCTGTGGGCCGGTCGCTGGTGGCGCAGCGTCAGCGAGATCGTCGAGGCGGTCGTGCGGGAGCGTCGCCTCCTCGAGCTCGCGGTCGACCGACGGCGCCCGCGCGACCACTGGCGTCGCATCCGGTTCTTCCTCGACCAGGCGCGCGCTTGGGACGACGGGGGCGGCCATGGCCTGCGCGGCTTCGTCGAATGGGTCCGGCAACAGGCCGACGAGCGGGCCCGGGTCATCGAGTCGGTCGCGCCCGAGCCCGACGACGACGCCGTGCGCATCCTCACCGTGCACGGAGCCAAAGGCCTCGAGTTCCCCGTCGTCGTGCTCGCCGGGCTCAACACCGCACCCCTCCAACGCGATCCGCCGGTGCTGTGGGGTGACGACGGGCCCGAGATCTCGGTGGGCACCAAGCGCAGCGGGTCGCGCGTCACCACGGCCGGCTACGCCGCCTGCCTCGACGCGGAGCGCCGGTACGAGGACGCCGAGCGGCTGCGGCTCCTATACGTCGCGATGACTCGTGCACGCGACTACCTGCTCGTCAGCCTGCACCACAAGGTGCGGTCCAACTGCCACGCGGCGCGGATCGCCGAGCACCTCGCCGGCGCACCGTACGAGGTGCTCCAGCTCGCTGAAGGAGACGGTCTCGCGGCCGCCGCCGACCGCGGGCGTCGCCCACCACGCGAAGGCGCCGACGCACGAGAGACCTGGCTCGCCTCGCGCGCCGCGCTGCTCCGAACGGCCGGACGACCGGCCGCGTTGGCGGCGACGACGCTGGCCAAGGAGGCCACGGGCGTCTCCGACGACCCCGCGCTCGCGGCCGACGGCACGGCTGACGGCAGCGACGTACCGCCGTGGCGCCGCGGGCGCGCCGGCACCGCGATCGGTCGCGCCGTGCACGCCGTGCTCCAGACCGTCGACCTCGACACCGGCGGCGGGCTCGACGAGACCGCGCGCGCACAGGCACTCGCCGAGGGCGTCCCCGATCGGGAGCGCGAGGTCCGCGAGCTCGCCGCCAGCGTCCTGGGCTCGCCCGTGGTGCGCGCCGCGGTCGAAGGCAAATGGCGCCGCTGGCGGGAAGTGCCGGTGGCAGCAGACGTCGACGGCACGGTCGTCGAGGGATTCATCGACCTGCTGGTCGAGACGCCCGACGGTTACGTGATCGTCGACTACAAGACCGACCGCGCGCCGAGCGACGACGAGCTCGACGCCGCGCTCCGGCGTTATTCGGTCCAGGGCGCGGCGTACGCGCTGGCGCTCCAATGCGCGCTCGGCACCACCGTCACAAGATGCATCTTCGTGTTCGCGCGAGTGGGAGGTGCCGTCGAGCGCGAGGTCGTCGATCTGCACGCCGCGATCCGCGCGGTCGAGGAGCAGGTCGCGCTGGCCGCGAGCTAAAGGCCGGTCGCCGCGGCACCGAGCGTCTGTCGAGCGCGGTCGCGAAGCTCGTACTTCAGGACCTTGCCGCTCGCGTTCAACGGAAGCTCGTCGACGATCTCGACGTAGCGTGGCACCTTGTAGTTCGCCATCTCGTCGCGCGACCAGGCGATCACGTCGTCGGGTCCGATCGTCTGTCCGGGGCGGGGCACGACGAACGCCATCCCGACCTCCCCGAGGCGATCGTCGGGGACCCCGATTACCGCCACCTGCGCGATCTTGGGGTGCCGGAGCAGCAGACCCTCGATCTCGGCCGGGTAGGCGTTGAAGCCGCCGGCGATGAACATGTCCTTCTTGCGGTCGGTGATGCGGACGTAGCCGCGGTCGTCCATCACCGCGATGTCGCCCGTGTGCAGCCACCCATCCCCGTCGATCGTCGCCGCGGTCTCCTCGGGCTCGTCGTAGTAGCCGCGCATCACGTTGTACCCGCGCACGACGACCTCACCGGGTTGCATGCGCGGCACCTCGTTGCCGTCGTCATCGACGACACGCACCTCGGTGTCGGGTAGGGCACGTCCCGACCAGCTTGCGATCGTCTCGGGGTCGTCGTCGTGACGGCACATGGTGGTGGTACCGGTCGTCTCGGTGAGCCCATAGCCCGTGATGATCGTCTCGAACGTCATCTCGTCGCGCAGACGCCGGATCAGCTCGACGGGCACGACCGCTGCGCCCGTGATGGTGAGCCGGAGCGTCGAAAGGTCGTAGCGGTCGCGGTCGGGGAAGTTCAAGATCGACAACAGCAGCGTGGGCGGACCGGGCAAAACCGTGATCTGCTCTTCCGAGACCCGAGCGAGCACCTCGGGCACGTCGAAGACCAGGTGCGGCACGATCGTCGCGCCGCGCATGATGCACGACATCCACCCCGCCTTGTAGCCGAAGGTGTGGAAGAACGGGTTCACGATGAGGTACCTGTCGCCGGCGCGCAGGCCGACGACGTCGGTCCACGCGTCGTACACGCGTACCGACTGCCCGTGTGTCACCATCACGCCCTTCGGGTGACCGGTCGTCCCCGACGTGAAGATCAGGTCGGAGAGGTCGTCGTTGCCGACCGACTCGAGCCGCGCTTCGGCCACGCCCGGGCCGACGGCAGTCCCGGCGGCGAGGAAGTCGGCCCACGTGGTCGTGCCGTCGGGTGGATCACCGCGCAGGATCACGATGCGCTCGAGCGTGGGGAGATCGGCGCCCGACTCACGCAGCATCTGCACGTAGTTCGTGTCGAGGAACCCGTTGACCGTGAGGAGCATCCGCGCGCCCGACTTGCCGAGCACGTAGCCCGCCTCCGCGCCCTTGAAGCGCGTGTTCAGCGGCACGAGCACACCGCGGGCACCGAGGATCCCGAGTGCGGCCACGACCCACTCCGAGATGTTCGGCGCCCAGATCGAGACCCGGTCGCCCGGCTCGACGCCGGCGGCGATCATCGCCCGCGCGGAGCGCCGCATCTCGCCCGCGAGATCGGCGAAGGTCAGCCGTACCGGGGGGTCGACCAGCGCTTCGGCGTCGGGCCACTGCGCTGCCGCGGCGTCGACGAGTGCGGGAATGCCCTGCATCAGCTCGTCTCCCTGTGGAGCTCCTGCCACTGCGGCTCGCGTTTGTCGGCGAACGCGAGCGGGCCTTCCTCCTGGTCGGGATGGCCCCACATCGAGACGAGATGCTGCGCGCCGGCGCGGCACGCGTCCGTGAGACCCACCTCGAGCGCGCCCCACAGCGCCTTCTTCGTCGCGGCCATCGCCGACGGCGAGTTGCGCGCGATCTTGTCGGCCAAGGCCTGCGCCTCCTCACGGAGGTCCTCCGGCGGGTCGACGATCTGGCTGATCATGCCCAGCTCGTACGCGCGTTGCGCGGTCATGCGCTCGTGGCGCCCGACGAAGGCCATGCGCATGACCGCCTCGACCGGCATCTTGCGGATGAGCCCGATCGCCTCGATGGCGACGACCTGCCCGATCGACACGTGCGGGTCGAAGAACGTCGCGTCGGACGCGGCGATGACGATGTCGGCGTCGGCGACCCAATGGAAGCCGCCACCGCAGCAGACGCCGTTCACCGCCGTGATCACGGGCTTCCAGACCTCCTGGTGCCAGGACGTGAAGTGGAGGTCGAAGCTCTCGACCGACTCCTGGTACCGCTGCATGCCCAGGCCGTCGGTTGCGATCTCGGTGACGTCGACGCCGGTCTGGAAAGCGCGGCCCTCGCCGGTGTGCACGATCACGCGCACCTTCGGGTCGGCGTCCAGCTCCTTCCATGCATCCGCGAACTCGTCGCGCATCTTGGCGTTCATCGCGTTGAGCTGATCGGGCCGGTTGTTGATCAACCAGCCGACCTGGCCGTGCCGCTCGACCAGCAGGTGCTCGTACCCGTTCACGTCTGTCCTCCGCCGTAGATCGTTGCCAGCTCTCGTGCAGCTTCGCGACGCGCGTCCGTAAGACCCGACTCCAGCGCGCCCCACAAGATTCGCTTGGTCATGGTCATCGCAGCCAGATCGTTGCTCGCGACCTTCTCGGCCAGGGCCTGCGCCTCGTCGCGGAGGCGCTCGGGCGGATCGACGACCTGGCTCACGATGCCGAGCTCGTAGGCGCGTTGCGCGGTCATCCGCTCGTGACGACCGACGAGCGCCATCCGCAGGATCGGCTCCACCGGCGCCTTTCGGGACAGCGCGATGCCTTCGAATGCGACGGCTTGACCGAGCGAGACATGCGGATCGAGAAACGTCGCGTTTGTGGACGCGATCACGATGTCGGCGTCGGCCACGAAGTGGAGCCCGCCGCCCGCGCACACACCGTTCACCGCTGCGATCACCGGCTTGGCCACGCCCAGATGCCACGCGGTGAACCGCAAGGCCGCGTCACGCGTGCGACGAGCGTGCTCACGCAACGCGACCCGGTCGGTCGCCAGCTGGGCCACGTCGAGCCCCGTCTGAAAGGCGTCGCCCTCCCCCGTGTTCACGATGACGCGCACCCCGGGATCGTCGTCGAGCTCCTGCCACGCCCGCTCGAGCTCGTCGAACATCGCCGCGTCCATCGCGTTGCCGGCGCGTGGGCGATCGAACACGAGCCATCCGACCGTGCCATGGCGCGCGACGCGCAACCGCCGGTAGTCGCTCATGGCCCGCTCACGACCGAGGGACCTCGCTCCAGGAGGCGTCCTGGTACGGGTCGGGCTCGCGGGGCAAGCCGAGCACCCGCTCACCGACGATGTTTCGGTTCACCTCGCTGGTGCCGCCCTCGATCGTGTTGGCGCGGCTCCGCAGCATCCCCTCGACCTCGTGCGGCAGCGACTCGAAGTACGAGGCGGCTTCGCTCTCCCACGCGGCCGCTCCCGCGCCGAGGAGGTCGGTGCTCAGCAGCTGCAGGCGCTGGTTGACCTCGCCGCTGTGCACCTTGCCGACACTGCTCTCGGGCCCGAGCGGACGCCCGGCCGCGGCACTCGCACGGACGCGTCGGTTCGTCCACTCGCGGATCCGCTCCTGCGAGTACAGGTCGGCAAGTCGCTGCCGCGTGACCGGCTCGTGCGCGCGTCCGAGCTTCACCGCGAGCTCGATCGCGTGGTCGATGCCGGAGCCGCCGATGCGGTCGACACCGCCCGAACCCGCGCCTGCCACCATCTGCCGCTCCGACGACAACGTCGCGCCGGCGACCCGCCAACCGTCACCGACCGCGCCGACGCGCTGCGAGTCCGGCACTCGCGCGCAATCGAGGAACACCTCGTTGAAGTCCTCTTCACCGGTGATGTGGCGCAACGGTCGGACCTCGACCCCCCGTTGGTGCAGATCGAGCAGGAAGTAGGTGATGCCCTTGCGCTTGGGCACATCGGCGTCGGTGCGAGCGAGCAGCACGGCGAAGTCGGAGCGGTGCGCCCACGTCGTCCACACCTTCTGCCCGTTCACGACCCACTCGTCGCCGTCGCGCACCGCACGCGTCGAGAGGGAAGCCAGATCCGAGCCCGCACCGGGCTCGCTGAACAGCTGGCACCACTTCTCCTCGTTGCAGACGATCGGCGGCAGGAAGCGGCGGCGCTGCTCCTCGGTGCCGTGCGCGTACAGCGCGGGGGCGCACAGGTTGAGGCCGAGCGGGTTCAGCCGGCCGAGGTTGTACGGCGCGAGCTCGGTCTCGATCCGGCGAGCGGTCTCGACGCCGACATCCAGGCCGCCGTGCTCGATGGGCCACGTCGGCACCACGAGACCGGATCGGCCGAATGTCGGGTACCACTCCTCGTACTCGGCGCGGCTGCGCACGGCGCGGATCTCGGCGCGACCACCCCGCGCTGCGGCCTCGCGCCACGACCGGGGGACATGCGCCTCGATCCACTCACGGACCGCCACGACGACATCCTCTTCGGGCGTCGACGCGTCGACCGCGATGCGGCTTCCGCGCCTCATCATGTCTGGTCGGCTCCGCTCCGCCGTCCCGGCCGTCCGGCCACGGCTCCGCTGCACCTCATCATGTCTGGTCGGCTCCGCTCCGCCGTCCCGGCCGTCCGGCCACGGCTCCGCTGCACCTCATCGGCCCTCGAAGTCGGGTGCGCGCCGCTCGCGCATCGCGACCATGCCCGCCTTGAAGTCGTCGCTGCGCGACGAGAGCTCCATCGCGAACGCCTCGTTCGCGAGATGGCGCTCGAGATCGAGACCCGCGCCCGCGTGCACGAGCCACTTGGTGAGACCGAGCGCGACCGTGGGGCCGGCGGCCAGGCGAGCCGCCAGCTCCCGCGCCGCTGAGGCCACGCGGTCCGCCTCGACCGCCGAGTGGATCAGCCCCCAGGCCGCCGCTTCCTCACCCGACAGCTCGCGCCCGAGCATCAGCAGCTCCTTCGCCCGTGCCATGCCCACGAGCCGGGGGAGCAGCCACGTGCCACCGCTGTCGGGAGTGAAGCCGCGCCGCGCGAACGGCTCCCAGAACCGAGCGTCGCGCGCGGCGACACAGAAGTCGGCTGCGACCGCGAGATGGAAGCCGATGCCGGCGGCCCACCCGCGCACGGCACAGACCACCGGCACCTGGACCGAGCACAGCAGCGGGACCAACCGGTGCGCCTGCACCGGCAGCCGCCGCTGGATGCTCCCGACCCGGGGCCGCGCGTCTGCAGGCTCGTTGCGGCTGACGAGGTCGAACCCGGAGCAGAAGTCGTCGCCCTCACCGCTCAACAGAACGGCTCGAACCTGCTCGTCCTGGTTCGCGTCTTCGAGCTGCTCGATGAGCGCGGCCATCGTCGCGTCGTCGAGTGCATTGCGCTTCGATGGGCGCGCCAGCGTCAGCGCGAGCACCGCGCCGTCACGGCGGACATCGAGCGAGGCATCGGCCACCGTCACTCCCGGGCGAAGCGCTCGCTGATCCCGTCGAGCGCGGCTTGGAGGTCGGCGGCCCGGCCCGGCGGTGCCGGCAGCCGGACCGGCCCGTGCTCGTGACTCGGGAGCAACACGGTCGCGTGCCCGGGCGTCGTCACCTCGTGGCGCTGGTTCTCACCCCAGACGTCGAGGTCGACCGCGGGCTGGTCGTCATCGGCAAGGTACTTGCGCGTGACGCGCCCGCGCATCCAGTGCACGTCGCCGACGTAGTTGAACCGGCGGAACTCGCAGTCGAGCTTCCAGAGCCAGGCGTCATCACCCATCCAGTCGGTGCAGAGGTGGATCAGCCAGGTCTCGCGCATGCGGCCGTAGTCGAACGTGGTCGGGTTGCCCGACTTCCGAGCGTACGCCGCGTCCCAGTGCACACGCTGCAACACGTCGGGAATGCCGAGCTCGTCCCTGTGGAAGAACCGCGGGACGCGTTGGCGGTTCCGGTAGCCGAGGCGCAAGGGCTTGATGCCGTACAGGCCCATCCCCATTCCGACGTGCCAGCAGATCATGTCGGTGACGGTGAGCGGCCCCTTCACGAGCGGGCCGACGTCGTCACCCTCCTCGACCTCTTCCCACCAACGCGGCTCCGGCCCACGCGGCGCCTCGCGCCCGTACTGCGCGTCGATGTCCGCGAGCTGCTCGTCGGTGTACGGCTCGATCGCGACCGCGTCGTACTTCTTCTTCTCCCGCGCCCGCTCGCGTTCGGTGCGCACCATGCAGCGATACTGGCCGGACAGCACCGCCTCGTCGTCACGGAACACCTGGGCGGTCCACTCGTGCACCGCGCGGTCGGCGAACTCGCTCGGCTTGTCCAGCACACCGACCAGCGCATTGCGTCGCCACACTCTCCGGTCGGGGCGCAGCGGCGCCCACCACTCGCGCGCGCTGCCGGCGTAGAAGGCGTGGACACCGCGCAGCGGGTCGCCCTTCATCAGGTCCTGGTGTTCGGGTGGCACGGCCGTCACCTCGTCCTCACCGATCAGCGTGTCGCCGCCGACGAGAGGAGGTGGCGCGATGAGCCCGCCCCAGCGCGTCGTTGCCGCGTAGTCCGGGTCGCACCACAACGGGTTGTCGTCGCCGTACGCCTCGGCAACATGCCGAAAGGCGTCCGCGCCCGGGCGGAGGTAGTGCGGCGGCTGGGGGTGGGGCTCGGCGATCCCGATCCGGGCGCGGAGCCGCGAGATCGCCTCGTCGGTGATCCGCGGTCGCTGCTCGGTCGTGGTCACGGCCTTCCCTCGTGCCGGTGCCAGCT
>WNGF01014969.1_pt1 | contig 10403 bp, 8 predicted proteins | sample 5400641 | NCBI WGS metagenome assembly WNGF01 (sample SAMN13153371, study PRJNA577476) | soil metagenome | isolation source: 80 cm soil or saprolite under grassland replicate 2 | place: USA:California | collected 2016-06-15
TCAGGGCGACGCCCACTACGACGTGATCTCGGCGTTCATCAAGTCGATCCGGGGCTCGGACCCCGACGCCACGCTGTTCTGGCTGGCCCGGATGCTGGAGGCCGGCGAGGACGCCCGGTACATCGCCCGGCGGATGGTGGTGCACGCCTCGGAGGACATCGGCCTGGCAGACCCCCGGGCTCTCCTGGTCGCGACGGCCGCGGCGCACGCCGTCGAGTACGTGGGCCTCCCGGAGGCCCAGCTCAACCTGGCGGAGGCGGCCATCTACCTGGCCCGGGCCCCGAAGTCGAACAGCGTGATCTCGGCACTGGGCCGGGCCCGGGAGGACGCCGCCTCCAGCGACCCCGTCCCCCTGCATCTCCGCGACGCGCAGTACCCGGGGGCCCGGCGCCTGGGCCACGGGAAGGGCTACAAGTACCCGCACGACTACCCAGGCCACGCCGTGGAGCAGGAGTACCGGCCGGCCCGGTACTCCGGAAAGCGGTACTACGAGCCGTCGGGCCAGGGCGAGGAGACCTCCGGGCCGCCGCCCGGCGAGCCCGGCGTGGAGGGCTGACCCCGGCTCGAACGGCTCCGGCGGCCCCGGTATGATGCGCGGACCGTTCGACCGAAAGGGTCCCTGGTGCTTGCGCTCACTGGCGGCGACATCGCGCTGATCATCCTGGCGGCGTTCTGGGGCGTGCTCGTGATCTTCCTCGGCGTCGTGCTGTGGGTGACGTCGACCGTGCTGCAAAGCACGAAGACGCTCGTCGACGGCATCCGCGACGAGACGGTTCCACTGCTCTCCGAGGTCAAGATCACCGTGACCTCCGTGAACAAGGAGCTGGACCGGGTGGACACGATCATGGAGTCCGCCGGGAAGATCGCCGGGTCGGCCCAGCGGATCACCGCGGTGGTGGAGCAGACCGTGAACACCCCGCTGATCAAGGTGGCGGCGTTCGCCGCCGGGGCCCGGCGGGCCTTCAAGCGCCTCCGGGGCGACAAGTAGGGCTGCGACTCCGATGCGACGGATCTTCTGGCTGGCCGTGGGGCTCGGTGCCGGAGCCACGGCGGCGGTGATGGTGGCCCGGTGGACCCGCCGCCAGACCGAGAGGGTGGCCCCGGCGAACATCGGGCGGCAGGTCTCCGGCGCCGCGTCCGACCTGGGCAAGCTGGTCCGGACGGCCCTGGTGGAAGGCCGGGCGGCCATGGCCGAGCGCGAGGTGGAGATCCGCCGGGAGATCGGCTCCCCGTAGAGGGGCCGATCGGAAGCGGCCGTTCGGGTCCGCGCCCTTCCCCAGCTGAAGGTCCGGCTCTCGGTTGCCCAGAGGGTGGCCGCTACACTGAGCCGACATGGAGGCGAACCGGATCCGGGAGACGTTCCTGCGCTTCTTCGAGGAGCGCGGGCACCGCCGCGTGCCCAGCTCGTCGCTGATCCCGCCCCCGGAGTCCGGCCTGCTCCTCACCAACGCCGGGATGAACCAGTTCATCCCGTTCTTCCTGGGCCGGGCCCAGCCCCCCACCCTCCGGGCCACCAGCGCCCAGAAGTGCTTCCGGGCCAACGACATCGAGCTGGTGGGCCACACCGCCAGGCACCTCACGTTCTTCGAGATGCTGGGCAACTTCTCGTTCGGCGACTACTTCAAGGCCGACGCCGCGAAGTTCGCGTTCGAGCTGGTCACGGAGAGCTACGGCATCGACGCGGACCTGCTGTGGGTCACGGTCTACGAGACCGACGACGAGGCCGCCGACATCTGGGCCAACCTGGTCGGGATCCCGCGGGAGCGGATCGTCCGGCGGGGGAAAGAGGACAACTACTGGACGACGCACGCGGCCGGTCCGGCCGGCCCGTGCAGCGAGATCTACGTGGACCGGGGGCCGAGGTACGGCCCGGACGGCGGCCCCGCCGTGGACGAGGAACGGTTCATGGAGATCTGGAACCTGGTGTTCATGCAGGACGAGGTGGACGGCGAGGAGAACGTCATCGGGGAGCTGCCCGCCAAGAACATCGACACCGGCGCGGGAATGGAGCGCGTGGCCATCGTCCTGCAGGGCGTGGACAACGCCTTCGAGACCGACGGGCTCCGATCGCTCCTGGAGGTGGCCGAGAGCCTGTCGGGGTCCCGGCACGGCGAGGACGAGCGACGGGACGTCTCGCTGAAGGTGATGACCGAGCACGGCAGGGCCACCTCGATGCTCATCGCCGACGGCGTCCAGCCGTCGAACGAGGGCCGGGGGTACGTGCTCCGGCGCATGCTCCGGCGGGTGGCCACGCACGCGCAGCGGCTGGGGGTGGAGCGGCCGGTGATGGTGCCGCTGGTGGAGCGGACCGTGGAGCTCATGGGCGGCGCCTACCCCGAGCTCGTGGAGAACCGGGACTACATCCTGCAGGTGGCATCGTCGGAGGAGGAGCGGTTCCGGGGGGACCGGGGGCTGTCGGTGGACCTCGACCGGTTCGAGGAGCTCATGGCGGAGCAGCGCCGCCGGGCCCAGGAGTCCGTCCGCAAGGGCTCGGTGGCCGGCCACGTCGTGGACGAGGTGGCCGCCCGGGCCGGCCAGACCGAGTTCGTGGGCTACGAGCACCTGGAGCGGGACACCGCCATCGCCGGGCTGGTGGCCGGCGGGGCGGCGGCCGAGGTGGCCGGCGAGGGCGATGACATCCAGGTCATCCTGCCGGTCACGCCGTTCTACGCGGAGGGCGGCGGGCAGATCGGCGACCGCGGCGTGATCCAGACCCCCTCCGGGACCATCCGCGTCACCGACACCCAGGCCCTGCCCGGCGGGGCCATCGTCCACGCCGGCCGGGTGCAGTCGGGCGAGGTCAAGGTGGGGGAGGAGGCCCACGCCGAGGTGGACCGCGAGGCCCGCGAGGCCACGGCGCGGTCCCACACGGCCACGCACGTCGTGCACTGGACGCTCCGGCACCTGCTGGGGGAGCACGCCCGCCAGGCCGGGTCCCGCGTGTCGCCGGGGCGGCTCCGGTTCGACTTCAGCCACCACGCGGCGGTCCCGCCGGAGGTGCTGGAGGAGGCCGAGTACACGGCGAACTCCCGCCTGGCCGACGACGACGCGGTGCGGGCATACGAGACCACGATGGACTACGCGCGGAGCCAGGGGGCCATCGCGCTGTTCGGCGAGAAGTACGGGGACATCGTGCGGGTGGTGGAGATCGGCGACTACTCCCGCGAGCTGTGCGGCGGCACGCACGTCCCGCACACCGGGAAGGTGGCGCTGGTCCGGCTGCTCCACGAGTCGAGCATCGGGTCCGGGATGCGCCGCGTGGAGGCCCTGGTGGGACCGGACGCGCTCCGCCACGTGAACGCCGAGCGCCGGCTGCTGGAGGAGGTGGTCCAGGCCCTGGGCGGTGGCGATCCCGCCGAGGCCCCGGACCGTGTCCGCCGGGTCCTGGAGCGGATCAAGCAGCTCGAGAGCGAGCTGGGCAGGATCCGCAAGGGCGACCGGGCCTCCGTGGTCGACGCCCTGGCCGCCGGGGCCCAGCGGGTGGACGGTGTGGCCCTGGTGGTGGCGCCGGTTCCCGGCGAGGACGCGAACGGGATCCGCGAGCTGGCCCAGGCCCTCCGAGAACGGATGGAGCGCGACGGCCCCGGGGCCGCGGTCCTGGGGGTGGCCGACGCGACCGGGGCGAAGCTCGCCGCGTCGGTGACGAACACCCTGGTGGACCGCGGCGTGACCGCGAAGGACCTCCTGGAGCCCGCGGCGAGGGCGGTGGGCGGCGGGGCCGGGGGCAGCAAGCCCATCCTGGCCATGGCCGGCGGCGGCAACGCCGGCGCCCTCGAGGACGCCCTGGGCACCATCCCCGCCCGCCTGGCCGAGCTTCTGTCCGCCTCGAACCGGTAGCCGCTGCCATGGGCGAGCAGCCCGAACCCGCAGGCGGACGCTCATCACCGGGCCGGGTGCTGGGCCTCGACCTCGGTGACGTCCGGACCGGCGTGGCCATCTCCGACTCCGACCGGCGCCTGGCCGTTCCCCTGGGCACAGTCCGGGCCGGCGCCCCCCAGGACCTCCGGGCCATCTCCGCGCTGGTCAGCGACAACGACATCACGCTGGTCGTCGTGGGCCACCCGCTGTCGATGTCCGGCCGCCCCGGCCCCCGGGCGCAGCACGCCGAACAGCTCGCCGGCGCCCTCCGCTCGATCCTCAAGGTCCCCGTGGTCCTCCACGACGAGCGCCTCTCCACGGCAGAGGCCGATCGCGCCCTGCGCCACGCCGGGGTCCGAGCCCGAGACCGCCGCCGCACCATCGACAGCTCGGCAGCGACGGTGATCCTGCAGGCCTGGCTGGACGCGCAGCGGGGGGGAAGACCCGGGAAACCGTGATTGCGCGTGTGCCCCCGGTGATCCCTCGCAGTGCGGCCGGGGAGGGGCCGAGGCACACGGCCTGACGTGAGACCAAGTTGGGGGAACCCGGGCTCGGGTATGCTCCCGGACCGTTGAGCGTCGTGGATACCCGTCGGTCGCCGGACTCCCGCTCCCGCTACGCCCGTTCGGGGCGCCGGCGCCACTGGGGCCTCCTGGTGTTCCTGATCCTGGCGCTGATCGCGGGCGGGCTCACCGTGGCGGCGTTCAAGTACATCGACCACTGCAAGGGAGCCGGGTCCACGCACAAGCCGGTCACGGTGACCATCCCGGAGGGGGCGAGCGGCGGCGACGTCGTGGACATCCTGCACGAGGCAGGGGTCCTGCGGTGCGGCGGCATGGTGGAGAAGTTCCTCATGCAGGGGAACCCCAGGGCAGACCACATCCGGGCGGGGACGCACCACCTGACCACGAACATGACCCTGGATCAGGCTCTCGCGGTCCTGTCGAGGAAGCCGCCGGTCATGGAGAAGGTCGACGTCACGATCCCCGAGGGATTCCGGCTGACCCAGATCGCCGATCGGGTGCAGGAGGATTTGGGGATTCCCGCCAAGCAGTTCCTGAAGACCGCGAACAGCGGCACGTACTCGTTGCCGCCGTACCTGCCGGAGGGGAAGGAGTCACCGGAGGGGTTCCTGTACCCGCTGACCTACCCGATCCCCGTGAAGACGGCGACGGCCGACTCGGTCATCCAGGTGCTGCTCGACCAGTTCGGCACGGAGGTCGCGGATCTCCCATGGAAGAGCGCGAGGAAGCTGGGGGTGACGCCGTACGAGGTGGTGATCGTGGCCTCGATGATCGAGAAGGAGACGGGGGTGGACCGCGACCGGCCTCTGATCTCGGCAGTGATCTACAACCGGCTGGCCGCGGGGATGCACCTCGGGATCGACGCGACGCTGCTGTACGATGACCCGACGCCCGGGGACAACACGCTCACCGCGCGGGACCTCGAGTCCGACAGCCCGTACAACACCCGGAAGCACACCGGGGTCCCCCCGACCCCGATCGCGAGCCCCCAGGAGGCCTCGATCGCGGCCGCCCTCGAGCCGGCCGACGCCGGCTTCCTCTACTACGTGAAGTGCGAGAAGGACGGGAAGGGCCGGTCGCGGTTCTCGAAGACCAACAACAAGTTCCTGAGGGACAAGGCCGAGTGCCTCGGCACGTAGCGCGCCGCTGACATGGCCCGGCTCGGCGACTGGAGCGGCCCCGGCAGGGCGTCCGGACCCATCCCCGCCGTGCAGTTGTCGGGAACGACCCGGCTGGTCGGGCTGATCGGGTGGCCCGTCGAGCGGACCCTGTCGCCGGTGATCCACAACGCGGCCTTCGCCGCCCTGGGGATGGACTGGGCCTACGTCGCGCTCCCGGTGTTGCCCGACCGGGTGCCCGAGGCGGTGGCCGGCCTGGCCGCCCTGGGGTTCGCGGGGGTCAACGTCACGATGCCGCACAAGGAGGTGGTGGCGCCGCTCATGTCGGTGCTCTCGGACGACGCGGCCCGCCTCCAGGCCGTGAACACCGTGGACTTCTCCACAGCCGCCGGCCCTGCCGGCCACAACACCGACGTCATGGGCTTCGCGCGGTTCCTCTCCGACGACGCGGCCTACGACGCCGCCGGGCGCACGGCGCTGGTCCTGGGGGCCGGGGGAGCGGCCCGGGCCTGCGCGCTGGCCCTGGCCCGGGCCGGGGCCACCTCGATCGCCGTCGCCGCCCGGGACGCCGGCCGGGCCGCCGACGTGTCTCGCTGTCTGTGGGGCCTGGACGTGGAGGTCCGGTCCCTCCCGTGGGCCGCTGCCGCCGGGGTCCCCGCCGACGTCGTGGTGAACGCCACCCCCGTGGCCGACCCCGACGCGCTGCCGCTGCCCCCGCTGTCCGAAGGCATGCTCGTGGTCGACCTCCGGTATCGCCCCCCCGTCACCCCGCTCGTCGCCCGCGCCCACCGGTCCGGCGCCGCCGCCTTCGGCGGCCTCGGGATGCTCATGCACCAGGCCGGCCTGTCCTTCGAGCTCTGGACCGGCCAGGTGCCCCCTGCCGCCGCCATGTCCGCCGCAGCCCTCGCCGCCATGGCCGAGCCTCTGGTCTGAGGCTCGAACACCCGGAAACCCGTGATTGCGCATGTGCTGCGATCTCTGGTGGTTGCGGTGGGTCGGCGGAGGCTGTTTCGGTGGCAGGGGGCCGGCGGGGGTGGCCACCACGGGCCGGTGATCGCCCCCGTGCCGCGGCCACTCACCGTTTCGTGTTCAGCCCCCGGCGACCCTCGCAGTATGATCGGCGAGGAGCCGTGGCACACGACCGGCGAGGGCCGTGGCACACGGCCTGACGTGAGCCCCGGTTGGGGGAACCCGGGCTCGGGTACCTGAAATGGGAGTACGGGCGGGATGGTCTCAAGTCGGTGGGCGTGGCGTGCCGATGCTCAGTGAGAAGCCATGGATCTCGACTTCACGACCCTTGCCTCGAGAGTAGCCGCGCAGGCCGAGGTGCTGGGCTGCGTGATCCTGTCACGCGACGGCCTGGTTCTCGGGTCCTTCCCGCCGAACGGCGAGCGGGACATCACCCCCGGTCTCCTCCGTTTCGCCGCGCTCGGTGAACCCGAGCGCGGCTTCGTGCAATTCTCCGACGAGCTGTGGGCGTACGTCCGCCAGGACGCCTATGCCGCGTTCGCCGTGGCCGAGGCCGGGACCCGGCCCGGGGTCCTCCTGGACTACCTGGAGCAGGCCCTGGAAGTGGCGGAGGAGGCCAGGTCGGACCGCATCGCTGCGCGGGCGCCCGTCCGCGTGGACCTCAAGCGGAAGGGGATCCGGCCCGGACGGACCCTGCGTGCCATGCAGAGCAGCGCGGAGGAGGAGTTCCGGTCGGTGGTCGCCTCGAACCCCGCCGCCGAGCCGGCCGGCCGGGCCGCCGAAGACCCGCAGGATCGTTCCCTGGAGATGGCGCTGGCGGAGGCCGTGGCCCAGGCCCCGGAACCCGACCAGGCGGCGACCTTCGGAGGTCCCGAGCCCGTCCAGGAGGCGTCGTTCCGGGGTCCGGACCCGGTCCACGCCGCCCCCGTCGCCGACCCCGTTCCCCCCGGGGACGACGAGCACGGATGGAGCGCGGATCCCGGTGCGGAGGAGCACGACGCGGCCCCGTTCAATGACCCCGAGCCCCCGCCCGGCGAGCGGCACACGCGAAGCGACGAGATCGACCGGGTCGCCCTGGCCAGGGAGTTCGCCTCGCTGCTTCAGGAGGGGCCCGGCGCTGTCGAAGAAGGACGTTGACGGCAGCTCCGCGTGAGCCGGGGGTCCAGCGTGAGGAAGAAAACCAAGCAGCTCGGCCAGATCCTCATCGAACAGGGTCTGATCACCGACGAGCAGCTGCGTGAGGCCCTGAAGGTCCAGGAACGGGTCCCGAAGTCCCTGGGCCGGATCCTCATCGACCTCCAGCTGATCAAGGAGACTGACCTGGTCCGGGCCCTGGCCCACCAGATCGGTCTGGAGTTCGTGGACCTCGCCGACTACCCGGTGGATCCCGCCTCCACAGCGCTGATCCCGGAGGTCGTGGCCCGCCGCTACCGGGCCCTGCCCATCGGCGAGCGCGACGGGCGGCTCCTGGTGGCCATGTCCGACCCGGCGAACGTATACGCCCTCGACGACATCCGGACGATCACCGGCCGCGAGGTCGAGCCCCTGGTGGCCACCGCGGCAGACGTCACCGCGGCCATCCGGAAGTACTCCGACGTGGGCGGCGAGGTGGACCAGCTGGCCAGCGAGGCCTCCGCCCAGGCCGAGGACTCCATCGACCTGAACATGCCGGAATCGGCCGTGGAAGACGCGCCGGTGGTGAAGCTCGTCCACATGCTCCTGTCCCGGGCGGTCAACGAGCGGGCCTCCGACGTCCACATCGAGCCCACCGAGCGCGACGTCCGGATCCGGTTCCGGGTGGACGGCGTGCTCCACGAGGTCATGCGCTCGCCCAAGAACATCCAGAACGGCCTGATCAGCCGCCTGAAGGTCATGGCCGACATCAACATCGCCGAGCGGAGGGTCCCCCAGGACGGCCGGGTCAGCCTGAAGGTCGGCAGCATCGGGGTGGACCTCCGGGTGGCCACCCTCCCCACGGTGTACGGCGAGAAGGTGGTCATCCGCATCCTGAACAAGGAGTCCGTGCTCCTCCGGCTGGACCAGATCGGGTTCTCCGAGGAGGCCTACAAGCGCTTCGAGCAGTCGTTCCGCAAGCCCTACGGCGCCATCCTGGTGACGGGGCCGACCGGATCGGGCAAGTCCACCACGCTGTACGCTACCCTCAACATCCTGAACCAGCCCCGGAGCAACATCATCACGGTCGAGGATCCGGTGGAGTACCGGCTGGGCGGTGTCAATCAGGTCCAGGTGAACAACCGGGCCGGGATGACGTTCGCGGCGGCCCTCCGGTCGATCCTGCGGGCCGACCCCGACATCATCCTCATCGGTGAGATCCGGGACCACGAGACCGCGCTGATCGCAGTGGAATCGGCGCTCACAGGTCACCTGGTGCTGTCCACCCTGCACACGAACGACGCCCCCGCGGCCGTTGCCCGCCTCACCGAGATGGGCGTGGAGCCGTACCTCACGGCGTCGGCCATGGACTGCGTGGTGGCCCAGCGGCTGGCCCGAAAGCTGTGCGATCGGTGCAAGGAGCCCCACGTCCCCAACGAGCCTGAGCTGCGCGAGGCCGGGTTCCAGCCTCACCAGTTCCAGGATATCGGGCAGTTGTACCGGCCCGTGGGGTGCACGGCGTGCTCGAAGACCGGCTACCACGGCCGGGTCGGGCTGTACGAGGTGATGCCGGTGACCGAGGAGATCGAACGGCTCACCGTGGAGCGAGCGTCGTCCGAGCGGATCCGCCAGATCGCGCTCGAGCAGGGGATGGTCCCACTCCGCGTGGATGGCATCCAGAAGGCGGCGAAAGGTCTCACGTCCGTCGAAGAAATCCTGAGGGTGGTGGTCTAACCAACTATGGCAACGACGACGATGGGCACGAGGTTCGAGGACAGCCCACCCGAGGTCCCGATCCCGGAGCTGCTCGACATCGTGATCGAACGGGGAGGCTCCGACCTGCATCTCACCGCGGGGTCACCTCCGGTGGTGCGGCTGCACGGGGACCTGCAGGTTCTCACCGAGTACCAGCCGATCGTGCCGCGGGCCTTGCAGGCCATGATCTATGCCATCTTGCCCCAGCGCCGGAGGGAGCAGCTCGAGCAGGATCTCGAGCTCGACATGTCCTACTCGCTCCCGGGCAAGGCCCGATTTCGCGTGAACGTGTACTTCCAGCGCGACGCCATCGGGGCGGCATTCAGGCTCATCCCTACCGAGATCCGGTCGATCGAGTGGCTCGGGCTGCCACCCATCGTCGCCGAGCTGGCTCGCTATCCCCGCGGATTCGTCGTGGTGACTGGACCCACCGGCTCCGGAAAGTCGACCACGCTCGCGTCCCTGGTGGACATCGTGAACCAGGAGCGCAAGTGCCACATCATGACCGTCGAGGACCCCATCGAGTTTCTCCACCAGCACAAGACCGCGCTGGTGAACCAGCGCGAGGTGGGTACGGATACGCACGGATTCGCCCAGGCTCTGAAGCACGTGCTGCGCCAGGATCCCGATGTGATCCTCGTCGGTGAGATGCGTGACCTGGAAACCATCCAGACCGCGATCACCGCTGCGGAGACCGGGCACCTGGTGTTCGCGACCCTCCACACGCAGGATGCACCTCAGACGATCGACCGGATCATCGACGTCTTCCCTTCTCACCAGCAGCAGCAGATCCGCATTCAGCTGTCGACCACGCTGCAGGCCGTTCTGACTCAGCAGCTGCTCCAGACGGTGGACGGCCAGGGACGTGTGGTCGCGGCGGAGGTGCTCATCGCCACGCCGGCCGTCAGGAACCTCATCCGCGAAGGCAAGGTGCACCAGATCTACTCGGCGATGCAGGCCGGCGGGCGGGTCGGCATGCAGACCATGGATGCCGCGCTTGCGCAGCTCGTGCGGTCCGGCAAGGTCACGCAGCAGCTGGCCCTCGAGCGGGCGCACGACCCCGAGG
>WNGF01029719.1_pt1 | contig 10403 bp, 10 predicted proteins | sample 5400641 | NCBI WGS metagenome assembly WNGF01 (sample SAMN13153371, study PRJNA577476) | soil metagenome | isolation source: 80 cm soil or saprolite under grassland replicate 2 | place: USA:California | collected 2016-06-15
GTAAAAACTTTTTCTGATGCCTACTGTAAAATTTACACATGCGATAAACAGATTTTTTCCAGAGCTGAGGGACACGCCGGCAAAAGGAGCAACACTCACAGAAATATTGAGTGAAATTGAAAGCTGCTATCCCGGTGTTCGCAGCTATTTACTCGATGATCAGGGCCGCCTTCGCCAGCATATCAACATTTTCATAGATGGTACAATGATACGCGATTGCCGGGTATTGAGTGATTCGTTTTCCAAGAACAGTGAAATCTATATCATACAGGCTTTATCGGGAGGATAAGTCAAACTCAATAACAGGCAATTGGTAGTGTAATAAAATCATAATTGTTAACACCAATCAAAAAATATAATTTCTTTACTCCCTTTGCGCCGCGTTGAAACTTTAGTATAAGTGTTAGGGCACAACTCAAAACTTAAAACTCAGAATAAATGAAACAAACCCTTCTTTTAGGCACACGTAAAGGTTTTATTGCTTACCACTTTCAGAATGGCAACTGGCAAATGGAAAATCTCTCTTTTGAAGGTGCTCCTGTTTCTATTGCTTATGCCGATCCGCGCAACAGCACATGGTGGGCATCTCTTGATCATGGACATTGGGGTGTTAAGCTTCATCGCTCTCGTGACAGGGGAAATACATGGGAAGAAGTTAATGCCCCTGCTTATCCCGAAGGAGAAGAAGTAAAAGACGGTGTACCTGCAACTACCCGTTATATCTGGGCTATGTGAGCGGCAAAAATTATCTTTCAAGGTTATGGATTGGAACTGATCCCGGTGGCTTGTTCATCAGTGAAGATGGAGGCAATAGTTTTCAGTTAGTAGAATCATTGTGGCAACATCCCACACGCAAAGAAGGTTGGTTTGGCGGAGGTCGTGATCTGCCCGGCATTCATTCTATTATTGTTGATCCACGCGATGAAAACCACATTCATATTGGTATCAGTTGTGCCGGTGTTTTTGAAACTGCTGATGGAGGTAAAACATGGGAGGTATGTAACAAAGGTTTGCCTGCTGACTTTCTTCCCGATCCCTATTCCGAAATAGGGCATGACCCGCACATCGTTGTTGCTGCACCTGCGAATCCTGATGTGCTTTGGCAACAAAATCATTGCGGCATTTTTCGTTCAGTTGATGGTGCACAAACATGGACAGATATTGGCAAACCAATGGGCCTGCACGTTTTGGATTTGCAATTGCTGTTGCAGATGATAACCCTGATCAGGCATGGGTAGCGCCTGCCAACAGTGATGAAATACGAACTGCCATCAAAGGTTCACTTTGTATTTGCAGAACTGACGATGGTGGTAAAACATGGAAAGAATTAAGAAAAGGATTACCACAGGAAAATTGTTTTGATATTGTTTACCGTCATGCACTCGCATCTTCAGGAGAAGCAGTTGCATTCGGCACTACGACTGGCAATTTATTTTTTTCAGCAGATAGAGGCGAAAGCTGGCAGGTGCTTAATAATTATTTACCAATGGTGCATTCGGTACAGTTTGCGGAATAAAAATTTTTTGGTAGCGTATTAGTTTGAACCACATTAGAAAACCGAATCTGGCCTTGCTAATTCAAGGTTGATAATTTCTAAATCGAATAATGAAGACGCGCAGTACCCAATGTTCGACCCCCAACGTTCAACATTCAACATTCAATATTCCACACCAAGTTTAGTTTACAATCAAAACAGGGATCTTTAATTTATGTCTTACCTGGTCAACTGTTTGTCCGTATAAAATATCTTTTAATCCATGATGACGATGCGCACCCATCACCAGCAAGTCTGCTTTTGTTTCATTCACAATACGCACAATTTCACCTACCCTATTGTAATAGCCAAGCTGCACATCAACCGTATAACCCATCTCCCTTAATTGCGCGGCATAATCACCCAACTGCTGCATGTCTTTTCTTGTTTCATAATCATCGGTGGATTCACGCAAATAATTTGCAGATGCCGTTTCAACAATATGCATCAAAAGAAGATGAGCATCCTTTTTACTTTGAGCTATTGCATAAGCTATAATCTTTTCATCTGCCTCACCAAAATCAAGTGCTATAGCAATTTTGTGGGGAGCAGGAATTTGTAACAGATGCAAAGGTTTTTCTTCAGCATGCATCCGCACACTTGCCTTTTCCTTCCTTTTACGAATAATAGGTAAAATAGACATCATGATAAACAACCATGAAAAAATGAGCCAGCCTGCTATAACAATAATTTTTAAAAAAATATTTCCATTCTCTTCAAACACTTTAATTGATTCTTCCATAACCAGGCGCACATTTAAAAACACAAGAATACCCGCTACCATCCAGGCAAGAATTTTTGTATAAAGTTTTATTGCAAATTGCCCCATTGTTTCTTTATCGCTTACAAAATGAATTAATGGAATAATGGCAAAACCTAATTGCAAGCTCAATATTACCTGGCTTAATACAAGCAAAGCATCAAGTTTATCGTCACCATAAATTAGAATTACAATCACTGCAGGGATAATGGCGATCAATCTTGTCATCAGCCTTCTTATCCATGGGCTGATGCGCAAACGCAGATACCCTTCCATTACAATTTGCCCTGCTAAAGTGCCGGTAACGGTGGAGCTTTGCCCTGCTGCGATCAATGCAATGGCAAACAGAAAAGGTGCTAAAGTTGTACCGAGCATAGGTTGCAAAAGTCTGTGTGCATCTTCAATTTTTGCAACTTCCGTATTACCTGATACAAAAAATACAGATGCAGCTAAAATAAGAATCGCAGCATTCACAAAGAATGCAGCATTTAAAGCAATGGTGGTATCAATAAAACCAAATTTTAAAGCTCTCTTGATCCCCGTTGTATCGGGTTGTATTTTTCTTGTTTGCACAAGAGCGGAGTGCAGGTATAAATTATGCGGCATAACTGTGGCACCGATTATACCAACAGCAATATATAATGCTTCACTATTCAGCGATGAGGGAACAAAACCCTTCACCACATCACCAAAATGAGGTTGTGCAAAAATGAGTTCGGTGAGAAATGAGAGACCGATAGTTGCCACCAGCGCGATAATAAATGCTTCCATTTTTCGCATGCCGTAACGCTGCAAAACCAATAACAGCAGCGTGTCCAGTACGGTTATGCATACGCCCCACAAAACGGGAAGACCTGTGAGCAAATGAATACCAATTGCCATACCCAATACTTCAGCAAGATCACACGCTGCAATTGCAAGTTCAGCCAGCACATATAAACCAAAATTAATTATGCGTGGATATTCTTCCCGGTTGGCCTGTGCGAGATCCCTTCGTCTTACAATCCCCAATCTTGCACTTAAACTTTGCAACAGCAGTGCCATCAGGTTACTCATCAACAGCACCCAAATTAGTTGATACCCAAATTTTGCGCCGCCCTGTAAATCGGTTGCCCAGTTGCCCGGATCCATATATCCAACACTTACAAGATAGGCTGGCCCCAAATAAGGTAATATCTTTCTTAACCCTTTCTTTGATCTTGTTGCATCAATGGTTTCATGTACTTCGCTTAATGATGCTTCGGTATGAAATCGTTGTAACATTTGTTATTGCGTAAATTTTTTAAATAACTTTTTGTACTTAGCTCTATTGCTACTATTAAACTTTGTTCCGCCTCACGCGGACTCTTATACTTTCTGTTCGCTCTTTAACTATTATCGTTTATCAATTTTAATTCTTACTTAATTCCTAATTACTAATTCCTAATTCCTTGAATCTTGTTTCTTGTATCTTCGCGGTTAAACAGGCTTTACAAACAATGCCTTCGCCAATTGTTCACTGATGGTTACCGGAGCCATATTTTTAATTTTTACTTCAACAGATTTATCAAAACCAAATTTCTTTTTTACTTCCAGCCTTGTTCCTATATGAATATTTTTATGCTTTAGCAACTCCAGTAATTCCGTTGACTGGTCACCAACTGAAGTAACTTAAAAGGCATGTTAACGAGATTTATCTGTTGCTGCAACCTCATTTTACCATTGCTGTCCGGTATCGGATCTCCATGCGGGTCAAAACGCGGGTAGTTAAGAAATGCCTCCAGTTTCTCCACTAATTTTTCGCTGCCTATATGTTCCAGCTCTTCAGCCACCTCATGCACTTCATCCCAGCCAAACTGAAGTTTCTCTACCAAAAAATATTCCCATAACCTGTGTTTCCTTACGATACCTAATGCGATTTTTTTTCCCAGCGCACTTAAACAGAATTCTTTATAGGGCTCATACTGCAACAGCTTTTTTGACTTTAGCTTTTTCAGCATATCTGTAATAGAAGCAGGCCTGGCCCCCAGCATAGCTGCCAGCTCATTTGTAGTAACATAACCAGCCGACTGCTGCAGGTGATAAATGCTTTTTATATAATTTTCTTCAGCCTGTGTAAGCTTAGGTGACACTTAAAAAAATTTTAGGCAAATCTAAAAAATATTTCTTTTAAAACATTTACATTGGAATATTATATTTTTATATAAACATTTGTTAATGCACAAAATCCTTTTTGCTTTTCTTATCATTTCTGTTGCAGGGGGGTGTAAAAACAAACATGCCTCTTTATCAGGCAAGGAGCCGGTAGATATAAAAGATTTTATAGAAGCATTTCCAAAAATTACTTTGCCTTATCGCATTACAGATACCAATATGACAAGACTCGCAGATACTACTACCATTAGCTACGCAATATTTTCAGAATTTATACCGGATACCGTTCTGGCAAATGCATTTGGAAAAAATGCACAAAGGATGAAAATAAATCCGGTTGGTAAAATTCAAAAGGATGAAAAATTATACCTGCTCACTAATTTTATACTGAATAAAAAAACTATACTGCAAACATTTCTGTTTGATAAAAACAAATACTTATCTCATCTTGAATTAATAAACCAGGGTAATACGGATAATTATGTACATAGCGTGAACGTAACTTCTGAACCTGCTTTTATCATCAGCAGGGAAAAAATAAATCAGCAAAATGAATTGGTATATACTCGCAATGGTTATGCTTACAATGATGACTCCAAAACTTTTATTCCCGTTATGAACGACTCCAATGAAGATCTTAAAAGGTTGAATGAAATTATTAACCCGATTGACACATTTGCCGCAAAAAATAAACTCAGTGCTGATTACACTAAAGACAAACAAAATTTTATTTCAGTAAGAGATGGAACCCATCCTAACAAATACCTCTTTTTTATACACTTTGACAAGGATGGCTGCAAGGGTGAACTAAAGGGTGAAATGACTATGCGTGATGCAACACATGCATATTACCAGGAAAGCGGCGACCCGTGTGTTATTGATTTTACATTTTTCGGCAAAAGCATTACAGTTAAAGAACGCGGCAACTGTGGCAATCATCGCGGCATCAAATGCTTCTTTGATGATACTTACAGAAAAAAGAAAGAACTTATTACTTAATCTTACCTGTTTAATATATAAAAGTATTATAAGCAGGATTTATGTTTCGGAGCGCAAGTGATGCCTTGTAATCGGAACCATGAAGTGATTTTTTCGTGGATAATTGATTTTTATTTGTCTCAAAGAATCCAGCTCTGGCGGATTTGCGATGCAACAGGTGATTCTATAAAAAACTATTGCTGGTATCATAAAAAATTCGACTTATGCAGAAGTATAATCCCCTAATAATTTCGGTACGTAATTAATCCATAAAGCTTCATTAAGTGTCATTTAAACAATATTCATTGTGTGAAAAAGACATTTTAAAGAATAAACCATAAATTGCGTTCCTTTTTAAAATGCCAATAAAAATGAATTTCAGAAACTTCGCTGTCCCTTATCAAACAAATGAGCAGTATTCGAAACGGGTTGCCTATTTCTCGATGGAATTTGCCGTGCATAATGCTTTAAAGATTTATAGCGGTGGTCTTGGTTTTCTTGCAGGCTCACACATGCGCAGTGCCTATGAATTAAAACAAAATTTGATTGGGGTAGGCATTCTGTGGAAATATGGCTATTACGACCAGGCGCGCAACCAGGATCAAACATTGCAGGTAACATGGATGGAAAAAATTTATTCCTTTTTAGAAGATCCCGGTATAAAATTTCAGATACTGATACATGAACATCCGGTATGGGTAAAAGCATATTACCTTAATCCGGATACTTTTCAAACAGCACCATTATTTTTATTGAGTACAGATTTAGCGGAGAATGATTATGTGTCACAAACAATATGTCATCGTTTATATGATGCAAATGTTGCAACCAAAATAGCGCAATTTATTTTATTGGGTATAGGTGGCGCGAAGTTGATTGATGAAATTGGTTTTAATCCGGACCTCTATCATTTGAATGAAGCGCATGGTATTTCTTCTGCTTTTTACCTGCTCAAAAAATTCAAGAGTGTGGATATGTTGCGCAGGCATCTTGTGTTTACCACGCATACACCTGAAGAAGCGGGCAATGAAAAACATGATATTTACCTTTGTCATAAAATGAGCTATTTCGGGGGCTTAAGCATCGATGAAGTAAGAAGGTTAACAGGTATCCAGGATGATCAGTTCAATCATTCTTTAACAGCATTACGTTTTGCAAAACTTGCCAATGCAGTATCTCAATTGCATGGAAGAGTATCACGTGAAATGTGGAGCAAGTATGAAAATATTTGTCCAATTATTTCTATTACTAATGCACAAAATTGGAAATTCTGGGCCGATAAGCAATTATACAAGGCTCATGAAGATGGTAATGACGCGGTTTTTGACGACAGAAAAAAATACCTGAAGAGAAGATCTTTTTATAATCATGTTGCTGATCAAACGGGTAAATTACTTAGTCCTGATAAACTCACAATAGCATGGGCACGCCGGTTTGCAGGATATAAACGCGCAGATTTGATTACCCAGAATATGGAGCGTTTCAATAATCTTGTAAACAATACAAAATATCCGGTACAGATTATATGGGCCGGAAAGCCTTACCCTGTTGATTATCCTGCCATATCACAGTTTAATCATCTTGTTCATCTGAGCAAAAATTATAAAAATGTTGCAGTTCTTATTGGTTATGAATTATGGTTAAGCAAACGATTAAAACAAGCTGCTGATGTGTGGCTCAATAATCCGCGTGTGCCGCGTGAAGCATCCGGTACCAGCGGCATGACAGCAGCAATGAATGGCGCTGTAAATTTTTCAACTGATGACGGATGGATACCTGAATTTATCAATCATGGCAACAATGGTTTCCTGATACCAAAAGCAGATCAAAATGCCAATATACATGATCAGGATGAACATGATTTGAATTGCTTATACGAAATACTTGAAAAACAAATATTGCCTTTATACTATGATAACTATGATACATGGAGACAGATTATAAAAAATGGAATGAGGGATGTACGTTTCCAGTTTGACAGTAACCGTATGGCGCACGAATATTATGTGCTGCTGTATAAATAAATTGATTGCTGCTGATAAAATATTTGTCCCGTTACTTATGTAGCGGGATTTTTTTATCCGCAGGATCCTGCGAATGTACCAAACTGAAGAATAAGTATCAGGCATTTGTTGCGTCGCACTCTTGTACATTATACCTTTGAGCAGCAGCGTACTTCATTAAAATTATTCTCTTCGCAAGTAAAGCAAGTAAAGTGTCCTGCACTTAAGTATAGGACACTTAGTTCACTCAAAACATTCTTTTTATTATTCTCAATTTATGTGTGCGGTTTTCGGTAACAGAATGTATGATGCCTGCATCATCAATCGGATCAATATGCACATAACCGGCAGCATGAATAATTGTATTATTGTTTAACAGTATTCCCGTATGAATTATTTCGCCGGCTTCATTGTCAAAAAAGGCAAGATCACCGGGAATGGCTTCCTGCAGAAAATTTATTGTTTGTCCAAATGTTGCCTGCTGGTAAGCATCACGTGGTAAATATATTCCCATCATTTTAAAAACCTGTTGTGTAAACCCGCTGCAGTCAATTCCAAAAGAACTTTTGCCACTCCACAAATAAGGTGTATTCAAAAATTGAAGAGCAAGTTGTTTTGCAAATGAACCATTTGCCTGTACATCTTTTATTAAAAGATAATTGTTGCTGTGAAATTGAATTTTGTATTCGCCTGCTTCTATATCTTCATAAATAGGAACACCAAGTGGCAATTGAATAATATTATTGTTTATCAAAGCAGTATTTCCATGCTGATGAATGTATCCCTTAAGTTCTGATGCAGGAACAGCAGGTATTTCAGCGAGTTGATTACTCATGCACCAGCCCTCATAATTATCGTACAAACAGCATACTTAAGAAAAATTATTCTCCTGTTGTAATACAATGGCCTGTTCACAAAACAATAGCTGGGTTACCATTTCACTTTTATAAGAAGACTCTCTCCATAAAGGGCATATAGCTGCTATGCTGATAACATATTGCATATAAAAATTTGCGCGGAAGTTATGGAAATTGTGAAAGGTTGCATCCTGTAAAAGAAATTATTTACTTTGATGCAGTGAACAAAGAATCATTTGCCCATATAAGCGACAAGGAGCTGCTTGAAAATTTTTATGCTGATCACAACAATCAATGGCTTGGCATATTATTGCAGCGCTATACATTGCTGCTGCTTGGTGTTTGCATGAAATATTTAAAAAATGAAGAGGAAGCAAAAGATGCAGTACAGCAGATATTTTTAAAAGTGATTACAGAATTACAGAAATACAAAGTTGATTATTTCAAAAGCTGGCTGTATATGGTTGCCCGCAATTATTGCCTGATGCAATTGCGTGATAAAACAGCAAAAAATACCAAAGAAATAAATGAATCGCTGCCACTTGCTGCTGAAGAATTAAACACGACAACACATATTGAACATGATACACTGCTTTCTTATATAGAGGAATCAGTTAATGAACTAACTCCCGAGCAGAAAACATGCATAACTTTGTTTTATCTTAAAAAGAAAAGCTATGCAGAAATTGCAGACAGAACAGGCTTTACGTTAATGCAGGTGAAGAGTTATATACAAAATGCAAAACGGAATCTTAAAAACCTTGTTGAAAAAAAGATGAAAAACTAATGGAAGATCTAACCAACATATTGCAACCGGATGATGAATTAAATGAAGAGCAACTAAAGAAATATGTTTCCGGGGAAACTTCACCGGAAGAAATGCACCATGTTGAAAAACAAATAGCAGGTTCAGACTTTGTAAATGATGCTGTAGAAGGGTTACAAGCTTTTTCATCAAAACAAAAACTGGATGATTATGTAAGCCAGTTAAATAAAAATCTTCACCAGCACTTAACTGCAAAAAAAGAAAGAAAAGAAAAAAGAAAAATCGCGAATTTATCCTGGATAATTGTTGCGGTTATTGTAATACTGCTGTTGTGCATACTTGCTTATATTGTAATAAAAATGCAGCGCGAAAAAAAAATTGAACGACATTCAATCTCCGTACAATATTTGCCTGGGAACAACGAACACAATACAACTTCATTTATCTTATAAGCCGTTTAATCAATGATGCATGTTGCGGGTACAATTGAGTTAACTCATCAACCTTTGCAAGTTCAAAATCCGCAAAATCAAAACCGGGTGCAACAGTGCAGCCGACAAAACTAAACAGCGTATCTTTTACAGGTTCAGACGCAAACCAACAACCAGCGGGTACTATAAATTGAAACCTTTCATCATTATTTGTATTACTTCCGAGGTATACAGTTTCAAGTTCGCCATTTGAATGAATGATATAAATGCACAATGTGCCGCCATAATAAAAATGCCAGCATTCATCACTTTGTATCCGGTGAAATGCAGAAAAATTTCCCTGCTCCAATAAAAAATAAATCGCTGTAAAAAAATTTCTTGCGCCTTTAAATCTTTTGGGTAACGCATTTGCCGGAATATATTCCTGTGAACGGAATGTTTCTTTGCAATAGCCACCTTCAGGATGTGGTTGCAGTTGATAATAGTTAATGTATTCCGCAGAGTTATTCATGACTAATTTTATTACACATGTTACAAAACTTTCCGGGACAAAATTTTAAAATTTTGTTGAGGATGTTTTTAAGTCAATTGCCATAATGCTTAATAGAATTGTTGCAGTGTAATATGCTTCGACTGTATTTCTTTTTTAAGCAACCATAATTTATTGGGGGAAATATTTACCCACATTATTCGTTTAAAAAAAAATTGTGAAACCCTGTTGATTCATTGCATTTCCTTATCATTATTTTTGGTTGCAGAAAATAAGTTTATATGCCCCTTGACAAATTTGGAATAGCAAAACGAATTGCAAAAGAGTTAAAAGATGGTATGTATGTAAACCTCGGTATTGGCATACCAACGCTGGTATCAAATTTTATTCCTGAAGGAATTACCGTGATTCTGCAAAGTGAGAATGGCATATTGGGCATGGGTCCATATCC
>WNGF01010549.1_pt1 | contig 10397 bp, 9 predicted proteins | sample 5400641 | NCBI WGS metagenome assembly WNGF01 (sample SAMN13153371, study PRJNA577476) | soil metagenome | isolation source: 80 cm soil or saprolite under grassland replicate 2 | place: USA:California | collected 2016-06-15
GAGCGCAAGAAGCTGGTGATCGAGATGCAGAAGCGCGTGCTGTCCGAGGCGTACTACCTGCCCGGCCTCTGGTGGACGCGGCGCGTGGTGCACTGGGCCAAGGTGAAGAACTACGTGGCCCCGCCCAATCACTACTCGAACCAGAAGCTCCAGGACGTTTGGCTCTCGGAGGATTGAGCCGTGGGAGGTGTCAGATGGCAACGCTCCAACGGTCCCGGACGTCATTCGCCGTCCTAACGATCGGTATCCTGCTCGGCGTCCTGGTCGGGGCCGTCCCGGCGGCGGTCGAGTCGGCGGAAACCCCGCGCCGGGGAGGCGTTCTGCTTGCGGCCATCGGCGCCGATGCGCCGAGCCTCGACCCCCATCAGGAGCAGACGTTCGCCACGCTCCAGCCGATGGCCCCGCTGTACAGCACGCTGCTACAGATCGACCCCTACAGCTATCCGAACGTGATCGGCGATCTGGCCACCGAGTGGAACATCGCGCCCGACGGGCTGACGTACACGTTCAAGCTCCGTCAGGAGGTTCGTTTCCATGATGGTTCGCCCCTGACATCCGCCGACATCAAGGCCAGCTACGACAAGATCCTCTGGCCGCCGCCGGGTGTGCGTAGCATCCGCGCCCCTCACTACGCGGCGGTCGCGAGCGTCGAGGCGCCGGATCCGCACACGATCGTATTCAAGCTCAAGTACCCGTCGGCCTCGCTCCTGTCCAATCTCGCCTCGCCGTGGAACGTGATCTTCCCGAAGAAGTATCTCGACAAGGATCCGAACTACTTCAAGACCAACGCGATCGGCTCCGGCCCGTTCAAACTCAAGAACTACACGCGCGGGTCCACGTTCGAGGGCGAGCGGAATCCGGACTATTTCGTCAAGGACCGGCCGTATCTGGACGGCTACAAGTTCTACATCAGCCCGGAAACCTCCGTGCGAGCGGCGGCGATCCGGTCAGGCCGCGCCTACATCGAGTTCCGCCACCTGCCCAACGCCGAGGTGGAGGCGATCCGGAAGCAGCTCGGTGACAAGATGGTCGTGCAGCAGTCGTCGTTCGTGATCAACTTCGGCATCGCGATCAACAACACCGTGAAGCCCTTCACCGACGTGCGTGTCCGCAAGGCGCTCACGCTCGGAATCGATCGCTATACCGCGGGCAGGGTGCTGCTCCCGCTCACGGGGCTTCGAGACGTCGGAGGCCTCACGCGTCCGGGCACGGAATGGGCGATGCCGCCCGCCGAGCTCGAGCAGCTCCCGGGCTTCGGCAAGGACATGGACAAGAACCGGGCGGAGGCCAAGCGGCTCCTGGCCGAGGCGGGCTACCCGAATGGCTTCAAGGTCGTGTTGAAGAACCGCAACGTCAAGCTCCCCTACCAGGACTTGGCGGTGTACGTGATCCAGGAATGGCGGAAGATCGGGATCGAGGCCGAGCATCGGCCGCTCGAGACCGCGACCTGGTACGCGGACGGACGGGACAAGGGCAATTTCGAGCTGATGGTCTTTCCGTACGGCGCCTTCATCGACGACCCCGATCAGCTGCTGGCGCCCTTCATCACGGCGGGGCCCCAGAACTGGGCCCGCTTTTCCAATCCCGGCATCGACGATCTGTACGCGCGGCAGGCGCGGGCGCTCGACCCAGCCGAGCGCCGGAAGCTGGTCATCCAGCTCCAGAAGATCGTGCTCGAGAACGCGTACCACATGCCCGGGCTCTGGTGGTCACGGAACGTCGTGCACTGGGCCAAGGTGAAGAACTACGTCGCCCAGCCGAGTCACTTCACCAACCAGAAGCTGCAGGACGTGTGGCTCTCGGAGGACTGAGATGTTCGTGGCCGTCCTCGTCGGCTCGCTGATCCTCGCGATCTCGGGCTCCGCCGCCGCGGCGATGGAGCCCCCGCGGCGGGGCGGCGTGCTGCTGGCCGTCATCGGCGCGGACCCGCCGACCCTCGACCCTCACCAGGAGGGCACCTTCGCCACCCTCCAGGTGGTGGCGCCGCTCTACAGCACGCTCTTGCAGATCGATCCCTACGGCTATCCCAGGATCATCGGCGACGTGGCGAAGGATTGGAAGATCTCGTCGGACGGCCTGACCTACACCTTCACGCTCCGACCGGATATCCGGTTCCACGACGGTTCGCCGCTCACGGCCGCCGACGTCAAGGCTTCCTACGACAAGATCGTGTTCCCGCCGCCCGGCGTGCGCAGCATCCGGAAGAACGCGTACGCCGCGGTGGCCGGCGTCGAGGCCCCGGACGCGAGCACCGTGGTCTTCAAGCTCAAGTTTCCGTCGGCGTCCCTGCTCGACAATCTCGCCTCACCGTGGAACGTCATCTACCCGAAGAAGTTCCTCGACAAGGATCCGAACTACTTCTTGAAGAACGTCATGGGCTCGGGGCCCTTCAAGTTCAAGGCCTACACGCGCGGCGCGACCTTCGAGGGCGCGCGCAACCCCGATTACTTCGTCAAGGACCGGCCCTACCTCAACGGCTACAAGTTCTTCATCAGCCCGGAGACGTCCGTGCGCGCGGCCGCGATCCGATCCGGCCGCGCCTACATCGAGTTCCGGGACCTGCCCCTCAGCGAGGTGGAGGCCATCAAGCGGCAGCTCGGCGACAAGGTCGCCGTCCAGCACACGCCCCTGGTCGGACAGTGGGGGATCGCGATCAACAACACGATCAAGCCGTTCACCGACATTCGCGTGCGCCGGGCCCTGACGCTGGGGATCGATCGGTACACTGCGGGCCGGGTGCTGTTCCCGCTCACGGGGCTCAAGCACGTCGGGGGCTTGATGCGCCCGGGCACGGACTGGGCGATCCCGCCGGCCGAGCTGGAGAAGCTCCCGGGCTTCTCCCATGACGCCGAGAAGAGCCGGGCCGAGGCCAAGAAGCTCCTGGCCGAGGCGGGCTACCCCAACGGCTTCAAGGTCGTGCTGAAGAACCGCAACGTGAAGCTGCCGTACCAGGACTTCGCGGTCTTCGTGATCCAGGAGTGGCGGAAGATCGGGGTCGAGGCCGAGAACCGGCCGCTCGAGACCGCGGCGTTCATCGCCGACGGACGGGACAACGGGAACTTCGAGCTGATCGTCAGCGCCACCGTGGAGTACATCGACGATCCCGACGTGTTCCTGCGCCGGTACACCACCGGCGACATCGGGAACATCGGCCGCTACTCCGATCCCGTGCTCGACGACCTGTTCGCGCGGCAGACCCGGACGCTCGATCCGGTCGAGCGCAAGAAGCTGCTCATCGAGCTCCAGAAGCGCGTGCTGGAGCAGGTGTACTACATGCCGGGCCTCTGGTGGACGCGCAACGTCGTGCACTGGACCAAGGTGAAGAACTACGTGGCGCCGCCCAGCCACTACACGAACCAGAAGCTCCAGGACGTCTGGCTCTCGGAGGATTGACATGCGACATCACCGAGCGCTTCTTCCCGTCCTCGCTCTCGCCGCCCTCATCGGCGCGCTGGCCCCGGCCGTCTACGCGGCGGAGACTCCGCGTCGAGGTGGCATCCTCCTGGCGGCCATCGCCGCCGACGCGCCGAGCCTCGATCCTCATCAGGAGCAAACCTTCGCCACGATGGAGCTGGTGGCCCCGCTCTACAGCACGCTGCTGCAGATCGACCCCTACAGCTATCCGAAGATCATCGGGGACCTGGCCACGGAGTGGAAGATCTCGCCCGACGGCCTGACGTACACCTTCAAGATCCACCAGGGCGTCAGGTTCCACGACGGCTCGTCGTTGACGGCCGCCGACGTCAAGGCCACCTACGACAAGATCGTCTTCCCGCCCCAAGGCGTCCGGAGCATACGCAAGAACGCCTACGCGGCGGTCGCCAGCGTCGAGGCCCCCGACGCGAGCACCGTCGTCTTCAAGCTCAAGTACCCGTCCGCCTCGCTCCTGGCGAACCTCGCCTCGCCGTGGAACGTCATCTACCCGAAGAAGTACCTGGACAAGGACCCGAACTACTTCAAGACCAACGCCGTCGGATCCGGGCCCTTCAAGTTCAAGAGCCACACGCGCGGCTCCACGTTCGAAGGGGTGCGCAACCCCGACTACTTCATCAAGGACCGCCCCTACCTCGACGGCTACAAGTTCTTCGTCAGCACGGAGACGTCCGTGCGCGCGGCGGCCCTGCGGTCGGGGCGCGCCTGGATCGAGTTCCGCACCATGCCCGCCGCGGAGGTGGAATCGATCCGGAAGACGCTGGGGGACAAGGTGGTCGTGCAGGAAACCCCCGGCACCGGCCTGTTCGGGATCGCGATCAACAACACCGTGAAGCCGTTCACCGACGTCCGCGTGCGCAAGGCCCTCACGCTGGCCTTCGATCGCTACACCGCCGGCCGGGTGCTCTACCCGCTCGCGAGCCTGAGGGACGTCGGGGGCCTGATGCGTCCGAGCACGGAATGGTCGATGTCGGACGTCGAGCTTCAGCGGTTGCCGGGGTACGGCAAGGACATGGAGAAGAACCGGGCCGAGGCCAAGCGCCTGCTGGCCGAGGCGGGTTACCCGAACGGCTTCAAGGCGACCCTGAAAAATCGCAACGTGAGGGTGCCGTACATCGACTTTGGAGTGTTCGCGATCCAGGAGTGGCGCAAGATCGGCATCGAGGTCGAGCACCGGCCGCTCGAGACCGCGACCTGGTTCGCGGATGGGCGCGACACGGCGAGCTTCGAGCTGATTGTCAGCGGCGTGTTCAACTACGCCGATGACCCCGATCTGTTCCTCGAGCGGTACACTACGGCCGACGCCAGCAACTGGGGTCGATTCTCCGATCCGAGAATCGACGATCTCTTCGCGCGCCAGGCGAGAGCCCTCGACCCCGCCGAGCGCAAGAAGCTCGTCAACGAGATCGAGAAGATCGTCCTCGACAACGCGTACTACATCACGGGGCTCTGGTGGCGGCGCAGCGTGGTGCACTGGGCCAAGGTGAAGAACTACGTGGCGCCGCCCAATCACTACTCCAACCAGAAGCTCCAGGACGTCTGGCTGGCAGAGGACTGAGCGGAGGCCATCGCCCCATGGGTACCTACATCGCGAAGCGACTCCTCCTGATCATTCCCACGCTGCTCGGGGCGGCGACGCTGGTGTTCCTCATCATGCGCGTGATCCCGGGGGACGTGGCCCTGCTCATCCTCGGCGGGGACCAGGGTCAGATCGATCAGAAGCAGCTCGTGGCCATGCGCCAGCAGCTCGGGCTGGATCAGCCGCTGGTCGTGCAGTTCGGGACGTGGCTGTGGGGGGTGCTACGATTCGACTTCGGCAAATCGCTGTGGACGGGGCAGCCGGTGGTCGACGAGCTGCTCATCCGGCTCCCCCTGTCCCTCGAGCTCGCCTTGCTGGCCACGATGGTGTCGGTGATCATCTCGATCCCCCTCGGCATGCTCGCCGCCGTCCGCCAGGACACCTGGGTGGATTACGTCATCCGCGTCGTCAGCATCGGCGGCCTGGCCATCCCGGGCTTCTGGGTGGGGATCCTGTGCATCCTGTTGCTCGTCATCTTCTTCGGCTGGGGTCCGCCGCTGGAGTTCACGCCGCCGTGGATCAATCCCTGGCTGAACTTCCAGATGATGGTCTGGCCGGTGGTCACGGTGGGCTATCGCTACGCGGCCGTGACGACGCGCATGACCCGATCGACGATGCTCGAGGTCTTGCGTGAGGACTACATCCGCACCGCCTGGGCGAAGGGCCTGGCCGAGCGGTCCGTGGTCATCCGTCACGCGCTCAAGAACTCGATGCTCCCGGTGATCACGCTGGTCGGGACGGAGTTCGCCTTCCTCATCGGCGGCCTCGTCGTCACGGAGACCGTGTTCACCCTGAATGGTGTCGGGCGGTTCGTGGTGGATGCCGTCGCCCACCGGGACTATCCGGTCGTGCAGGCCCTCATCTTCCTGACCGCGTTCAGCTTCGTGATCGTGAACCTGCTGGTGGACCTGACCTACGCGTGGTTCGATCCGCGCATCCGGTACCGGTGATCATGGCCACGACGGAGACGACGCTCGTCCACGCGCGGGCCTCGGCCGGCCTCGCCCCGCGGCTCACCGCCGCCAGGGCGGTGCTGAAGTTCGTCCGCACCAAGCCGCTCGGCGCCGTGGGGGCGATGATCATCCTGGGCATGCTCGTCGTCGGTGCCTCGGCGGGAGTGCTGGCCCCGTACGATCCGTATCACGCCGACTACGGCCGACAGTTCACCCGGCCCAGCCTCGAGCACTGGTTCGGCACCGACGAGTTCGGGCGCGACCTGATGAGCCGGATCATGTACGGCGCGCGGATCGCGCTGTTCGTCGGCTTCACCGCGTCGTTCGCGGGGTGCACGATCGGCGGCCTGCTCGGCGTGGTCAGCGCGTACTGGGGCGGGCGCGTGGACCTCTTCCTCGAGCGGTTGATGGACATCCTGCTCGCGTTCCCGCAGCTGATCCTCGCTCTCGCCATCGCCTCGATCCTGGGCCCGGCGGTCCAGAACGTGGTGATCGCGATCTCCATCCCCATCATCCCGCGCGCCGCCCGCGTGGTGCGTTCGACCGCGCTGTCGGTGAAGGAGAACGTCTACGTCGAGGCCGTGCAAGCGCTGGGCGCCGCGCGGCCCCGCATCATCCTGCGTCACATCGTCCCCAACGTCGTGGCGCCCTACATCATCCTGGTGACCGCGCAGCTGGGCGGGGCCATCCTGGCCGAGGCGGCGCTCAGCTACCTGGGTCTGGGGGCCGCCGAGCCGACGCCGTCGTGGGGGCTGATGCTCTCGGGCTCCGCCCTGTCGTATGCCGAGAAGGCGCCCTGGATCGCTGTCTTCCCCGGCATCGCGATCAGCCTCGGCGTCTTCGGCTTCAACCTCTTTGGCGACTCCCTGCGCGACGCTCTCGACCCCAAACTCAGATCGAGATGACGGGGTCAGGCTTTGACGCCTTAACATCTCGGTGAATTCGCTGCCGCCGACGACGCGCGCGTTCGCCGAGATGTTAAGAAGTCAAAGCCTGACCCTGTTGGACTGCTAGAGTAGGGGCATGAAGCTGCCGGGGAGAGTGACGATCTGTGAGGTCGGGACCCGGGACGGGTTTCAGATCGAGCCGGACTTCATCGGCACCGAGCTGAAGATCGAGGTCGTCGACCGGCTGTCCGAAGCCGGCGTGCCCCGCATCGAGGTGACCTCGTTCGTCCATCCCAAGGTCGTGCCGCAGCTGCGCGATGCCGAGATGGTCATGGCCAAGATCCGCCGGCGGCCGGGCACCCGCTACGCGGCGCTGGTGCCCAACGACAAGGGCGCCGTGCGCGCGGTGGACGCGGGTGTCGACGCCATCCACACCGTGCTCTCCGCCAGCGAGAGCCACAATCTCGCCAACGTGAACATGACCGTCGCCGAGTCGCTCGACAGGCTCCGCGCGGTCATGCAGGTCGCCGACCGCGCTCGCGTGCCGGTCGCCTGCGGCATCTCGACGTCGTTCGGGTGCCCCTTCGAGGGTGAGGTTCCGGTCGAACGGCTCGAGCACGTGGTGGCCGAGCTCGTCGGGATGGGTGCGGGAGCGATCGGGCTGGCGGACACGACGGGCATGGCGAACCCGCGACAGGTCGGGCGCGTGCTGGAGCGCCTGGTGCCCCGCTTCCCCGACGTCGTGTGGACGCTCCACACGCACGACACGCGCGCGATGGCCATCCCCAACATCCTGGCGGCGATGGAGTATGGCGTCACGCACTTCGACAGCTCGATCGGCGGCCTGGGCGGATGTCCGTTCGCGCCGGGCGCGTCGGGCAACGTGTGCAGCGAGGATCTCGTGCACTGTTTGCACGCGATGGAGATCGACACCGGGATCGACCTCGATCGGCTCGTCGCCGTCTCCCGTCGCGTCCAGGAGATCGTCGGGCGCGCCCTCCCCGGTCAGATCGTCAAGGCCGGGAAGTCGGATCGCCGCTACCCCGTCCCCGACGGCGTCTCCGCGCGGTTGCCGACCCCTCGTCCGTGACGAAACGGGCGCAGCGCATGCTCGCGCTACTGGATCGCGCGACCACGCTCTGGCACATTCCCATCGTCGGTCGCGCCAAGGGGCGCATCATCCGGCGTCTGATCGAGCGCCACCGCCCGACGCGCGCGCTCGAGCTCGGCTCCCTGCTCGGCTACTCCGCCATTCTCATCGCGGGTCACCTGCCGCCGGCCGGCCGTCTCACGTGCCTGGAGGCCAACGAGTTCCTGGCGTGGCTCGTCAAGGCCAACGTCGACGAGGCGGGCCTCGCCCGCCGTGTCCGCGTGATCGCGAGCGAGGCGCTGCGGGCGATCCCCATGCTGCCCGGCCGCTTCGACTTCGTCCTCATCGACGCCGAGAAGAGCGACTACCTCGATTACCTGCGCCAGCTCGAGCCCAAGCTCTCCCCCGGCGCCGTGGTGGTCGCGGACAACACGGGGATCTACCGCCGCGAGCTGGCGCCATATCTCGAGCACGTGCGCGCCCCCGGCGGCCGCTATGTCTCGCGCGAGTACGCCGTCGCCGACGACGCCATGGAGGTGAGCATCTTCCGCGGCGCCGGGCCGACGTAAGCCGCGCGCGGGCGGATCAACCGGTTGTCGGCATACTGCTCGAGGGCGTGCGCGCACCAGCCCGAGACGCGTCCGACGGCGAAGATCGACGTGCAGAAATCCGGCGGGATGTCGAGCGCGTCATAGACGACGGCCGAGAAGAAGTCGACGTTGACCGGCAGCTCCGTGCCCGCCTTCATCGCGTCGTAGAGCCGCTCGGCGACCTCGAACAGGCGGCCCCGGCCCGTCGCCTCCGCCATCGAGGCGGCCATGCCCCGCAGCACCCGGGCCCGCGCGTCGTCGACCTTGTAGACGCGGTGCCCGAAGCCCGGCACGCGGGCGCGCGGATCACCACGCTCGGCCCGGGAGAGTCCCGCCCGCGCGCCCAGCCGCGCCTGGACGTAGGCGGCCGCCCGCGCCGGATCGCCGATCTCGCGCAGCATCGTCAGAACGTCCTCGTTGGCGCCCCCGTGCTTGGGACCCTTGAGGGTCGCGATCGCCGCCACGACCGCCGCGTGCAGATCCGCCAGCGTGGCCACGGCGACGCGGAGCGCGAACGTCGAGGCATTGAACTCGTGATCGGCGTGGAGCGTCAACACGAGGTCCATGACCCGCGCGACCTCCGGCGACGGGTCGCGGCCGTCCAGCAGCGAGAGGAACCACGCCGCGTGCGCGCCGGGGCGGCGCGCGGGCACCGGCTCGCGCCCCGTCCGGATGCGCTGCCAGGCCGCCACCGTCGCCGGAATGAGGGTCATGAGCCGGCACGCCTTGCGGAGCGTCGCCTCGCGGTCGTTCGACCGGACGTCGGGATCGACGCTCGCCGCCAGTGAGACGGCCGTCCGCAGGGCATCGAGCGGATGGCAGTCGCGCGGCAGTCGCTCGAGGAGCTCCAGCACCGGGGCGGGGAGGCCGCGCGTCCCCTCGAGCCGGGCCGCGAACTCGCGTCCCTGCTCGGGCGCCGGTAGCTCGCCGTGCCACAACAGCCACGTCACGTCCTCGTAGCTCACGCGCCCCGCCAGCTCACCGATCTCGTAGCCTCGGTAGTAGAGTCGGCCCGCATCGCCGTCGACGGCGCAGATCCCCGAGCGGGCCGCGATGACGTCTTCCAGTCCGGCCTTCCAGTCCGCCTGCATGTCGGCCATGTCTGCCTCCCCGGCGCCATCCCGTCGGCGCCCATAGCTGCACTATACATGATTTAGATTGATTCAACTTGATGTGACTGGACGAGCGACCCGGACCGTTGATAGCCTGGGAGCCGTGGTCGTCCTGGACGGCGAGGAGTACCTGACGGTCGACGAGGCGGCGCGCCTGCTGGGCATCAAGCGCGCGACGCTGTACGCCTACGTCAGCCGCGGTGTCGTCCGCAGCTATCGGCAGGGCATCAAGCGTCAGCGCCTCTACCGGCGCGCCGAGATCACGCGCCTCCTGCGGCTGGCGCCGAGCGGGCCGACCGCCGAGAGCGCGGACCGGCGCCCGCCCCGACGGATGCCGGACGACATCCCGCTCGCCGAGTCCTGGATCCGTGACTGACCGCGCGCTGAGAACGGCCGCCTACCTGAATCCGGGCCGGGACCTCACCGCCGCCGTCGACCTGGCGCGCCGGGCCGAGGCGCTCGGCTACGAGAGCGTCTGGGTCACCCACGGCGCCGGCCGCGATTCGTTCGCCGTCCTGCAGGCGTACGGCGCCGCCGCGCCGCGGATCGGGCTGGGCAACGGCGTCGTGCCGATCTATCCACGGCATCCCGTCTCCATGGCGCAGGCGGCCCTCACCCTGTCCGAGATCAGCGGCGGCCGCTTCCGCCTCGGGATCGGGGTGAGCCACCGGGCCTCGATGGAGGCGATGCTGGGGCTCGAGCTGCGGGAGCCGCTGGCGGTGATGCGTGAGTACGTGGCGGTGCTGCGGGGCGC
>WNGF01012746.1_pt1 | contig 10395 bp, 9 predicted proteins | sample 5400641 | NCBI WGS metagenome assembly WNGF01 (sample SAMN13153371, study PRJNA577476) | soil metagenome | isolation source: 80 cm soil or saprolite under grassland replicate 2 | place: USA:California | collected 2016-06-15
CGACCACCCCGCATGTGGCGCCGTCGATCCCCGACTTGGCGTCCGTGTACCCGATCCCGGTCACTGTCTCCCGTACCACCCGTGGGACGTCCACATAGGTCTTCGTGGTGATCTCCCCGGACACGATGACCAGGCCAGTAGTGAGGAGCGTCTCGCAGGCGACCCGGCCTTCGGGATCATCGGCCAGGACGGCGTCGAGAACCGCGTCCGAGATCTGGTCGGCCAGTTTGTCCGGGTGTCCCTCCGTGACGGATTCGGAGGTGAAGAGGTATCGGCGTCCCATGACCGGCGGATTATATACAGCGGCTCTGACGCCTAGGCTGCTTCACGACGACCTCGTTCATCTTCCGGCCCGCACTTCCAGCAGCCCGCCCAGGCGGTCGCAGATCGCCCCCGCGAGGTCCGCCTTGGTCCATTCCCGCAGCTCTACGTCGTCCCCCGTGGCTGCCAGGATGGCCGCCCTGTTCGTCTCCGACCCGAATCCCGTGCCGGCTCGACCGACTTCGTTGGCCACCAACAGGTCGAGGTTCTTCTCGGTGAGCTTGCGCCGCCCCGCGCCCACGACGTCGTCCGTCTCGGCGGCGAACCCGATCAGGACCTGGTTCTCTTTCTGCTTTCCCAGGGTGGCCAGGATGTCCACGGTCCGCTCCAGCTTGAGCACTGGAGGACCTGCGTCCTTCTTGACCTTCCCCTGCGCGGCGCGATCTGGGCGAAAGTCGGCCACGGCAGCAGCCATGACGACGGCGTCGAGGCTCTCGTACAGTCCGAACACGACCTCGGCCATCTCGGCCGAGGTCTCCACATGGAGCACCTCCAATCCCTGAGGGTCGGGCAGCCCGACCGGGCCCGCCACCACGGTGACCCGAGCGCCCCGGCGCGAGGCTTCCGCCGCGATGGCGAAGCCCATCTTGCCGCTGGAGCGATTGCCGATGAACCGAACTGCGTCGATCGGCTCGTGGGTCGGTCCGGCGGTCACCAGGATGCTCCGGCCTTCCAGGGCCTTCCCGGTGGCAAGGACGTCGACCAGAGCCGACACGATGGCCTCCGGCTCGGCCATCCGTCCGGGACCCTCGTCCCCGGCGGCCAGGGCACCAACCCCTGGAGGCACGATCGTCGCTCCTCGCTCTGCCAGCGTCGCCAGGTTCGCCTGGGTGGCCGGCTGCTCCCACATCCCCGAGTGCATCGCGGGTGCCAGCACCAGGGGACAGGAGGCCTCGAGCAGGGTCGTGGTGAGCAGGTCATCGGCCATGCCGTGGGCCAGCTTCGCCAGGAAATTCGCCGTCGCCGGGGCCACCATCGCCGCGTCGGCCTCGTGGGCCAAGCGCACGTGAAGGACCGCCTCGGGCTGTTCGAACACGTCGGAGTGGACAGGGTGGTGGGTGAGCGCGGCGAACGCGCCGATGAAGCGAAGGGCCGCCGGCGTCATGACCACATTCACATCCGCGCCGGCCTGAGTGAGCAGACGGACCAGGTACGCGGCCTTGTAGGCGGCGATGCCGCCGGTCACCCCGAGGAGGATCCGCCGTCCGGACAGGACTCCGGCGTCTCCACCGGCCATGGGGGAAGGCCTACTTGACGCCCGGGGCCTCGATCGGCTCGAAGTTGACCTTGCCCTGGGCGACCTCCTGGAGGGCGATGGCAAGTGGCTTCGAGCCCAGCCCTTCGACCAGCGGCGGGACGAATTCGCCGCGCCCCTCTCCGAGCTGGCCGTAGTAGGAGTTGATCTCCCGTGCCCGCTTGGCCGCCAGGATCACCAGGGTGTAGCGGGAGTCGACCTTGTCGAGGAGATCGTCGATCTTCGGCTCGATCATGAGAAGTTTCTCTCCTTCTAAAGAGATGGAACGGTCCGGCTCACCTTTCCGCTGGCGCCGGAGGCTGCATCGATTATAGCGGCGACTTCGGCCGCGGCCCTGTCGACATCGTCGTTCACCACCACATGGTCGAACCACGACCGCTGGTCCATCTCCGATCTCGCCGCCGCCAAACGCCGCTCCAGTTCGGGCTCGCTCTCCGTCCGCCGTGCCCGAAGCCTTCGTTCCAGCTCCCCGTCCGATGGCGGAGCCAGGAAGATCAGGACCTCCTCGGGCATCCTCTGGCGGACCGCGGCACCGCCCTGAACGTCGATCTCCAGGATGACGTTCTTTCCTTCGTCGATCTCCTGCAGCACCGGCGCCAGGAGTGTCCCAGATCGGTGATGCCCGTAGATCTCTGCCCACTCTAGGAACTCGCCCTTCTCGATGAGCTGGTCGAACAGCTCGGGTGAGATGAACCGGTAATCGCGGCCGTCCACCTCACCCGGACGAGGGTCCCGCGTGGTGCAGGAAACCGACAGCACCAGCTCGGGTCGCAACTCGAGCAACCGACGGACCACGGTGCCCTTTCCGACCCCGGAGGGACCGGAGATGACGAAGAGCCGCCCTCTGGAAACCCGGTACTACCTCTTCGAGAACTCGCCGAGCAACGCGTCCTTTTGCTTGGCCCCGAGCCCGCGGATGCGGCGGGTGGCCGAGATGTCCAAGCGCTCCATGATCTTGCGAGCCCGGACCTTCCCCACTCCTGGCAGTGCCTCCAGGACTGCGGAAACCTTCATCTTGCCCACGACGTCGTCGTTCTGCCTGCTCAGGACGTCGCGCAAACTCACCTTCTCGGCCTTCAGCTGGCCCTTGAGCTCCGCCCGGCGCTTCCGAGCCTCCGCGGCCTTGGCAAGGGCCTCCTTACGCTGCTCCTCGGTCAGGGTGGGCAGGGGCATAGTCCCTCCTTCGTTCGTTCACGTCCATTGCGCGGGCTTCCCCCCGTAAACGCCCGCGGATTATACGCACGCGGCCTGAGCAGGGGCAATCGCGGGAGCTCCGTCGGGAAGCAGATCAGGCGGTCCCCGAGACATACCTGGACCCAGGCGATTCTAGGGGCACCCCTCGTTCACAGAGCGGACACGCCTCCGCTTCCCATGAAGACGCCTCGATGCGAAGGACCGCTCGCAGGGGAAAGTCCAACCGCATCGTGGAACGATCGATCAGCGCGGCCACCCCGAGCGACTCCCCTCCAGCTTCCTCGACCAGATCGAAGACTTCTCGCGCAGAACCTCCCGTGGTGATGACGTCCTCGACCACGAGGACGCGCTCGCCTGGATCGATCCGGAAGCCCCGGCGCAGACGCATCCGCCCCTCTTCTCGTTCGGCGAAGATCGAGCGAGCCTTCGCTTCCTGCGCGACGGCGAATCCCAGGGCGATGGCGCCCACCGCAGGAGCGACCGCCACGTCGATCCGCGCGTACCAGGAAGCGATCTCTCGGGCAAGTTCCAGGGTGGCGTCGGGGCGTTCCAGGACCCGGGCCTTCTGTACGTAGACATCGGAGTGACGGCCCGAGGTGAGGCGGAAATGACCGTTCAGCATCGCCCCACTCCGCTTCAACAACTCCAGGGCCTCGCCGGGGGTCATCGAATCACCCCAATCCCACTTCGCGGAGCACGCCTCGGGCGGCAGCCACTGGATCCCCTGCTTCGGTGACGGGCCGGCCCACCACGATGTAATCGGCCCCGCGCTCCAGGGCCTCCCCTGGTGTGAGCACTCGAACCTGGTCGTTGTGGCCGTGCCCGTGCGGACGGATCCCCGGCACGACCAGGATCGGCTCGGGGCCGAGCGCTTCGCGTACCGCCCCGACGTCATCGCCCGATACCACCACGCCCGCCGCTCCGGCGCTGATCGCCTCGTACGCGAGCGAGGCAGGCGAGGCGAGACCCTCCCCCGCCAGGCTCGACAGGACCGTCACCGCGAGGACCGCGGGGGCGTCCAGCCCGGCCTCCGCGGCGCCCTGGGCCGACGCCTGAACCGCGGCCGTGACCATCTCCATCCCTCCGAGCGCGTGAACGGTCAGCAACCCGGCTCCGAGCTTCCCGACATTTTCGGCAGCACCCTTCACCTGGAACGGGATGTCGTGGAGCTTGAGGTCCAGGAACACCGGGCAGTGGGCGCGGATCCGACTGACCACCTGAGGCCCTGCGGCAGTGAACAGGGTCAGCCCGACCTTCATGAAGGCCACCAGTCCGGACAATTGCTTCGCCAAGGCTTCCGCCTGAGCGGAGTCCGAGAGGTCAGCCGCTACGATAAGCGGGTTCCCGGACACGGCCTTCGACCTGCACCTTTCCCCTGAGATCCTCCGGGCTCGACAGACCGCCAGCGGCGAGGAAGTCGCGGATCCCGTCGGCGATTCGGATGGTCGCCGCGGGAGCGAAGAAATTGGCCGTTCCGACCTGGACCGCCCACGCCCCGGCGAGCATGAACTCAACCGCGTCCTCTGCCCGGGTGATGCCGCCGATCCCGATGATCGGTGTGTCAGGGAGTGCCTGGGCCACCTGGTAGACACATCGCACCGCCACGGGGCGGATGGCCGGGCCCGACAGGCCGCCGGTGACGGCACCCAGCTTCGGGCGAAACGTGTGCACGTCGATTGCCATGCCCAGCAGGGTGTTGATCAGTGACAGCCCATGCGCTCCCGCCCGCACGCAGGCCTCGGCCACGGCCACGATGTTGGTCACGTCCGCCGTCAGCTTGGCGAAGATGGGAAGGCTGGTCAGCCGGGCCATGGCTCCGATGACCTCTGACGCATCGGCCGGATGGCAGGCGAATACTTGATTGCGACGCTCGACGTTCGGGCACGAGATGTTCGCTTCGATGGCCACCACACCCCGAACCCCACGGATCCGCATGGTGACCTGGGCGAACTCCTCCACGCTCCGCCCGGCCACCGAGACGATCACGGGAACTCCCGCGGCCGCGATGAAGGGAGCATCCTTGTTCAGGAACCCTTCCACCCCGGGATTCTGAAGGCCGATGGCGTTGAGCATCCCCGAGTCCGTCTCCGCCATCCGCGGCACCGGCAGTCCTTTGGTCGGGGCGAGGGTCACGCTCTTGGTGACGATCCCTCCGACCCTGCGAAGGTCGATCAGCTCCGACATCTCCCTCCCTGCGTTGAACGTTCCCGACGCGGCCAGCACGGGCGTGGGGAACACCACGCCGCCCAGGTCGACGGCAAGGGAGACCGTTTCCGGACGAAAGGGTTCCCCCGAGTCGAGCCCGCCGTCGGACCCGGCCCCCTGAACCTGGCCATTCTCGAGCTCGGTCCCGGGCAGCCGCCGGGACCGCCCTGGCTCCGTTTCCCCTCGCGTGCTCATCCAGGCCACGCCTCCACGGTCTCCGGCTCGCGAACCACCTGGGCCCCCTCGGCCGGCTTCGGCTCTTCGCGTTGCCCGAGCCATCGATCCCACCAGATGCGGGCCCCGTTGAATACGGGCCCCTCCACGCAGGCACGCACGTTCCACCAGCCTCGCCCATCGAGGGCGATCACCGGAACCGCGCACGTCCAGCACACCCCGAGGCCGCACGCCATCATCTCCTCGACGGCGACCTGGCAGGGGATGCCCTGGGAGAGGCAATGCTCCGCTACGGCCCGGAGCATCGGGTTCGGGCCACATGCGTAGACCACTTCGGCTCCGATCCGGTGGATCACGTCGGGAAGTACATCGGTCACTCTCCCCCGCTGGCCCGTGCTCCCGTCCTCGGTGGTGAACACCACGGTGTTCGCCAGCCGCTTGGCCTCGATCGGCTTGAACACGCGATCGTGGTCGCGGGCTCCGAGGATCATGTCCACCACCTTGTTCCTCGCTCGAAGCTCCTCTGCCAGGAAGAACAACGGAGCGGCGCCATACCCCCCGGCGACCAGTAGGCAATTGGTGAGCTCGCGAGGATAGGTGAACGATCTTCCGATGGGACCGATCACGTCCAAGACGTCATGGGGTCGTGCCTCGGCCAGCCATGCGGTCCCCGGCCCGAGTACGTCGAAGACGATCTCCAGCGTCCCGGCCCACCCGCCGCGCCTGGACGCCTGATGGATGGAAAATGGACGGCGCAGCAGGAAGTTCTTGTTCTCGGGCACCCCGATCTCCACGAATTGTCCGGGCTTGGCCCGCTCCGCGATCTCGGGTGCCACCAACGTGAGCGAATGGTAGGCGCCCGCTCGGCGGTTCGACAGCACCTCGCAAGGGCTTGTGATCATTCGGTTTCCTTCGAATTGACTGCCACGAGCTGGCCCTCTGGCCCGTCCGTGCTCGGAAGGACCACGATCGATTTCGCGGCATGGTACTCCTGCAGGGGCCGAGGAAGCGCTCCCCCGTGTCTGATCGCCTCGATTCCCTGAACCGCCGCCAGGATCCCCGGGACGGTGGTGATGCAGGGGACACCCCTTGCCGCAGCGGCGGTCCTGATGAAATACCCGTCCGTCCGTGCCCCCCGGCCGAACGGCGTGTTGATCACCAGGTCCACACGTCCCTCCGCGATCAGATCGGTGGCGTTGGGACTGCCTTCGGAGCGCTTCAGCACGGTGCTCACCGGCACACCGGAGCGGGACAGGACTGCTGCCGTCCCTCGGGTGGCCAGGATCGTGAACCCGAGTTCGGCCAGGCGCCTGGCCGGCAGCAGGATGGCTCGCTTGTCGCGATTGGCCGCCGAGATGAACAGGGTTCCGGACGTCGGAAGAGCCGCACCCGTGGCCTCCTGAGCTTTGGCCAGGGCGAACCCCAGCTCCGACGCGATCCCCATGACCTCTCCGGTGGAGCGCATCTCGGGCCCGAGGATCGTGTCGACGCCGGGGAACCTCTCGAAGGGAAGCACCGCCGCTTTCACGCCGACGTGGGACAGATCACGGTACGTGGCCAGTTCTGGCACCAGCCCTTCCTCCCGAAGTTGGGCCAGGGTCTCCCCTGCCATGATCCTGGCGGCCGCCTTGGCCAGCAGCACCCCCGTGGCCTTGGCAACGAACGGAACCGTTCGGGAGGCACGAGGATTCGCCTCGAGCACGTAGGCCACGTCGTCACGCACGGCCAGTTGCACGTTCAGCAGGCCGCGGACCCGAAGGCTCCCGGCGATCCGCGTCACTGTCTCTTCGATCGCGTCGAGCTCCCACTCGGAGAGCGTGGGCGGCGGGATCACGCAGGACGAGTCCCCGGAGTGCACGCCGGCCTCCTCGATGTGCTCCATGATCGCCCCGATCAGAACGTGCTCGCCGTCGGCGACGAGATCGACGTCGACCTCGACGGCGCCCTCGAGGAAGCGGTCCATGAACAGCGGGTGCTCCGGGCTGGCCGCCGTCGCCGAGGCCACGAACCGGTCCAGCTCGTCCTCGGAGTAGACGATGTCCATGGCCCGGCCCCCGAGGACGTAGGAGGGACGCACCAGGAGCGGATACCCGATGGCGTCCGCAACCATCCGGGCTTCGGTGGCCGACGCTGCCGAACCATGCGGTGGCGACGGGATGCCGAGCGTGCGGAGCAGGGCTCCGAACTTCGCCCGATCCTCGGCCACATCCAGGTCGATGGGATCAGTGCCGAGCACTCGGATCCCTTGCCGTTCGAGTTCGGCGGCCATGGCCAGGGGCGTCTGGCCACCGAGCTGCACGATCACGCCGGCAGGCCGCTCGGCCTCGCACACCGCGAGGACGTCTTCCAGCGTGAGCGGTTCGAAGTAGAGGCGATCGCTGGTGTCGTAGTCGGTGGAAACCGTCTCGGGGTTCGAGTTGACCATCACGGTCTCGAACCCCGAGTCGCGAAGGGCGAATGCTGCATGCACGCAGGCGTAATCGAACTCGATGCCCTGGCCGATCCTGTTTGGCCCGGCTCCGAGGATCACGATCCGCGGCCGAACGCCCGGCCGGACCTCGGACTCCTCTTCGTACGTGGAGTAGAAATAGGGAGTCCGGGCAGTGAACTCGCCTGCGCAGGTGTCCACGGTCTTGAACACAGGAAGGACGCCGAGCTCGCGGCGACGCGCTCGAACGTCGGCCTCCCCGGAATCCGTGAGCACGGCGATGCGCCGGTCGGAGATGCCCGCCCGTTTGGCCTCCCTCAGCTCTTCGCCCGAGATCGAGGTCAACGCTCGACCGCGGAGCGAGGCCGCCCGCTCGCCAACCAGGGCGACCTGATCGACGAACCATGGGTCGATGCCACTTGCCGCCGCCACCTCATCGACAGGGTGGCCTTCGGCCAGCGCCTGCTCCACGAGCAACAGCCTCTCCTCAGTGCCCAGATGGACCGCGCTCATGTCGACCGGGCCCGGACCCCGCGTCCCCAGGTCGAAGTCCCGCTCGAGGGCGCGGTAGGCCTTGCCCAGCGCCTCGGGGAAGGTCCGGCCGATTGCCATCACCTCTCCCACCGACTTCATCCTGGTGGTGAGGGTCTGCTCGGCCGCGGGGAACTTCTCGAAGGCCCACCGAGGTACTTTGACGGCAACGTAGTCCAGGGCGGGCTCGAACGCGGCCAGAGTCTCACCGGTGATGTCGTTCGGGATCTCATCGAGCGTGAACCCCACAGCGATCATGGCCGCGATCTTGGCGATGGGAAAGCCGGTCGCCTTGGAGGCGAGAGCGCTCGATCGGGAGACCCTCGGATTCATCTCGATCAGCACCATTCCGCCGTCGACAGGGTCGACCGCGAACTGGACGTTGGACCCGCCCGTGTCGACGCCGACGGCGCGGATGCACGTCAGGCCGTAGTCGCGCATCTGCTGGTACTCACGATCGGAGAGCGTCATGGCCGGGGCCACGGTGATCGAATCTCCCGTGTGCACCCCCATGGGATCGATGTTCTCGATGGAGCAGACGACGACCGCGTTGTCGGCGCGGTCCCGCATCACCTCGAGCTCGAACTCCTTCCACCCCTCGACCGACTCCTCGACCAGGACTTCGCCGATGGGGCTCGCCGCCAATCCACCGGCTGCCAGACGGACCAGATCCTCGGCAGAGACGGCCAGGCCGCTGCCTCCGCCGCCGAGGACGAAGGACGGCCGGACGATCACGGGGAAGCCGATGGCCAGCGCGGCCGCCGAGGCCTCGTCGACGGAATGGGCGAAGCCGGAGCGTGGAAGCGGCAGGCCCGCTTGCTGCATGGCGTCGACGAACAGCCGACGATCCTCGGCCCGGCGGATGGCCTGCAAGTTCGCTCCGATCAGCCCCACGCCGTTCGCCTCGAGGGCTCCGGACTCCGAGAGGGCCACCGAGACGTTGAGGGCCGTTTGGCCGCCGAGCGTCGGCAGCAGAGCATCGGGGCGCTCCCACTCGACGACGGCCAGCACTGACGACGGGGTGATCGGCTCGATGTAGGTCGCGTCGGCGAACTCCGGGTCCGTCATGATCGTGGCAGGATTCGAGTTCACGAGGATCACGCGATACCCCAGGCTGCGCAGGACCTTGCATGCCTGGGTGCCCGAGTAATCGAACTCGCAGGCCTGGCCGATCACGATTGGGCCGGATCCGATCACCAGGATCGTGTGGATGTCTTCGCGGGCGGGCATCAGGCCATCAGCTCGCGGAACCGAGTGAAGAGGTGTCGCGCGTCATGAGGGCCCGGGGCGGCCTCGGGATGGTACTGAACGGAGAAGGCGGGGACGTCCAGACAGCGCAGACCCTCGAGGGTACCGTCGTTGAGATTCCAGTGCGTGAGCGCGACCCCGCCGAACTCAGTCTCCACGAGAGGCGCGGCCTCCCCTCTGGGGGCGATTCGGCTGGGCTGACCGCTGCGCCACCCGGCATGGTCGACTGCGAAGCCGTGGTTATGTGAGGTGATCTCGACGTGCCCGGTCTCCAGATCCTTGACGGGTTGGTTGACTCCGCGGTGACCGAACTTGAGCTTGTACGTTCGCCCTCCCATCGCCAGGGCCAGCAGTTGGTGACCCAGGCAGATCCCGAAGATGGGGATCTTGCCCAGCAGTTCGCTCGTTGCGTCGATCCCATAACGTGTTGCTGCGGGGTCGCCAGGGCCGTTGGACAGGAACACGCCGTCGAATCCACCGGCCAGGACTTCGGTAGCTGGAGTTCGGGCCGGGAAAACCCTTGTCTCGCAGCCATTTGCAGACAACAGCCGCAGTATGTTCCGTTTCATGCCAAAGTCATAGGCCGCGACCCTGAAGATCGGTCCGCGGGGCCCCTCCGCGGCGCCCACGATCTCGCGGGCCTCGTACGCGTGAGGCACCGACGCCGACGCGGCCAGGTCGGCGCCCACCATATCCGGGTGCCGCCGAACCCGAGCAGTCAGCGATCCGGAATCCAAGTCCATCGTCGAGATCGCCGCCCGCAGGGCACCCGCCTCTCGGATGTGAATGGTCAGGCTCCTCGTATCGATCCCTTCGACCCCGACGGTGCCAGACTCGGCCAAGTACTCGCCGAGGGATGCGACGGCCCGCGACGAGGACGCCCGCCGGCTGGCCTCGCGGACGACGAACCCCGCCACGTGCACAGCACTGGACTCGACGTCTTCGGGGTTCACCCCGTAGTTTCCCTGGTGCGGTGAGGTCATCGTGACGATCTGGTTCATGTACGAAGGGTCGGTGAGCACTTCCTGATATCCCGACA
>WNGF01025964.1_pt1 | contig 10394 bp, 9 predicted proteins | sample 5400641 | NCBI WGS metagenome assembly WNGF01 (sample SAMN13153371, study PRJNA577476) | soil metagenome | isolation source: 80 cm soil or saprolite under grassland replicate 2 | place: USA:California | collected 2016-06-15
GCTCGCCATCAAAGCGCCACACGCCGCCGAAGATGCCATCGCAGAGGCGCACCGCGCTCTCAGCGATCGCGTCGAACACCGGCTGCACGTCCGTCGGAGAACTCGAGATGACCTTCAAGATGTCAGCGGTCGCCGTCTGTTGCTCGAGCGCTTCAGTCAGCTGGCGGGTTCTCTCCTCCTGCTTCGCATTCGATTCCTGCAGCTGGGCGGCCATCCGGTTGAACTGCACGGCAAGATCGCCTAGCTCATCCCGGTTTGCTACCTCGACCCGCTGAGAGAGATCTCCTGACGCGACGAGCCTCAGTCGCGTATCCATCAGCCGTACCGGGCCGATCAACGACCAGGAGATCGCGTAGCCGAGAACGAGCGCCAGTCCAATGCTCCCGACGGCAAACCCGATCACGACCCATCGGGACGTCAGGTAGGCGTCCTGGCTCGCGTCGATGCTGGCCACCAGATCCACCTCCGCCTTGTTCACGAGGTCGTTCGCGAGGCGCTCGAGGTGATCGGCGAGCGGGCTGGCCTGCGTGAGTTGGAGCTTCTTACCCTCGGCGACTTTCCCCGCATTGATCAGCTCGACGACTTGGCCGACAACCTTGATGAACTGGTTATAGTCCTCGCGGACCCGGGCGAGCAGCTCAGCGTCGTCTATGGCGGCGAACTGGAGCTGGTCCAGCTCGTACCCGAACTGGTTGAACTGCCGGAGGGTCGCCTCGAGGGTGCTCTGGTTCCAGGACCAGGAGGGCGGCAGCAAGGTGTCGTGCTGGAACTGGCGGTAGGCGGCGATTCTCTCCTGGCGCTTTACCAATTCCTCGGCGCGGCGATTGGCGCCGCTTAACACCTGCAACCCGACGATGCCCAGAGAGATGAGCAGCACCACGATGACGAGGAACGCCGCGAGGAGCTTCGCGTGAACCGTCGCGGGGACCCCGGCGACCAGCCGAGGCAGCCACTTCGTCGCCGCGATCATTGTCCCTCGCAAGTTGGCAGAAACCTCTTAGGCTCCACTATCGTATCTTCCAGCGGTTTGTAGGGCCCGATCCTCACGAATGTCCTTATTCCTTCGAGCAGTCGCGCATCGTGTTCCCGAGCTTCTTGCCTTCTTCAGCCGCAGCCGCCTCGACTTTCGGGCGCACCAGCTCCCGCATCACCGGGATCCAGTCGGAGGTCACGCTCCACTTCTTGCCGTCCCACTTCTGGAACATGACGTGACCGGCGCCTTCATGGTCCTCGCACGTCACCTTGAGCTCGTGGGTCAGGCCCTTCATGCCGAGCTCCTCCAGCCGCTTCTCGGTCAAGTTCAGGTGCTCCAAGCCCCAGCGGACCTGCTCACCAGTGAGCGGCTTGTTGCCGTACTTACTCATGGCCGTCCGGATCGCTTCCACCTCGAACATGGCGATGACCAGACCGCGGTTGTAGAGTACCTCGCCGACGGCCTCTCGCTTCCCGGCGCCCTTTCCCCTGTCGTACAGGTGCTTGAAGATCTCCTGGTGCACCTTGAAGTTAGTGCCCGAAGCGTGATAACTGGCGCCGATGAATCCCTTGGCACCGCTCCCCGCGGGCATGACGTCACCCTCGCTGGACGACCACCAGTTACCGATGAAATGATCCATCGGATAGTTGACGGCCGCGGCCTCCTTGATCGCCACCTGGTTCATCACGCCCCACCCGGACAGGAAGATCCAGTTCGGATTGAGCCGCCGGACCTGCAGCCAGGCGGCCTTCTGCTCCTCGCCCGGGGGGTTCACCGCCAGCAGTGTCAACTGGTAGCCGAGCTGCCGCGCGAGGGTTTCGAGGATCGGGTTCGCCTCCTTCCCGTAGGCATTGTTGAGGAAGATATGGGCGATCTTCTTGCCTTTCAGCTTGTCCAGCCCGTCTTCCTTCTGGCCGATGTAGCGGATCACCGCGGAAGCCTGGCTCCAGTAGGTCCCAGGGAAGTTGAACACCCAGGGGAACCATCGCCCGTCGGCGGCGGCCGTCATGCCGGCGCCAGGCTGCAAGATCGGGATCTTGTCGATAGGGGTCCTCGGGATGAGCTGGTACATCACGGGGGTGCTGACGGGGAATACCAAGACCGCCCCCTTCCCTTTCAGCCGTTCGTAGCATTCGACCCCCTGCTTCGTGCCGTATTGCGTTTCGCACTCCTCCCAGGCGAGCCTGACCCCGTTGATCCCCCCATCGCGCTCATTGAGGAGTGCATAGTAGTCGACGAGCCCGTTTGCAACCGGAGTCCCGCTCGAGGCGTAGGGTCCCGTCCGATACACCAGCAGCGGAATGAAGATCTCCTTCGGCTGGGCTCGCCCAGCCCCCGCCAGCGGCCCGGCAGCGAGGACCCCCGCCACCAAACTGATCACGAGGCGTCTCACGTCCATTACCCCTCCTCGGAGCATCGATAGGATGAAGCATATTGGCATCGATGGGCATAAGAAGGATAGTCAGATCTACATCCTGGCCTGTCTTGTCTCAGTACGGCAGGCTTTCGCGCCCCATGAGCTCCCGGGCCACCACGGTCTTCATGATTTGGGCTGTCCCGTCGCCGAGCTCGAGGCCGATGACATCGCGCATCCGCTGCTCGAACGGCAGCTCGTCGGTGTAGCCGTAGTGGCCGTGGAGCAGCAGGCACTGATGGATCGTGTCCACGGCAAGCCGCGGCGCCCACCACTTGGTCATGGCGGATTCCTTGGTATGCGGCTGGCCGTGGTCGGCGAGCCAGAGCGCGCGATAGCACAGCCAGCGGCACGCCTCGAGGTGAGTGGCGGCCTGACCTGTGCCACGCCGAGACAGGCGAGCGCGATCCCGATGCGGTTGTAGTCGAAGCCGCGCATGATCTGGTGGAAGCCGGTGCCCTCTTCGCCGAGGCGGTGCGAGGCGGGAACGCGGACATGATCGAAGGCCAGCACCGCGCGGGCGATGGCGCGGCTCCCCATGTCGCGCATCGGGCTCCGCGAGATGCCCGGCAGGTCCAAGGGCGCCAGGAAGGCCGTCACGCCGCGGGCGCGCGGCCCGCCGGTCCTGGCAAAGACGATCGCGGCCTGAGCGACCATGCCGAGGCTGATGCCGGACTTCTCTCCCGTGAGGACATAGCCGTCGCCCTCGCGCGCCGCGCGGCAGGTGAGGTTACTGGCATCCGAGCCCACGCCGGGCTCGGTCAGGGCCAGGGCGATCACGGTCTCGCCTCGGGCCGTGGGCGGCAACCAGCGCCGCCGGATCTCCTCGCTCGCGCCTCTCCCCAGGATCTCGCCGGCAAAGCCCGCCAGCTGTAGCCCATAGGTGCAGGAGAAGTCACCGCGGCCGATCTCTTCCATGGCGATCCCGAAGGTGAGGTAATCGGCGTCCTGCCCGCCGTACGCCGTCGGCATCCGGAGGCCGAGGAGCCCGAGCTCGCCCATCTTGCGCCAGGCCTCCCAGGGGAACTCCCCGCTCTTGTCCCAGCGCGCCGAGTGGGGCTGAAGCTCCTTGCGCGCGAAGCCGCGCAATGTCCGGCTCAGCTCCTCCTGCTCGGGGGTGAATGCCAATTCCATAGGCTCCTCGGATCGGTGAGCCGGCTCGGCTCACATCATGGTGTACCCGCCGCTCACCGACAGGGTCTGGCCGGTGATGAAGCCGGCGGCGTCGGAGGCCAGGAAGAGCACGGCCGGGGCGACGTCCTCGGCCGTTCCGATCCGGCGCAGCGGATACGCCTTGGCGATGCGCGCCTTCATCTCCGGCGTGCTCCAGGCCCGATTGCTCTCCGCGGCCCACATGCTCAGGCTGCCGAAGTCCTCGTCGGAGGCCGGGATGGTCATGCCGGGGCAAACCACGTTGAGCCGGATCCCATGGCGCCCCACTTCGCGCGCCAGACTCTTGGTGAGCGCGATGACACCCGCCTTGCAGGCGCCGTAGACCGCCTCGCGGAACTCCCCCATGCGCCCGGCGTCCGAGCCCAGGCTCACGACAGCGCCGGCCTTGCGGGCGATCATGCCGTCGAGCACGGCGCGGGTGCAGTTGATCATGCCCCAGAGGTTGAGCTGGATCTCCTTCTCCCACTCCGCGCGCTCCTTTTCGATGAACAGGTGGTCGTGAGTCCAGCCCACATTGTTGACCAGCACGTCCACGCGGCCGAGCCGGCTCTCCACATCTTTGACCATGGCGAGGACCGAGTCCCACTTGGTGACGTCCGTCGGCACCACGGTCGCGGAGGCGGCGCCCTGCCTCTGCGCCTCCCCCACCGCCTTCTTCCCCTGCCCCTCATCGATCTCGGCGATCGTCAGATGGACGCCCTCCCGGGCAAAGGCCAGGCCGATGGCCCGCCCGATATTGGAGCCTCCCCCAGTGACGATGACGCTCTTGCCCGCCAGATTCAGTTCCATCACGCCCTCCGCTCTGAGTGGCTACCCGCTCTCACCAGGCAATGGTCTGGCCGCCGTCGAGGTAGACGGTCTGCCCTGTCATGAAGTCCGACGCCGCAGAGGCCAGATACACGGCCAGCGCGCCGGCTTCCTCGGGCTCGCCGATCCGGCGCGCCGGCACCCTGGAAAGCAGCAGCGTCCGTCTCGCTTCGTCGGCCATCGCCTCGCGCGAGATATCCGTCCTCATGTAGCCGGGGGCGAGGCAATTCACCTGGATGCCGTGGCGCGCCCACTCCGCCGCCAGGCTTCGCGTAAGCCCGTCCACCGCCGCCTTGCTGGCGCAATAGGCCGCATAGCGCGGCACCCCGATCCTCCCGTACATCGAGCCGATATTGATGATCTTCCCCCGCCCGAGCCGGATCATGCCGGGGGCCACGGCCCGGGCGCAGCGGAACATGGCCGTGAGATTGGTGGCCAGCACGGCGTCCCAGTCCTCGTCCGTCACGTCAAGCGTCTTCTTCTCGAGGGTGAAGCCGGCATTGTTGACGAGGATGTCGATGGGCCCCAGGGCCCTCCCGATCTCGTCCACGGCGGCGACGATCTGCTCGCCCCGGGTGACGTCCACCCTGACGGCGCGCGCCTGGCCTCCCGCCGCGGCGATCTCGGCCGCAGTGGCCTCCACTTGCTCGAGCGAGCGCGCCGCGCAGGCCACCGCGGCGCCCGCTGCGCCCAGCGCCAGCGCGATGCCGTGGCCGATGCCGCGGCTGGCCCCGGTGACGAGGGCAACCCGGCCGGCGAGCGAGAAGTCCGCCTTCATGGTCTCAGCCCCGCTCGGCGGCGATCCGCTCCGCCACGAGCTCCCTGAGTCGGTACTTCTGGACCTTGCCGCTGGGGGTCATGGGGAACTCCGAGACGAGCTCGACCCGCTCGGGAAACTTCTGCCGCGCCAGCTGATGACCTTCGAGAAAGCCCACCAGCTCGGCGAGCGTCACCGTCTGTCCCTCGCGCGGGATCACCACGGCGCAAGCCCGCTCTCCCAGCCGCGGATCGGCCATCGCCACAATGGCGACGCCGCCGACCTTCGGATGAGTGTAGAGCAGATTCTCCACCTCCACGACCGGGATGTTCTCGCCGCCGCGGATGATCACGTCCTTCGAGCGCCCCGTGATGGAGAGATAACCGTCGCGGTCCAGCATGGCGCGATCCCCCGTCCTGAACCAGCCGTCCGGCGTGTGGCCCTCGGCGGTGAACTGGGGGCGCTTGAAATAGCCCACGAACTGGGCCGGGCCGCGGACGAGGAGTTCGCCCTCGGTGCCGGCAGGCGCGTCTTTGCCGTCGCCGTCCGCCACACGCAGCTCCATGCCGGGCAGCGGCAAGCCGTCGGTGGCGAACACCTTCTCCTCGGCGTCCTGGAGCCCGTTGCAGCTGACCAGGCCGTTCTCGGTCATTCCCCAGCCGGCCGAGATGGCGCAGCCCAAACGCTCCCGTGCGTCGCGTACGAGCTGGCGCGGGATCGGCGCGCCGGCCGACACGAAGAGCCGGAGCGAGCGCAGGTCGCGCTGCGCGGTCGTGTAGGCCAGGTCCCTCAGAAAGGGGGTCGCGCCCATCGTGAAGCTCACGCCCTCGGCCTCGATCAGCCGCGCGGCCTCCTCGGCATTCCAGATGTCCATCCAGACCGCCGTCGCGCCCAGGAGCAGGCTCACGCAATAGCCATAGAGATATCCGGTCTGATGCCCGAGGGTTGACGCCATGAGCACGACGTCGCGCTCGGAGAAGGCCATCCGCTCGATCATGCTGTAGATCGTCGAGAGCGTCGTATTGGGCGTGTGCATCACGCCCTTCGGCTCCCCGGTGGTTCCCGAGGTGAACACGATCTCGTGCACCGTGTTGGGATCCGTGCCCTCGAGCCCGCGCCGGCTCGCCCTCTCCTCCCAGGCGGTGTCGGTGAGCGTCGCGAAGGACTTCATCCCCTCGGGCGCCTGGCCCCGGGTGACGAAGACATGTTCGAGGCGCGGCAGGGCGGGCCGGAGGCCCAAGAGCATGCGGGTGTAGTCGAAATTGCGGAAGGTGCCCGGGATCACCGCGACCTGAGACTCCAGCAGGCCCAGCATGAAGCGCAGCTCGCTGGCCCGATAGGTCGGCGGAATCGGATTGACCACGGCGCCCAGCCGGCTGGCGGCCAGGAATACCAGGACGAACTCATTCCAGTTGGGGAGCTGGCAGGAGATGACGCCGCCGCGCTCCACGCCGTGAGCGCGGAGGCCATAGGCGACGCGCTCGACCGCCCGGGCGAGCGCCTCATAGCTATAGCGGCCCCGGCCGTCCACCACCGCGGTCTTGCTGGGACGGGCGCTGGCCCAGCGATCAAGGCAGGTCTCCAGGCTCTCGTTGCGCCAGAGGCCCGTCTGGCTCAGCTCCTGGATGCGCGCCTCGGTGAGCGTGGTCTCCATCGCGGAGAACGCGGGGTCAGCGGCGCCGCTTCCGGAAGTTCACGGGACGCTTCTCCACGAAGGCGTTGCGGCCCTCCATGGCTTCCTCCGTCTGGTAGTAGAGGCCGAGCGCCGTGTGCGCGAATTGCGCGACCCCGGCGCGCTGCTCGGAATCGATATTGAACGACTGCTTGGCCAGCGCCAGGGCCGTCGGGCTCTTCTCGAGCAGCGCCGCGCACCACTTCTCGGTCTCGGCCCGAAGCTCCCTGAGCGGCACCACCTTGTTCACCAGCCCCATGGCCAGCGCCTCTTGCGCGGTGTACTGCAGGCAGAGATACCAGATCTCCCGCGCCTTCTTCTCACCCACGACGCGGGCCAAGTAGCCCGTGCCGTGTCCGGCATCCACGCTGCCGACCCGCGGGCCCGTCTGGCCGAAGATGGCCGTGTCCGCGGCGATGGAGAGATCGCAGAGCACGTGCAGCACATGCCCGCCGCCGATGGCGTAGCCATTGACCATGGCGATCACCGGCTTGGGGATGTGGCGGATCGCGCTGTGCAGGGCCTCGACGTCCATGGGGCGCTGGGCATCGGTGCCGGCAGCCCCCGGCGCGTAGCCCCCCTCGCCGCGCTCCTTCTGATCGCCGCCCGAGCAGAAGGCCTTGTCACCGGCCCCGGTGAGCACCACCACGCCGACGGCCGGGTCCCACCGCGCGTCCAGAAAGGCCTCCGTCAGCTCGGCCACCGTGCGCGTCCGGAAGGCGTTCCGGACCTCGGGCCGGTTGATCGTGATCCAGGCGACGCCGTCCTTCTTCTCGTACAGGATGTCGGTATTGGTCATGCTGCCTCCCTGCAAGCCAGACTTCTCGTCTATCCGATCAGCAACTTGCGGAGCGTCCCGTCGATCCCCTATGCTGCCCGATCACAAGGGCCAGGACACCGGTAACATCCACCATGATCATACGCATCGAGATACGCTGCGCAACGGCCACCCGCGACCCTCGCTCAGCGCGGACCCAGGTGGCTGGATGAAAGACCGGGGACTCAGTGGAAGAAGATGAAACGAAGGCAAAGGGCAGCGCTCATCGGTCTCGGGCTCGCCGCCGTGTTTGGCGGCCTGATCGGCTGGCTCGCCTTGAGACCCGTCCCTCCGGTCACGGTGGTCGTGAGGAACAGCCGCGAGAAACCGATCGCCGCGGTTCGCCTCGAACATGAACGCGGCGTCGAGATCGTCGAGAACCTTGCGCGCGGTGAAGCGAAAACGATCCAATTCGTCGCGGGCGGAGAGACGTCCTATACGCTACGCGTCCGCTTTGCCGATGGCTCAGAAGTCAGCGGCAATCCACAGTATGCGGAATCGGGTTACCAGTTTGTCGACACGGTCACCGCTTCTGGAATCAAGACCGATGTGCACTTGCGGTTACGATATTGAACTAGGCAGTGCGCCAGCCCACAACCCGTGACCGATATCTTGAAGCGTGCACCCACGTGGACTTCACGCGTCTGGGCCAGGTGCGGATACGCATCGCCGACTAAGTGGCCGCGTCCGGCCGTGCCAGCGAGACATGTAGCGGCCTAACTTCGGCATGCAGCCGACGGCCTTCGGTCGCGGCTGATACCGGCGTCCGGTGGCACGATGGAAATGAGATGAGATGCTGCGCGCTGAGGAGGTGATCGAATGAACCGGCGTCGATTCGTCGCCGCAATCGGTGCTGCGCTCGCGGCGCCGCTTGAGTCTTTCGCCCAGCAGCCGGCGAAGATCGCCCGGATCGGGTTCCTGATTCCAGCGTACGCGCCCAGCTACGCGAGTCGCGTGGAGGCACTGCGGGCGGGTTTGCGTGACCGCGGGTACGTAGAGGGAAGAGATTTTGTCATCGAGTTCCGCGTGGCGGACGGTAAGTACGATCGGCTCCCCAGTCTGGCGGCCGAGCTGGTTCGCCTCGAGGTTGACGTTATCGTGACCGGCGGAACACCGGGAACCCGTGCGGCCAAGCAGGCAACCGCGGCGATTCCGATTGTCATGGCGGTCAGCGGCGATGCCGTTGCCACCGGCCTTATCGCCAGCCTCGCACGGCCTGGTGGAAACGTCACGGGAACCACTTACTTTGACCCGGAACTTCATGCGAAACGGCTCGAACTGCTCAAGGAGGCCGTCCCGCGCATCACCCGAGTAGGTGCCCTGATCAATCCGGACAATCCTCAGGCAACGGGCACGACGCTCCAAGCCCTTCGGCGCGCCGCCGAGTCATTGAAGGTGGAACTTCCTCTCTTCGAGGCGCGAAGCCCCAGCGAGTTCAAAGGCGCCTTTTCCGCCATGGCAAAGAACCGTGTTGACGCGGTTGAGATTGTCGACGACCCAATGTTTCTCGGCAACCTTCGATCGATTGCGGATATTGCGGCAAACACGCGACTCCCTTCGACCGGGGCCAAGGAGTTCGCCGAAGCAGGCGGCCTGATCGGATACGGGGTGGACTTTGCGGGCACGTTTCGCCGGGCGGCGTACTTCGTGGACAGAATACTTAGAGGGACCAAGCCCAACGAGTTGCCAGTCGAACAAGCGACCACGTTCGAGTTGGTCATCAACCGCAGAGCCGCAAGTGCGTTCGGCGTTACGATTCCGCAGCATCTGCTGCTGCGCGCCGACAAGGTGATCGAGTAAGACGAGCTATTCAGCTACCCGCGAATGCCCGTCTTTGGCTCCGTTGAGAAGACTCTTGAGGACGTGCAGATCAAGGATGCGTGCCACCGAACAAGCGGATCCAACCGACGGCGCGCAGGACGCGCCGCGGCTGATACGCGCCCTGAGGCCACTTCACGTGTGATGAGACGAAATCAAATTGCTTGGTGGTTGTGGGCGGTCGGCACAGTGCTGATTGTGCTGAGTTGGTTTCACGTCGTCAGCACGACTGTCGGTTGGTGTGGCTTCGCCCTCGGACTCGGTGGCAGCATCTATTCGTGGGGGGCTTCGTCCGCCATCGTCGAGCGAGACTCAGGAACAGTCACCAGAGCCACCGAAGACTGAGCAGAAAGATTGAGGCAGAGATTTTTGTGATGACAACGACGTGGCCTAACAAGAGCGCTGCAGCGAACAGCCGCCGCGCTTTGCTGAGCTTGGTCGTTAGGCGGCACGAGGATTGAGTCGTATGGGCGCGAGACTCACAGAGCTGGCCGACTGGCTGGAGCAACAGTGCGCCAGCCCACAACCCGTGACCGATATCTTGAAGCGTGCACCCGAGGTATCGCTTGTCGAGGCGTACCGAATCCAGCAGATCCTGATGGAGCGCTGCGTGGCGGCGGGGGACCGCGTGATTGGCTATAAAGCAGCGTTCACCAGCAAGGGTATGCAGGAGCGATTCGGCGTTGGGGAGCCGGTTATCGGCACACTCCTCGCGTCGCGCGTGATCAGCGATGCCACTCCGGTACCCGTCCGCGGCTACATCAAGGCCATTCTGGAGCCCGAGGTGGGCGTGCTATTGCGGGCCGACGTGTCCGGACCGGTCACGCGGCTGGATGCCGTCGCGGCTATCGCCGGCTATCTGCCGTGCGTCGAGGTGGCAGACCTGCGTAGCGGCGGCAATGCGTTCAGTCCGCAACAGGCCGTTGCCTGCAATACGTTCAACGGCATGAACGTCTTCGGCGG
>WNGF01013997.1_pt1 | contig 10390 bp, 10 predicted proteins | sample 5400641 | NCBI WGS metagenome assembly WNGF01 (sample SAMN13153371, study PRJNA577476) | soil metagenome | isolation source: 80 cm soil or saprolite under grassland replicate 2 | place: USA:California | collected 2016-06-15
CCGCATCGCCCAGCGGGCAGAAGGTGCGGCCCAGCATGTTCTCCGCCAGGTAGCGCATGTTGTCGATGTCCTTTTGGACCCCCGCACCGGCATGGAAGCGCCGCAGGCTCTTGGTGAGCCAGTCGGTGCCTTCGCGGCAGGGAATGCACCAGCCGCAGCTCTCGTGCCGGTAGAACTGGATGGTGCGAAGGGCGAACTTGACGATGCAGGTCTGGTCGTTGATGACCACGATTCCGCCCGAGCCGAGAAAGGTCCCGGCCTTCATCATCGAATCGAAGTCGAGCGCGATGTCGATCTCCTCCGGGCGCAGGCAGGGAACCGATGAGCCGCCAGGGACGACGCACTTGAGCTTGTGCCCGTCGGCGATGCCGCCGCCGACCTCATAGATTGCCTTCTTCAGGTTGTAGCCGAGGGGCAGTTCGTAGACGCCGGGCTTCGCCACATGGCCGCTGAGCTGGAACAAACGCGTGCCGCCGTTGCGCTCCACGCCGATCTCCGCATAGGCCTTGCCGCCGTTCAGGATGATGGGAGGAACGCTGGCCAGGGTCTCCACGTTGTTGATGACCGTGGGCCCGCCCCAAAGTCCGACCACGGCGGGAAAAGGCGGACGAATGCGGGGAACGCCGCGCTTGCCTTCGAGCGATTCCATCAGCGCCGACTCTTCGCCGACCTCGTAGGCGCCGGCGCCGCCGTGCCAGAATACGTCCAGATCGTAGCCGGAGCCGAAGATGTTCTTGCCGCAGATGCCCTTGGCGTAGCAGTCGGCGATCGCCTTCTGCATGATCTCCAGCAGATAGCGGTACTCACCGCGGATGTAAATGTAGGCGGAGTGAGCGCCGACGGCAATGGCCGCGATCATGGCGCCCTCGATCACCGAGTGCGGGTCATGCAGGAAGATGAGGTGGTCCTTGCAGGTGCCGGGCTCGCTCTCGTCGCCGTTGCACAGCACGTACTTGGGCTTGGCGCTCTCCTTGGGCACGAACGACCACTTCATGCCCGTGGGGAATCCGGCGCCGCCGCGTCCGCGCAAATTGCTGGCCTTTACCTCATTGATGATGGCGTCCGGGCCCACCGCCAGCGCCTTGCGCAGGGCCTTGTAGCCGTCGAGTTCCATGTAGCGGTCAATGTTCGCCGCGCCTTGGCCGAAGCGCTTGCTGATGACTTTGACCTCGTCGGGATGGGAGACCAGGGTTGGCATCGCTACTGGGCCGCCTTTTCTCGGTACTCTTTGAGGATCCGATCGATTTTTTCCGGGGTGAGGTTGTCGTGGAAGTCGTAGTTGACCTGCATGGCCGGAGCCCAGGAGCAGGCGCCGATGCACTCGACCTCTTCCACCGAGAAGACGCCGTCGGCGGTCGTCCCCTGGTTGACGTGTACGCCAAGCGAGTCGCGCACATGCTCCAGCATCTGCTCGCCGTCGCGCAGCAGGCAGCAGATGTTGGTGCAGACCTGGACGTTGTACTTGCCGCCGGGCTTGGTGCGCAGCATGGAGTAGTAGCTGATCACGCCGCGGATGTCGAGCTCGGTGATATCGAGCCGGCGCGCCAGCTCCTCAATCACTTCGTCTTTCACATAGCCGTATTCGTCCTGCGTATACAGCAAGAAGGGGACGAGGAGTGAGCGCTTGACCGGATAATGCGGGAGCATCTCCGCAAAACGCGCTTCGAGTTGGTCGGTGAATTTCATGAGCCTCTCAGAACCCTGTCAATCTACCCCAATCTGCCAAAATCGGGCAGCCTGGGGACCCCTGTCAATGCCCGCCGCGGCCCGGCTTAATGTTGGAAATTACTGCCGAATTCCTACCGGAAACTCACCGGAATCCATGGCCGGACCGTTACCGGTCCACGTCGCCCAGCACGATATCGATGCTTCCGATTGCCGCCACCACATCGGCCAGCAGGTTGTGCTCGCACATTACGCCAATCGAATTCAGGTTGGCGAATGACGGGCTGCGCATGTGCACGCGATAGGGCTTGGCCGTGCCGTCGCTGACCACGTAATAGCCCATCTCGCCGCGCGGCGACTCCACTCCCTGATAGACCTCGCCCTCAGGGACCGTGAAGCCCTCGGTGACGATCTTGAAGTGATGGATCAACGCCTCCATCTGGGTCTTCATGGCCTCGCGGTCGGGCAGCACCACCTTGGGCGCATCGGACTTGACCGGCCCGCCAGGCAGCCTCTCGATCGTCTGCCGGACCATGTTGGTCGACTCGCGCAGCTCCTCCATGCGAATCAGATAGCGCGCGTAGACGTCGCCCTCGGTTGCAATCGGGACCTTGAACTCCAGCTGGTCGTAGCCGCCGTAGGGCATGTCGCGGCGCAGGTCCCAATCGACCCCGCTGCCGCGCGCCGTCGGGCCGCTCAGCATCAGGGTGCGGGCATCTTCTTTGGTGATGACCGCCACGCCCTTGGTGCGGAGCTGCCAGATCGGATTGTTGGTCAGCAGGTTCGAGTACTGGTCGATGCGCTCGGGGAAGTAGGAGATGAAGTTCTTGATGTAATCGAGGAAGCCCAGCGGCAGGTCCATGGAGACGCCGCCCACCCGGAAGTAGGAAGTCATCATGCGCTGGCCGGCGACCATCTCAAACATCTTCAGGATCTCTTCCCGCTCGCGGAAGCAATAGAGGAAGACGGTCATCGCGCCTATGTCGAGCGCGTGGGTGCCCAGCCAGACCAGGTGCGAGTTGATGCGAGTCAGCTCATTGAGCATCAACCGGATCCACATGGCGCGCGGCGGAATCTCCAGCCCCAGCAACTTCTCCACCGCCAGAACATAGGTCAGGTTGTTGGTCATGGGGCAGAGATAGTCGATGCGGTCGGTGAGCGGGACCACCTGCTGATAGAACTTGGCCTCGCAGGTCTTCTCGATGCCGGTGTGCAGGAAGCCGATGTCGGGCTTCACGCGCACCACGGTCTCGCCGTCGATCTCCAGCAGCAGGCGGAGCACGCCGTGCGTGGAGGGATGCTGGGGCCCCATGTTCAGGATCATGGTGCTGTCCAGGCCGCGGTCTTCAACCACAGGATTGGAGCGGAGCTGATCGACGGTGGCCATTAGCGGTAGCCCTCGACGGGATAGTCCTTGCGCAGGGGATGGCCTTCCCAGTCATCCGGCAGCAGGATGCGGCGCAGATCGGGATGTCCCTGGAAGCGGATGCCGAACATGTCGAAGACCTCGCGCTCGAAGCTGGCCGCGCCGGCCCACAGCGAGGTGATCGTCTCGATGCTCGGATCGGTGCCGGCGAGCCGGACCTTGACGCGCAGCCGTTCCTTAAGCTGATAAGAGAGCAGGGAATAGACCACCTCAAAGCGCGGCTCGGAGGGGTGCCAGTCCACCGCGGTGATGTCGGCCAGGTCCTCGAAGCCAGCTTTGGAGCCGCGCAGGACCCGCAGGGCCTCAAGCAGTTGCAGAGGATCCACCCACAGCGTCAGCTCGTTGCGGTCGAACTTGGCGGCCTGGAGCGCCTGGGGCAGCTCGGAGTACAGGCACGCCACGGCAGGGCGCTCCTTCAGCAACTCCAGATCAGTTACAGCAGGTTGTAGGGCCATAGACCTCAGAGCGCCTCGTCGCGCGAAGTTTTGTTCCAGTCAAGAACACCCTTCTGCCACACGTAGATGAAACCGACCAGGATCACCAGAACGTACGTCATCATCTCCCAGAAGCCGAACATGCGGAGCTTTCTTAAAATGATGGCCCACGGGTAAAGGAAGACCGCCTCAACGTCAAAGAGGATGAAGAGCATTGCGACGAGGTAGAACTTGACGCTGAAGCGCTGGCGAACGTCGCCCACCGGCTCCATGCCGCATTCATAGGGCGACATCTTGCTTTTATTGGCTTTGTGCTGACCGATGAGGTAGGAAAGAATCACGATCGCGGCTGCCAATAGGCAGGCAAGCGTAAAGTGAATCAACAGAGGAAGATACCTTACAAAGTAGTTATCGGTCATAACGTCTTTTCAGGAGCAGATTTGCGGGTACACCCGAGTATAGATATTCGATTTTTGCATTGTCAAGGCGCATCCAAATTTCGACTGCCGCATCGTCGCCCCGCACGCGAGGCCGAAAATTTCCTCCCCAGCAAGCCAAATGCGGGCTTCCACCCCAGCACGCCAACTACAGGCGTTTTGGGGCCCCGGGCTTGCGGGGGACGCCGTCAAAGGCTTTTCCGTACGCTGACCGGAGCGATTTCGGGCAAGTGTTTCCTCCCGGGGAACTCATGCAACCAAAGTAATATTGTGAAACCGGCCGCGTCTCGTGGACAATCGGTGGACTAAGCGCTTCATCTTCCTGAACCGCGGATGCCCTCTCGAACGGGGTCCCCAGCGCGCCTGCTGTTGGCATCTGGGAGTGAAAACGCTGGGGTGCCGGCGGGTAGCTACTCGATGATCTTCGGCTTCAACACCGATATTGCAGCGATGGACACGGTCTATCACGTGCAGACCGAGGTGCGCGAACAGTTGCCCCGGCTCGAGTCGCAAGTCTTCGTCCGCGGCCGCTGCATCGGCAAGCGCGCGGGGGTGCTGCCGGACTCCGCCACCGATGAGCAGATCCATGAGCTGGCGCGTGCGCAGCACCGCTGGATCCTGGAGTCTTTACGCGCGGGCCAGGTCGATGAGGTACTGAGTCCCAATCTGCCCAAAGCGGACAGGGTGGGGGCCCCGAAGCCGGAAAAGGCCGAGGAGCTGTCGATTGAGCTGTTGGTCTCGCAGCGGCAAAACGGTGAAAAGTCCATCCTTCGCCTGCAGGTCCTCTTCGGAGGCAACATTGCCCCACGTGCCCAGGTGGGAGTGAACTGGAAGATCGACTCTGCTTCGGGAGCGCTGCAAGACCGGCTGACAAACGATGCGGGCGTAGTTGAGCTTTGCCTTGGGCTGACCGATGCCACGGTCGAGCTGGAAGTCAATGCCCGGCTGGGGGGCCGAGAGACCACGCGGAGCTTTACCATCAAGCCCCCGCAATAGCACCCCATTTCTGGGTCTCGGCGGCCGGCGATACAATCTCACAATGAAGAGAGTAGGCGCAGCGGCGTTGGCATTGACTTGCGCGTTTGTCTTTGCCGCTGCTGGCTCGGCCGCCGTTTCGGTGCAGGCGCCGGACAGCTCCGGGCAGTCCTCGGGCCAGACCAACCTGCCGGAGGCTCCCCAACCGAGCCAGGACCGAGACAGTCGCGCCACGCCGGCCGATACCGCTCCTCCCCCGGAACCGGCCAATACGGAACCAGCCAATACGGCTCCCTCGCGCAGCGATACCAGCCCGCCGGAGCCCAGCCCGAATGCCGGCGTCGAGCGCAAACCAGAACAGAGCAGCAGCAGCAGCGAACAGACGCGCGGCGATATTGCTCCGCCCAGGGAGGACGAGCTGGCGCATCCTGGTGTGGGCGACGCTCACGAGTGGAACCCGCTGCGCGCCATGAAAGACGTCGAGGTTGGCACCTACTATTACAACGTCGGAAATTACAAGGCGGCGATCAGCCGCTTCCGGGAGGCGCTTGAGTTTAAGCCCCGCGATGCAGTCGCAACCTTTAAACTGGCGCAGGCGCTGGAGAAGAACGGAGAGCTGGACGAGGCCCGCGCGCACTACCAGGCCTACCTGGCTATCCTGAACGACGGGCCGAGCGCGAGCGAGGCCAGGAAGGCGCTGGAGCGGCTGAGGAAGAAGTGATCCCACTGACGGTGGCCCGCATTGCCCTTGGTTGGCAAATGTGGATGGGAGACTGCGAGGTAGAGAGATGCAACCGTGGCTGGATCGACTGCGACGGGAGATCGAAGAGGCGACCCGCGGGATGAGCGACGAGGAATGGAACCGCGCGCCGGAAGGACGCTGGAACAGCGCGCAAATCGTGGAGCATCTTGGGCGCACTTACGGAGGCACGGCAAAACTGGTAGAGAAGAACCTCGCTGCCGCAGACAACGCAGCGAACAGCGGCGAGGGCGGCGTGCCTGGTTTGCAATCAATGCCGCCGCAATCAAGTTCGCAAGCAAAGCTCCGATCGACGCCGCGTCCTGAGGCGCGTGCGGTCACGATGAAGGAGCGGTGGCTGCAGTTTGCGGTGATCGGGATGGGAAGGTTCCCGTCCGAGCGCAGGTCGCCATCATTCGCCTTGCCCGAGGGCATGCACGGAGCAGAGGCGCTGCAAAAGACCCTGAGCGGACTGCAACGAATGACTACCGCGCTGGATGCGGCAGAGCAGCGGTGGGGAAAGGGCCAGCGGATCGGCGCGCACGTCTTTTTCGGACCTCTGACCATCGCGCAGTGGAAGAAGTTCCACTACCTGCACGGCCATCATCATGTGAAGCAGATTTGGGAGAGGTCGGGGAAGATAGGGAATTCGAATTTGGGCTGGAAAGTTGTGCCCCGCTCAAGCGACTTGGTTTGAGTGGGGCAGTTGATCTTTCTGAGTGAGCTGTTTGCTCGATCGCTATTCTCCCGTACGCACTCCCGCGTGACGGGCGGCTTCCTGAGCGTCCTCCAACTTCGAGTTTAGGCCTGAGATCGCATTGCGCTGGTTTTCCATCTGCTGCTGCAACTGACGCTGCTGCTCCTCGTACTCGTAGGGGGAAGGCAAGGTGCCGCTTGAGCTGCGGTACTGGTTGGTGCTCTCCACCTGGTCGCGCTGCAGCCGTTCCAGGTCCTGCTTGGCCGTCGCGATCTGCGTCTGGATATCGCCGACCTTGTCGGTGTATTGCTTGTTCATCTCCTGCGTGCGCTTCTGCAACTCGTCTTCTTTCTTTGCGTCTCCGTCTTTAGCTTTCGGGTCGGGTGCGGCCGCGCCGGGTTCGGCTGCTTTGGCGCTTGCGGCGGGCTCGCCCTGCGAAGGCTTCTCGTCGCTGTCGGCAGAGTCGGCGACTGAATCGGCCTGCGCCGGGCCGGCAAAGTCGTCGTTGGTGTACACCTTTCGACGCGAGCCGCTCTGCTCGCGCTCAGCCCGGGTTTGGCGGGCGACATCTCCCAACGGCTGGTCCGCGGATTCCTGCGCGAAAAGCCCGGTCGCCATGACCAGCACGGCGGAAAGGCACAACCGGCGCACTAACATCCCAGCATGCCAGCTGCGGGCTTGCTGGGGGCCCCGAACCAGGCGACTCTGTTCAACACTCATGAGGAGCTCCTCGTCTCTCTTGGGCCGGCAAGCTGGGATCCCCGGCGCCTGTACTTGGCGTGCCGGGATGAAGCCGGGGCCAAAATGTGCTCTGATTGTAGCCCCGATGGGTGGAAATGTGACCCACTGCGGGGCAGTGGACAGGTGTCGTTGGCAGTACCTCAGCCGGGAATTCAGCCACCAATCAGCAGCAGACGTAAGTAACCACGGATCGCAGCAACGCCATAGAACCAGGCAGCGATGGACATGACGCAGAGGAAGACTCCGAAGGGAATCTCCAGCCCCTGCATAGCGACATTGGCGGCCTGCCAGGCCCGCCCAGGCGCCTGAGCACCCAGACGGGTGCGATAGCGGACCAGGCGGCTGCGAAAGACCGTGAACAACAGAAAGATCCCGTAAAACCCGCCCAGCAACGAGGCGGTGCAGAGCACAAACAGCGTCAGCAGCGGCCCAAGGAATGCCCCCACCATTGCCATCAGCTTCACGTCGCCGAGCCCCATGCCCGCAACCTTGCGCAGCTTCAGATAGACCCAGCCGATCCCATAGAGCGCCCCGGCGCCGATCGCCGCGCCCATCAGCGAGTTGAGCAGCGACCGCCAGCCGAGCTGCAGGTCAACCTGCAGGTTCGTGGGCGGAGTCTGAAAGTGCAGGGGAAACAATTTATAGGCCGGTCCGGGCACCAGGGTCACCAGGCTGAAGAGCAGCCCAATGGCCAGCCCGGGCAGGGTCAACGCATCCGGCAGCAGATGGGTCTCCGCGTCGGTGAAGGTCAGCCCTACGAGCAGGAAGCAGAGTACGCAGGCCTTGGCCGCCTCCAGGCTAAAACCGGCCTGCAGGTAGGAGAGCAGAAAAAGAAGTCCGCAGATCAACTCCACAACCGCGTACCGCGGCGTGATTCGCGCGCCGCAGCGCCGGCAGCGGCCGCGAAGAATCAGCCAGCTCAGGACAGGGATGTTGTCGTAGGCCGCGATTGCCGTATGGCACTCCGGGCAGGCCGAGCGCGGCGCAACCACCGAGAGCCCGCGCGGCAGCCGGTGGATGCAGACGTTCAGGAAGCTGCCGAAGATCAGGCCGAAGCAGAAGAATCCAGCCGCCAGTAGCCAGTCAGAGTACACGCGCGTCTCTCTTAGGTCTCAATCGGGGTGAGAACAACTGAATTATAGGTGGAGCAGTCGGCTGGCGGGAGTTACGAAAGAAGGGCGGGGCTGAGAGTCATGGTGTGGTGCCCCACTCAACGCTCTCTTCGTTGAGTGGGGTTTTCCGCGGTTCGGATCAAATACCCCACTCAAGCAAAACAAGCTTGAGTGGGGCACCCTCGTTTACTCTAACCGCTCGCGACCCCGAGCACGTTCGTTGACGCTGGCGGGACGCACGGTGACCGATTGATCAAGACGGAAGCTCAGCAGCGTCTCCGGCTCCAGCGCGATCTGCTTCTGCTTGGTCACACCCTGGGCTGTAGCGCCGCCGGCTCCTCCGCCCACCACAGTGCCGATCGCCGCGCCCTTACCGCCTCCGGCGATTCCGCCAATGATCGCGCCAAGAGCAGCGCCGCCGCCTACCTTCGCAGCGGTGCCCTTGCCACGGCCCTTGATTTCCTTGGTCCACGGAGCGGTGGTGATGGCGTAGGACTGTCCGTTATAACGGAGGCGGGTGAGCTCAATGGTGAGCAGCGCCGCGCCCTTGAAGCGGCCCGCGGACTGCACCTCCACCACCCGTCCTACCACATCGGCGTCGGCCGGGACGACGGTGCCGCCCTCCAGCTCGATGGGGGCGTTGAGCGTCGCACGGAAGGTGTCGCCGACCTGCGCCGTCTCAGAATCGACCGAGTCGACCATGCGGATCGAGATCGAGGTGCCGGCCGGGACCGTCACCATGGCGGAGCGGCGCGGTTCACGAGCCGGAGGATATGCCGGCTGCGCAGCCCTGGGCGGAGGAGCATAGCCCTGCTGTCCGGCGTCGGGCGGCGGAGCATTGCCCTGCTGCTGCTGGTCGTAACCCTGCTGATTATCGTAGCCCTGCTGCTGGTCATAGGACTGGGACTGCTGCGGCTGATTGCTCTGCTGCGGCTCGTAAGACTGCTGCGAGTCCGAGGAGCGCTGCGCCATCGCCACCGTGCGCGGCTGAGCAGCGGGGCGCTGGCTCACCTGTGTAGAGGCCGGTTTCGGCTGACGCACGGCCGCGGCGGTGGGCTTAGTGGTCCGCTCATGAGCGCGCGTATAGCGCTCCTGGCGATCTCTAGTCCGTGTCTCAGGCGCGTACTCCTCCGGCTCGGCCGCTGGAGGCTGTATCGCGGCTGCCTCCGGCAAGGGCTGCGGCTGCGTTACCGAGAGATTGTTCACCACGGTGCGAACTCCAGCCACCGAAGCTGCATCGGCTGCAGCGGCGCTGCGCTCGTTCTCACTCGCAACCGAGCCGGAGAGGGTCACGACGCCGTTGGCTGCCTGCACCCCAATCTGCTTGTTTTGCAACGCCTGGTCGGCGCTGACCTTGGCCTGGATCTCGCCGGAAATTTCCGCGTCGCTGCGGGGCTTTGTATGATTACAGCCTGCCGCGGCCAGTTCGGCGGCGATTAGTAAGACGAGAGATAAAACCGGCTTCAACCTAAGTTTCATGTTTGGCTCCTTCGGCCTTGGAGGGAATTGAGACTGCGGGCCCAACATCCGCCCTCCCAGCATCCGTCCTCTATGTTACAGCCCCGCCTGCAGTGCACGCCCTCTCTACATTCGAACACCGCCGGGTGTGGCACGTAGCACCCAGAAGCCGAAGAGTAAGCCCTGCGCGGCGGAATTCGCAAGCGGCGAGAAGATATCTCCGGCAATACCTCCGGCGCTCCACCCCAGCGCGCCCACGGCTGGCGCGCCGGGCCCCTCTGCCGGATCAGCGGAGTCTGGGCTGCACACGCGTGAAGTTGCCGGCCGAGGTCGACAGCTGCATTCGCGCTAGCGCAGATTGCCTGGATCCCGGCGTTCAAAGAGCCCGGCGTTCAAATTCGCGATGCCGAAGGGTTACACTGGTCAGGGTCACACTGATCAATGTCATCATGAACGAGAGCGGCGGCAACCGTCCTTACATTCAGTTCGACAACGTGAGCAAGTCGTTTGGCAAAAATCACGTCCTGCGCGAGGTGAGCTTTGACGTCAACGCCGGGGAGACGGTCTGCATCCTCGCGCGCAGCGGCGTGGGCAAGTCGGTCGCGCTGCATCACATCATGCGCTTCATGAAGCCGGACAGCGGCCGCGTCTGGGTGGCCTACGAGGACATCACCGACTACCCCGAGCAGCAGTTGGAGGCGATCCG
>WNGF01014982.1_pt1 | contig 10390 bp, 9 predicted proteins | sample 5400641 | NCBI WGS metagenome assembly WNGF01 (sample SAMN13153371, study PRJNA577476) | soil metagenome | isolation source: 80 cm soil or saprolite under grassland replicate 2 | place: USA:California | collected 2016-06-15
GCAGCAATCCTGAGCCCTCTCGTCCATGACACCCGCGAGGGCCAACTACCTTGCAAAATCGAGGCCAACTCGCCTGCACAACATCGCTGCTACCTGCCTCTCATGACCACGAAGAGGCCAACTAACCTGCAAAGTCACACGCTCGATGACGCCCATGCTGAGGGCACTGACCAGGCCCATGAGCATGATGGCAACCACCAGGAGGCCCAGGATCTGCACGATGGTGAGGATGGTGGTATCGGCAGCGGTGATCTGCGCCTCGGTAACGTAGATCTCCTGTGTGGTGACCGGGTACCCGGCGGCGTCCAGCCGGGCCTTGACGGCGGCGGCCGCCCGGTCGATGGCGGCATGGCCGGAACTGGCAGTGGTGAGCCAGAGCGAGCCCGAGGTGCCGGGCGTGCCGTCCAGGCGTTCCAGCACCTGCAGCGGAAAGTAGACGATTCCGCCCTGGTTGTTCTGACCGGTGTCTATCCCGATGACGCGGACCCTGGTGGGTCCCGCGGCCATGCTGAGGGTGAGGACCTGTCCGACACTGGCGCGGGCGCCGCGCGCGACGGCGGGCCCGAGCACCACCGGCGGGATGGCTGTGTGGGCGTCCGCGGCGGTATCCGCGGTGGTGAACCAGTGGCCCGCACGCAGCCGGTAAGAGTAGAGGGGGTGCGGGCCCAGGCCCCACGCCGTGTAGACCTGTCCGTTGTACTGCACGGAACTCGTCTCGACGGGTTGGGCTCCCGTGATGCCTGGCGTCGCGGTCGCGACGGCGAGCGCCTGGCTGGTGAATGGCCGCGCGCCGCTGGTCGCTCCCACCCCGACGCTGAAGCTGAAGTGGAGCTGGCCGATGGTCTGGCTGATGACGGCGGTTATCGACTGGCCGAGAGCGAGGAAGGAGATCGCGAGCCCGGCTGCCACGGCGACCTGCGCGATCGTGGCCGCGCTGCGCCGCTTTTGCCGCAGCGCGTTGCGGACTCCCATCCGCACACTGCCGGGAACCCCGGTCCCGGACAGCAGGCCGCTGCGCGCGACCAGGCGGTCGAGCCGTCCGGCACCGTATCCGGCGGTTCCGGCGCCGGCGAGGGTCTCGGCCACGGGCCTGCGCAGCGCGCGCCGCAGGGCGGGCAGCGACGCGGCGACGGCCAGCGCCGGGCCGAGCACGAGGCTGGCCACAACGACTTCGATGGCGATCCCGAAGCCGACGGACACGTCGACGATCGTCTCGGCGAATAGTGCGCCAGCAGGTAGGCGATGGCGATGCCGATGATGGTGCCCAGGACCGCGCCTGCTGCGCCGAGCATCGCCGCCGTGCGCAGGATGATGCCGGCGATCTGCCGCCGCCGGCCGCCGAGCGTCTTGAGGATGGCGATCTCGCTGGCCTGCTCGGCGATGAGGAACAGGGCGGACAGGAACGCGAGGATCGTGATGATGTACAGCAGCGCCATGAGGTTGCCGAACGCGGACTTCCCTGGCCACTGGCCGGCGGCCCTGAGGGCGGGCAGCTCTCTGATCGGGTCCGTTCCGGTCTGCGCGGTCAGGTAGGCGCGCACCGCCGTGACCGCCGCGGACTCGCCGGCCGGGGTGTCGTCGGTGAGCCGGAACCCCAGGTAGTTGTAGCCGCGGACGCCGGCAAGGGACTCCACCGTGGCCGCGGAGGTGTAGAAGACGGGCATGGTCGAGCCGTTGGCGCCGGGGGTCGCGGCCAGGTTCATCCCGGTACCGCTGACGCGCAGCGGCACCAGCGCGCCGCTGGCGGCCCGCACGTCTATCGTGCCGCCGTTGGGGACGGCGAAGTCAGCGGCCCTGCCGTTGGCCGCGTCGGCCAGGACCTCGCCCGGCCCGGGCATCCGCCCGGTGAGCAGCGGGACGGTATTGACCGGGGCGGACGCCAGGTCGCCGCCGCCGATCTCGACGTTCTGGGTGCCGGCGGCGGCTGTCGCCTTGGTGACGTAGCCCAGGCCGGGGCTGACGGCGGCGATGCCCGGCAGGTGGCCGAGCGCGCTGAGCTGGGCGGGGGTCAGGTCAAGGACGCGGGTGGACACCCCGACGTCGTACAGGTGACTCTCCTGGACCTGGCGGTTCATCGCCGCGTTCAGCAGGCTCGGCACGGCGAGGAAGCCTAGGCTCGCGATGGCGATGCACAGCGTGAACACGGCTAGCAGCGTGCGGGCGCGATGCCGGGTCAGGTCACCCCATGCCTTGCGGTTCAGCGTGCTCACGGCCGCCGCCCCGTATCGTCGACGATCAGGCCATCGCGAACGGACACGAGCTCGATGATGGCCGCGGTGGCCGCCGGGCCGGTCACCGTACCTGCCCGGCGCCCAGCAGGCACTCGGGACCGGCGGGCGGGCCCGTCTCACCGGCGAGCCGTCCGTCGTTCAGGAACACCACGCGGTCGGCCCAGGCGGCGTGGCGGACGTTGTGGGTGGCGAGCACGACCGCGCCGCCCGTCGCGCACCCCTGGCGCAGCAGGCCCATCACCGACTCGCCGGTGAGCGCGTCGAGGGCACCGGTCGGCTCGTCGGCCAGCAGCAGCGACCGGCCCCCCGCGACCGCCCGGGCGATCGCCACCCGCTGCTGCTCACCCCCCGACAGCTGGCCGGGGAACCGGCCCCCGACGGCTCCCAGGCCAAGGGAGTCCAGCAGGCCGCGGGCGCCCGCCATCGCCGCCCTCGGCCTGACACCGTCCAGCTCCAGTACAAGCGCCACGTTCTCGGCGGCGGTCAGCGACGCGAGCAGGTTGGCCTCCTGGAAGACGAAGCCGATCTGCCGCCGCCACGCCGCCGCGAGCCCGGCCTCGTCCAGGCCGGTCAGGTCACGGCCGGACAGCAGGACCCGGCCGCAGGTCGGCCGGTCCAGCCCGCCCGCCAGCCGCAGCAGGGTCGACTTGCCCGAACCACTGGGCCCCATGACGGCCACGAATTCGCCGACCCTGACCCGCAGTGACACATTGTCCAGCGCGACCACCCGCAGGTGCCCGGACCCGAAGACCCGTCCCGCCCGGTCGATGTCGAGGACCGTCATCAGCTGCTCCGTTCCGCCGCACGTTCGGCCGGGATCTCCGGATGCCGCCGGGCCGTGCCCGCGGCGATGTTCTCCCTCGCGAGCCGCGCCTGGCACATGTCGAGCCAGCGCGCCTCGGCCTCGGCCTGGAAGACCAGCGCGTCGAGCATCAGCAGCCAGGCCATGTCCCCGCCGGATTCGGCGGCGGCCTTCAGCCGGGTAACGTCCTGCAGCGCCCGCACCGTCGCCACCCGCTGCCGCTGCACGACCGCGGCGACGTCCGCCACGCCCGACCGCACCGCGAACACCAGCTTGATCGCCAGCTCCTGGCGGGGAATCACCTCGCGCGGCACCGGCGTCTCGAACCACCGGCCCAGCTCGCCGCGCCCGGCCTCGGTGATCTCGTACACCTTCTGGCCGTCGGCATCGGCCTCGGCGGTTACCAGCCCGTCCCGCTCCAGGCGCCCCAAGGTGGTGTACACCTGCCCGACGTTGAGCGGCCAGATATCCCCGGTCGCGGCCTCGAACTCGGTCTTCAGCCCGTAGCCGTGCATTGGCCCAGCGGACAGCAGCGCCAGAAGGCTGTGACGAACCGACACCAGCACCTCCATACCAAGTATTGCATACCGAGTATGGCATCCGGGCGCGTGCGGGTCAACGGCGCGCCGCCCTCGTGGGGACGGCCGTTGTCCGGCCCGGTGACGTCGGGCCGGGGCTCGTGAAGATGGGGCTGTCCGCCCGGCGGCTACTCCCCGGTGAGCCCGTCCACCGACTCCCGGAGGAGGTCGGCATGGCCGTTGTGCCGCGCGTACTCCTCGATCAGGTGGACCAGGATCCATCGCAGGCTGGGTGCCCGACCGTCGAGCCAGGTGCGCCGGGCCAGCCGCTCCAGGCCGCCGTCGGCCAGCGCCTCCGTGACCAGGGAGCGGGAGCGGGCCACGGTGCCCTGCCAGAGCGTCTGGAGCCGCTCGGGGGTGTCCTCGGCGGCCGAGTGCCAGTCCCAGTCGGGGTCGGCTTTCCAGTCCACCGTGTCCCACGGGGGCTGCCGGTCTCGCCCATGCAGCCACCGGGAGAACCAGTCGTCCTCGACGTAGGCCAGGTGCTTGAGCATCCCGCCCAGAGTCATCGACGAGGGGGCGACCGTCGCCCGCAGCCCGGCCGCGTCCAGTCCCGCGCACTTCCACGCCAAGGTCGCGCGCTGGTACTCCAGGAAGCCCAGGAGGGTGGCGGTCTCGTCGGCCGCAAGGGGAGGTTCCGGGCGACCATGCTCGTCCAGGTTGGTCATGGGCGGTGAGTCTACCGGCGGGCCACCTCTGATGCGCGTGATGCGCGCAGATTGATGTCATTCACCGGTCACATTCCTGCGCCGCGGCGTGTCATACCAGCGAGGGACTCAAGACACCCGCCCGGAGCAAGCCTGCTTCGGCATCCGCCTGAAGGGAGGATTTCTGATGTCCATCGCCTACGTCGTCGTCACCCTCCTGGCCGCCGCCTTGACGGCCTTCTCGGCCGCCGCCGTCTTCTTCCGCGCCAAGTGGGTCGTGGAGGCCTTGACCGACTACAGCGTCCCCCACTCGTGGTGGCCCTGGCTCGGTACGGCCAAGGCCGCGGGAGCGGCGGGCCTGCTGGTCGGCCTGTTCGTGCCGGTCATCGGCGTCATGGCCGGGATCGGCCTGGTGCTGTATTTCGCCGGGGCTGTTGTCACCGTGGTCCGGGCGCGCTGCTACTCGAACATCCCGTACCCACTGCTGTACCTGGCGCCGGTGGTCGCTGCCTTGGCGCTGGGGTTCGCCGCCTGAGCACCCTGCAGGCCGCCTGGCTCGCGGACCGGCTCGCAAGTGTCGGCAGACGACCGTCTGCCGACACTCCGGCCCGTGATCACGAACCCGCAGGTACCCGGTGTCGAGAACTCGCGCCGGAAATCAACGTCGGTGAACGGTCCGGCCGATAGATTCCGACACATGCTCATCGGCTACGCGCGGGTCTCGGCCGAGTCCATCAGGGCGAGGCCGATCCGAGTGCCGCCCAGCCGACAACACCGCCACCAGCCGGTAGAACGTCGAACTGGACGGCATCGGTACTGCGCCTGGCCCGTACTCGGTGGCGCGCTGGTCGACCAGCCCCCACAGGCCCTGCTCCCGATAGCGCCGGCGCAACCGGCGGATCGTGGTGACACTGGTCGGCTCCCCGGCTGCGGTCAACTCGGCCGCCTTTGCCGCCTCCCGCTCCGGCAGGCTGCGCCAGCGTGGGTCGTAGTCCGGGCGAGGCGGCACCTCAGCCGTGGCGCCAGGCGGCTGCCCTGTCTCGACCTCCAAGATGTGCCGCTCCAACGCAGCTCGGACCCTGGTGCGCCGAGCAGGTGAGCCAGCAGCACGACCGTGGCCGAGCTGGCCTGGTTGACCAGTCGCACCGTGGTGCCCGACAGCCCGACCACGGTGCGCACCGCGCCGTCGAACCGGACCCAGTCGCCAACGCGCAGCACCGTCGCGATCGGGTCCCCAACCTGGCTGGCGCCGGTAATGAGCGGGCGGGGCTGGGCAAACGCCCCAGCAACGCCTCGGCGGTGAGCCGCAGGTGGTAGCGGGATGCCGGTAGCCCGACAGCCAGCGCGCGTTGCCAGCAGCACCAGGTCGTGGCCACCCACCAGCTCATACCGCCAGCCGGCCTCAGCGCAGGCCTGCGCAGTTGTCTCGAACACCTCAGCCCCGGATAGTTCCGCTGGCCGCGATAGGACGGAAAGCATCGCACGGGCAGGGCGTGCTCCAGCGCCAGGTCCGCTGCCGTGACGAGGTCGGCTTGCTGTTGGGTGCCGTCTGGGCCCACATAGGCCAGGGTGAAGCCGCTCACCGTCCCCCCCCGTGCCGGCCGACGAGCGGTCCCAGCGCGGCGTCCCGGAATTGACCAGATTCGCTGAGATACCGCCAACCGTCGAGCCGCACCCACAGTATCGCCGATAGTTCGCGAACCACGCAATCGGTAAGCACGGTGTGGCATGCTGTGCAGGTGCTTATCGAAGAGACCGTCGTCTACCTGGAGATGACCTCTGCCGATCAGCTTCGCCCTGGTCGTACGGCACCGACGCCGGTGGAGATGGTCAAGCTCGACCAAGCGGCAGCCCCCTTGCTGCGCCGCACGTATACCCGGATCGCAGCGCCGCTCAACTGGCAGAGCCGCCGAACCTGGTCGGATGCGCAGTGGGAACAGCTCCTGGCACGCCCGCAGGTGCACGCCTGGATCGCCCGAGCGGGCGACGAGGTTGCCGGGGTGGTCGAGTTGGAGGTGCAGCCCGGCGGTGACGTCGAGATCACAGTGTTCGGGCTCGTCCCCGAGTTCGTCGGCAAGGGCTTTGGCGCCCACCTGCTGGCCGTGGGAACGAGACTGGCCTGGACGGTCAACCCGCTCGACGGCCATCCGGTGCGACGGGTGTGGCTGCACACCTCGTCGCGCGATCACCCACGCGCCAAGCCGAACTACGAACGTCGCGGGTTTCGTCCGTTCCGGATCGAGCAGCGGCAGCGTGAAATCGTGACGTAGCACGAGACGACATCGAAGCCGACCTCCAACCCTGCTTGTCTTGCTGACCAGGTTCGCTGAGGCACACGCAGCTCCCAGCTGGCCGAGTGGGCTCTCTCCTCGAATCCCCATAATGAACGTTATGTAAACCTGTCCCCGGCGTATCGCATTGGATGCGAATACGCCGGGGTTTGAGAACTCCCCCAGCACTCCACGGTCTGGCAGGCACACACTGATCCGTTGACGTGCGCAAACGATCCAGCGCCCCGCCAGGAGTGGCGTCGGCTTCGCGCTGGGATCGACCGGTGGACGGGCAGCGTCCTGTTCGATCGCTGCGCCCTGACCTGCTGGTTGTTGACATCGTCTCGCATGAACCGCGAATCTCTCGCGGAACTTGCGAGGAGGTGCGATGGGCCAACACGATCGTGGCCAGCCCGGACCGGGGCCCGGCGCGGCGGTGCTGCACCTGACCGAGGGCGTCAGGCTGCTGCATCCCGAGGAGCAGGTCTTCCAGGCGATGCTGGACGGCTGGCGCAACCAGCAGCTTGCCCGCAACCTCGCCTTCTCCACGATCGCGACCAAGGAGCGGCTGGTGCGGCGCTTCCGCGCCTACACCGGCGCCGACCCGTGGCAGTGGATGCGCCGGCCGACCTCGAGGAGTTCTCCACCGAGTTGCGGGCCATCAAGGGCGCCAGCCACAGCACGCTGCTGGCCTACCAGAACGCGCTGCGGCTGTTCATGGCCTACCTGACCGACATCGAGCGGTCGCCCAACACCGTCAAGGCGTATGCCCACGACCTGAAGGACTGGTTCGGTTTCCTCGACCTGCGCGGCCTGGACTGGCGCGAGGTCCGGCTGGAGGATCTCGGCGAGTTCGTCGCTTGGCTGCGGTTGCCCCCAGCAGGCCGATGCGGCGGGGTTACCATGCTGCCCTCGGCCGAGCACCACTGCTCGGCCGGCACCGTCAACAGGAAGCTTTCGGCTGTCGGTGGTCTCTACACATTCCACGCCCGGCACGGGGTCGACCTCGGCGACCTGATCACCGAGCTCCAACCGGCGCGTCGGCGGCGTTCGGGATGGAAGCCGTTCCTCTACCACCTGAGCAACGGCGAGCCCGAACGGCGGCGGGCGATCAAGCTGAAGGCTGCCCGCAAGCAGCCGACGATCCTGACCGCCGGGCAGGTCCAGGCGATCCTGGACGCGTGCACGCGTCTGCGGGACCGCTTGCTGTGGGCGTTGTTGTGGGACACCGGCATTTGGATCGGGGAGGCCTTGGGCCTGCGCCATGAGGATTTGGCCGCCGCCGAGGGCGAACTGACGATCACGCCGCGGGCCAACGACAACCGGGCACGCGCCAAGTCGGCCACACCGCGCACCATCCCGGTCAGCCCGGAGGTGGTCCGACTCTATGCCGACTACCTGCACGACGAGTACGGTGACCTCGACCCCGACTACGTGTTCGTCAACCTCTGGGGCCAGCCATTCGGGCGCCCATGGGGCTACCCGGCGGTCTACGACCTGGTGCAGCGGCTGCGCGAGGCGACCGGTGTCGACTTCGACCCGCACTGGTACCGGCACACCTACGCCACCCGCCTGCTGCGCAAGAACACCCCGATCGAGGTGGTCAGCACCCTCCTGGGGCACTCCTCGATCACCACCACCTTGGACGTCTACGGCCAGGAGGCCGCCGGCTTCCTGACCGGGCAGGAGGTGCGGTGGTGACCGCTGCGCAGCCGGCGGTCACGCCAGCGGCGCCGGGGCTGCTGGGCAAGCTCATGGCTGCCGTCCGCCCGGAGTTCCGGGTGGACATCCTTGTCCCCGAGCGTGGCGCGCTGGTGTTCGACACCGCGCCATGCCGGGTGCCAGGCTGCGTGCGCCAACCGCGCACCCGCGGGCTCTGCAAGGGCCACTACTACGCGTGGAAGCAAGAAGGCCGCCCTGACATCGAGGCGTTCACCACGACGGCGTCCCCCGAGGGGCTCGGGCGCAAGGAGCTCGCGGTCTGCGTCGTGCCGGGCTGCCGTCACGGCGGCGCCCGCCGGGGTCTGTGTGTGCGCCACCACGGGTTCTTGGGAACGGGCCGGCAAGCCAGACCGTGCGGCATGGCTGGCTGGTCTCGCCCCGGTGCAGGATCCCGACCACCCGGTCTGCGCATTGTCCTACTGCACATTGTGGACGCAGGGACGCTCGCCGTTGTGTGTCAACCATCGGTCTCGCTGGGAGGCGGTGGGCCGTCCCGACATCGATGCGTTCGTCGTGCTCTGCGAGTCCTACGGGGATGACCGGTTCGACTTCCGCTCGTTTGGAGAGCGCCGGCAGCTCAAGCTGGAGCTGCAGTACGCGCTGCAATGCCGCCACGACGAACGACAGATCAAGACCCACTCCGGCATCGCGCGTCCGGTCATCGCGCTCGCGGCCGCCAGCGGGGTGACCTCACTGCTGGACTGGCCGATGCCGCGGTGGGTCGAGCACTTCGACGCCAACCACCCCGCAAGACACGGCCAGAACGGGCAGCTCGCGTTCCTGCGCTACGCCTACCGGTGCCTTGAGGATCTGCACTGCGGCAGCGGCTGGGGGGCCGAGTTCGGGCGGGACGTGTGGGAGCTGCGCCGGCTCGGGATCCAGGGCCGCAAGCGGCTGCGGTTCGACGCCATCCCGCAGCCCTGGCTGCGGGAGCTGGCGAAACGGTTTGCCCGCTGGCGGTTGAGCATCGGCCGCAGCCCCATCCAGACCTACGTAGACGTCCAGGCGGTGACGCGCTTGGCCCGGTTCCTGGAATCCCCTCCGGTCAACGTCACCAGCCTGGCCGGCGTCGACCGGGCGACGCTGGAGCGCTACCTGGCCGACCTGGCCACAGACCCCCGGGCGCTGCGCTCGCGCAGCCGGGACATCAGCTCGCTCGGCGCGTTCCTCGATGCGATCCGCCGACACGAGTGGGACCGCAACCTGCCCGCCAGCGCGGCCTTCTACCCCGACGACTTCCCCAAACCCAAGAAACGCCTCCCGCGCGGGCTGGCCGAGCACATCATGGCCCAGGTCGAGCAGCCCGCGAACCTCAACCGGTGGCACAACCCCGAGAGCCGGCTGCTCACCGTCATCCTCATGCGCTGCGGACTGCGCGTCGGGGACGCCAGCAAGGCCGCGTTCGACTGCGTCGTGCGCGACGGCGACGGCGCGCCTTACCTGCGCTACACCAACCGCAAGATGAACCGGGAAGCCCTCGTCCCGATCGACGAGGAAGTCGAGCAGGCGATCACCGAGCAACAGCAGCGAATCCTGCGCCGATGGCCGGACGGAAGCCCGTGGCTGTTCCCCGCCCCGAAGATGAACCCCGATGGCCGCAAACCCTTGACCACGCACTCCTATCGCGGCCAGTTGCGGGACTGGTTGGGCCGCTGCGACGTCCGCGACGAGCACGACCGGCCCGTGCATCTCACGCCGCACCAATGGCGCCACACCTTCGGGACCCGACTGATCAACCGGGACGTCCCCCAAGAGGTTGTCCGGGTGCTTTTGGATCATTCGTCTGGTGAGATGACCGCCCACTATGCCCGGCTGCACGACACCACCGTCCGCCGGCACTGGGAGGCCGCCCGCAAGATCAACGCCAAAGGCGAAACCGTCACCATCGACCCCGACGGGCCGCTGGCCGAGGCGAACTGGGCCAAGCAACGGCTCGGTCGCGCCACCCAAGGTTTTCATGCCCCTGGCGGGGCGCCCGCGGGTGGATGAAACTCGGCAGGTGCCCTCCCGCTGACGTCGTTGGTTCTTGGTGCGGTTGAGCCCGTACCCAAGCTTGACGCTGGAGCCCGTCCCGGTAGGGACCCCGGGTTGCCGCCTGTGAGCGCGAGTCTCAGCCTCTTGATCTGCTGCGGGCTCCGCG
>WNGF01012757.1_pt1 | contig 10389 bp, 10 predicted proteins | sample 5400641 | NCBI WGS metagenome assembly WNGF01 (sample SAMN13153371, study PRJNA577476) | soil metagenome | isolation source: 80 cm soil or saprolite under grassland replicate 2 | place: USA:California | collected 2016-06-15
AGACGATCCTCGAGCACGTGCCGGCGCCGACGTACACCGACGAAGCCCCGCTGCAGGCGCACGTCACGAACCTGGACGCCTCCCCGTTCCTCGGCCGGCTCGCGCTGCTGCGCGTCCACGAGGGCACGCTGCGGAAGGGCCAGCAGGCCGCCTGGTGCAAGCGCGACGGCTCGGTCGAGCGGGTCAAGGTCACCGAGCTGCTGGTCACCGAGGCGCTCGAGCGGGTGCCGGGCGAGACCGCCGGCCCCGGCGACATCGTCGCGATCGCGGGCATCCCGGACATCATGATCGGCGAGACGCTGGCCGACCCCGACGACCCGCGGCCGCTGCCGCTCATCACGGTCGACGAGCCGGCCATCTCGATGACGATCGGTACCAACACCTCGCCGATGGCCGGCCGGGTGAAGGGCTCGAAGGTCACCGCCCGGCTGGTCAAGGACCGGCTGGACAAGGAGCTGGTCGGCAACGTGTCGATCCGGGTGCTGCCGACCGAGCGGCCGGACGCCTGGGAGGTGCAGGGCCGCGGTGAGCTGGCGCTGGCGATCCTGGTCGAGCAGATGCGCCGCGAGGGCTACGAGCTGACCGTCGGCAAGCCGCAGGTGGTAACACGCACGCTCGACGGAAGGTTGCATGAGCCTGTGGAGCGGTTGACGATCGACTGCCCGGAGGAGTATCTCGGCACGGTGACGCAACTGCTCGCGGTCCGCAAGGGCCGGATGGAGCAGATGACCAACCACGGCACGGGCTGGGTGCGGATGGAGTTCCTGGTCCCGGCCCGCGGCCTGATCGGCTTCCGGACCGACTTCCTCACCGACACCCGCGGCACCGGGATCGCGCACCACGTGTTCGAGGGGTACGAGCCGTGGGCCGGCGAGGTGCGCACCCGGCCGAACGGCTCGCTGGTCGCGGACCGCGCCGGCGCCGCCACGTCGTACGCGATGTTCAACCTGCAGGAGCGCGGCATCCTGTTCGTCGCGCCGACCACCGAGGTGTACGAGGGCATGATCGTCGGCGAGAACTCGCGCTCCGACGACATGGACGTGAACATCACCAAGGAGAAGAAGCTCACGAACGTGCGCTCCTCGACCGGTGACGAGCTGGAGCGGCTGGTGCCGCCGAAGATGCTGTCGCTGGAGCAGGCGCTGGAGTTCTGCCGCGAGGACGAGTGCGTCGAGGTCACGCCCGAAGCGATCCGGATGCGCAAGCTGATCCTGTCGCAGACCGACCGGGCGAAGCAGGGCCGCAAGACCAAGTGAGTCCCTGGCCCCATTAGCTGACGAGTCGTGGAAAGATGCCGATTCGTGTCCAACTGATCATGCGCTCTTAGCGTCTACCGGTTGGACTGTGGAGGGACCGACAAGAGAAACAGGAGGGGGCCTCGGATGAGGATCCTGCACAAGCTCGCCGGAGCCGTGATGGCGACCGCCGTCGTCACCGCGGGTCTGCTGGCCTCGACGCCGGCAGAGGCGACGATCCCGGCCTCGGCGCCGGCTGTGGTGACGGCCGGGGGCGCCGTCAAGACCATGGCTGTGCCGATGTCGATCGTGCCCGGCAAGCTGCAGATCGACCGGCGATGCATGACCGGCCGCTGGCTGTGCATCAACAAGACCACCCGCAAGGTGGTGCTGATGCTCAACGGCAAGCTGTTGCGGTACGCCGACGCGCGGTTCGGCTGCCCGTCGACACCGACCCGCAACGGCATCTTCACGGTGTACGCGAAGGACCGTGACCATGTGTCGACGCTGTACCACTCGCCGATGCCGTACGCGATGTTCTTCAGTCGCGGCCAGGCGGTGCACTACTCGGCCGACTTCGCGGCGCGCGGCTACAACGGCTGCTCGCACGGTTGCGTGAACGTGCGGAACAAGACGGCGATCGCGTACATGTACGGCCACGTGCCGATCGGTACGCGGGTGCTCGTCTACCGTTCGTGACGTCGTACCCGATCTGACAACGGCGGCTGCCCCCAGGGCGGCCGCCGTTGCTCATTCCGTCGCGGCCAGCGCCCGCGTGAAGGCCTTGTGCAGGCGCGGCTCGACCAGGCAGAACGTCACCTGCTCGACGCCGGTCGGCGTGTCCAGCAGGGTCCGTACGGCGATCTGCGCCGCCGACTCCGCCGGCCAGCCGTAGATCCCGGCCGACACCGCCGGCGCGGTCATCGTCCGGACGCCCAGCTCGTCCGCGATCCGCAGCGCGTTGCGGTAGCAGGACGCGAGCAGCTCCGGGTCGCGCTGGCCGGCGTTGTAGTTCGGTCCCACGACGTGGATGACGTACGACGCGGGCAGGTCGCCCGCCGTCGTCCAGCCGGCCTGGCCGGTGGGCAGCCCGTGCGGGTACCTCTCGACGCAGTCCGCCAGGATCCGCGGCCCGCCCGCCCGGTGGATCGCGCCGTCCACACCACCGCCGCCGCGCAGCGCGCTGTTCGCCGCGTTCACCACCGCGTCGGCCGCCACCGTGGTGATGTCGGCCGTCATTAGCTCGATCCTCATGACCGCCATTATGTAACGGAATGGTCACTGCCCGCGGTTCGTGCCAACCGGGACCCCGGCCGCCGTCGTCCAATGACTGACGGCCCGGAGTCGAGGAGGAGCCATGCGCGTGCGCAGCCTGGTCGCGGTCGCCACCGCGCTCGTCGCGGGTGCCTGCGTCGTCGCCGGCGCACTGGTGCCCGCGGCGGCCGACACCGGCACCGGGACCACCGGCACCGCCGGCACCGTGACGACCGTGCCGTTCGAGGTCTCCGGCGAGCTGCCGATCTACCCGAAGGCGCTGTGGCGCAACGGCGACGACGGCACCGAGGTCCGCGAGCTCGAGGCCCGGCTGGTCCAGCTCGGGCTGCTGGACAAGCGCTGGCTGGACGACTCGTTCGGCACCATGACCCGCGCCGCGGTCCGTACGTTCCAGCGGGTCCACGGCATCCCTGCGCTGGGGTACGTCGACCAGTACACCTGGGACCAGCTCGAGGCGAGCACGCACGAGCCGACGCACGCCGAGCTCTACCCGCCGCAGCCGAAGCCGATCGCGGACGGCGCCACCCTCGACGCGCGCTGCATGGTGGGCCACGTGCTGTGCATCGACAAGTCCACCCGCAAGCTGCGGTACGTGGTGGACGGTTCGGTCGTGCTGCGCACCGATGTCCGGTTCGGCGCCCAGGCGACGCAGACCCGCGAGGGCCTGTTCCAGGTGTACATGAAGAGCCGCTACCACCACTCGCGGCTGTACGACTCGGACATGCCGTACGCGATGTTCTTCAGCGGCGGGCAGGCCGTGCACTACTCGTCGGACTTCGCCGCCCGCGGCTACACCGGGGCGTCACACGGCTGCGTCAACGTGCGCAACAAGACCAAGATCGCCTGGCTGTTCGACCAGGTCCAGATCGGCGACCGAGTAGTCGTGTACTGGTCCTGAACCCAAACTTACGGGACGATCGGTCAGTTATTCCTCGACCTGTGGACAACCCCCGCAGGCCGGCGGTCGGCCGACAGGCGGGCCTTGGGTTGTCCACAGGTCGAGGAATAACTGACCGATCGTCCCCTAAAGCGGGCGGGGGCCTCGGCGGCGCCGGAAGCTGCCGCCGCCCTTGCCGCGGCCGCCGGACGCCCGGCGCAGTGCGGGGCGCGCGTCGACGAGATAGACCACCGCCGCGACGATGCCGAACAGCGCGATCAGGCTGAGCGGCGCCTGGAAGAAGTGCGCCAGCGTGAACGTGCCGAGGATCAGCAACCAGCCCGGCTTGGTCAGCTTGTCGGCCGCGGTGTACGCCGTCCGCGGCCGGAACGAGGCGTCGAGCAGCGCGATCAGCTTCAGCGCGAGGATCACCGCGGAGAAGATCCCCCACCCGGTGGTCACGTCCGGGAGGTTCACGAGGATCGCCTGGGCCAGCAGCATGTGACCGAGCCTACTAGTCCGAGGTGTACGCAGCGCCGGACGTACCGCGGCCCGCCCTTCAGGGGAAGGACGGGCCGTGGTGTGTGAGGTGACAGGTGCGGTACGGCTACCGCGGGTCAGTCGCCGATCTTGGACGCGGCGTCGGAGGCGGCCTCGGCGGCGCTCGACGCGGTCTTGCGGGCGCTGGTGGCGGTCGCCTTGGCGCTCTTGGTGGCCGTGGCGGCAGCCTTCGTAGCGGTGGTCTTGGTGGCCTTCGCCTTGCTCACCGTGCTCTTCGCCTGCGCGGCGAGGTCCTCGGTCGCGGCCTGCTTGCGGATCCGGGTGACCAGCTTCTTGCCGCGGCCGGCCAGCTCGTCGTACGTCGCCTCGGCCTCGCCCAGCACGGTGTTCACCTTGGCCTGGACGGTGGCCGGCAGCTCACGCAGCTTGGCCGGGACGGTCTTGGCGTCGGCGGTCAGCGCCTCGAAGCGCTTGGTCAGCTCGGCCTGGCCCTTCTTCAGCTCGGCCTGGCCCTTCTCGAACTGCTTGGCCAGCTCGGCCTGGCGCTTCTCGAACTGCTTGGTGAGCTCGGACTGCACGTTCTTCGGCTGGTCCTTCAGCGACCCGACGCGGGTGGTCAGGTCGTCGCCGTACTCGCGGATCTTCTCGACCGCGAGGTCGCCGGCGCCGGCGATCGCGTACAGCGGGGTCACGGTGTTCTTGGTGACGGTCTCGGTAACGGTAGGCATAACTCGTTCTCCCTCGGGATGCAGGGTCAGGCGCCCTGCGACGTGTGTGTGTTCTCGGCTGCGGGTTTCGCCGTCGTATGCGGCTTCTTGACGGCCTTCTTCTTCAGGGCCGACGTGGCAGTGGGTCGCGATGGTGAGGTGGTGGCCTCGTTCTCCTTGACGAACGACGAGTACACGTCCAGCAGGACCCGCTTCTGGCGCTCGTTGAGCGCCGGGTCCAGCAGGATCGCGTCCACGACGGTCACACCGCGGTCGGTGTCCCGGCCGGTCCGTTCGTCATCGGGGTCGAGGATTCCCGCCCGGACGTAGAGGGTCTCGGCGGAGATCCGCAACGCCTTGGCGAGCTGCTGAAGCACCTCGGCGGAGGGCTTGCGCAGGCCTCGTTCGATCTGGCTGAGGTACGGGTTCGACACCCCGGCGATGTCGGACAGCTGGCGCAGCGACAGCTTCGCCTGCTTGCGCTGCTCGGCGAGGTATTCCCCGACCGAGCCCACGACCCGTTCACCCAGTTTGGCCACGTCTCCATCGTGCTTGCTAGAGCAAGCACTTTGCAAGCAAAAACTAGGTGAACTGCGTCACGCAAGGCGATGACGTGGTCACAACGGACCGATGATGCACGACACGCCGGGGCACAAGGGCCCGATGATGGGAATCAGGTGGTGAGTGCGGCGGCGGGGCGGACGGAGCCGACGGGCTTGCCGCCACCGAGGAGCGGGTACTCGACCTGCTCGTCGAGGACCGCGTGGGACAGGCCGAGGCGCTTCAGGACGGCGGCCATGACGACCGCGCGGGCCCGCGGCGTACCGTCGTCGATCTTGACCGCGACTCCGCGACCGTCGGCCAGGCCGACGGCGTACACGGCTTCCGCGCCCGCCTTGCACAGCAGTCCGGGCACCGCGCGCATCAGCGCGGTCTCGTCGCGCCGGGTGCCGCTGGCGTACTCCGGGTGCGTGCGGAACGCGTCCGCCACCCGGCCCTCCAGCGTGTCCGGCGCGGCGGCGGCGAACAGGCCGAACGAGCGGGCCAGCCCGGCCAGGCTGATCGCGAGCAGCGGCGCGCCGCAGCCGTCGACGGCGACCGCGGCGACCTTCTCGCCGGCGCTGTCCTCGACCGCTGTCCGGATCGCCTGCTGCAGCGGGTGCGCCGGGTCACGGTAGTCGGCGATGTCCCAGCCGGACGCCACACAGGTGGCGAGCATCGCGGCGTGCTTGCCGGAGCAGTTCATCGTGATCGGCGACTTCTCGTGGCCGGCGCGCACCCACTCGTCCCGCGCGGTCTCGTCGATCGGGTAGTCCGGCGGCGTCTGCAGCGCCGACTCGTCCAGGCCGGCGCCGGCCAGGATCCGTCGTACGCCGTCGAGGTGGATCTGCTCGCCCGAGTGGGAGGCGCCCGCGAGCGCCAGCAGCTCGCCGGTCAGCGGCAGGCCGTTGCGGAGCATGCCGAGTGCCTGCAGCGGCTTGTTCGACGACCGCGGGAACATCGGCTGGTCGACGACACCCAGGGACCACTCGACGGTGCCGTCGGGCGCGGTCACCACGACAGAGCCGCGGTGGTGGCCCTCGGTGAACCCGGAGCGGACGACATCGGCGAGAACGACATGCTCAGTCACGGGCGAAAGCATAAGTTGTTACTGACGAGAACCTGCTATCGATCCGGCTGGCGGGAATCAGAGGCGGGCGCGCACGTGCAGGCCGACCTCGGGGTCGACCAGCGCCTCCTGGGTCGCCGTCACGGTGGGATGGCCGTCGCCGCCGGGGACGGTGAGGTCCGCCTCCGGCGGGACGGAGCGCTTGACCAGCGCGAGCGCGACCGGACCCAGCTCGTGGTGCCGGGCGGCGGAGCCGACGAAGCCGACCTGCCGGCCGTCGTGTTCCACCGCGTCGCCGTGCGCCGGCAGGTGGTCGACGGAGCCGTCCAGGTGCAGCCGCACCAGCCGGCGCGGCGGCCGGCCCAGGTTGTGCACCCGGGCGACCGTCTCCTGGCCGCGGTAGCAGCCCTTGTCGAGGTGCACGGCGACGCCGAGCCAGCCGAGCTCGTTCGGGATCGCCCGGGCGTCGGTGTCGAGGCCGAGCCGCGGCGCGCCGGCCGCGATCCGCAGCGCCTCGTACGCCCACACCCCCGCCGCCGGCTCATCCAGGCCGGCCAGGTCCGCACGCGGCAGGAACACCTCGTGCCCACCCAGCGAGTCCTGCCCCGAGCGGGTGAGACCGCCTGACCCGCCGCTCGGGCCGGGGCGCCAGACGATGGCGTACGACGAGGTGACGTCGGCGAGCTCGACGCGGGACATGAAGACCATCGACCGCAGCCAGTCCAGCAGCGCGGTGCCGGCACCCGGTTCGGTGTGCAACCAGAACGTGTCACCGTCGTCGACACCGTACAGCGCGTGCTCGACGTGCCCGGTCGGCGACAGGATCAGGGCCGTCGTCGAGGCGCCGGGGGCGAGGTTGTCGACGTACTGGCTGGTGAGCGCGTGCAGCCAGCTCAGCCGGTCGGGGCCGCTGATCCTGAGGACGTCGCGGTGCGAGAGGTCGACGAAACCGTCGCCGGCGGCGAGCATCCGCTGCTCGCGCAGGTCGGAGCCGTAGTGCGCGGCGACACCCGCGTCCGGGGCCTCCGCCCGGACGGCACCAGGTCGGTCGAGCAGCGGGCTGCGGTGCGACGGTGCGACCTCGGCGGACTCCATGTCCCCGAGTCTAGGCACGGCCGGACGGCCCGCTGGAGGGGAGCGGGCCGTCCGGAGTGCGGGAGTCGTCAGGACACGGCGGGAACGGGCTGCTGGGCGGGCTGCTGGGCGGGGACGTCACCGGCGTGGGTGTCGCCCGCGGCGAACGCGACCTCGTCGAACGGGTCCTCGCCGGCGAAGACCTGCCGGGCCTGTTCCTTGTCGAACTGCCCGACCCAGTGCCCGACGAGCACCGTCGCCACGGCGTTGCCGGCGAAGTTCGTCAGCGCCCGGGCCTCCGACATGAACCGGTCGACGCCGACGATCAGGCCGACGCCGTCGACCAGGTCCGGCCGGTGCGACTGCAGGCCGCCGGCCAGCGTCGCGAGGCCCGCGCCGGTCACGCCGGCGGCACCCTTCGAGGCGATGATCATGAACGCCAGCAGCGAGATCTGCTGCCCGATCGAGAACGGCTGTCCCATCGCCTCGGCGATGTAGAGCGACGCCATCGTCAGGTAGATCGCGGTGCCGTCGAGATTGAAGGAGTACCCGGTCGGCACAGTGACGCCGACCACCTGCTTCTCGACCCCGAGGTGCTCCATCTTGCCGATCAGCCGCGGCAGCGCGGTCTCCGACGACGACGTCGACACGATCAACAGGAACTCCCGGCCGAGGTAGCGCAGCAGCTGGAAGATCGACAGCCCGGTCACGGCCCGCAGCAGCGTGCCCAGCACGACGAACACGAACAGCAGGCAGGTGGCGTAGAAGGCGAGCATGATCTTGGCCAGGCTGACCAGAGCGTCGGTCCCGGTCGCGCCGACCACGGCGGCGATCGCGCCGAACGCGCCGACCGGCGCGGCCCACATGATCATCGACAGCATCTTGAACACCAGCCGCTGCAGGTGCCCGATCCCGGTCAGGATGGGCTCGCCCTTGGTACCCATTGTCTGCACCGCGAAGCCGACCAGCAGCGCGACGAACACCGTCTGCAGCACCATGCCCTCGGTCAGCGAGGAGAACACGGTCTTCGGGATGATGCCGAGGATGAAGTCGGTGGTGCCCTCACCGCCGCCGGCCGCGGCCTGCCCGGCCTTGCGCACCTTGTCGGTCAGCTCCAGCCCGGCGCCCGGCTTGACCAGGTTGCCGACCACCAGCCCGATGCCCAGGGCAACGGTCGACATGATCATGAAGTACCCGATGGCCAGGCCGCCGACCTTGCCGACGCTGGCGGCCTTGCGCACCGACCCGATGCCGAGCACCAGGGTGCAGAAGATCACCGGGCTGATCATCATCTTGATCAGCGACACGAAGCCGGTGCCCAGTGGCTTCAATGCCACCCCGGCGTCGGGGAACAGCAGCCCGACGCCGATGCCGAGCAGCACCGCGACGATGACGGCGATGTAGAGGAAGTGGGTGCGGTCGTCGCGCACCGGTGTGGGACGTTCCGAGGCCTGGGTCGACATGGTGTCTCTCCTCGTCAGGCGGGTGGCGTTTCCGGTAACTGTGGCGTGACGCACACGCAACCCCGTCATTTCGTTCATACCGTTCACCGGTCGGTACGGCGTTCGCGCCGCGGCGCGGCCCGGCGTTCACCGGCGCAGAATATGTGCGTGGCGCTACGTCCGCGGGAGCTCCGCCGCCAGGTGCTCTGGCTCCAGGCGGCGACCCTGGCCGTCCTGGTGGCGGTCGTCTGCACGACCTTCGCGCTGGTACGCCCGGCGCCGCGGGCCATGCTCGGGCTGGGCTGCCTGATGGCCGGTATCGCGATCGCGGGCAACGCGCTGGTGTCGTGGCGGGTGCGCCGGGCCACCCGGGGAATCGGCACCCAGGCGCTGGCCCGGATGCTCGACTTCTACGAAGGTGGCCGGTGGCCGGGTCCAGCTGGTGAACGACGAGGCGAGCCGGCTGCTGGGGCTGCGCGCTCCCGAGCCGGGCACGCTGGTCGCCGACCTCGGCCTGCCCGACACCCTGGCCGAGCTGCTGACCGACGGCCGGACCGCGCACGACGAGCTGCACCTCGGCGCGCTCGGCGTCGTGGTGGTGAATCAGATCCCGGCGCACACCGGTGACGTCGTCGTCGGTCGGATCGTCACCCTGCGGGACCATACCCAGCTGCAGGCGCTCCTCGGCGAGCTCGACGCGGTCCGCAGCCTGGCCTCCTCGCTGCAGGCACAGACCCACGAGGCGGCCAACCGGCTGCACACCGTCGTCAGCCTGATCGAGATCGGCCGGCCGGACCGGGCCCGCGCGTTCGCTGTCTCCGAGCTGCAGGTCGCGCAGGCGCTCACCGATCGGGTGCTGGGCACTGTCGGCGACCCCGTGCTGTCCTCACTGCTGCTCGCGAAGGTTGCCCAGGCGCAGGAGCGCGGCGTCCTGCTCGACCTCGACCTCGGCGACCGGCCGCTGCACACCCGGCTGCCCGCGCAGGACGTCGTCACGGTGGTGGGCAATCTGCTGGACAACGCGATCGAGGCCGCGCACGCCGGTCCCGAGCCGCGCCGGGTCGCCCTGGTCGCCGGCGCCGGCCGGGGCAGCGTCGACCTGGCCGTGACGAACACCGGCGAGGGTCTCGACGACGCGCGGCTGGCCCGGCTGTTCGAGCGCGGCTGGACCACGAAGTCCGAGCCGGGGCACGGCCTGGGGCGGCCTGATCGTGGACCCGGACGCGGAGCTGGACGGCGTACCGGCGCTGACGGTGCGGGTCCGGCTCCCCGAGGCGGTGGCGGCCGGTGCCTGAACCGCTGCGGGTGCTGGTGGTCGAGGACGACCCGGTCGCGGCCGAGGCGCACCGCACGTACGTCGACCGGACCGCCGGGTTCCGCTGTGTCGGCGTGGCCGCGAGCGCCGCGCAGGCGCTGCACCTGCTGTCCACCGTGCGTGTCGACGTCGTACTGCTGGACATGAACCTGCCGGACGGCCACGGGCTGGACGTCGTACGACGGATGCGCGCGGCGGGTCATCCCGCGGACGTGGTCGCGGTCACCTCGGCCCGCGAGGTCGCGTCGGTCCAGGCCGCGGCCCGGATCGGCGTGGTGCAGTACGTACTGAAGCCGTTCGCGTTCGAGACCCTGCGGGACCGGCTGGCGGCGTACGCCCGGCAGCTGCAGAGCG
>WNGF01014548.1_pt1 | contig 10389 bp, 13 predicted proteins | sample 5400641 | NCBI WGS metagenome assembly WNGF01 (sample SAMN13153371, study PRJNA577476) | soil metagenome | isolation source: 80 cm soil or saprolite under grassland replicate 2 | place: USA:California | collected 2016-06-15
CGCGCGCCGGCGTGCTCACCGCATCGATCCTCGCGCTCGCGCGCTCGGCCGGAGAGACCGCGCCGCTCCTGCTGACCGCACTTGGTAACGACTTCTTCAGCACCGACCTGCTGCGGCCGATCGGAGCGCTTCCCCTCGCGATCTACCGGTACGCGATCTCGCCGTACGACGATTGGCACACGAAGGCGTGGGGCGCCTCGCTCGTCCTGGTCGTCGTGATCGGTGCAGCCGGCATGCTGCTACGCGTCGTCGCGCGGCAACGGGTCCGCTGACGCGGTGGACGGGGAGAAGATCATGTCGGTGACGATGCGAGAGATGAAGACGCGCGAGTCTCAGGACGAGGCTGCGACGGGGATCCAGCCGGCTGCTGAGTCTCCGACGTCCGCGATACCCGGTGCGATCGCGCTGCGCACCGAAAAGCTGTCGGCCTACTACGGGGCGGCGCAGGCGGTCGGCGATGTCGATATCACGTTCGAGGTCGGGGCCGTGACCGCCATCATCGGGCCATCCGGCTGCGGAAAATCGACGCTTCTCCGCTGCCTCAACCGCATGCATGAGACGACCCCGGGCGCACGGGCCACGGGGCGCGTGCTTCTGAGCGATGTCGAGGTCTACGCTCCGGCGACCGATCCGGTCGAGGTCAGGAGCATGGTCGGAATGGTGTTCCAGAAGCCCAATCCGTTCCCGATGATGAGCGTCTACGACAACGTTGCTGCGGGTCCGCGGCTTCGTGGCTGGAAGATGACCCGTCGCGAGATGGACGATCTTGTCGAGCGGAATCTGCGTCGGGCCGCGCTCTGGGATGAGGTCAAGGACCGCCTCCATCGCTCAGGCGCCGCGCTCTCGGGCGGACAGCAGCAGCGGCTCTGCATCGCGCGCGCGCTCGCGACGGATCCCAGCGTGCTGCTGATGGACGAGCCCTGTTCGGCCCTTGACCCGATCGCGACCTACAAGATCGAGGAGCTCGTGCGCGAGCTGAGTCACGAGGTCACGATCGTGATCGTGACGCACAACATGCAGCAGGCTTCACGCGTCAGCGAACGGACCGCGTTCATGCTCGCTGCCGACGACGGCATCGGCCGCCTGGTCGAGTTCGGCCAGACCGACGACCTGTTCACGATGCCGAAGGATCCGCGCACCGAGGCCTACATCACGGGACGATTCGGATGACCATGCGATCGATCCACACCCGAGCCGCGCTGGACGATGGACTCGCCCAGCTTCAGGCCGATCTGCGCGCGATGACGAGCCTGCTCGACGTCGCGATCGAGCGAAGCGTGCTGTCGCTCCAGACGCTCGACCAGCGTCTCGCGCGCATGGTCATCGACAGCGACGAGGCGATCAATCGCGTCCGCTTCCAGATCGAGGACCGCGCGATCCACCTCATCGCGACACAGCAGCCGATCGCCGGCGACCTGCGGTTCATCGTCGCGGTGCTTATGGTGGTCTCGGAGATCGAGCGCATGGGCGACTACGCCGCCGGCATCGCCAAGGTCGTGCAGCTTCACGAGAACCGCCCGCTGCTGAAGCCGCTGATCGACATCCCCGAGATGGCCCGTCTGGTGCGGGAGATGCTCCGCGACGCCGTCGATGCCTTCCTGCGCCGCAACGAGCACACCGCCGAGCGGGTCGCGTTCCAGGACGATGAGGTCGACCGCTTGTACAACATCGTCTACCGCGAGCTGCTCCAGTACATGACCGAAGACCCGACCACGATCGATCGCGCGACGTGGCTCCTCTGGGTCGCGCACAATCTCGAACGCATGGGCGACCGGATCCAGAACATCTGCGAGCGGACCGTGTACGAGGTCACGGGTGTCATGCGCGAATTCACGTCGCACAGTCCGCGACCACCCGAGGAATGACGGCGACGCGCATCCTCTTCCTTTGCACGCACAACTCCGCGCGCTCGCAGATGGCCGAAGCATTCCTGCGCGAGCTCGGGGCGGGGCGGTTCGAGGTGGCGAGTGCCGGCACGGAGGCGCGCGGGCTGAACCCGCTCGCGGTGCAGGCGATGGCCGAGCTCGGGATCGACATCTCGCTGCAGGAGTCGAAGACGCTCGACTGGTATTTGAACGAGCCGTTCGACCTCGTCATCACCGTGTGCGACGACGCGAACGAAGCTTGCCCGTACTTCCCGAACGCGAAGGAGCGCCGGCACTGGTCGTTCCCGGATCCGTCCGCGGTGCGTGGCGATGACCTGACGCGCTTCGCGGCGTTCCGCGTCGTGCGCGACGCGATCCGCGAACGCGTCGAGCGGGAGCTGCTCTAGCCGGCGCCGCCCGCGTAGCGGATCTCTTCGACGCCGTCGCTCGCGCTCGCTCGTAGTACGACGCTCGGTCCGCCGCTCTCGCGCAGGCGCGCATACGCGCGTTCGGCTGCCGCGTGGTCGCTGCAGCCGACCACGACGCTCTCGATGCCGGTACTGCCGTTCGCGTGCCGCGCCGCCGGACCGCTCGGCACGCGGCGGTCGCGCGGTGTGAGGTCCTCGATCAGGAACGGAAGCGGCGGCGCGAGAAGCGCCGTGCGCCACCGGAGCGTGACGCCATCGGGACGCGTGCGGCCGCCGTCCAGGCCGGGCCGCGCCACGAGCGTGCCGAGCGCGGCGACGTCGGCGTCGAGGTCGTCGGAGAGCACGGCGAAGTCCGCGAAACCGCCAGCAGCGGCGTAGCGCCACCAACGGTGGTCTGGCGCCGGCTTCCGGAAGCCGACGAGCTCGAGGTACGCGCCGTCGGCGAATGTGACGAGCGCGTTGTGCGTGATGCCGTCGGCGTGCTCGCCTCCTGGTGTGACGGTGAAGCCTTGACGTTCGTGATCTTCAACGGCAGCGGCGAGGTCGCGCGCGACATAGACCACGTGATCGAGCATCTTGAGCACCACGTTGTAGTAGCACGACGCACGGGCGGGCTCAGAACGCGATGAGCGGCCGCCACGTCCCGAGCGCGATGCTCAGTGACGTCGCGCCGAGCGCGAGGAACAGCGCGCCGGCGACGAGCGCGCCGTCCGGCAAGGTCAGCGCACGAGGGCGGGCGAGCGTCCGGCACGGCTGTGATCCGAAGCCGCGCGCGTCCATGGCCAAGGCCAGGCGCGTCGCGCGCCGGATCGCCGCGACGAGAAGGCCCAGCGCGCGACCGGGAAACGCGCGTAACCGGTCGACATACGTGCGGTCGGCCTCGATGCCCCGCGCGCGCCGCGCGAGACCGAGCACGTCCCACTCGCGAGAGAACAGCGGAAACAGACGGAAGGCGGCGAGCGCGCCCACGACGAACCGTGACGGTGCGCGCGCGTGCTCCACGAGCGCGTCGGCGAGATCGGTCGGGTCGATCGTCGCGACCGCGAGCATGCCCGCGAGCGAGACGCCGATGATGCGCAGCGCGATCGCGGCGCCGGCCACCGCGCTCTGCGAGAGCACCGCGTTGAAGAGGCCGAAGCTGGCCGCGCCGATGAGGAGCGGGGCGGCGCGCGCGGCGAGCGAGCGCGGCGGAAGTCCGCTGTAGCGCGCGGCGATGAGCAGCGCGGCAACGACGATCGACGATGTCACGAGGTCGACGGTGACGAACAGCGCGAGCATGAGGATGAGCGCCGCCACGATCTTCGCGATCGGGTGGACCCGTGCGAGCGGCGCCTGCGGATCCGGAACGAGCGGCTCGAGCAGCCTCACGCCGCGCGACCAGCCGCGAGGCGCAGTGTCCGATCACCAAGTGAGGCGACGAGATCCTCGTCGTGCGTCGCGAACAGCGTCGCGCCGCCGCCGTCGCAGTGCGCGGCGAGGAGCGCCACGAGCTCGGCGTACGTGCGGCGGTCCTGTCCGAACGTCGGCTCGTCGAGCACCAGCAGCGGCGGCGCCGTCGCGAGCGCGGTCGCGACCGACAGGCGGCGCTGCTCGCCACCCGAGAGCGTGAACGGGTTCGCGGCGGCGAGGTGGGTGAGGCGCAGGCGCTCGAGCAGGTCCATCGCGATCCGCCGCGCGTCCGGCGCATGGCGCCCCGCGCGCAGCGGACCGACCATGAGCTCCTGGTCCACGCGACCGGTCACGAACTGATGCTCGGGGTCCTGAAAGACGGTGCCGACGCGCGCGACCAGGCGGCGCGCGGGGAGCGACCACGGCTCGGCATCCTCGAGCGCGACGCGTCCGCGCGCCGGTCGCAGCAAGCCCGCGACGAGGAGCGCGAGCGTCGACTTCCCGGAGCCGTTCGGACCGGTGATGGCGAGCGCCTCGCCTGCGCGCACCGCCAGGTCGACGCCGCTCAGAGCCCAGGTCTCGGAGCCGGGATAGCGGAACGCCACGTCGTCGGTCCGCGCGAGCTCGGCGCCGAACCTCGTGCGTCGTGTCGGGCCCGCCGGCGGCGGACCGGGCACCCACACGCCGAGCTCCGCGAGGCGTGCGCCATAGCGCGCGAAGACGTCCTGCGGTGATCCGTCCGCGACGAGGCCGCCGCTTGCTTCGATGACGACCACGCGATCGACGAGCGGCAATGCCTCGGTGACGCGATGCTCGACGAGCATGAGCGTCATGTCCCGGAGCTGGGCCAGTGTGTCGCGCACCGCCTGCGCGCCGGCGGGATCGAGGTTCGCCGTCGGCTCGTCGAGCAGCAGCAGACGCGGCCGCAGCGCGAGCGCACCGGCGATCGCGAGACGCTGTTTCTCGCCACCTGAGAGTGCCGTGGTGGATCGGTCCTCGGGGTAGGGGAAGTGCACCTGCGCGAGCGCGCGATGCACGCGCGGCCAGATCGCGGCGGTGGGCACGCAGTGGTTCTCGAGGCCGAACGCGACGTCGTCGCCGGCGCGCGCCATGACCAGCTGCGTCTCGGGATCCTGGAACACGATGCCGATCGCGTCGCGCGCGTCGGGCGGCAGCCGCCCGTCGATATGGAGCTCACCCTCGGATTCGCCGCCGCCGCTCGCATCGAGCAGACCCGCGAGCGCCGCGAGCAGCGTGCTCTTGCCGGCGCCCGATGCTCCGAGGAGGAGCACGCGCTCGCCGGGGTCGATGTGCAGGTCGAGGCCGCGCACCGCCCAGGCCTGACGCCCGGCGTGGCGCCAGCCCCAGCCCTTTGCCTCGATCGCCGCGCCCAGGGCGGTGGTCACGCGAGTGGACTCTAGATGCGCTGCTGCGACCGACCCGAAGGGAACTGCGCGAGCACGCCCGTCTGCGCGAGCGCACGGGTCAGCCACCACGAGCCCACGCCCGCGATAACGATCGCCGAGATCAGCATGAACACGCCGATCACGAGCTGATCGGTAAGCGGGAGCTCCGCGTAGTAGAGCGGCGTGTCGTGGATCCACGCACCGACCGCTGCCAGAGCGGCGGCGAGCAGCGCCGCCACGATGTCCCAGCGCCGATACCGGAAGAGCGCGAAGGCGAGCTCCGCACCCGCGCCCTGGAACAGACCGGAGAGCGCGGCGTCGAGACCCCACTGCGAACCGAGGATCAGCGACACGCTCGCGGCGACGAGCTCCGCGAAGAGCGCGGCGCCCGGCTTCTGCACGACGAGGCCAGCGACGACACCGGCGGCGAGCCAGGTCCCGTACAGGATGTTCTGTGCGGGCGGGACGGCGAGGAAGGCCGGAGTGGCCGCGGCCCAGAGCGCATTCCAGGCCCAGAACACGACGCCGAACGCGACCGCGATCGCCGCCGTCACGACGATGTCCACCGTTCGCCAGGACATAGACGAGTTCACGAGACACCTCCATTAGCTGTTTCGATGACGAGCAGCACGCCACGGTCACACGCGACCGAGGCGCCCGCGGACACCACGAGGTTCGAGAGGCCGCGCGCGGCGCCGAAGTGCAGCGTCTCGCCGGCGAGCGGGTATTTGAGCCCGTGCGTTCGGACGCCCTCGGCATCTCCGCGCACCGCGAGCAGCGTCACGAGATCGCCGGCCGCGCCCGCGAGCTCCAGCGTCTCACCGCCGTGCAGCGCGCGCACCGTCACGTCGCCGTGGACGGCGCGCAGCCGACGTCCGCGGTATTCCTCGGTTGCCATGAGCAGCGTGTTCGCGAGCTCATGATCGAACCGCGCGCCCCCGAGGATCCCGAGCAGCACGATGTCATCGGCGTTGGCCGTCGTCGCGTAGGCGATCGCGAGCTCGAGGTCCGACTCGTCCTTTTCGGGCGAGTAGGGGACGACCGTGACGCCTTGGCCGGCGTACTCGGCCGCGCGGTCCACCCCGAGGGAGTCGAGATCGCCGACGATCGCGTGCGGGACGAAGTTCCACCGTTCGAGCGCGAGCGTCCCTCCATCCGCGGCCACGATGAGGTCCGCGCTGTCGAGGTGTGCGCGGTCGCGCGGATCGAGGTGACCGTGCGCGATCACGACTGCCTTCACCGGCAGGGAGGTTGCAGGGGGCTCTCCCCCTGCGACGACCCGGACAAACAAACGCGGCGCATCCGAGCGCCGCAGCGAGGTCTCACGCGTTCCGACTCCCTACGCTGACATTACTCAGATCAGGTTCTGGGGTCTGCGGCTCACCGCACTCTCAGCGCCCCGTGGGCGCTCCCCCGTCGTATTCAGTTGTGGATCGAGTCTACCTCGTATTGGGGGGGTTGGACGAGAGACGCGAACGCGGACGCGCGACCGTTAGGCCGCGCGCCCGCGATGCGACCGTTGGGTGTTAGGCGGCCTGTGCGGCCTCGGCGGTCTTCTTGACCGACTCGAGGTGTACGACCTCGCCCTTGGTCGGGGCGATCAGCCAGGCCACCACCAGGACCGCGAACGATGCGAAGGCTGCGACTTCCATGTCTACCTCCCTTAGATCGTGTAGGCGGCTTCGCGGTGCTGCGACGCGTCGAGACCGAGGACCTCTTCGTTCTCCGGCACGCGAAGCCCTACGAAGACATCGATGAGCTTGAGGATCACGAAGGTCATGACCGCGGAGTACGTGACCGACGCGAGGACCGCGATCGCCTGCACCCCGAGTTGTCCCGGGTTGCCGAACACCAGTCCGTCCTTCCCGGCCGCGTTCACCGCCACCGTCGCGAAGATGCCGGTCGCGAGCGCGCCCCACATGCCGCCGATGCCGTGCACACCGAAGACATCGAGCGCGTCGTCGACCTTGAGGCGCTTGGTGACCTGGATCCCGACGTAGCAGAAGGTTCCGGCCCCGAGGCCGATGAGGATCGCGGCGGAGACATCGACGAAGCCGGAGGCGGGCGTGATCGCGACCAGACCGGCGACCGCACCGGCCGCCGCGCCGAGGACACTCGGCGCGCCTTTGTGCAGCCACGACACCGTCATCCAGGTGAGCGCGGCCATCGCCGCCGCGGTGTTGGTGACGACGAAGGCGTTCGCGGCGAGGCCACCGGCGTTGATCGCGCTGCCGGCGTTGAAGCCGAACCAGCCGAACCAGAGCAGCGATGCGCCGAGGACAGTCATGGTCGCGTCGTGTGGCTCGATCGGCTCGAGGCCGAGACCCTTGCGCCGGCCGAGCACGAGCGCCGCGACGAGCGCGGAGACGCCGCTCGTGATGTGCACGACCGTGCCGCCGGCGAAGTCGAGCGTGCCGAGCTCGCGGAGCCAGCCACCCGTGCCCCAGACCCAGTGAGCGACGGGGTCATACACGAACGTCGCCCAGAGGAGCGTGAACACGACGAAGGCCTTGAAGCGCTTGCGCTCAGCGAACGCGCCGGTGATTAGCGCGGGCGTGATGACCGCGAACATCATCTGGAAGACCATGAAGCCGAGGTGAGGGACGGTGGGCGCGTAGTCGGGGTTCGGCGTCTGTCCGACGCCCCGAAGCGATAGCCAATCGAGCCCCCCGATGAGACCGCCGTGATCGGGACCGAACGCCAGCGAGTACCCCCACAGCACCCACTGCACGCTGATCAGGCACAGGATGAAGAAGCTGTGCATGATCGTCGCGAGGACGTTCTTGCGACGGACCAGCCCGCCGTAGAAGAAGCCGAGCGCGGGCGTCATCAGCATGACCAGGGCCGCGGACGCGAGAAGCCAGGCGGTGTCGCCAGCGTTGATGTTTTCCATGCCCGTAGCCTGCGCAGCGGCCATGCCCTGGTCAGTAGCGCATCGGGAGCCGTCGGTTTCGGTTGGGTTCTAGGCGCCGCGCAAAGGCGCCGCTCTTCAGCGACCTTTGCGCGGCGCGGGAACTAGTGCGTGATCACATTCCCTTGGCGAGGCCGATGACGTTCCCCTCGGGGTCCGCGAACATCGCGAGCTCGACCGGACCGGCCTTCATCGGTGGCATGACAGTCTTGCCGCCGAGCTTTTCGACCTTCGCGAGCGTGCCCGGCAGGTCCTCGGTCTCGATGTAGAAGGTCACACTGCTGCGGCCGTCGCGCGACGGGCCGATGCCGCCCCCGATGCCGTGCCCGTTGGCGCCGGTGTCGACCATCGCGTCCCCTTTCTATTGCGGCGCGCGCTTTAGCGCACACGCCTGCGACTGAGCGGAGCGATCACATCTTTGCAGTGGTCTGTTGCTGTCCAGCGCCGGCATCGCGGCCCTCGGCAACGTTCGTGAGGCGCGGCAGGAAGTAGTCCCAGCCCTCGGCGTGCGACGCGAGCGCACCCTCCGGCAGGCCGCGGTGCACGAGCCGCAGGCGTGTGCCTTGGCCGTCGGGCTCGAGGTCGATCTCGACGGTGCTCGATCCCGGCGGCACGACCGGGTTGTCCTTCCAGCCCCAGGTGTAGACAACGCGGCGCGACGGGATCACCTCGACGAATCGTCCGTCGACGGTGCCCTTGTCGTTGTCGAAGTCGACGTGGAACGTTCCGCCGGCTCGAGGCTCGAGCTGGGCGAGCTTCCCCTTCCAGCGGACGTATTCGTTCGGGTCGGTCAGCATCCGGAAGACGGTCTCCGGCCGGGCCGCGATGGTGATGACCTTCTCAATTGCCTTTGTGTCTACGGTCACGACGATTCCCCCTTTGTTCTTCCTGTTCCGCTGCCTGCTTCAGCAGGCGCAGGTTCTCGTCCCAATACGACTCAAGGTAGGCGCGCAGCTCCGCGATGCTCTCGGGTCGCGCGCGATACAGACGCTTGGTGCCGTTCCGCCTCTCGCTCACGAGTCCTGCCTCCTTCAGCACGCGCAGGTGTTGCGAGATCGCGGGACGGGTCACCTCGAAGTGGCTGGCGATCTCGCCCGCGGCGAGCTCGGAGGTCCAGACCAGGCGCAGGATCTCGCGCCTGCGCGGCTCGGCGATGGCGCGTATCGCAGCTTCCATTGGCTTTATGTGAGCACACACTTACGAAAGTGTCAACTTACGGACCGGCGGCGAGCCGACGCGGCCCGTAGGGGCACCGTTCCACAACCCAAGCGAAACCCAGGGACCGTTCACCCTGAGGGCCTTGCCGGCGGATGCTCTCGGTCGACAACACCTTGTGGGGAGTTGACCGATGACGTTGACCATCGAGCGCGAGCGCCCCGCGACCGCCGCGCCACCCACCCCGAAGACCTCACCCAAAGACGTCCTCGCGATGGCGAAGAAGGAAGGCGTCCAGATCGTGGACCTTCGCTTCGTCGATCTGCCCGGCACCTGGCAACACTTCTCGATCCCGGTCGAGGAGCTCTCCGAGGGTCTGTTCGAGGGCGGCATCGGCTTTGATGGCTCGTCGATCCGAGGGTTCCAGCACATCCACGAGAGCGACATGCTGCTCATGCCGGATCCGACCTCGACGTTCATCGATCCGGTGCTCGAGGTCAAGACGATGGACATCGTCTGCGATGTCATCGACCCGCTCACGCGCCAGCCGTACTCGCGGGACCCGCGGTACGTCGCGAAGAAGGCCGAGGCGTTCCTCCCGACGACCGGCATCGCGGACATCGCGTACTGGGGCCCGGAGATCGAGTTCTACATCTTCAACTCGCTCCGCTTCGACCAAAGGGCGAACTTCGGCTTCTACTACATCGACTCAGAGGAAGGCATCTGGAACTCGGGCAGCAACGGGACACCAAACCTCGCCCATCGCCCGCGTTTCAAGGAGGGCTACTTCCCGGTGCCGCCCGCCGACAAGCTGCAAGACCTGCGCTCGAAGATGGTCCGCGCGATGATCGCATCGGGCATCGCCGTCGAGGTGCATCACCACGAGGTCGGCACCGCCGGTCAGACGGAGATCGACATCCGCTTCGGCACGATGGTCGAGACCGCGGACAAAGTGCTCAAGTACAAGTACATAGCCAAGAACGTCGCGGCGAAGAACGGTTACGTCGTCACCTTCATGCCGAAGCCGCTGTACGGCGACAACGGCTCGGGTATGCACACACATCAGAGTCTCTGGAAGGACGGCCGCAATCTCTTCTACGACAAGGGTGGCTACGCGCTCCTGTCCGAGACCGCGCGCCACTACATCGGCGGGCTGCTCAAGCACGCGCCCGCGATCCTCGCGTTCGCGGCTCCGACGACGAACTCGTACCGCCGGCTTGTCCCGGGCTCCGAGG
>WNGF01018386.1_pt1 | contig 10388 bp, 15 predicted proteins | sample 5400641 | NCBI WGS metagenome assembly WNGF01 (sample SAMN13153371, study PRJNA577476) | soil metagenome | isolation source: 80 cm soil or saprolite under grassland replicate 2 | place: USA:California | collected 2016-06-15
CTCCTCGAGACGACGCGTGAGGCGCTCGCGCGCGCCATCGCGGCGGCCCGGCCCGACGGCCGCCTCGGGGACGTCGGGTTCGCGGTGCAGGCCTACGTGGAGTCGCGGGGGTTCTCGGTGGTCCGCGACTTCGTCGGACACGGAATCGGCCGGCGCCTCCACGAGCCGCCCCAGGTGCCCAACTACGGTGCGCCTGGAACGGGTATCCGCCTGAGACCAGGGATGGTTCTGGCCATCGAGCCCATGGTGAACGCGGGCGGATCCGAGGTGCGCACCCTCGGGGACGGATGGACGGCGGTCACGGTGGACGGCAGCCTCTCGGCGCACTTCGAGCACACCATCGCCGTCACCGAAGAGGGCGCGGATGTGCTGTCGCTCCCCCGAAGGGCGGCTTGAGCGTCGCCGCAGCGGCCGTCGGCGGCGTTTCGCGTCGAGCGGACGCACGACAGACGTTGCACGATAAAAAAGCCTGTGTTATAGGGCGCCCTTCGCATTCCGCCCGCGCAAGGGGGCAGGGTGGGAGCGAGAGCTCGCAACGAGGCGGCCCGGGAGCATTCCCACCGCCAGTCCCGCCGGAAGCCGCGGCGGGGCTTTTCGTCTGAACGAACGAGATTTTCTCGGGAGGCAGTCGCGTCATGAAGGTCCGCGCTTCGGTCAAGAAGATTTGCGACAAGTGCAAGGTCATCAAGCGCAAGGGCGTCGTGCGGATCATCTGCCCCGCGAACCCTCGCCACAAGCAGCGCCAGGGCTAGCGCCCGCGCCCGCAGGAAACCAGGAGAACACCGAAGATGGCTCGTATCGCCGGCGTCGACCTTCCCCGCGAGAAGCGCATCGAGATCTCGCTCCAGTACATCTACGGAATCGGCAAGACCACCGCGAAGAAGATCTGCGAGAAGGCCGAGGTGTCGGCCATCACGCGGACGAAGGACCTGACGGACGACGAGGTCCGCCGGATCCGTGAGGCGATCGAGCAGGCGTACAAGGTCGAGGGCGACCTCCGCCGTGAGACGTCGCTCAACATCAAGCGGCTCATGGACCTCGGCTGCTACCGTGGCCTCCGGCACCGCAAGGGCCTGCCGGTCCGCGGGCAGCGCACGCACACCAACGCCCGCACGCGCAAGGGGCCGAAGCGCGGCCTCGTCCGCAAGCCCGCCGCGTCGGCGCCCGCGCCGAAGGCGTAGCGGCGACTTCACCAGCGGCGGCCGGAAGGCCGTCGCGATCACCTTTGAACGGAGAGTAGAGTGGCCGACGAGAAGCAGCCCATCGCCGAGAAGCCCGCCCCGAAGAAGCCCGAGGTGCCCAAGGCCGAGGAGGCCCAGGCGCCCGCGATGCCCAACCTCGGTGGCATCGAGCCGATCACCGCCTCGCCCGTCATCCCGAAGAAGGGGAAGAAGCGGGTGAAGAAGAACATCGCGGCGGGGATCGTGCACATCGCCGCGACCTTCAACAACACGATGATCACGATCACCGACGTCTCGGGGAACGTGATCAGCTGGTCGTCGGCGGGCGCGCGCGGCTTCAAGGGCTCGCGCAAGTCGACGCCGTTCGCCGCGCAGGTCGCGGCGGGCGACGCCGCCGCGAAGGCGATGGAGCACGGCCTGAAGAGCGTCACGGTGCAGGTGTCCGGTCCGGGCGCCGGTCGCGAGTCGGCGCTGCGCGCGCTCTCCGCCGCCGGCCTCAAGATCTCGCTCATCCGCGACGTCACCCCGATTCCCCACAACGGCTGCCGGCCGCCCAAGCGCCGCCGCGTCTGAGAGAGGGAGAGCAACCGTGGCCCGTTACACCGAAAGCGTCTGCCGGCTCTGCCGTCGTGAAAATCTGAAGATGTACCTGAAGGGCGACCGCTGCTACACGGACAAGTGCGCCATCGAGCGCCGCCCGTATCCCCCCGGCCAGCACGGCCAGGGGCGCGTCAAGTTCTCCGAGTACGGCGTCCAGCTCCGTGAGAAGCAGAAGGTGAAGCGGATGTACGGCATGCTGGAGGCCGACTTCCGCCACGCCTACGCCAACGCTGCCGCCGCCAAGGGCAAGACCGGCGACAACCTCCTCCAGACGCTGGAGCTCCGGCTCGACAACGTGGTCTTCCGGCTCGGCTTCGCCGACACGCGCAACGAGGCGCGCCAGCTCGTCCGGCACGGCCACTTCCGCATCAACGGCCGGAAGGTGAACATCCCCTCGTTCCGCCTGAAGGTGGGCGACAAGATCGAGCTCAAGGACCGCTCGAAGAAGGTCGTGCGCATCAACGAGGCCCTCGAGACGGTCGACCGCCGCGGCGTGCCGCAGTGGCTCGAGCTCGACAAGGGCGGGTTCAAGGGGACCGTGAAGACGGCGCCCGCGCGCGAAGACATCACCATGCCGATCCAGGAGCAGCTCATCGTCGAGCTGTACTCGAAGTAGCGGACGCGGCTTCACGCAACGACAACGGCTGCGCGCCTCACGGCGCCCTGGCTCCGCTCGGCTGGCGGGGTCAGGGAGGGGGCGGCGGCGCAGGAGATCAGCCCATGGCAGACGCCATCGTGACGAAGAACTGGCGCGACCTCATCAAGCCCCGCGGGCTCCAGGTCGATCCGGAGAGCCTCACCAACACGTACGGCAAGTTCGTGGCGGAGCCGCTGGAGCGCGGCTTCGGCATCACGCTCGGCAACTCGCTGCGGCGGGTGCTCCTCTCGAGCCTGCAGGGCGCGGCGATCACCGCCGTGAAGATCGAGGGTGTCGAGCACGAGTTCATGACCATCCCCGAGGTCTCCGAGGACGTCACCGACGTCATCCTCAACCTCAAGGAGGTCCTGCTCCAGATCCACACCAACGAGGTGAAGACGCTCCGGATCGAGGCGGACGGGCCGAAGGAGATCAAGGCCGGTGACATCATCGCCGACGGCCAGGTCGAGATCCTGAATCCGGGCCACCACGTCCTCACCATCAGCGAGGGCGGGCGCGTGCGCATGGAGCTCTCGGCGCGCCGCGGCCGCGGGTACGTCCCCTCCGAGCGCAACAAGGTGGCGGGCCAGCCCATCGGCTCGATCCCGATCGACGCGCTCTTCAGCCCCATCCGCAAGGTGAACTACCAGGTCACCAACGCCCGCGTCGGGCAGCAGACGGACTACGACAAGCTGACGCTCGAGGTGTGGACCGACGGGTCGGTGCAGCCCGCCGACGCCGTCGCCTACGCCGCCAAGATCGTGAAGGAGCAGCTCTCGATCTTCATCAACTTCGACGAGACCGAGGAGCCGGTGCTGGAGCCGGTCGCCGTCGAGGAGACGAAGCTGAACGAGAACCTGTTCCGCTCCGTCGACGAGCTCGAGCTCTCGGTCCGCAGCGCCAATTGCCTGCAGAACGCGAACATCAAGACGATCGGCGATCTCGTCCAGAAGACCGAGGCCGAGATGCTGAAGACGAAGAACTTCGGCCGGAAGTCGCTGAAGGAGATCAAGGAGATCCTGGCCGAGATGGGGCTCTCCCTCGGGATGAAGCTCGAGAACTGGCCGCCGAAGATCGCGCCGCAGGCCCCCAAGGCCTAGCGAGCACACCTCGAGGAGAACACCATGAAGCACCGCGTCGTAGGCCGGCGGCTCGACCGCACCACGGAGCACCGCACGGCGATGTTCCGGAACCTCGTGACGAGCCTGTTCCGTCACGAGCGCATCAAGACCACCACGCCCAAGGCGAAGGAGATCAAGCGCTTCGCCGACAAGTTCATCACCCTCGCCAAGAAGGGGACGCCGCACGCGCGCCGGCAGGCGAACCGCGACGTCCGTGACGTCGAGGTGCTGAACAAGCTGTTCGACACGCTCGGGCCGCGCTTCAAGACCCGCCCCGGCGGCTACACCCGCATCATTCGCGTCGGCCGCCGCGCCGGCGACGCCGCCGAGATGGCGATGATCGAGCTCGTCGACCGCGTCGCGCCCGCCGAGGCGGACGGCGAGGCGAAGGCCAAGAAGGGCGAGAAGAAGGCCGCGACGAAGCCCGCCGCCGAGAAGAAGCCGGCGAAGAAGGCGAAGGCCGAGAAGGCCGAGTAGCTCGCGGCAAGTCGAGATTCACGAGCGCCGCTCCGGATGACCGGGGTGGCGCTCTGTTTTTTGGAGCGTGCTACAACGCTCCTGCGTGCCGCCGCTCTACGCCCACGATCCCTTCCTGGCGCTGCACCAGGCGATGCAGTCGCGATGGCTCGACCTCCCCGCCGCGCTCCTCTCGACGGCGTGCGAGGGGTGGGCGCTGGCGCTCCTCGGGCTCGTGTCCTTCGGGTCGCTCGAGCGCCACGCGAAGAACCTCGCGGCGGCGTTCCTGCCCTTCGCGCTCGCGCTCATCGCCAGCGGAGCGCTCGTCCAGGAGGTGAAGGACCTCGTCGCCACGCCGCGGCCCCTCGCCGTGTACGGCCCCGAGCAGGTCCGGGTCGGCCTCGAGCCGCTCTACATGTTTGGCTTCCCCAGCGGCCACTCGAGCGCCGTGGGCACCTTCGCCGCCTACGCCGCCCTCGTCTACGGACGGCGGGTGCGCTGGGTCATCGCGCTCATGGTGCTCGGCGGCCTCTCGCGCGTCTACGTCGGCGCGCACTGGGTGGCGGATGTGGTCGGCGGGTGGGCGCTCGGAGCCTTGCTCGGCATCCTCGCGTACGCCCTGGCAGTGTGGGCATCTCCCGGGGGCCACCTCGCCGTCCTGCGGCGGACGTACGCCCGGAAGGCCGGCGACGGACAGCGCGTGCCGGCAGGCGCCGCCCCGGAAGTCCCTCGCGGTCCTTGACAGGTCAGCTAAGGTCCCGTAAAAGAGTCCGCTTTTTCGAGGAGCGCGGATGGGCCGCGGCCGCGGCGCCGAAGGTCCGACGTTCCCTCTTTTTTCGTCCGAGAATCCCGAGCAATACGGAGGCAGCACATGGCAGTGGTCCTGCGGCTCAGCCGCGCCGGAACGCACAAGGCGCCCTTCTACCACCTGGTCGCGACCGACTCGCGCAAGCCGCGCGACGGCAAGTACCTCGAGGACATCGGACTCTACGATCCGACGCAGCGGCCCGAGCGCATCGAGCTCAAGGCCGATCGCGTCGAGCACTGGCTGAAGGTCGGGGCGCGGCCGAGCCAGACCGTCGCGGCGGTGCTGAAGCGGGCGAAGAAGCTCGCGGCGCCGGCGGCGGAGAAGTCCGCGAAGTAGCGAGCGGCGTCATGCGCGACCTCGTCGTCTGGCTCGCCCAGCAGCTCGTGGAAGACAAGGGCGCCGTCAAGGTCGACGCGATCGAGCGCGACCGTTCCACGGTGCTCGAGCTCACCGTGGCGGAGGACGATCTCGGCCGCGTGATCGGGCGCGGCGGACGGACGGCCAAGGCGCTCCGGACGGTGATCGACATCGCGGCGCGCCGGCAGGGGCGGCGGGCGGTGCTCGACATCCTCGACTGACCGTGGGGCTCGTCCGAATCGGCAAAGTGGTCCGGGCGATCGGGCTGCGCGGGCTCGTCGGGATCGCGGGGACCGACGGCGCGCTGGCGGCGCTCGAGCAGGTCACGCTCCGGCGCGGCGGCGAGCCGCCTGGCACGCGGAAGGTGATGGAGGCGCGGCCCCAGGGTCGCGTCTGGGCGGTGCAGCTGGACGGTGTCTCGAGCCGCGAGGCGGCCGAGGCGCTGGTGGGATGCGAGGTCCTCGCCGTGCGCGAGGCGCTGGGCGAGGCGGGCGAGGGGGTGTACTTCTGGGCCGACCTCGAAGGGCTCGCGGTGGTGACGGTGGCGGGGGAGGCGGTCGGGACGGTGACCGGGCTCCTCGAGACGGGCGCGGTGGACGTGCTCGTGGTGACGGGCGGCCGGGGCGAGGTGCTCATCCCGCTCGCGCCTTACGTGACGGTGGACCGGGCGGGCGGCAAGGTCGTCGTGGATCCGCCGGAGGGATTGCTGGATCTGGACGTGAAGGGACGCGAAGAGAAGGGAGGTCCCGAGCGAGGCGGCTGACGTGGCGAAGCTGGAGGTCGAGATCCTGACGCTCTTCCCGCGGATGTGCGCGGGGTACCTGGCCGAGAGCATCCTCGGCAAGGCGCGCGAGAGCGGGCTCCTCGCCGTGAGCGTGGTCGACGTGAGGGACCACGCGGCGGGCAAGCACAAGGTGACCGACGACGCGCCCTACGGTGGCGGGGCCGGCATGGTGATGAAGCCGGAGCCGCTCACCGAGGCGATCGAGGCGGCGCGGGCGCGCCTGCCCGGCGCCAGGGTCGTCCTGACCAGCCCCCGCGGCGTCAGGCTCACGGAGCGCGTGGCGCGAGGGCTCGCCGAGCACGGGAAGGTGATCATCGCCTGCGGACGCTACGAGGGCGTCGACGAGCGAGTGAGGACGGTGCTGGACATGGAGGTGTCGCTCGGTGACTTCGTGCTCACCGGCGGCGAGCTGGCGGCGCTCGCGATCGTCGACGCCGCGGCGCGATTCATCCCCGGGGTGCTCGGCAACGAGAGCTCCGCCGGGGCCGAGAGCTTCTCGGGCGAGGGCGGCGTGCTGGAGCACCCGCACTACACCCGGCCCCCGTCGTACCGGGGGATGCAGGTTCCGGAGGTCCTCCTGTCGGGGGATCACCGGCGGATCGAGCGGTGGCGGCGGCGCGAGTCGCTGCGCGCCACCCGCGAGCGGCGCCCGGACCTCTTCGCGAGGCTGGCGCTGACGGAAGAGGACCTCCGCCTCATCGAGGCGGGCGACGACGAGCTGTGAAGGAGAGAGCGATGCTGCGCAAGGCCATCAGCGACATCGAGGCGAAGTATCTCAAGGCGGGGGTCCCGGACTTCCGCTCGGGCGACACCGTCCGCGTCCACACGAAGATCAAGGAAGGCGACAAGGAGCGCATCCAGGTCTTCGAGGGCGTCGTCATCCGCCACCGGCGCGGCCAGTCGCGCGCGATGTTCACCGTGCGGAAGGTGAGCTACGGCGTGGGCGTGGAGCGCATGTTCCCCGTGCACAGCCCGCGCATCGACAAGATCGAGGTGATGGGCCACGGTGAGGTCCGCCGCTCGCGGCTCTACTACCTGCGCCAGCTGCAGGGCAAGAAGGCGCGCCTCCACCAGGAGGAGGGCGAGCGTGTCGCCGCGCCGGCCGCACCGGCCGCACCGGCCGCACCTCCGGCGACCGCGCCGCAGGCGTAGCAGGACCGAGCCGCCCTTTCGCGCGCGGGCTCGTGCGGGTACCATCCTCGCGTGCTGCTGCTCGAGATCGCGGCCCAGGGCGTGAAGGGCGTGTTGCCGGCGGGCGGGAGCGCGCGGCTCAGGCCCGGCTACAACGTCGTCGCGTGCGACGGCGCGGCGCTGCGGCGCCTCCTCGAGGCGCTCTACAGCCCGGGCCCGCGCGACGCCGAGGCGCTGCGCGCCGGTGCCGGCGGGACGGGCGCGATGCGAGCGGGCCTGACGCTCGCCGGCGACGACGGCGTCACCTACCGGCTCGTGCGCGACTTCGCGGCGGGCGCCCAGCTCCACCGCTTCGACCCCCAGAAGCGCGCCTTCGCCCTCGTGTCGCAGGATGCGGCGGAGATCGCGCGCCACCTCCAGCAGCCCATCGGGATCCCGGGGAGTGCGCGCCGGGCGCTCCTCGCGCTCTCCGCGGCCGAGCTGCCCTCGCGGCGCGGCGTCGGCGCCGCGACGGCCGCGCCCGTCCCGCCGCGCCGGGCGCTCTCGGCGGCGGAGGCGCCGCGGCGCGCCGCGGAGCTGCGCGCCGAGCTCGATCGCGCCCGCAAGGCCGAGAAGCTCCAGTACAGCCTCGACGGGCTGCAGAGCCGGCTGTTCAAGCTCGAGGAGGCGCTGAAGGACGGCGCGCGCGTCCGCGAGGCGGAAGAGGCTGCGAACGCCGCCCTGGCCGAGCTCGCCCCGGCGGCGGCCGTGGCGGACGAGCTCGGCGACGTCGACGCGAAGTTGTCGGCGCACCGGAAGGCGCTCGCGAAGCGCGACGAGGCGCTCGCGAAGATCGAGGCCGAGCGGACCGTCCTCGACGAGGCGGACGGCCGCGGCCCGCCGCTCCCGTTCTGGAGAGACGCGAGCTTCTGGGCCGGCATCGGCGGCGGCGGCGCGGCGCTCGCCATCGCGCTGGCGGCGGGCACGGCGATGGGGCTGCGGTACGTCGCGCTCCTCGACATCCCCACCTTCGGCTGGGCGGCCTGGGTCGCGCTGGGGTGGGTCTCCGCGCTCGAGGACCACGGGCGGCTCGGACGGCGCCGCAACATCGTCGAGGACCACGAGCGCAAGGTGCTGGAGGGCTTCGACCGCGAGTCGGCCGACGTGCGCGCCGCCCTGAAGGCGCTCGGCGTGGCGGGCATCCCGGAGCTGCAGGAGGCGCTGAACCGCCTCTCGGACGCGCGCTCGGCGGCCGCCGGCGCGCGTGAGCGCCGCGAGGAGCTCGAGGCGCGCCCGGGGACGCGCTCGGCGCAGGCGGAGAAGGCGCGCGTGGAGGCGGAGCTGCGCGAAGCGGAGGCCGGGCTCGCGGCGGAGACGGGCGGATACCTCCGGGATCCGAGGTCAGTCGAGGCCGAGCTGCAGCGGCTCGAGTCCGAAGCGGCGTCGCCCGAGCCCGAGCCGGCGCCTGCTCCGCCCGCGCCCGCGCCCGCGCTCGCGGCGGCCGACCCCCTGCACGAGCTGATGCAGGCGGCGGCGAAGGAGCTGGGCGGGAGCCCAGCCGCCGCGGTGCGGAGCCTCCAGGCCAAGGCTTCGCAGGTCATCCAGGCGCTCTCGGGCAACCGCATCACCAGCCTCGGCGTGGACGACCGCGGCAACCTGGTCGTCCAGGCCGGCGGCCGATCGTCGTCGGCCGGCTCGCTGCCCCCCGCGGACCGGGACCTCGCGTTCCTCGCGCTGAAGCTGGCGGTCATCGAGCGCGCGCTCGCCGCCGGGAAGGTCGTCGCGCTCGCGGACGACGCGTTCGCGGGGCTGCCCGAGGGCGCCCGCCGCCTCGCCGGGCGCATCCTGAAACAGCTCGCGCGCCCCGGTCAGCTCGTGCACGCCACCTCGGACGTCGCCTTCCGCGAGTCGGCGGACCACGTCGTCTCATGAAGCCGCCGGCGGGCCGAGCAGCGCAGAGCACGCGGGCGCGGGGGCGCGCGGCCGAGGCCGCCGCCGCGGTCTTCCTCGAGCGGGAGGGCTACGCCGTCGTGGCCCGCAATCACGCCACGCGCCGCGGCGAGGTCGATCTCGTGTGCCGCGACGGCGCGACCCTCTGCTTCGTCGAGGTGCGCAGCCGCAGCCGGCTCGACTTCGGCTCGCCCGCGGCTTCGGTCACCGTCGCGAAGGCGCGCCGCGTCGTCGCCGCGGCCACCGACTGGGCGATGCGCCACGGGGGGCTGGAGCAGGACATGCGCTTCGACGTGGTCGCGGTCGATCTCTCCGGGAACCCGGCGCGCTTCGAGCTCATCCGCGGCGCCTTCGACGCGGATGGGAAGCCGATGTAGAACGGAGCCGTGCCCGGCACGCTCTACGTCGTCGCGACGCCCATCGGGAACCTCGGCGACCTCTCGCCCCGCGCGGCGGAGGTGCTGCGCTCCGTGAAGGCGGTCGCCGCCGAGGACACGCGGCATACGCGCCAGCTCTTCGCCCACCTGGGCGCGCCGGCCCCGGCCATGCTGTCCTTGCCCGCGTTCGACGAGCGCGGCCGGATGGGCGCCGTCCTCGGGCGGCTCGCGGCGGGCGAGGACGTGGCGCTGTGCACGGACGCGGGCACGCCCGGGGTCTCCGACCCTGGCCAGCACCTCGTCGCCGCGGCGTGGGAGGCGGGCGCGCGCGTGGTGCCCGTCCCCGGGCCATGCGCGGCGGTGGCGGCGCTCGTCGCCTCGGGGCTCCCGAGCGACCGGTTCCTCGTGTACGGCTTCCTGCCGCGCAAGGGCGGCAGGCGCACGGCGGCGCTGGCGTGGCTCGCGCGCATCCCGGCCACTTTCGTCCTGTACGAAGCGGGCAACCGCACCGGCGCCACGCTCCGCGAGCTGCACGAGGCGCTCGGCGCGCGGCCGGCCGCGGTGGCGCGCGAGCTCACGAAGCTCCACGAGGAGATCGCGCGCGGGTCGCTCGACGCGCTCGCGGCGCGGTTCGCCGAGGGCGCGCGGGGCGAGGTGACGCTGGTCGTGGCGGGTGCCGCGGACGGGGAGGGCGCGCGCGACGAGCCCGAGGAGCCGCTCGACGCCGAGCTCCGCCGCCGCGCGGCGGCAGGCGAGGCGCCGAGCGCGATCGCGCGCGAGGTGGCTCGGGCGCGCGGCCTGCGCCGGGCGGACGTCTACGCGGAGCTGGAGAAGCTGAAGGCGCGCTAAACGGGCGAGCATGATTCGCGAACACGCGAGCGAAGCGAGCGCGCCGGGGCGCTGCCGGAGAGGCGGCGCATGCCGCCTCCGGCAGCGCACGGGACCCGCCCGCGGTGAGGGGCGGCGTTTTCAAGGCAGGCGCAGGAGCGCCTGCACGAGCTTTGCTC
>WNGF01010561.1_pt1 | contig 10385 bp, 9 predicted proteins | sample 5400641 | NCBI WGS metagenome assembly WNGF01 (sample SAMN13153371, study PRJNA577476) | soil metagenome | isolation source: 80 cm soil or saprolite under grassland replicate 2 | place: USA:California | collected 2016-06-15
CTTCGTGACCTGGGCGATCTTCGTCCGCTTCATCGTGCGCGGCCGGTATCCGATGCTCTACGCCGTCAGCTTCGCAATGACGACCGCGCTCGAGCTGTACGGCACCGGTCTGGGGATCTGGCGCTGGGCTCCGGTCCTGCCCGGCTTGATGCTGCCGGCCGGGAATCCGCCCACCGGCATTGGCGCGGGCTACGCGGCGATGGACGCGCTCACGCGGCGGATCGTCGGTCGGCTCCGCGCGCGTCGCAGCGTCGCGCCCGAGCTCGCCGAGGCGGTGTGAGGCTCGGCTGACGACCTGACCCGGGACTATCCTCCGCCGATCACCCGCGAGGAGGATCAGCATGATCGCGCGCATCGTTCTCGCCTCGGTACTCCTCATCTCGGTCGTGGCCGTCGATTCGAGCGCGGTCGCCGCCGCGAACGCGGTCGGCCACTTCAGATCCGTCGTCGTCGGCGGACCCGACTGCCTCTCTCCCATCGGCCTCTGCACGCAAGGGACGCTCAGCGGAGGACTCAAAGGCGACTTCGTCTTCACCGCGACGAGCCTCGTGCCGACGGCCGACACTCCGACGACAGGCGTCGTCCTCTACACCGGCGACATCGTCCTCACGACCAAGGACGGCACGCTCACCTGCAAGGACGCCGGAGGGTTCCAGACCGTTGGAGCCGGCGCGGTGGCCAGTGTCTGCGCCGTCGTCGGTGGCACCGCCGGTCTCGCGGGGGCGAGCGGCACGATCCAGTTCGTTGGCACATTCACCGTGGCGGACGGCGGCGACGGGGACTATCGGGCCTCTGTCTCGCTCCCATAGCGGATGGGACGGAAGCTCCGCGGGAGGTAGAGCGGATGGCGCGGTTGTCGCGACCTCGTGAACCCGAGGTGCGCGAGGGACCGCCGCTGTCCGCTCAGCACCCGCATCGCGCGCCGGGCTCGGCGCACGTCGGCTCGGGCTCCCCACGCGGTGACGACCAACGTCGCGCGACGCGCCGCCCGCGCGAGGTGGCGATCGTTGTGGCAGCCCACCGGGTCGGCCGCGTGCCGTAGAGCCCTCGGATCGGTCGCGCGAAACGCGAACAGATTCACGATCTCGACACCGCCGTAACCCCAGTCATGCGCGAAGCCGATGCAGCGCCGGATCGTCGGATCGTCGCGCTGTTCGTCAGCCGTCGACGGATTGAGCATGCAGAACGCGACGACTGGAAGAGAAAGATCCCAGCGTCGCCACAGGCGGTAGCGATAGCGACGATCGCGCGAAAAGGTCGCTCCCGCGATCACGGCGACGCGAAGGGGATGACGTGCTCCTGTTCGTCGGGATCGTTGCGCGCGACGACGGCGATCACCGGCTCGTCGTAGGGGTTCTCCGGGTAATGCGGCACGCCCGGCGCGACGAAGAGGAAGTCGCCAGCCTTCGTCTCCATCGAGTGCTGCAGCCGATCGCCCCAGTGATGGATCGCCCTGCCGCTGATCACGTAGATCGCGCTCTCGAACTCGCTATGCGTGTGGGGGTCCGCCTTCCCCTTCGGCGGCACGACGATGAGGTTCAAGGACAGGTCTTTCGCGCCCGCCGTCTTTCCCGAGACGCCGAGGAAGTACGGGATCTTCTGCTTCGCCTCGAAGGCGACCGTGCTGCGCACGCGGACCGAGCCGCTGTGCCCGTCGATCTTCGGGCCGACGGTCACTGCACGCCGCCCTTCGTCATCGGCAACGCGTCGAGGATCTTCCGGAGCTTCTCCTCGGGCATGATCTTCTCCTCCAGGGCCACATCCAAGAGCGAGCGACGCTCGGCGAGCGCGCGCTTCACAAGGGCGGCAGCCTTCGCGTAGCCGATATGCGGTGAGAGGGCGGTGGCTATGAGCGGTGGACTCGAGTCCATCAGCTCTTTCACGCGATCCTCGTCGACGCGCATGCCTTCGATCGTCCGCGTGCGCATCTGCCGTACCGCGTTCGCGAGGATCGTCGCGGAGAAGCACACCGCGTAGTTGATGCCCGGCATCATCACGTTCAGCTCGAGCTGCCCGGCCTGCGCGCCCCACGCGACCGTCGTGTCGTTCCCGATGACCTGGAAGCAGACCTGATTGACCATCTCGGCGATCGCCGGATTCACCTTGCCCGGCATGATCGACGAGCCCGGCTGCACGGCGGGGATCACGAGCTCGCCGAAGCCGGTCCTCGGCCCCGACACGAGGATGCGGATGTCGTTGCAGATCTGCGAGAGCTCGATCGATGCCGTTCGCATCCCGCTCGAGATGCGGACGAACGGCGCCATCGATTGCATCGACGCGAAGAGGTCTTTCGTCGGCACGATGGGCTCGCCGTACCACTCCGCCAGATAACGGCACACGCGCTCGCGGAACTGCGGGTCGGCGTTCAGACCCGTTCCCGCCGCGGTGCCGCCGATGCCAAGCTCGCACAGCTCCGTGCGACCGGCGCGCAGACCTGCCGCGGCGCCCTTGATGCGGTTCCCCCACCCGCCGATCTCCTGGCCGTACGTGATCGGCACGGCATCCTGCAGATGCGTGCGGCCCGGTTTGACGACGTCCGCGTACTGCGTGGCTTTCGCTGCGAGCGCGTCGGAGAGCTTGTCGAGCTCCTCGCAGACGGTCTTCGTGAGCTCGAGATGCGCGAGGCGCATCGCTGTCGGCGTGACGTCGTTCGTGGACTGGCTCATGTTCACGTGATCGTTGGGATTGACGTGCTCGTAAGTGCCGAGTCCGCCCCCGCAGATCTGGTTCGCCCGGTTGGCGATCACTTCGTTCACGTTCATGTGGAACGACACGCCGGCGCCGGAGTGGAAGACATCGACAACGAATTGATCCATGTGCTTTCCCGCGAGGATCTCGTCGCAGGCGGCTACGATCGCGTCACGTCGCTTGGGCTCCAACCGACCAGCCTCGGCGTTGGCGAGCGCACCGGCGCGCTTCACGCGCGCCATCGCGCGGATGAAAGCCGGGAACGCTCGGTAGCCGGAGATGGGGTAGTTCTCGACAGCTCGCTGGGTCTGCGCGCCCCACAACGCGTCGGATGGGACCTCTATCTCTCCGAGCGTGTCCTTCTCCCGACGCGCCGCCATCGAGACGTAGAATAGTTGTTCCGAGTGCAGAAGAATCGGCTCACCTGGATGATCGGTGGACCCCAGGGGAGCGGGATCAACGCCTCCGCCGAGGTGTTCGCGAAGGCCTGTTCAAGGGCCGGCCTGCGCGTGTACGCGAACATCGAATACCACTCCAACATCATGGGCAAGCACTCGTTCTACCGCGTGCGCGTCGACGACGAAGACATCCGTTCCTACCGTGACACCGCCGACATCCTCGTCGCCCTCGACGACGAGACCCTCACCGGCGACGGGCACCACCGCCGCTGGCCGACGCATTTCGGCCATCTCCACGAGATTAACGAGGGCGGCGGCGTCATCTACGACAGCGAGATCGAGTTCAAGCCCGCGGACAGCAAGCCGACGGACCTGCGCTTCTACGCGGTCCCGTTCATGGAGATCATCAAGAAGGCGCTCGAAGAGGTCGGCAAGGGTGAGCAGGCGCGACGCTATGAGGTCATGAAGAACACCGTCGGCCTCGGCGCGTCGCTCGCGCTCTGCGACTACCCGTTCGACCTCGTCGCCGAGGTCATCCGCAGCCAGTTCAAGGGCAAGCGCTCCGAGGTGGGCGAGCTCAACGTGCGGGCCGCGCGGCTCGCGTTCGAGCACGTGAAGCAGAACGAAAGCGCGAAGGAATTTCCGTACACCCTCAAGCCCGGGGCTGAACCGAAGGCGCGCATCCTCGCGAAGGGCTACGAGATCGCCGCCATCGCGAAGCTGAAGGCGGGCTGTTCGTTCCAGACCTATTACCCGATCTCGCCCGCGACCGACGAGAGCGTCTTCCTCGAACGCCATCAGCGCGACTTCAACCTGCTCGTGGTGCAATGCGAGGACGAGATCAGCTCGATCAACATGGCCGTCGGCGCGGCGCACATGGGAGTTCGCGTCGCGACGGCGACCAGCGGACCCGGTTTCGCGCTCATGGTGGAGGGCATCGGCTTCGCTTCGATCACGGAGGCGCCCGGACCGGTGCTCGTCATGTATCAGCGCGGCGGCCCGTCGACGGGGATGCCCACGCGGCAGGAGCAGGGTGATCTGCAGTTCGCACTGCACCCCGCGCAGGGCGACTTCCCGCACATCGTGACCGCGCCCGGCGACCTGCGGGAGACGTACCAGGACATCTTTTCCGCCTTCAACTGGGCCGAGCGTTACCAGATGCCGATCATCGTTCTGTCGGACAAGAAGCTCGCATCGGTCTACACGACGATCGACAAGCTCGAGCTGAAGTACGACAAGATCGATCGTGGCGAGCGCTTCACCGGCAGCGAGTGGACCGCCATCGACGCCAAAGGCCCCAACGACAGTGCGAACGGTCACAACGGCAACGGCAAACCCGGCGACGTGAAGGAGTACCTCCGCTACGCGCTGACGAAGGACGGCATATCGCCGCGCAGCCGGCCCGGCATCCCGGGCGGACGGTTCTGGGTCACGTCCGACGAGCACGACCCCGATGGCCACATCACCGAGGGTGTCGAGATGCGCATGGCGATGATGCACAAACGCATGGGAAAGCTCGCACTCGCGCAGAAAGCCATCCCGCAGGACCAGCAGTACGCGCTCCACGGTCCCGTGGACGCGGAGCTCACCGTCGTCGCCTGGGGCTCGACGAAGGGCACGATCCTCGACGCGATGAGGGTGCTCGATGGTCAGGGCAAGAAGATCAACTTCCTCCAGTGCCGGCTCATGAAGCCGTTCCCGGCCGAGGCGGTGGGCGACATCCTCCGCAAGGCGAAGCGCATCGTGAGCATGGAGGAGAACTACTCCGGACAGCTGGCGTCGCTCGTGACCGAGCACACCGGCGTGATCATCAAAGACCGCATCAACAAGTACGATGGGCGGCCGTTCAGCGAAGACGAGGTCGTCCGCGCCCTCGCCAACGCCTACGCGGGCGGCAGGGCCGAGCCGGTGGTGACGCATGTCCGTTAACGCACCAGTGAAGCTCACGATCAAGGATTACAAGTCCGAGCTGCACAACGACTGGTGTGCTGGCTGCGTACTGCCATCGACCAGGATCGTCACGCCGTCAGGCAACCGTCCGATTGCGGAGATCCGAGTGGGCGACGAGGTCCTCGGGCATGACGGTCGGTTCCACCGCGTCACCGAAATCATGTCGCATCAGCATCCCGCGACGATCCATCACGTGACAGTCGAAGGCTTCGGCACGGTCGTGTTGACGTCAGATCACCCCATCCACATGGCACGCACCAATGCAGCGACCGGTGTGGTGCGTTTCGAATGGGTCCCGGCGGACGAGGTGAGAGTTGGAGACGACATCGCCTACACCCGGGCGCCGTCGGTCGTCACGCATCGATCGCTTGCGACCCTGGTGGCTGTAGGTGCGCAGGATCGGAATGCCGCAACGGGATCGTCAGCGATCTTCGAGACGCCGTACGTGATCGCGCGTGTGGTCGCCAACGATGTCAGGCCCTACGACGGCATCGTGCACAACCTCGAGGTCGCGGATGTGCATTCGTATGTGACCGACGTGGCCACTCTCCACAACTGCGGCGACTTCGGCATCCTCACCAGCATCCAGATGGCGCTCGCGCAACAGCAGCTCGATCCCGACAAGGTCGCGGTGTTCTCTGGCATCGGGTGCTCCGGAAAAACTCCGCACTACATCAACGCCTATGGGTTCCACACGCTGCACGGCCGTGTCCTGACGGTCGCGACCGGCGCGCGCCTGGCGAATACGAAGCAGACGGTGCTCGCGCTCGGCGGCGACGGCGATGGGTACGGCATCGGTGCCGGCTACTTCGTCGGTGCAGGCAGACGCAACGTCGACTTCGCGTACATCGTCCACAACAACAACGTCTACGGACTCACCAAGGGCCAGGCGTCGCCGACGCTGGCCAAGGGCAAGAAGACGAAGTCGATGCCCGAGCAGTCGATCCAGGACGGCATCAATCCCGTCGCGATGGCAATCGCGTCGGGCTACACGTTCATCGCGCGTGCCTACGCGCTCGAGCCGAAGTACACAGCGGGCATCATCGCTCGCGCGATGCAGCATCGCGGCGCGGCGTTGGTCGACGTGCTGCAGACGTGCCCGACATACAACGACCTGTACACCAAGGAGTGGTACGAGGGCGCGGACCTGCCCGAGAAGCGCTCCCGCCTGTACAAGCTCGAGGACCAGGGCTTCGACGGCAAGGTGCTGGACCCGAACGACAAGCAGGAGATCATCACCAAGAAGTCCGCCGCGGTCGCGCGGAGCTACGAGGACGAGCCGATCCCGATCGGCGTGTACTACGAGATCGACCTGCCGACGTACGAGGACGAGGTCTTCCGCCGGATCCCGGATCTGAAGGAGACGCCGCTCGTCGAGCAGAACTCCTTCGAGCGCGACGTCAATCCACTCCTCGAGGCGATGCGCTAGACCGCGACTAACGGTCGGCGACCGCCCCCGGTAACGCGCGAGTCCCAAGGTCGGCCATTGTTTCGCTGAATCCCTGCTGGATGTCGGTGTGCCGCGCCTGCGATCCGACCGCGTAGTACGCGAACGGGGGCTGCACGAGGATGCCGCCCTGCGGCCGCTGCGTGTCGGGGAAGAGCAGGAGCGTGTAGCCGCCGGCAAGGAGGCGCACCTGCGTGTTCGCGACACTGCCGACGATGCCGAACAGGAAGCAGCAGTCGCCCTGCGACGCGATCCCGTCCTTCAGCAAGGAGGTGCCTCGCTCTTTGAGTGTGTCGATCCGCTCGAGCTGGGCCGCACCCTTCGCCAAGCGCCACAGCGTCGCGTCAGCGCTGCCCGCCATGAGCGTGCCATCAGGCAGGATCGCTAACGCGACGAGTGCCCCGTCAGCGCGGAACTTCCCTCCCCCTCCCGGCTCAGAAGTCACGAGCCCGCCTTCGTCCATGCATGCCAGGACGACGCGACCCGCGGCGGCGGCAATGCGGTCTCCGCAGCGGAGGTCACCGAGGACATGACGCACCGGCTCGAGCGAGGTCCCGCCGAATTGTTCGATCGAACGCAGCGCGCCCTGACCAACGAGCGCGAAGACATCACCGGTCGAGGCGTCCACGGTGAGCGCGGCGTGCGCCGAGTCCGACGGCACGAGGCTCGCCTGCGGCATGACACGGGACGCGCGTTCCACGCCGGTGCCGAGATCGAAGGACCGTATCCGCGCGCCCGCGGAGCTTTCATCCATGACGTATACGCGCTGCGATGCCGCAGCGACGGCGACCTGTGCACCGCCGCGGTCAATAGAGATCGTGTATTTCGTCGCGTGGTTGAGGAGCGCCAGCGCCTTGACCAAGTCTGGGGTGACCACGAAGAACGTTGTCGGCGGGAACGCGCCCATCATGTCGCTGACGTCGATCGTCGCGGTCGGCGCGACCGCGGGCGACTTCTGCGAGGGAGCGGGGAGCGTCGCCGCTCCCTCGCAGGCGAGGATGAGGAGCACTGCTCCGAGGAGGAGCCTCCGCACTAGACCGTCCGCATCCGCGGCTGTCGCCGGGCGAGAACCAACGCGATCACGGACCAGAAGCCGATGGCGATCACGAAGAACGGCACGGCGCCGATCGTGTAGCTGAGGGTCTCACCGACGGCCTGCTCGGGTGCGGCGACAGGCAGATCGTTCGTCGCGACCGGCGTGGTCGCGGCGATCTTGTTCACGTCGATCGTCACATCGAAGGAGAACTCACCGAACTGCACGAGACCCGAGTAGATCGCCGCGCGGAACGGGTAGAAGACGCCGGCGTAGAGCGCGCCGTCGCCCGATTGGCTCACGAGCTTGAGCGGGACGTCGAGGCACTTGGTGCGCTCGCGGTCGGTCTGCATGATCACGGCGAGGCCGGTCGTGGGGAACGCCGCGCCCGGGTCGCCGCGTCGCGCGGACACGACCAGGGTCACGGGCTTGCCCTCGGACCACGGCTGGCCATCGGGCGTCTGGACCGAGACGCCGTCGACGCAGGTGGGGCACTTCGCCGCGGCCGGCGCCGCGAAGGATGCGAGGGTCAGTAGTGAAATGACAAGCGCGAGCAGGATCCGGCGCATTACTCACCTCCGGTCGCTGGGTCTATCCGCCGTACAACGGCCCAGCCGGATCGGTTCCCGGATCAGCCGGTGTGTGTCACCCGCAGGTCGTGCGCCCCGTCCGGGCGCGTGTATTCGTAGAACACATCGCCGCCCGCGGTGATGTCGACGTAGCGAACGCCGCCGGGGCCGCGCACCGTGCCGATCAACGGGCCGTCGGTGCTGACGCGCTCCCAGTGCCAAAGGTCGCGACTACGGACGAGTCCGCAGCGCTCCTCGTAGTTTTCGGCAAGCGAGGCGCTCCCGTCGTAGAGCCCGAGCCAGCCGTCACCATCGGGTATCGCCGTGCTGAGGCGCGCAGTGAACGCGTCCCAACCCGACCCGCTTGGCCAGAGGGTCGGACCCTCCCACGTCCAGTGTCTGCCATCGACGCTGGTCGCGATGCCACTGACCGATAGGGTCCGTCCGGTCGAGAGCGCATCACCGGTGGAGTGGAGGCCGGGGCCCTCGAAGACCGGAAGCGTGCCGTAGGAAACGAACATGAGCCAGCGGCCACGATCACGGCGGAGCCACGGGTCCTTCACCGCCGCGACGCCGAGATCCTGCGGGTCGAGAACGACGACCGTCTCTGCGGGCGCGAAGGCATCGACGGCGCGAGCCTCGACGAGTCCGATGCACCAGCGCCGGTCGTCACGTCGCACGAAGCTCACATACAACCGCCAAGTGTCGCCGACACGCGCGAGTGCGCAGCGTTCGATCGACTCAGCGCCGAAGCGCTCCTTGCCCGCCGACCAGACCGTTTCGTAGCGAAGATCGTCATGGCTCGCCGCGATACGGAGCTCGTAGCCGCGCCCCGGCTGGGGACGGCGCATGCGATACACGACGTAGAGATCGCGCCCGTCCCTGTACGCCCCCGGAGCGCCGGCCCAGCAGCCCGGCCCGGCGCACGGCGGTGCCGCGATCGGCCGCCCGCTTTCGGGGTCGAAGACACTCACGCCAGCGGCGGTGTCGTGCCGAGATGCTTAGCGACGAAGGCGATCTCCATCGCGACCTGCTTGATGCGCTCGTCGACGACGAGCGAGCCGTGCCCCGCGTCGTAGCGGTACTCGTCGAACGGCTTTCCAAGCGCGCGCAACCGGTCGCGATACACATCGACGCTGCGCGAAGGACAGCGCGGATCGTTCTGGCCAACGAGCAGCAACATCGGAACGCGCACGCGATCGACGTACGTGATCGGATTCGCGACGCGGTAGCGCTCCGGGACCTCCGCCGGGGTGCCACCGAAGAGCGCGGCGTCGTATTTCTTCAGAGGCTCCATCTCGTCCTGGTACGCGGAGATGTAGTCCCCGATCGGCACGATGCCGATGCCGAGCGCCCACCGCTCCGGCTGGGTGCCGAGGCCGAGGAGCGTGAGATAGCCGCCCCACGATCCACCGCCGAGAACGCTCCGCTTCGGATCCGCGAGCTTCGTCGCGACCGCCCAGTCGTGCACCTTCGCGATGTCCTCGAGCTCCGTCAGGCCGGGTCGGCCGACGATCGCATCGCGCCAGGCCTTGCCGTAGCCGCTCGAGCCGCGGTAGTTCAGGCAGACGACGGCGAAGCCATGCTCCACCCAGGCCTGGATCGTGGGCGAGAAGCTGTCGCGATCGGCGGCCTCAGGCCCGCCGTGGATGAAGAAGAACGTCGGACGACCACCGGTGGGCTCCGCCCCCCGAGGACCCCCTGCGGGTTCCGCGACGAACACGTGCACGCCATCGACGTCCTCGTCGCGATACGCCACGCCGGCCGGTGCGTCGCTTCCGGCGAGCACGACCCCGCCGCCCACCCTCCGCACCGCCGCCGGCCCGGACGAGCGGTCAAGCATGTACCAGACCTCGCCGTCGGGCCGCACGCGCGCGGTCGAGATCGTCCCCGGCTCCGTCACGAGACGATCGAGCGCCGCGCTCGCGAGGTCGTAGCGGTACAGCTCGGTGCGGCCGCGGTGATCGTGACCGATCAGCAGCGAGCGCGCGTCGGGATACCAGTCGGCGAACGTCTCGCCCGGGAGGTCGAGCCGGATCTCGCGCGACGTCCCGTCCTTCGCGTCGAAGATGAGCGGCCGCTCGAGATCCTCACGGTCGTGCACGGCGAGATAGCGCGCGTCGCCGGCGACCGGCGACCAACCGCCGGACGGTGACAGACCATGGCCCGGGCCGTGCGAAACCTCGCCGACGCACTTGCCGTCCGAGTCGATGATCCGCAGCACGCGATTGCGGCTGTCACCGTGCTCGGAGTGGAATAGCGCGACGAGCTCGCCGTCGCGCGACAGCCCGTCGATGAAC
>WNGF01010564.1_pt1 | contig 10384 bp, 9 predicted proteins | sample 5400641 | NCBI WGS metagenome assembly WNGF01 (sample SAMN13153371, study PRJNA577476) | soil metagenome | isolation source: 80 cm soil or saprolite under grassland replicate 2 | place: USA:California | collected 2016-06-15
CCCTGGCGCGGCGCGCGGACTGAAAGGAGAGACCCGTGAACAAAGTCGAGCAGGTGAAGGCAGCGAAGGACGGCCTCGATGTCGGCGCCGACATCCCGCGCTATGCCGGGCTCGGGTGGGAATCGATCGAGGAGGGGGACCTCGAGCGCCTGAAGTGGTGGGGCGTCTTCTTCCGGCGTCACACGCCCGGCTACTTCATGATGCGGCTCCGCATCCCCAACGGCATCACCAACAGCCGGCAGGTCCGGGCGATCGCCGCCATCGCGAACGAGTTCGGACGGGGCATCGGCGACATCACCACGCGCCAGCAGATCCAGCTGCGCTGGATCGACATCAAGCGCGTGCCGGCGATCCTCGACCGTCTGGTCGTCGTCGGTCTCATCACGCTTCAGACCGGGATGGACAATATCCGCAACGTCGTGGGCTGTCCGGTGGCCGGCCTCACCCCCAACGAGCTGCTGGACGCCTCCCCGGCGGCGCGGGCCTTCACGGCGATGTTCGTGGGGAACAAGACCTACACGAATCTGCCGCGCAAGTTCAACGTGAGCATCTCGGGATGCCTCGAGAACTGCACCCACGCGGAGACGCAGGACATCGCGCTCGTGCCGGCCCGACGGGCGATGCGCGGCCTGAGCGTGCGCGGGTTCAACATCCTCGTCGGCGGCAAGAACGGCTCCGGCGGCTACCGCGTCGCCACGCCGCTCGATGTCTTCGTCAGACCGGAGGAGGCCGCCGAGGTGGCGAGCGCCATCACGCTGGTCTTCAGGGATCACGGCTCCCGGGAGGCGCGCAACAAGGCGCGCCTCGCGTTTCTCCTCGACGACTGGGGCGTCCAGCGGTTCCGTGACATCGTGGAGATCCGGGTCGGCCGGCGGCTCGAGCGCGCCGGCGCCGATCAGCGGTCCGCCGAGGCCGCGGATCACGTCGGCGTCTACCGCCAGAAGCAGCCGGGGTTGAACTACGCGGGGCTCGTGGTGCCGGTCGGGCGCGTGACGGGCGATCAGCTCCACGAGCTGGCGCGGCTGGCCGACGCGTACGGGACCGGAGAGCTGCGACTGACCGTGGACCAGAACGTGATCCTCCCCCATGTGCCCGACGCGCGGCTGGGGACCCTCACCGCCGAGCCGCTGCTCAAGACGCTCCGGTACGACCCCTCCGGGGTGCTGAGGGGACTCGTGAGCTGCACGGGCATCGAGTTCTGCAACCTCGCCGTCATCGAGACGAAGAGCCGCGCGTTCAAGATCGCCAGGGCGCTGGCGACGAAGCTCCCGGGCCCGAAGCCGCTCAGGATCCACTGGTCGGGATGCCCGGCGGGCTGCGGGAACCATACCGTGGCCGATATCGGGCTCCTGGGAACCAAGACGAAGGTCGAGGGGGAGGTGGTGGATGCGGTCGACGTCTTCATCGCAGGTGCGTCGGGCCCCCGGGCCATTCAGGGCGTCAAGTTGATGGAGAACGTCCCCTGCGACGATCTGCCGCGCGTGCTGGAGGGGCTGGCGCGGTACGTGGACTTCGAGAAGGTGAGGCGCCAGCTCCGGAGCCTCGCGCCGGCGATCCAGGGGGCGGCGCCGGCCCCCGCGCAGGAGGAGGCCGCGACCGTCGGGGGCAGCGGCGGCGACGGCGGGCTCGCCCCCGGAGCGCGGAGCGACCGGGCCGTCGTGGAGAGACCCGAACAGACCGAGAGGAGGCACAGCTGATGTCGTACGTGAAGCCGGACGCGGTGGTCGCGACGATGGTCGAGGCCGGCGTCAAGAAGGCGCGTCTCTCCATCCCGGACCTCATGGTCCGGGGATTCCTGTCGGGGGCTCTCCTGGGGTTCGCGACGACCCTGGCCTTCACCGGCGCCATCCAGACGCGCGTCGGGGTGGTGGGCGCCCTGATCTTCCCGGTCGGGTTCGTGATGATCGTCCTGCTCGGGCTGGAGCTGGTGACGGGCAACTTCGCCCTGCTCCCTCTGGCCCTGCGTGGGGGAGAGATCGGGATGGGAGAGCTGCTCTCGAACTGGGTGTGGGTCTTCCTCGCCAACCTGATCGGGAGCGCGTTCTACGCGTGGCTCTTCACCCTCACGCTCACCCCCGACTCCGAGATGGCGAGGCAGCTGATGACGGTCGCGGAGGCCAAGACGCTGGGCTACGCGAAGCTCGGCAGCCATGGGATCGTGGTGGCCTTCATCAAGGGCATTCTCTGCAACTGGATGGTCACGCTCGGCGTCGTCATGGGGCTCACGTCGCAGTCCACCGGCGGCAAGGTGCTGGCGATGTGGCTGCCCATCCTGACCTTCTTCGCGCAGGGATTCGAGCACTCCGTGGTGAACATGTTTGCGATCCCGGGCGGAATGCTCGTGGGGGCCCACGTGTCCGTGGGCGACTGGTGGCTCTGGAACCAGCTCCCCGTCACCCTCGGGAACATCGTCGGGGGCGCGGTGTTCACCGGGCTCGCCCTGCACGCGACCTACCGCAAGCGCCCGGTCAAGGCCGAGAGCCGCCTGCCCGCGTCGGTACCGGTGGGCCGGGAGCTTTCCACATGACCGTGGCGCGGCGCGCCCGATTCGCGAGCCCGGGCCCGGCGGGTACCGGAGCGGCGCGCTCTTCTCCGGAGATCGGGTCGGCCGCGGAGGCAGCCTGCGGCCGCGTCATCCTGCTCGGCGCCGGCCCCGGCGATCCCGAGCTGATCACGCTGCGCGGGCTCCGCTGGCTCCGGCAGGCAGACGTGGTCGTGTACGACCAGCTCGTGAGCCCGGAGCTTCTCGACGAGGCGCCGCCCCGGGCCCTTCGCGTCTTCGCCGGCAAATCGGCGGGACGCCACTGCCTGGCCCAGTCGGTGATCAACGGGCTGCTCGTCGAACACGCCGGCGCCGGTCGGCTGGTGGTGAGGCTCAAGGGGGGCGATCCCTTCGTGTTCGGACGGGGCGGCGAGGAGGCGCTGGCCTGCCTGGCCGCGGGGATTCCCGTCGAGGTGGTGCCCGGAGTGTCGTCCGCCATCGCGGCGGCGGGGGCGGCCGGCATCCCGTTGACCCATCGTGGACTGTCCTCGTCCTTCGCGGTCGTGACCGGCCACGAGGACTCGAGCAAGTCCGCGACCGTGGAATGGGAACGGTTGGCAGGGGCGGTGGACACCCTCGTCGTCCTCATGGGCGTGGGGGCGCTTCGTGCCATCACCCGGCGGCTGGCGGCGGGGGGACGCGACCCATCCACGCCGGCCGCCGTGATCCGCCGCGCCACCACGCGGGACCAGGAGTGCGTGACCGGGACTCTGGCGGACATCGCGGCACGCGCCGCGCACCTGCGGCCGCCGGCGGTGATCGTGGTCGGCGAGGTGGTGCGATTCGCCGGACTGCCGCGGCCGGGCGCCGACGCTCTCGCCAATCGCTCGGACCCGGAGCTGGAACCGACGTCCCGTCCAACCGGGTCGGGCACGCTCGCGACGCCTTCCATCCGCGAAGGGACGCTGCGCGTCGTCTGAGTCCTCCCCACCCCTGCCCTTCGTCGTCCGGAGAGAGGGCAGGGCCAGTTCATGCAGCCCGAGGCACCTGCTGCGGCCCGACCCCGCGGCTCCCCGGCCTCCGCACTCGGCGGTGCCTCATCGTTCCTGAACGATCCCGCCGGGCAAGGCCCCGGGAAGGGGCCGGCCGCCGAGCCTCCCCGGGGTGTGTTATCGTTCTCTCGCGATGGAGCCCGAGATGGTCGGGCAGGGGATCGTCCAGCGCGCGCGCACGCTGTGTGATGCGGCGGTCTCGGCCCTGTATGCGCTGGATCCCGAGTCGGGCGGGCTCGTGCTCGAGGCGCGGGCGGGCGAGGGCGCCGAGGTCCTGGCCCGGCTGGCGGCTGCTCCGGCGGGAGCGAGCGTCGCGGATCTCGCCACCGAGAGCGGCCGGCCGGTTGCCACGCCCGACCTCCTCGCCGATCCGCGGATCCACCTCCCGCCCGTGGTGCGGGCGCAGGTCGCGCAGAGCGACCCGCGCGCCGTGCTGTGCCTCCCCCTGCGCGTCGACGCCCGGACGGTCGGCGTGCTGGCCGTCGGCGATGTCGCCGGGCGGGTCTTCCACGGCGACCAAGTCCGGCTGCTGGAAGCCTTCAGCGACCAGGCGGCGGTGGCCCTGGAGCAATCGCGCCTCCACCGCGAAGCCCGGCAACGGCTCCGCCAGACCGAGATGGTCCTGGCCGTGACCCAGGCCGTCGGCGCCGGCCCGCACCCGACCGAGATCTTCCGCCGCACGCTACGGGAGCTGGTCCGGAGTCTCGGGGCGGATACGGCGGGGGCTTGGCTTCTCGACCCCGCCCTCGGCTGCTTCGTCCCGTGCGCCGGCTCTCACGTCGCCATGGAGGTCGCCGAGGCGCGGTCGCGTCCCGACCTCACGCTCGACGATCCGCTCATCGAGGAGATCAAGAGCCGTGGGGCCCCGATCTACACGAGCGTCGGCGAGGCGGACCCGGAGCTGGACCGGAGGCTGGCGCGGCTGCTCGCCCACAAGGCCATCGTCGTCCAGCCGGTGTGGTCCAACGGCGAGCTGATCGCGGTGTTCGCGATCGCCTGGCTATCGGACACGCACCGCTTCAGCGCCGACGAGCTGCGTCTGGTGGAGGCCATGGCCGATCGCATCGCCGGGTCCCTGGGGAGCGTCGATCTCCGTCGCGGGGACGAGGAGCGCGCTCGACCGCGCGTCGCGGAGGGCGCGCCGTCCCCGGCGGCCTCCGCGCCCGATGGCCAGGGGGTGTTCGACACCATCGCCATGGCTGCGGCCACTCTGCTCGCGGGCAAGCTGGCCGTGGTCTGGGTCGCCGATCCGCGCGACAGGATGCTCTGGCCGGAGGGAAGCTATACGACGGATCCGGCGCTGGAGCACGTCAGGACCGGGCTCGCCGCCATTCCGTACGGGGAGGGGGTGGTCGGCGAGACCTTCGAGTCGGGGGCGCCCCGCTACAGTGCGGACATCGGGGAAGATCCCCGGTGGTTGAGCCGGACGCTGCTCCGGGGCTCGCGCCTGCACGCGGGCGTCGAGATCCCGCTGATCGCCGGCGACCGCCCGGTGGGCGTCCTGTCCGTCGTCTTCGGTGAGCGGCGCCACTTCGCTCGCGAGGAGCGGGAGACCCTGGACCTGGTCGCGACTCACGCGGCGATCGCCATCGAGAACGCGCGCCTGTTCGCGGAGGCCGAGCGGCGCCGGCGGGCGGCCGAGAGCCTGGCCGGTGTCGGCCGCCGCCTCTCGCAGTCCCTCGATCCCGAGGACGTCGGCCAGCGGATCGTGGACAGCGTCCGCATGCTGGTGGGAGCCCTCCGCGCCACGTTGATCCAGCTGGAGCCCGAGTCCGAGACCTTGCGGCTGCTGGCTGTTTCCGGCGAGGAGGCCTTTCCGCTGGGCCCGGGCGTCGCGGGCTTCGCCATCCGCGAGCGCCGTCCGTTGATCACGGCCGACCTGCTCGCCGATCCTCGGATCACGCTCGCCCCCGACGTGCGGGCTCACCTGGAGGGGTTGCCCGTCCGCGCCGTGCTCTCGGTGCCGCTGGTCGTCGGAGACCTCGTCATCGGCGCCCTCTCGGTGGGCGATCGGCCCGGGCGGGTGTTCGACCCCGAGGAGGTCCAGCTCCTCCAGGCCTTCGCCGATCAAGCCGCCATCGCCATCCACAACGCGCACCTGTACGCCGAGACCAGGCGCCAGCAGCAGGAGGCGGTCGCCCTGGAGCACGTCGCGCGGCAGATCACCTCGTCGCTGGAGCGCGACGAGGTCTTCCAGCGGATCGTGGACCGGGTGCGCGAGCTCTGCCGCAGCGACCTCGCCTTCCTCGCGCCCTACGACAAGGAGGTGGGCGCCGCCGCCATCGTCGCCGCCTCCGGCCCCGGCAGCGAGGCCCTCACCGCCCTCACGATCACGCCGGGCCAGGGAGTCGGCGCGAGGGTGCTGGAGACCGGCGAGCCGTTCGCGACCGACGACTATCCCGGCGACCCGCGCATCTCCAGAGAATGCCTCGAGATCCCGGCCGAAGCCGGCGTGGTGGCCCTGGCCGTGATGCCGCTGCGGTTCCGGGGAGGCTCCACCGGGCTCCTGTGGGTGGCCAACCGGGAGGCCCGGGCCTTCACGGCGCGCGACCTCCGCGTCCTCAGCAAGCTGGCCGACCAGGCGGCCATCGCGCTCGAGAACAGCCGTCTCTACGCCCGGGCCCAGGAGCTGGGCGTCAATCGTGAGAGGGTCCGGCTGGCGGCCGAGCTCCACGACACGCTGAGCCAGATGCTCTTCTCGGTCGCTCTCAAACTGGACTGGTGTCTGCACCGGCTGCCCACTCAGTCCGAGCTCAGGTCGCGGGTCGCGGAGATCAAGCGTGATACCGGGTTCATGATGGGCCAGATCCGCGACCTGATCTGGCGTCTCTCGACGGACAGGAGCGATGACGGGTGGTCCGTCTCCGAGCAGCTCCGGAGGCTCATCCACCAGTTCCGGGAACTGACGCGCCTCCCCGTGCAGCTCGTCGAGGAGGGCGATGTGACGCGGCTCGGGCGGGGGGAGCGGGAGGCGCTCGTGAAGACCTTCCGGGAGGCGCTGGCCAATATCGCCAAGCACGCGCAGGCCACGCAGGCGACGGTGCGGATCGAGGTCCGGGCCCACGACGTGCTCTTCGAGGTGACCGACGACGGGGTCGGTCCTCCGGTCGGGACCGACGTGTCGCGCCTGGCCCGGGAGCCGGGCCACTTCGGGCTCCGCCAGATGGTGGAGCGCATCGAGGCCCTGGGCGGCCGCCTGGAGTTCGACGGGGCGCTGCCCTCCGGCTTTCGCCTGCGCGGCATCCTGCCCCTCCGGTGACGCGGACGGATGGCCACGATCCGGATCGCGGTGGCCGACGATCACCAGGTGGTGCGCCACGGGCTTCGGCTCTCGCTCGAACTGGAGCCGGACATGGTGGTCGTCGGCGAGGCGCGCACCGGAGCCGAGGCCATTCGCGTGGCGGGGGAGACGCAGCCGGACGTGATGCTGCTCGACGTCCGGCTGGGGGATATCGACGGGCCCGAGGTCTGCCACCGCGTCCTCCTCGCGTCCGCGAAGACGGCGGTCGTGATGCTGACCAACTACCAGCAGGACGAGCTGATCCTCCGCAGCCTGCTCGCCGGCGCCAAGGGCTACGTGATCAAGGACGTCGATCTGGACGAGTTGAAGAAGATGATCCGATCGGTGTACCGCGGGGCGTCCGTGCTGGACCCGAAGGTCACGAAGCAGGTGATCTCCACGGTGATCAGCCGCAGCGGGGTGCCGCGCCCGGTCCGCCCGCTTCCGAACCAGGCGGCGTCGCTCTCGGAGACGGACCTCGCCATCGTGCGCTACCTCTCCGTGGGGCTGACCAACAAGGAGATCGGCGCGCGCATCAACCTGAGCCCGCATACGGTGAAGGATCACGTCGAGAAGATGTGTGAAATCCTTGGCGTCCGCTCCCGCATCGAGCTCGTCGTCGAGGCGTTGCGGCGCGGTCTGATCTGAGCCTCCACCCCCGGATAGGGGTGACGCCCCCCTAACGGGAGCTGAAAGTTCCTCGCTCGGTGGGTTGCGCCACACCGCCTGGGCACTAATCTATGGCATACGTGGTTATCGGCCCCAAGGCGTCGCTGTGGGAGGCGTTGACCATGTCGCCCGCGGGTGGATTCCTGGACGGAGGCGTCACGAGGGCTGCTCGATTTCCAACCCGGCTCCGTTCTCCCTCGCGGTTGCCCGCGCAATCGCCGTCGCGCTCGATCGCGGTATCATGCATCATCTGCCGGAACAGGGTGCGGACATCGTTTCCCGTAGCCGCCGGCCGCCGGTTACCCGACCGTGACCGCCGGGACCCGCAAGCGCACCGTCGCCCAGAGCACTACAGACCACAGAGGAGGCTTTCATGGTTGACACGCGAACGCATACGGCCACCAGCCAGATGGTCGGTGAAAACACAGCCGGACTCCTGCGGGAACTGGTGGCCCACCTCCGGCAGAACCGCACCCAGCTCCGCGAGGAGTGGGTGAGGCGGATCACGGGAGCCCAGTTGCTGACGGCGATGACGAAGGAGGAGATCTTCGCCGAGGCCACGTCGGTGTACGATAGCTATGTGGAGGCGCTCGAGACGGGGACGGTGGAGGCGCTGCAAGCGTATTCCCGCAACCTGTCCGAGCGGATCATTCCCCGCGGCGTCGAGACCAACGAGGTCGTGGGGATCGTGCTGCTGCTTCGCGACGTGCTGGCGCGCTCGCTCTTCGCGAAATACCACGGCGATGTCAGCATGCTGAGTCATGTCCTGGACGCCTACGAGCCGGCCGCCAACCGCATCGCCATCACCGTGGCGGTGGGCTTCGTCCAGCAGCGCGAGCGCGTCATCCGCGAGCAGCAGGAGGCGATCCGGGAGCTCTCGACGCCCGTGCTGCAGGTCCGCGAGCGCCTCCTGATCCTGCCCATCATCGGCTTGATCGACCCGCAGCGCGCCCGCCAGCTGACCGAGCAGCTGCTGCGCGGGATCCGGCTCAACCGCGCCAAGGTCGTGGTCATCGACATCACGGGCGTCGCCGCCATGGACGCCAGCGTCGCGAACCACCTCGTCCAGACGGTGGAAGCGGCGCGGCTGCTGGGCGCCACCGTCATCGTCACCGGCCTGTCGCCCGAGATCGCCCAGACGCTGGTGAACATCGGCGTGGACCTCGGGAAGATGAACACGGTCGGCGACCTGCAGGGCGGCATCGAGGAGGCCGAGCGGCTGCTGGGCTACAAGGTGGTGCCTCTGAAAGAGGCGCCGGAGCCGGTCTAGCTGACGCCGGCGGGATATCGGAACCATGGAAGTCCCGATCCTGAAGCAGGGTCCGTACCTGATCGCGACGATCCAGTCCGCGCTCACCGACGCCGACCTCCTGCAGCTCCGCGACTCGCTCGTCGAGCAGGTCGGCCGGTACCGGTCGCGCGGGGTGATCGTGGACGTGACGGCGCTGGACGTCATGGACTCGTTCGCGAGCCGCACCATCCGGGACATCGCGCAGATGATCAAGCTGCGCGGGGCCGAGACCGTCATCGTCGGCATCGACCCGGACGTCGCGTTCGCGATGGTCCGGCTGGGGCTGAACCTGGAGGGGGTGGCGACCACGCTCGATCTCGAGGAGGGGCTCGTGCTCCTGAACGAGCGCGCGAGGGCGACGAAACGATGAGGTTGCCCCCCGGGGTGGAAGAGGCGAAAGTGCCGATCCAATCCGACACCGACATCGTGACCGCGCGCCAGCGAGGGCGGATGCTGGCGACGCAGCTGGGCTTCACGTCGGGCGACGCGACGATCGTCGCCACCGCCATCTCGGAGCTGGCGCGGAACATCGTCCTGTATGCCAAGGGGGGGGAGGTCCTCCTGACGCCGGTGGAGAGCCGGGACAACTACGGGCTGGTCATCACCGCTCGAGACGAGGGCGAGGGGATCGCCGACGTCCGGCAGGCGATGCAGGACGGCTATTCGACGTCGGGGCGCCTGGGCGTGGGCCTCCCGGGCGTCAAGCGGCTCATGGACGAGTTCGAGATCGTGTCCGAGGCCGGCAAGGGCACCACGGTGACGGTGAAGAAATGGAAGCGTTGACGACTCCGGTGCTCGAGTGGGACGTCGCCGAGCGGCCCCTCGACGGGCGCGGGGAATCGGGCGACCAGTGCCTGGTGAAGCTGTTCGGTCACGGCGCGCTCGTGGCGGTGGCCGACGGGCTCGGTCACGGTCGCGAAGCGGCGGTCGCGGCCAAGGCGGCGATGGCGACGCTGGAGGAGGACCCGGGTCAGCCGGTCGCCGTGCTGCTCCGGCGCTGTCACGAGCGCCTCCGGCCGACGCGCGGGGCGGCGCTGAGTCTGGTATCGTTCAATGCGAGGGACGGGACCATGTCGTGGCTCGGCGTGGGGAGCGTGGACGGCGTGTTGCTGCGCGCGGACCGTGCCGCGTCGAGGCGGGCCGAGCGTCTGGTCTTGCGGGGCGGCGTGGTGGGCCGCCAGTTGCCCCCGCTGGGGGTGGTGGTCGTCCGGGTGGAGCCGGGTGACACGTTGCTCCTGGCGACCGACGGGATTCGCGAGGGCTTCGAGGACAAGCTGACGGTGAGCGACGTGGCCGGGCCGACGGCCGCGCGCATCCTCGCCGAGCACGCGAAGGGCACCGATGACGCGCTGGTCGTGGTCGCGCGCTACCTGGGCGCCTGTCGGAGCACCGCTCGTGCGACGTGATCCTCAGTTTTCCCGGGAGGGGACGGAATGAGCGAAGCCACGTGGCGGGAGCGGTTCGGGCGCGTGCTCGAGGAGCATCTCTCACGAGGCGAGGAGGCCGGGCTGCTCTCCGCCTACGAGCTGGGACGGGAGGCGCTCGGCTCGGGTCTGGGCGTGCTGGACGTGGCCGGGTTCGTCCACGGGGCGCTGCTCGACGCCTGCGCG